>Ga0209457_1000034_pt1 | contig 59910 bp, 70 predicted proteins | sample WorMetHEROISLAND_5_FD_187410 | JGI IMG/M metagenome (GOLD analysis project Ga0209457, IMG submission 187410) | Marine gutless worms symbiont microbial communities from Max Planck institute for Marine Microbiology, Germany - Olavius sp. 5 HERON... ... | reverse complement strand
CATTGCCGCCGATCCGTACATCCGTACCTCCAGGAGTACTCGACCTCCTCGTCAGCGTGACCGGCATCGCCGACGCCAGCGCCATCCAAATCCTCGGAGAGCTCCTGGTCTTACCCCCGGATCAGAAAGCAAAGCCATGGGGCGCCCTGGCCGGTCTCGATCCGCGGGTCCACGATTCCGGGTCCAGCGTGCATAAAAAACCGCGACTGACCAAGGCCGGCAACCGCTACCTGAGTATGGCCCTCTTCAGGCCCGCGCTGAGCGCTACGCGCCACGACCCCTTTGTCCGGGGCCTACTACCGGCACCTCGTCGAGACCCGCGGCCTCAAGAAGATCCAGGCCATCTGCGCCGTCATGCGTAAGCTTCTGCATGCGATTCATGCCAGGCTCAGGACCCGCACGATCTTCGAGAGTAGCCGCTTTTACACACCGGCCAAATCCGTGGCCTGATTAACAGAATTTATGGACCGGAAGTAAATTGGACTTGCATTGGAACAGAGTATCTAGTGCCAGACAGAAAACTCATCATTGGGTTGTAATTTGACCGAGTAGCTCGCTAGAACGAAGGCCTATTTCATAGAATGCTTAAGGCTGTCGTCGTGGTTTTGCATGAAATTGAGAACAAATCGCCTTGGCCACGGATTTCAGGCGGACCGATCCCGTGGGCCAACTTGGCGGTATTGGAAGAGCTGAGCTCAGGCGGCTTTTTTGTAGGGACCTCGTGTTCGCTGTTTACGTTCGCGCTCCTGCTGGTAGCGTATTGCGCCAAGGCGTTGAATATTGCGTGCCACCACAGCCCCGGAGCAACGCTATTTTTTGCGAAACCCGAAATGGGGTCCGTCCGATTTTGGGTGCAAAAAATCAGGCGACGGCCATGGCCTTCGCCGGTCCACGTTCGTCCTGCGTCCGTCCCGGCGCGCACTCCGCGCGGCGCCAAGACTCCCGCAAGGACTTGACGCCGTGTCGCATGGCCTTACATTTCGTCTCCGCCGGCGCTCACGCGCCACACTCCGACGAAACGCCCGGCCCTACGGCTACGCGGGGGTCGCCGCACTCCGCTCGTCGCTTACGCTCCCTCGCTTTCCTGTGCTCCTCCCCGGAGCGGCCATCTCGTTCGGCTCGTTGTGGTCTTCGACTACGGCGATGTTCTCCATGGCATCGTTGCCGCTGTCAAGGCGCAGTAGCAACGGCTCGTCGGTCAATTGGCGCGCACGCTCCAGCACGCGCTTGAGAAACGCCGGCGTGCCATTCTGACAAGGCTGACGGCCCGCGCGTAGCTTCCACTCCAAACCGTAGCCTTCCCGGCCCAGATAAGCCACCATGGGTGCGTAACCGTCTAGGCCCTGATAGGTTCGTGAGTCCCCCTCTTTCTTCGTTTGGGAGTTGTCGAACGGCGTGACATCGCAATCGAGTGGCACCAAGCCATCGTCCAGTGGCGTGAAGTGCGCACCACGGCGACGTAGAAACTCGATGGCCGCTTCCTCCACGGCTACCTTGTAGCCGGCTGCATGGGCATCCATGCGCTGGCGCAGGATACCCTCCGAAGGAACACGCTCCAGCCCCAGCGCCTCGGTGAAGTAGGTATCCTCCCGGAACCTGTTGATGGCCTCGAAATCGCTCTGGCCCAGACACAGCTACGCGACAGAGCCGGAGAGAATGTTGGCATGACTCACCGCGTCGCAGCGCAAGGAGGATACCCCTTGCGTATCCGCGGCCAGGTCGGTGTGTTCATTCAGCGCCAAGCCAATGAGTCCAAGCCCCGCATGGGAGGTCAGATCCATCTCGAATTCCGTGATGATAAACCGCCACATCCTATCACCTATCAAGTAACTCCAAAGATGCCCATTATTTTAATTATATCCTACTGTTTATACGGTAAAAATATGTCATTCTAGGGTCATTTAAATCACTGATTCAGGACCTATTATGACAGCTTGTGGAAAGTGCTCAAACGCTATTTGAGCGAAGAGTTCGGTATCCCTGAAGTGCCCAACAACCCGAGGGTAATCTTTCGCTTGACAGGGGAAAACGACCTGTTCACCTCATCGACGGAGCAGTGGCTGAAATACGCGGATGAGCCTATTGGCACTACCCCCTTGACTATAGTGGTGAAAAGGCTGCAGAGGCGCTCGAATTGATAGATGACTTTATCGGAGATGCCATCGATCTTTACTAAACCATGAGCAGGCGGATATAGGAATGACCGGGTATGCAAGGTAACGCACAAGTGAACTCTGGAATAAAGAGTTAGCTCTACTATCCGCAATTCCCTGAGCATTGGATACGCCAAACTCTCTATTCTCTTGCAAAATGGATCAATGGACTTGCCTTTCGGAATATTCAATTTAGCCAGAATGGCAAACCAGTCATCAAGATTGTGGAAATTAAGGATGGTATCTCTGGCCAAACCAAATTTACTGAGCAGTCGTTTGATGAATCGGTTCATGTTCAATATGGTGACCTTCTCTTTTCGTGGTCGGTCAACCAGAAACTGCTATTGATATCTTCTGGCGGCATGGACCAAACGGTTGGCTGAATCAGCATGTTTTTCGTGTAACACCTGTTGATCATATCGATTCCACGTTTTTTATTACCTTTTGCGCTACTTGAAACCAAACTTCATGAGTATTGCGCGCAACAAAAAAACAATGGGTCTAGGCCATGTTACCAAACATGATCTAGAAACTATCGAAGTTGCATATCCAGAAATGGATATACAAATCAATATTACAAATATCCTCGGTTCCCTCGACGACAAAATCGAGCTGAACCGCCGAATGAACCAAACGCTGGAGGCAATGGCACGAGCGATCTTCAAAGCCTAGTTCATTGATTTCGAACCGGTCAAGGCCAAGGTAGCCGGCGCGACCGGTTTTCAAGATATGTATTAGGATGTCTTCAGGTATTCTCGCCCCCCTCGACCAGTTGCCAGACCGGTTTATCGAAACCGAATTCGGACCGATTCCGGATGGCTGGACGCACGTTCCTATTGGCAATCTTGTCGGTGCAATCAGAGGCGGTACGCCCAGCACAAAGAATCCCGATTTTTGGGAGGGGGGCGAGAATACCTTTTGCACACCCAAGGATTTGTCCAGGCTATTATCACCCGTGCTCTTGGATACTGAGAGGATGTCTAAAAATTTATTAATAATGAAAACTCAACGAACAGCCGTTTTATAGGATGTCTGATGATTACAGATTTGCCGGAGAAGCGAACGACTGGATACAAAATAAACCTGTGTTTCGCTCGAAGTTGATTTCCGTTCATAATCGTTACTCAATCGATGCCATCGACTCAGCCAGGCGAATGTTCTCTCGACCACCCAGCGGCGAGGTAAAACGTGGAAACCTCGCTGTCCTTTTTTCTTTCTAACAACTCCGAGCGGGTACTCGAATTGGATCAAGACCCAGTTAGACAGGTCCGCACCGGAATCGGCACGATCGCCCCAGATTTTTTTGACGGTATGGAGGATCGAAAATAAGTTCGTAATGACTTGACGAGCAGCTTTACCGTCAGACACATTGGCGGCGTGTACCCGGACGACGAGCACGCAACCAATTGTATCGACAACGATAGGGCGTTTTCTTCCCTTAACGGGTTTGCCCCCGTCAAATCCCGATTCTACATAGGATTCCGGGGTTCCCTTGATACTTTGACTATCAATAATTGCTCCCGTTGGATCTGGCTTTCGGTCTTTTTTTGGCGTAACCGCTGACGAAGCACCGTATTGACTTTCTCTGGCAAACGAGTATCTCCACTTATTTATAGTAGTAGTTAACGAGCTTGTAGGAAGGGAAGTCTTTTGGCTGATACCGCCAGGGACAATCTGTTTTATTCAAATAAAAAATGGCATTTAGGCGTTCGCGAAGATCACTTTTTCGTAGGCGTCCGATGGTATAGGATTCCAATTCGTTGATGAGGGGCTCAAAGATTTCCCCTTCTTCGTCGGTGAGTTCACTCGGGTACCTGACAGCCGATTGAATCGTTTCTTCAGTCCTGGAAAACTCCGGGATTACATCGCATAAAACCACAAAATGTACATATTTTATGATTTAAAAATTAATGTTTTACTTTCTAGACAGCCTCTTATGGTATTACAATCCGTAAAATGCCCTGTCTGCGATGGTATTGATGTTACTAAACACGGCAACACCAGCAATAGCAAACAGCGCTTTATGTGCAAAGATCAAGACTGCGAGAATAAAACGTTTATACAGGATTAGGTGAGTTTCAATTTTGTTGTGGCCGGTGTAGCGGGTACCGTGAACAATCCCACTTTCAAGGTTCCCTTTATTCAGTAACGATAAGATTTATAGCTCGATTAAAAATTCAAGGTCTCCCGTAGTAATGGTGCGATAGCGGCCTCGGAATTCCGCGACCAAAAGCCCTTTCCTCTGGCAGGAGAGGGGTTGGGGAGAGGGGAAGTAAACAGGAGGGCCTGGGGACCTGCGCTATTCGGTGGGTGTCGATATCAGGCACCTTGAGAAATTAGTCGTGTGATAGTTCGGTTGCTTTCAGGTATCCATAATCTAAAGACATCTCTGACATCGAAGTCTACAAACAACAAATCAATAACACTACCGAAATATACGGATGGTTTGTGCGTCGGGCCGAGTGTAGACGATGACCAGGATGCGTTGAAAAACGTCGGTTCCGGTCAGGACGAAGCGTTGCTCAGCTCAGCATGGTGGTCAGGATTGACCATAGCGCAGGCCGAATCGTCGTAGAAGACCTCGACCGCATCGGCGAAATCGATACCATAGTTATTCGAGAGAGATATGTTGCCGGCTGCAACCTAGCGCAAAGGATGCGGCAGAAAGAAAAAGGACCAGGCTCGTCGAGCAGGGGGCGGCGATAAGGCTACGCCGCTACTCGACGAATCCGGTCTCTTTGAGGCAGGCTAGTTTAGATCTGCAGCAGATAGATGGCGCAGAGAATGGTACCGACCAAGGCGACGCCGTATCCCATGGCGGCCACCACGCTATCCGCGCGCAGCCCCAGGCCGTGCAGAGCGGTACGCAGCCGATGGGCGGCGTGCCACAAGCCGAGGCTGACCAGACCGAGGGCTACCAATTTGCCGATCCAGCTCGCTAGCAGTCCTTGCATCTGCTCGAAGACCATGACCTCGGGTGTATTCCCGTAGGCGGCGATCAGGGTGATCAACGCCAGCACGGGAAATACGAAGGCGGTCAGGGTACCGCCGGCGGCGAACAGGCTCCAGAACAGGGCCTTGTTGACTTTAGCCATTTCAGAACACCCCCGCGAGGAACAGGACGACCAGGGTCAATACCACCCAAATAGCGTAGTGGGCCCCGGCGATCACACTTCCGGGTACGAACTTTTCCCCTTTTTGAATCGGCATGGCCTTGGGGGTCACGCTGAACCAAGCGATCGCATGGTAGAAGATGACGATGGTCGTCACCCATAGGAGAGAGAGCATTCCAGGACCCGCTAGGTAGTCGAGAAAGAACTGATAGGCCTCGCGACCGCCGGCCACGGCCATGATGCCCCAGAGCAGGATCAGGGCATAGAGGCCGACGAAGATGCTGGTCAGCTCATTGAGCATGTGGATCGTGTAGTTGCGATCCTTGAGATACCAAGCGGTTTTGGGAAAGGGTCTTACATAGGCCATGGTCAGTTATCCCCCATACCGAGGAGTTCCTTGTACCACTGGACGGTAGTGGTGATCTTGAGCTGCTGCAGCGCGCTTGCGGGGTCCACGTGCTTGGGGCAGGCAATGGAGCAGGTGTCGGTGAACGAGCAATCCCACACCCCTTCCGCAGTGGCGATCTCCTGGTGCCGCGCGGCGAGTCCCTGATCACGGGAGTCCGCGTTATACCTGTGGGCCAAGGCCAGGGCCGCGGGACCGATGAACTCCGGCTTCAGTCCATACTCGGGGCAGGCCGCATAGCAACACAGGCAGTTGATGCACAGGGTAAACTGCTTGAACTTCTTGAGCTCCGCCGGCGATTGCTTGTACTCGCCCTCTTCGATGGGCTGCTCTTCTTTGCGGATGATATAGGGCTTGACCCGCTTGAGCTTCTCCATGAAGTCATCCTGGACGACCACCAAGTCCCGCTCGATCGGAAAGTTCGCTAGCGGCTCGATACGTACCTTCTTATTCGCATAGTCCCGCACGGAGACCTTGCACGCCAGCTTGGGTTGACCGTCGATCATCATGCCGCAGCTTCCGCAGACGGCCATGTGACAGGACCAGCGGTAGCTGAGGGTGGTGTCTACATGATCCTTGACGTGATTGACGGCATCCAGAATCATCCACTCATCCTGGCACGCCACCGGATAGGTCTGAAAGTGCGGCTCCGCATCCTTCTCAGGATCGTAGCGGAGTATCTCGAGCTCTAGCTGTACCGCGCTCATTTGGCCCCTCCCGAATAGTCCCGAACGCCAGGCTTGGATTTGGTGATCACCACGCCGTGGTAATCGATCCGGGGCGCCTCCTCACCCTGGTAATAGGCCAGCGTGTGTTTCAGGTATTTATCGTCGTCCCGCACCTCATAATCTAACCGCTGATGAGAGCCACGGGATTCCTTTCGGGCCAGGGCACCGTCTGCCACCGTCTGGGCCAACACGAGCATGTTTTCGAGCTCCAGGGCCTGAAATAGGTCGGTATTGAAGACATTGCTCTTGTCGTGCAGCTCGATACCCGCGTAGCGTTTGCGTAGCTCGGCAATGTTAGTACTAGCTTTCTGCAGGGTCTCCTCGGTACGATAGATCCCCGCGCCCTCTTCCAGGGATTTCGCCATCTCGGAGCGCAGCCCGGCGATGGATTCGGTCCCGCCACTCTTTTGGACCAGCTCCCGCACCTTGGCCTGGGTCTTATCCGCCTGCTCTTCGAGTGTGGCCGCATTGGGCTCGGACTTGTGATCGCGGGCGAACTCGACTGCGTTCGTAGCCGCCCGCTTGCCGAACACCAGGAGCTCGGTAAGCGAGTTGGAGCCTAACCGGTTGGCACCGTTGAGACTGGCGCAGGCGCATTCACCGACCGCGAACAGTCCGGGCACCGGGGTTTCGGCGTCTATATTGGTGTGAATCCCACCCATCATATAATGCACCACCGGGCGAATGGGAACCGGCTCCTTGACCGGGTCGACGCCGGCATAAATGATGGACAACTCGCGCACCAGGGGTAGACGCTCGTCGATATGCTGCTCGCCCAGATGAGTCATATCCAGGTGGACGCTATCGCCCCAGGGTGTGGGTATGGTGTTGCCTTTTTGCTGCTCGTGCCAGAAGGCTTGGCTCAGGCGATCCCGAGGTCCGAGCTCCATGGTCTTCAGCGCCGGGCTGCCCAGCGGCGTTTCCGGTCCCATCCCGTAATCCTGCAGATAGCGGTAGCCGTCCTTGTTGCGCAGCACGCCGCCTTCGCCGCGACACCCCTCGGTAAGCAGGATGCCCGTCGCCAGCAAACCGGTGGGGTGGTACTGGACGAACTCCATATCCTTGGTGGGTACGCCGGCGCGATAGGCCATGGCGGTGCCGTCCCCGGTCTTGATCGCCCCGTTGGTGCTGAAGGGGAACATTCGGCCGGCCCCGCCCGAGGCCAGAACCACCGCCTTGGCCTGGAAGCGGAATAGACGCCCGCTCTTCATTTCCATGGCGACGACGCCCCGGCAGCAACCGTCTTCCATCAGCAGATCCAGCGAGAAGAACTCGTCGAAGCGCTCGATGGTCGGATACTTGAGTGAGGTCTGGAACAGGGTGTGGAGGATATGGAAGCCGCTCTTGTCGGCCGCGAACCAAGTCCGCTTGATCTTCATGCCACCGAAGGGCCGTACAGCCACGGACCCGTTCGGCTCCCGGCTCCAGGGGCAGCCCCAGTGCTCGAGCTGGAATAGCTCTTTAGGGGCCTCGTTGACGAAGTACTCGACCACGTCCTGGTCGGTCAACCAGTCACCGCCGCCCACGGTATCGTTGAAATGCAGGTCCAAGCTGTCGTCCGGCTTGATGACCCCGGCTGCCCCGCCTTCCGCTGCGCAGGTATGGCTACGCATGGGGTACACCTTGGAGATCAACGCCACCTTGAGATCCGGATTGCTCTCGGCGATGGCAATAGCCGTGCGTAGACCGGCCCCTCCGGCTCCTATGATCGCAATGTCTGTCTTTATCGACTCCACACGCTTTCCCCTCCCTCTTGTCGGCTTTATCGGGAACCCTCGAAAAGTTGCATCTCTGCAATTTGCCAAGACTCGATGCGAGAATAGGTTTTTTGTCTCGCGACTTGAAAAATTGCCGAAACACGATTTTCCGAAGTTTCGTATGTTACACGGCAGTCCAGAAAACGAAAACCATTTGGAACTATCTTGTAGGGAACAAATAAACTACCCGGACTTGTAGTCCGTGATGTGTCCAGTTTCACTGGACGCCGAGGAAGTGTCCAATGAGCCGAACGAACTTGCTGCAGGAGATTCGGAAGATGAGATTTGAAGAGGCGTATGGGAGTGGTAAGCAGGCCGCCTGAGACAGGAGGAGGCCTGGCTGCTCAGGGTATGCGAGCGGATCTTTCGGCGCTATGTTGACCGCTACGAGGATGAGGATCTGCAAGGGTTGATCGACAAGCGCCTGGAGCAGGTCTCGCACCGGCGGGCGCCAGTGGATGAGGTAATAGCGCTGGTGGAGCGCCACCGTCGATGATATGCGGGCTGGAACGTCAAGCCTTTCCACGCTTAAGTACCAACGCGACGGGGACCTGCCAGCTATCCCAGCCCTTGGTCTTCCATGCGTCCTGGTCGATCAGCCAAGCGCCGGGCAGCAAGGTCTCCGTCTTGCCGTCGTGGCCCATGAACTGCTGCTCCCAACGGCTGCCGATGGCCCAGACGGCCTGCTCCGGGTCGAAGGGTGCATCCTCGGCATCGAAATCGGCGACGACCACATCTTTCCGATCGATCCGACGCATCATCTTGGGGTGCCGGCTACCGTGCTATCCTTCATATTCGCGCCAGTGGCACGCGCCGCAAGCGTCCGAGCCGATATAGGAGGCATCTTCCGGGATGGGTTCTAGGCCGAGAATGACGATGGTCGAGATGTGCCCTATGACCAACCCCAAGCCCAGGATTCGATACAGGAACTTCCGCAGGGAGCACCCCGGTGTCTTCATGCGTCGACGATAATCAATTGATGACAAGGCGCCAGTCCGGGTCCTTAAGCTGGAGCTCGGAATCGGCACCGAATGGGGTATGGGGCGGGATCTCGCCGTTGTCGATGCGGACTAAGGAAAGGCTGGATCGGCCCTCCTGGGTATGGGTAAAGAGGATGTGCGAACCATCCGGGGACTAGGCCGGCCAAGTCTTAATCACCTGGGCCAGCTGTAATCCGGTGTAAGTCGCCACCCGCGGCGGCGGCGGTCCAGATCTCGTAGCGGCCGGTGCGGTTCGATGAGAAGGCGAGCCGACTACCGTCCGGGGACCACTGGGGATGGATGTCTCCGGCATTTGGTAACAACAGTTGCTCGGCCTTGCCGGTGCCGAGATCCAGGGTCCAGAGCTGCTGGACCACGCTGACCCCGCGCGGTAGGGCATGAGGGTCGACCAAGAAGTATAGGCCAATCGGCGTCCGTCCGGCGAGACGGCCGGGAAATCCTGGATACCCGTCTGCTCGATGAGGGGGGTGATTGCGGCTAGGCCGTCGCTGGTCAGCTTGATGGTGGACCGCTCCTCGTCGCCCTTGAAGGTAAAGTGGACGAAGACCAACGCACCGGTCCGTGGATTCCAGACCGGACGTACGGGATAACCCGACCCCACCGCAACGGATCGGCAATCCCCCGGCCCTGTAACGGGACACATCTGAAGCCCACCACCGGTGATCTCGAAGGCAACCCGTTTGCCGTCCAGCGATAGCCGCGGGGCACCCTGATCACCGGAAACCGATTGCGTCGGTATCGGCTGCGGCGGCGCGTCCGGCTCCACCTAGTGGTAGAGCCGCCAGACGCCGTCCCGAAGTGCCGAGAACACAAGCGCGGCCTGGGCATGCGTCACGGCACTCAGGACCAGGGTGACGACCACCGCACCGCGGCCCAGCATCCGGCCGGCGGCTCCGGAGAACGGCCTAGTTATCGTGACTCTATTTTCAAGGGTGATCTTCCGGCTGGCGACACCGACCTGACCTTTGAAGCTGGAAACATTCACGGTCAGGATATGTTCGCCGGGTGGAAACTGCTGGAACTCCCATTTCCAATTCAGCGGCAGATAGCCCCGCTTGGCCTCGGCGAAGAATTGCTGTCGACAAAGAGCAAAACCTCGAACTGATCCTCCAGCAACCGGGGCTTGTCCTCCTCCGAGACATCGATACGCACAGCGACAGTTCGCTTTACCCTCGGCACAGCATCGGTCTCCGGGAAATCCGGAAAGGCCAGCTCGACCCGAGGGGCACGGGCCCAAGCGGGCGGGACCAGGAAATCGGGACGGAAGCCTTGCTTGGTGTCCGAAACACGGGGGCGTTTCGGTTTCCGTGAGCGGTCCTTGCCCCGGCCGAGCTTGCACTCCCGGTAGGTCTCATCCCGGTTGCCATAGCCGATCACCGTCGCCTCGGGCAAGGTCGCATAGGTCACCAGAGCGCTGAAATCCTCATGATCCTGCAGCTTGACCAGTCGGTCCCGATTGAAACCGTTCCAGTACTCGTTGACGTTGCCGATCAGTCTTGACTTCCAATCTACCAAGGCACGATACATGGGGCCATTTTGGATACCCAGCCGGATCAGGACGCGAGCAGGTACCGGGAGCTTGTAGCTGACGGTTCCCGATAAATCAAAGCTGACATCCGTCAAGTCACCCACCTCGTCCCGATTTCGGGTGCAAAAAATTAGGCGACGGCCATGGCCTTCGCGCGGCCCACGTTCGTCCTGCGTCCGTCCCGGCGCGCACTCCGCACGGCGCCAGGACTCCCGCAATGACTTGACGCCGTGTCGCATGGCCTTGCATTTCGTCTCCGCCGGCGCTCACGCGCCGCACTCCGACGAAACGCTCGGCCCTACGGCTACGCGGGGGTCGTAGACGGTGCCTCCGACCGTCTCGATAACGAAGGTGTAGACCTCGTCGGGGACGACCCTGCCACTGTCGTCGCGGCCGTCCCAGCCGTGCTGTGTGCGACCGGCCACTTGGTCCACACCCTCAGCCAAGGTTCGGACCAAACCGCCATCCGGGTCGAAGATCCGGATCTCGACCTGGGTAGGTTTGGCTAGGATATTAGGAGAGATCGACCGTATTGGCCGTTCGAGGGAGCAAAAATCCCCCCTTAAAAATAGGGGGAATTTGATATACCCCCTAGAAGAGGATAAATCGGCCTTGCCTCTAAAGAGGAGGCAAGGTCCGGCTATCCCTAAGGATTAGAGTTCGGTCAGTTAGAACTTCAGCCTACCGTGCTCCATACAGGCGTTCCCGTTTCTCTTGGTTCTGGGCGTAAACCCGAATCTTCTCGGCATCGAGCCCAACCGTGTCGGCGCAGTAACCCTTGATCCAAAAGTGATTGCCCCAATAGAGCTTACGTTTTAAATGCTGAAACCGGTTGAAGACTTAAATCGCCGTTCGACCCTTCACCGTCCCGACATAATCCGATACCGAACTCTTTGGCGGAATCATCACCAACAAGTGTACATGGTCGATTTGTACGTTTAACTCCACCACCGCCCACTTTAACCGCTCCGAAACCGTTCGGATACAGCGGCTCACTTCCTCCGCCACCGGGCCACTCAAGATCCGAAAGCGATATTTGGGCGTCCAAACAAGAGGGTACTGACAAGGCCAGATAGCATGTGATCGCTTGCGAAAACGACTCATTGGTGTACTCCTCATTCGAGACTGTGGGGACAGCTCAGACTTAGGAGTACCATTGAGTCGTGCTATCGGCAAAGCCTCCGCACTCTAACCACGTCCACAGGATGTGGATTCCTATACTGCATGAATGCGCCTTGATCGAGCCACACGTCCGATAGCTCGTTTCCGACTGATTTGTCGGCAAACACAGTGACCGATGCAATTGCGGCCAACAAAGCGAAAATAAGGAAAATTGGCTCTCTTAACGGATTGTGTGGGTAGGATGGAAAAAAAACCATCCTTGACAGGCAGGATAGGCGTAGAAGAGGGGTCTGCAAGAGGGGATCGGGGCATTTTGGCCGCGAGACCATGCATCACGGCGAACTCAGCAACAGCAGAACATTAGGCTTGATCCACCGGATGCCCCGATCCCCTCTTGCCCACATTGTATTGCGCCCATCCAGCTTGTCAAAGACGCAGCCGCTACGCGGTAGTTTCCTTTTCCTCCCACACCAAACGCAAGAGAGCCGGAAAATTCCCTTGGAGTAGGATCCGATTTTCATTGCGATATGCTGCGCTAAGGCGATTGCCGAAAAATGGTGTACCGGTATTAAGTCGGATTTTCGTTCATATTCAAGGCGCGGCAACCGGCGCCTAGTGGACTCTGTAACGGTTGACGCAACACAGAAGACGGACGAAAAGACCATCAAGATGGTATTGCATTTGACGCAATCGCCTAAATCAGTGGTGGGCCGTTCTAGGGTAGCGTGGCTGATGATCTTTTTTGTGATCATCGGCGTAGACTACCACGATGGTACAGTGACCGCAGTACAGTCGAGTCGCATACGATCTATCCGACCGAGGGCCCGCGAGCGCACTAAAGGGCGCCTTGAAAAATTCAAGGTGCCCGTGCGGGGCAGGGATGCTCCGTCATTTTTCAAGCATTTAAATGCTTGAAAAATGTGAGCGAAGCGAAAATCGCATTTTTGCTTCGCGGCTTGAAAAATTGCATCCCTGCAATTTTTCAAGGTCCCCTAAAAAGCCGGGCGGAAAGTGCCTGAACTCAATGATGAGCATGTGGGAGAACTATCCTTTTACTGCCTATCGGATCCTCCATGGATCGAGGAGCGAAGCACCTTCGTATTGGCCGTGGTGCATACACGAAGGAGGAAACAAACCATGAGCACCCGGACTAAGCAGACCTTGGTGAGTAAGATTCAATCACTCCCGGCCGAACACATCGCAGAAGTGGAGGCGTTTGTGGATTTCCTGAAGCAACGGGCGCAACTCGATCGATCTACCCGGCGCAAACCGCTGGATTTTCCGGTGATCGATGTGGGAAAGTAGCCTGAGGGTATAAGTTTGCACCGAAAGGATATGTATGGTAGCGACGGACGCTAAAGCGCTGTTCGTCGATACCAACGTCCCGGTCTACGCCAACGTCATCGAAACGCCTTTTCATGAACAGGTGCTGGCCGCTATCAATGCTGCCCATCAGGCAGACCGGACACTCCAGAGCAGCCGGCAGATCATCCGCGAATACTTGGTTACCATGGCCCGACCCCAGGCCTTTGAGAACCTGCCCAGGACCATGGTGCTCGAACAGATCGGTCAGCTTATTGAGCGCTTTCAGGTGGCGGACGATACCGACGCCGTCACTGGGCAACTTAATGAAGCTAATGAGGGATTACAAAATCGGGGGAAAGCAAGTCCACGATGCCAATATCGTAGCCACCATGCTAGCCTACGACGTTCCTTCTCTGCTGACCCATAACGTCCGGGATTTTGAGCGGTTCGCGGAGATTATAAGGATTGAGGGGATTTGAAGTAGTCCCAGCGATTAAACCATGGTACGTCCCCTATTTCCCCACTATTCCCCCATAGCTTGGTGCGCAATGCCAAAGCCCGCCAATCCTATCAGGCCCATGCGTAACGGAAGGAACCACCATACAGATACACACAGATTGAACAGGTGGTATAAAAGCTCCAGGCGTTGGCACTGAACCGAATTAACGAAGTGGAAGACTTTATCGATTTTTTGAGCCAGGGCGATAGCGACCGGCAATTGACCCAGGCAGCCACGGCCGCTTCAGAGCCAACCTTGAATGCCGTGTGGGACAACACTACTGAATGGACATACCTCGGGAAAAGTCGATTCGTCCAGATCGGTTTCCCTGGTAGCGACGAGTGCCGCCGTAGTAAAGGCATCCCGGAGGACCGTATCGAGATGCGACTTCAAGCCCGGATTGGACTCCAGTACCCGACGGATGCGGTAACGCTGCTCCTTGATGGTCGCCTGCTAGCTCCTTCCACGCCCCTCGGCTTGGTATTGCCACTTCAGCAGATAAGCCAAGAGGACAATCAACCGACTTTCGAGTGCTCGCCATTCGCTTTTCCCCACCGCTTCGATCTCCTCGGCAACATGCTCCCAGTCCACTTCATTAAAGCGGTGGGTACGAATCAGCTCCGCATTCCGCAATGCCCAGGTGTAAGCGCCTTGCTCAATATAAGCGATAAGGAAGTGGCAGACATGGTTTCATCAGCTCCCCTTGAAAATTCACCACTACCGAATTCCAGCGAGGCTTTGCCTCAGACCGACGAATCGTGAATCCACTGTGCAACCCGAAAGCTGTGTTTTTTCCTCGGCTCATGGGGCTAACTGCCAGGTCCCGTCCCACAAGGTAGCGACCGAATGTATGCGGTTAGCCTCGATGTCTCGTCACCCTTCACGGCAGGAATCGGCCGCGCTGGGCCAGGGCTCATCTTCCTCGATACCTTCGAGGAAGGAATGGGCGAGCCGCAGTAACAACGGCTAACGGCTGGTAGCGCTCCGGTGTGCGCTCGATCTCCGCGTGAAGCTGCTCGGTTACGTCTTTTGGTTCTGTACTCATCGCTAAAATTCCGGCGCACGAAAGTGAAAATTATAACGCCATTGGCTAAAGGGAGTAGTCACATAGTCTAGCAAGTTCAGGGCTACCGAATGATAACTCGATAGAAAGCAACGGCCTGGCGATTTCAGACGTTGAAGCCTGCTGAGGGGCTGAAAGAGCTGCCATCAGTTACCTGTCGTGAGTATGGAGTACTGGTAACCTTGAGCGGGCAGGATTTTTATGGAAATTTCAGACGCAAATAGATGCAAATGGTAACTAGACTTGTACCAATTGTATTTCCATATATTCTAATTAATATTAAAGCACTATAATTCTTATGGAGGTTTGAGCTCATGATCTACGAAAACTTCAAAAATCTCACAACCGATCGAACAATAAAAGCTGTTATTCGGAATGAGCCGGAAGAATTCGATTTGCTCGTACTTCATTTCTCTGTTGCCTACCAAGAAATTCAAGAAGAGAGATACAAAAACAAAGAAATAAAACGTCTCCCTACTGGAGATCGAACAAGGGCTTTTTCCGGTCCCGAAAAACAATTGTTCTTCGTTCTATTCTATCTCAAAACCTATTCGACCTTCGATGTCCTCGGGTTTCATTTCGGATTGAGCGCCGGGCATGCCCATGATCATACCGAGTTTCTTATGCGTATCTTGGAACGCGCTCTTGTTAATCTGAATAAACTCCCAAAAATAACGGTGGAAACTCCCGAGGAACTTTCTCAACTCATTGATAAATATAACGATATGATTATCGATAGCGTCGAGATGCCTTGCGTGAGACCGAAAGACAAAGAGCACCAGAAAGGTAACTATTCCGGAGTGTTGCCATTTTTGAAACCCGAAATGGGGTCCGTCCGATTTCGGGTGCAAAAATCAGGCGACGGCCATGGCCTTCGGCAGCCCACGTTCGTCCTGCGTCCGTCCCGGCGCGCACTCCGCGCTGCGCTAGGGCTCCCGCAAGGACTTGACGCCGTGTCGCATGGCCTTGCCTTTCGTCTCCGCCGGCGCTCACGCGCCGCACTCCGATGAAACGCTCGGCCCTACGGCTACGCGGGGGTCGTCGCACTCCGCTCGTCGCTTACGCTCCCTCGCTTTCCTGTACTCCTCCCAGGACCTCTTGCCAAGCAGTTAGGCTACACACGTAATCTATCCCTATGCCAGAATAACCCACCCTAACCCATGCTCCGGCAAACCCTGACGACGAGCTTAAGCGGTTGCGTGAATGGGTGGCGGAGCAGACGGCGCTCATTGAGCATTTGCGCGAGCGCATCCGGGAGTTGGAAGCGCGCCTAACCAAAGATAGCCACAACTCCAGCCGGCCGCTACCCTCGGATTCACCGTTCAAGAAGCCGCCACTACGCTCGCAACGCCAGCCAAGCGGGCGCAAGCCAAGTGGACAACCGGGCCAGCCGGCGTCACTCACTCCCTGGTTGATGACCCCGATCGGTGCGTGATCATCCCGTTGACGGGGACCTGCGCCTGCGGACGCGGCCGCACCGAGATCGCTACTACGATGCTCGCGGTACGACACTAGGTGGTCGAGGTGGTGATCCAGCGTAAGGTCATCGAGTACCGCATTGTCGGCGGAACCTGTGCCTGTGGGCGCGCGCAACGCAGCATGTTTCCTGCAGGGATTGAGGCCCCGGCGCAATACGGACCGGGCGTATCGGCCTTTGCGGTCTACATGACCCAATACCAGTTGTTGCCCTACCAGCGCACCGCCGAGGTGCTCAACACCGGGCACCCTCCAGCGCGCCGTACTGGTGGCGGCTACCTGCCTGGAAGCGCCAGTCAACGCGATTCGCCGCGCACTCATCGCCGCGCCAGTGGCCCATGCCGACGAAACCGGCCGGCGCGTGAACGGCAACCTGTACTGGCTACACGTACTCAACACCGACCGGCTTACGGCCTACTTCCCTCATCCCAAACGTGGTGCCGAGGCCCTGAATGCGTTCGGCTTGTTGGCGTTGTTCGCTGGCGTACTCGCGCATGATCACTGGTCAGCCTGCCAGTGCTACCCATGTTGGCATACCTTCTGCAATGCCCATCATCTACGTGAGCTAACCGCTATCGCTGAGAGGTCCCCAAGCCAGCCGTGGGCAACCGATATGATCACGCTGTTGTGCCAAGCCAATGCCCTGGTCAGCGAGGCCCAGGCCCTCAAGGCATTGCCCACCGGCAACGTCGAGCACTTGCGGACCCGCTACGACACCATCCTCATCGAAGCCGAAGCTGGCTATCCTCCCCGTTCCCGCCGTCCTGGCACCCGCGGGCGCGTCAAACAATCCCCGGCCTGCAACCTCATTCGGCGACTGCGCGAGCACCGCAACGAGGTCCTGCGCTTCCTCACCGACCGGCGAGCTCCCTTCGACAACAACCAAGCCGAGCACGACCTCCGAATGCCCAGGCTCAAGCAGAAAGTCTCCGGTTGTTTCCGCTCCGAAACCGGTGGAGATACCTTTGCCACCATCCGCTCCTACCTTTCGACCCGCCGCAAACAGTCCGATGATCTTTCCAACGTCCTGACGTTCCGAGGGCAACCCCCAATGCCCCAATTGGAGTAGCTGAATAGTTACGTGAGATTTTTGAAGTTTTTGTAGATCATGAGCTCAAATCTCCATTAAGAATTATAAAGTTTTATATTAATTAGAATATAATGGGAACTCAATTGGTACAAGTCTATTGGACTTACTCGATATTTTTTTGCCACGAATGGACGCAAATGGGTAATAATTCTATTGTTTCTGGGTATGCCTAATGTGAGGGAATCCCTCTATCGGATTCCGGAAATAACAAAGCCGGGAGAAGCACGGGCAAGCCCGCGCCTACCACCTGATATCGGACATAGGCGCCGACTTGCCGGCGCTAAGGTGGGATCTCCGTAGGTAGGGAGCACGTAGGGGCTTTCCCCAACCCCTCTTCCGCCAAGTTGGTCTTTACTCACATTTGAGTCCGGCGGACGATGACGGGGTGGGGTAGCGGCAGATGGCCATTGGGGTAAGACTCCCAACAGTGTGGAATCATAGCACAATTCCCCGGTATCGAGGGTTCACTGGCAAAGCTATCGGTGGGTATCGATAGAAAGCACCTTGAGAAATTAGTCGTGCTATAACTTGGTTGCTTCCAGGTATCCATGATCTAAAGACGTCTCTGACATCGAATCCTAGAACCAACAAAGCAATAACATTACCCAATTCCAGAACGATAAGATCAGCGTCAGACCTGAAGATTCGTATTTCACGGCCATCTTCACCCGCCGCCACCCGACCTGACTCCTTCGGAGATTTCAAATGGATACCGATTCCGACCCCCGTCGCCTGCTCACCGATCTCTTTCACCGCGCCCTGGAGGCAGTGCGGGGGCAACCGGCCGTGCGGCAGGCCCTGACGGCGCGGGGAATTGCAGGCCCGGTGACACTCATCGCCCTGGGCAAGGCGGCCCAATCTATGACCGAAGGCGCTTGGGATGTCTTGGGGGAGCAGATCCGCAGCGGACTGGTCGTCTCCAAGCCGGGCCATCTGATCGCCGAGAGGCTGACGCGCTTCGGCCTCGAAGGCGTGGTCGGCGGGCACCCGGTTCCGACCGCCGGCAGCCTGGATGCGGGCCGACGGCTTCTGCAACTGGTGGAGGGACGGGATACGCAGACCTTGCTGTTTCTGGTCTCCGGCGGCGCCTCAAGCTTGGTGGAGGTGCCGGCCGCTGGCCTCGGTCTCGCCGATCTGGCACGCATCAACCAGTGGCTCCTGGGCAGCGGGTTGCCCATCGACGCCATGAATCTGGTCCGCAAATCCGTCTCCCGGATCAAGGGCGGGGGGCTCCTGGCCAAACTCGGGGGACACCGGCCACGGGTGCTGGCCATCTCGGACGTGCCCGGGGACGATCCGGGGGTCATCGGCTCCGGACTCCTGGTGCCTGAGCCCGAGCTCGCATCGCGGCTGGCTAGGCTGGAGCTACCGGACTGGCTGCGGAGCCGGACCGAACAAGCCGCAGCCGAGCGGATCAATATCCCGGAGCAAGGCCCGCCGATCGAGCTGGTCGCCACCCTGAACAGCACCAAGGACGCCGCCGCCAGCGCCGCTGGGGAGGCCGGGGTCCCGGTTTGTCATCATCGGGAGCCACTCGCCGGCGATGCTGCCGAATCCGGTCGGACCCTGGCCCGGAGTCTGCTCGAGGGACCGACCGGGCTGCATCTTTGGGGCGGCGAAACCACCGTGCGCCTGCCCGACCGTCCCGGCCGTGGCGGGCGCAATCAGCAATTGGCCCTAGCCGCTGCGATGGAGCTGACCGGCCGGGACGATTGCTTCCTGCTCAGCGGCGGCACCGACGGCACCGACGGTCCCACCGACGATGCCGGCGGCCTAGTGGACGGCGGCACCCTCCAACGGGCGAGGCAGGCAGGATTCGATGCCGCCACCACGCTGGCCGCGGCGGATGCAGGCTCCCTGCTAGCCGCCACCGGCGATCTGATCCGTACCGGGCCCACCGGCACCAATGTGATGGACTTGGTATTGGGTCTCAGGCTATGAGCCCATGTGGATCGTGTCATCGGACCCGATCCGCTCGCGCCGCCAGCCGTCTTCCGAGACGACCAACAATTCACCCCAATTCGGGTGCCATTCGGCAAGCACCAAACGGGCCGCCGGTCTACCGTCGAGCACAAAGGTGTGGTCCGCCGGCCGGTGGGTATGCCCATGGATCAGCCGGTAGACCCGATAACGGCGCAGATACGCCTCCACTGTTCCCTGGCTCACATCCATGATTGCCGGCATCTTCTCCGCCATAGCCACAGCACTCTTCCGGCGGTAGTCGTCGGCGATGCCACGCCGACGCGACAGGGATCTCCAAAGAAAAAGACGCTTGACCAGTGGGTTACGGATACGCCGGCGGAACCTCTGATAGGGCACATCGTCCGTACACAAGAAGTCCCCGTGCATGAGCAGGGTGGGCGTCCCTGCCAAGTCCAGCCGTGTGGGGTCCGCGAGCAACATGCAGCCGGTATCGCGGGCAAAGGCGCGCCCGATCAGGAAATCCCGGTTGCCATGCAGCAAATACCCCCGAGTCCCGCCCTCCGTCAACCTGCGCAGTGCGGTGCGGATCTCGGGATACGGGGGCTGGTCGTCATCATCGCCGATCCAGGCATCGAACAGATCACCCAGGATATAGAGGGCCCGAGCCCGGCGTGCCCGAGTATGGAGAAGCTCGAGGAAGAGCTCCACCACCTCTGATCGGTCGGGGGCCAAGTGGAGGTCGGAGACAAAGAGGGTTTCAGTCATCGGGCCTTGTCACTTGAAATTTAGCCGCTACCGCGACCTGAATATATCCGGTATTTTCGCCATACTCGGCATTCTCATCGGTGTGGCAAGATATGTGGCGAATGCCTATCATCACAATGCATGTATTTCGATGCATCTAACCGGACATTCCGAGGAGGAGCGTAGAAAAGCGAGGGAGCGTAAGCGACGAGCGGAGTGCGACGACCCCCGCGTAGCCGTAGGGCCGAGCGTTTCGTCGGAGGCGGCGCGTGAGCGCCGGCGGAGATGAAATGCAAAGCCATGCGACACGGCGTCAAGTCATTGCGGGAGTCCTGGCGCAGCGCGGAGTGCGCGCCGGGACGGACGCAGGACGAACGTGGGCCGCCGAAGGCCATGGCCGTCGCCTGATTTTTTGCACCCGAAATCGGACGGACCCCATTTTGGGTTTCGCGAAAAATGGCGACGCTCCGGGATGCCTTCCCCTCAGATACCTGACTTGCCCGATGACCTCTACTAGGCCCTTGCCTTCCGTGCCCAACAAGAACACCGCAGCCTAGCGCAGCAGGCCGTGGCAGAGCTGTAGCGCATCTCAGCACAACCACCGGCGAGCGTCGCAGGGCCATGATCGCGGGTATTCGAGCGCGCCGGCAAGAGCCTGAAACACCTACCGATGCCTTCACCCGAGAATCTGGTACGCGAGGACTGGGAGCGCTGACACATGCGCTTGGTTTTGGACGCCTCCGCCGCCGTTCGGATGGTGATGCACGCCAAGGGCGCTGACGGACTGCTGGAGTCCGTCTCGGCGGCAACGGTCGTGACCGCACCGAGCCTCTATACGAGCGAGGTCGCCAACGCCCTGTGGAAATAAGGCCGGTAAGCTCGATGCGGAAACAGCGATCAAGCGGTACGAAGAGGCAATCAACCTGATCGATGCTGTCACCCCCGATCGGGAACTTACGACGGAGGCCCTATCCGGATCAACTGGTCTCGATCCCTCAACCGCCTCATCCCGATGCGGAATCGACAGGAGGGATCAACCCGCAGGACCTGATACAATGGAATCATCACCGCATAATGCCGGACAAAGCGCGGCCAAGCTCGCGCCTACCGCGTGGTGGCGGCTATAAGCCCCTCTCCCCTTGGCGGGAGAGGGGTTGGGGAGAGGGGGAGTAAAAATAGAGCCCAGGTTACTAGTGTACCAACGTTTAGTTGAATAAATTCAGTTGGTTATCGTGTACGCGCTCGGAGGGATTGTATGCTGAGTTATTAATCTGTTGATTTCATTGAACTTGTTCGAAGATGATGAGGTTCAGAATCTGTGGAATTGTGTAAAAACTGACATCGGTTTTCAGCCGCTTCTTGATAATGGCCACGAGCCCATAGACGGAAATGGTGAGCTCGAGAAGACGAATAGACCTGTGGACATGCGTCGTTGTTCTCAGCCCGCAATTTCGCGGGAGAGACTGTCACTTAGCGTACCGCAGCCCAAGTTGGTAACCGACATAATTCCAAATATTTCTTTTTTAATGAATGGGTTATCCTGAATTTCCGGTCATAACGTTGGGACACTAGTGAGCCCCAGTATTTAATCTTCGCCAGTGAAGGCTCGATACCGGAGAAATCGTGCCCTGATTCCACCGACCGAAAGCCTCTTTCCCCCAGAGCCAGCCTGAACACGCACTCTGCTCAATCGGTTGTCAGAACTGTAGCCACCTACTCGAATTCGAGCCGTCCGTCGTTTAGTGCCACCGTGACCGGATCGCCCGGTCCGAATCGGCCGGCTAAAATGGCCTGGGCCAAGGGATTCTCCAATTGGACACGGATAGCGCGCTTGACGGGCCGCGCCCCGTAGACCGGATCGAATCCCGCCTCGCCCAGATGATCCAGGGTGGTCTCGTCGACCAGGAGCCGGATCTCGCGTTCGGCCAAGCGTTCTTGCAGATAGCGGATTTGGATACCGGCAATGGCCCGGATCTGCTCCCGCTCCAGGGGGTGGAAGACCAAGATCTCATCGAGCCGGTTGATGAACTCGGGTCGAAAGGCCTCCCGGACTACCGCCATCACCGCCGCCTTCATCTCGGCATAGCGCGCTTCTCTCGCCTGCTGTTGGATCACGTCCGAGCCCAGATTGGAGGTGATGACGATCACCGTGTTCCGGAAGTCCACGGTCCGGCCCTGGCCGTTCGTTAGGCGCCCGTCGTCCAGCACCTGGAGTAGCACGTTGAAGACGTCCGGATGCGCCTTCTCCACCTCGTCCAGCAGAATGACGCAGTAAGGCCGGCGGCGCACAGCCTCGGTGAGATAGCCGCCCTCGTCATAGCCCACATAGCCCGGCGGTGCGCCGATGAGCCGGGCCACCGAGTGCTTCTCCATGAATTCGGACATGTCGATCCGCACCATGGCCTTCTCGGTGTCGAACAGGAAGGCGGCCAGGGCCTTGCAGAGCTCGGTCTTGCCCACCCCGGTGGGTCCCAGGAACAGGAAGGAGCCCAGGGGTCGAGTCGGGTCCGCTAACCCGGCTCGAGAGTGACGGACGGCATCACTCACCGCACCCACCGCCTCGTCCTGGCCGATTACGCGCTTGCCGATCTCCTGCTCCATGCGCAACAGCTTTTCACGCTCCCCTTCCAGCATCCGAGAGACGGGTATGCCGGTCCACTTGGAGACGATCTCGGCGATCTCTTCGGCGGTCACCTTGTTGCGCAGCAGCTTTTTCTCCAAGTGCTCGGCCTGGGCGGCGGTATTGAGCCGCTTCCGAAGCTCCGGAACCCGCCCGTACTGGATCTCCGACATGCGCGCCAAGTCGCCAGCCCGGCGGGCCGCCTCCAGCTCCAGGCGCGCTCGATCGAGCTCTTCCTTGACGTGGGCGGTCCCCTGGACCGAGGCTTTTTCCGCCTTCCACACCTCGTCCAGGTCGGAAAACTCACGTTCCAAGCGGCCGATCTGGTCCTCCAGGTCAGCAAGCCGCTTCCGGGAGGCTCCGTCGGACTCCTTTTTCAAGGCCTCGCGCTCGATCTTGAGCTGGATGAGGCGACGGTCCAGCTTGTCCATTTCCTCGGGCATGGAATCAATCTCCATGCGGATCCGGGAGGCCGCCTCGTCCACTAGGTCGATGGCCTTGTCCGGTAGCTGGCGATCGCTGATGTAGCGATGGGACAGGGTCGCGGCGGCAACGATGGCGGGGTCTGTGATCTCTACCGCATGATGGACCTCGTAGCGCTCCTTCAGGCCGCGTAGAATGGCGATAGTGTCCTCCACGTTGGGCTCGGCCACCAACACCTTCTGGAACCGTCGCTCCAGGGCGGCGTCCTTCTCCACATAGCGGCGGAACTCGTCCAGGGTGGTGGCCCCGATACAATGTAGCTCGCCCCGGGCCAGGGCCGGCTTGAGCATATTGCCCGCGTCCATGGCGCCCTCGGCCTTGCCCGCCCCCACCATAGTGTGTAGCTCGTCGATAAACAGGATCAGGTCGCCCTCCTGCTTGGCGATGTCGTTGAGCACGGCCTTGAGCCGCTCCTCGAACTCGCCGCGAAACTTGGCGCCGGCGATCAGGGCCGCCATATCCAGCGCCAGCAGCCGCTTGGACTTGAGCCCTTCGGGCACCTCGGCATTGACGATGCGCTGGGCTAGGCCCTCCACGATCGCCGTCTTGCCCACACCGGGCTCACCGATGAGGACCGGGTTGTTCTTGGTACGCCGGGCCAGGACCTGGATGGTACGGCGGATCTCGTCGTCACGGCCGATGACCGGGTCGAGCTTGCCTTGCTCCGCCTTCTCCGTCAGATCCAGGGTGTATTTCTCCAGGGCTTGACGTTGCTCCTCCGCATTGATGTCATCCACCGTCCGACCGCCGCGCACTTGGTCGATAGCCTGCTCGACGGCACCCTTATCGGCCCCGGCGGTGCGCAACAGGTTGCCGAGGGTTCCTTTGTTGCCCACCGCCGCCAGCACGAAGAGCTCGGAGGAGATGTACTGGTCGCTTCTCTGCTGCGCCAGTTTGTCGGTCTGATTGAGCAGCTGTCCAAGCTCGTTGGAGATATGCAGATCGCCGGCTATCCCCTGGACCCGAGGCAGCCGCTCCAGGGCCTCGCCGAGGCCGGAGCGCAATCGATTCACGTTGACGTCGGCCAACGTCAGCAAATGCCGGACCGTGCCACCCTCCTGATCCAGCAAGGCCGACATTAGGTGAATGGGCTCGACGAACTGGTGGTCACGCCCGACTGCCAGACTCTGGGCGTCGGCCAAGGCTAATTGGAGCTTTGCCGTAAGTTTATCCGTGCGCATGAGTGATCTCTCCTGCCGATTACCGATAACGCTCGAAGGGACCTTGAATTTTTCAAGGAGCCCTCGAATCGGGATTTATTTGGGGGAATCCGGAGAAATTTCATCCCCGGAGCGTCGCCATTTTTTGCGAAACCCGAAATGGGGTCCGTCCGATTTCGGGTGCAAAAATCAGGCGATGGCCATTGCCTTCGGCGGCCTACGTTCGTCCTGCGTCCGTCCCGGCGCGTACTCCGCGCGGCGCCAGGACTTCCGCAATGACTTGGCGCCGTGCCGCATGGCCTTGCATTTCATCTCCGCCGGCGCTCACGCGCCGCACTCCGATGAAACGCTCGGCCCTACGGCTACGCGGGGGTCGTCGCACTCCGCTCGTCGCTTACGCTCCCTTGCTTTCCTGTGCTCCTCCATCGAGCTACGAAGTAAAACCCGGAGCCACGGCCTTCCGAGGCGGTTGCCGTTGAGCTCCAAGCCGCGTTTGGCGCATCATCCACAGCCCGAACGCGGACAGGCATGAGGCCGTGCATGATAGATCGAACCACCTACGGTGACGCAGATCCGGAGCGGATGCCGCTCCATGTATTCAGTGAGAAAGCGTACCTGGACTACTCCATGTACGTCATTCTGGACCGGGCGTTGCCCCATGTGAGCGACGGTCTCAAGCCGGTCCAGCGGCGTATCCTCTACGCCATGTCCGAGCTAGGCCTAGCGGCGACCGCCAAGTTCAAGAAATCCGCCCGTACCGTCGGCGACGTGCTAGGCAAATTCCATCCCCACGGCGATACCGCCTGCTACGAGGCCATGGTGCTCATGGCCCAGGCCTTCTCCTATCGCTACCCGCTGGTCGACGGCCAGGGCAACTGGGGCTCACCGGACGACCCCAAATCCTTCGCCGCCATGCGCTACACCGAGGCCCGTCTGGCACCTTACGCCGAGCTCCTGCTGGCCGAGGTGGAGCAAGGCACAGTGGATTGGCAACCCAACTTCGACGGCACCCTGGAGGAGCCCAAGCGGCTGCCAGCGCGGCTGCCGAACCTGCTGCTCAACGGTGCCAGCGGCATCGCCGTCGGCATGGCCACGGATATACCCTCGCACAACCTGCGGGAGGTCGCCGACGCCTGTATCCATCTACTCGAGCATCCGGACACCACCTCGGAGGACCTGACAGCCTACATTCCGGGTCCCGACTATCCGAGCGCGGCGGAGATCATCACCCCGCCGGAGGAGCTCGCGCGGATGTACCGCAGCGGCGTCGGCAGCATCCGGCTACGCGCCCGCTACGAGCGGGAGCATGGGGACATCCTGATCACCGCCCTGCCCCACCAAGTCTCGGGCAACCGGATCATGGAGCAGGTCGCACAGCAGATGCAGGCCAAGAAGCTGCCCATGATCGAAGACATCCGAGACGAATCCGACCACGAGTCCCCGACCCGTCTGGTCATAGTCCCACGCTCGAGCCGGGTAGACGTACCGCGGCTCATGTCCCACCTATTCGCCACCACTGACCTGGAGCGCAGCTACCGGGTCAACATGAACATGATCGGCCTCAATGGCCGACCGCGGGTCATGGGCCTGCGCGAGATCCTGGTGGAATGGCTCGAATACCGTACCGAAACGGTGCGCCGGCGGCTGCAACACCGGCTGCACAAGGTGCTCGACCGCCTGCACCTGTTGGAGGGCCTGCTGATCGCCCTCCTCGACCTCGACGCGGTCATCCGCATCATCCGTGCCCATGACGAGCCCAAGGCGGAGCTCATGGCCCATTTCGGGCTCACGAACGCCCAGGCCGAATACATCCTCGATACCCGTCTGCGCCACCTCGCCCGCCTGGAGGAAATGAAGATCCGGGCCGAGCAGACGGCTCTGGCCGCGGAGCGTAACCGGTTACAACAGACCCTCGGCAGCGAGCTGCGGCTCAAGGCGCTCATCGGCCAGGAGATCCGGCAGGATGCAAACAAGTACGACGATGAGCGCCGTTCACATCTGGTGCAAGGCGCCATCGCCACGGCCTTGGACCGAACCGAGCTCACCCCCAGCGAGCCGGTGACCGTGGTGCTCTCGGAGAAGGGCTGGGTGCGTGCGGCCAAAGGCCACGAGCTCGACCCGCAGAGCCTGAACTACAAGGCGGGAGACGCCTATCTGGCCGCGGCGCGAGTACGCAGCGACCAGCCCATGGTCTTTCTCGACACCTCCGGCCGCAGCTACTCGTTGCCGGCCCATGGCCTGCCTTCGGCACGGGGACAGGGCGAGCCCCTGACCGGACGGCTCGCACCGCCGCCGGGCGCCGCCTTCATCGCCCTGCTCGGCGGCGAGCCCACAGCCGAGTATCTGCTCGCCTCCGATGCCGGTTATGGCTTCATCGTGGCCCTACAGGCCCTGTACGCCAAACCCAAGGCCGGCAAGACCATACTTACCCTAGCCTCCGGGGCTCGGGTCCTGACCCCGATGCCGGTGCCGAATCGCAGCAACCGACTGGCCGCGATCACCGACAGCGGACACCTGTTGGTCTACCCCGTCTCCGAGCTACCCGTGCTGACGCGGGGCAAGGGCAACAAAATCATCGGCATCCCGGCAGCCAAGGCCAAGGCGCGCGAGGAATCCATGACCACACTGGTGGTCATCCCCGAGGGCGCCGGCCTAGTTATCCGCTCCGGGAAGCGCCACTTCACCCTGAAGCCAGCCGATCTGGAGCATTACCGGGGGGAGCGAGGCCAGCGTGGTAAGCGCTTACCGCGGGGCTTTCAGCGGGTTGATACGGCGGCCGTCGCTTGACCGAAGTCCGCGAGTAATTCGAGGGCACCTCGAACGATTGGACTGCCGAATCGAGCCGCTGTACGCCACGCCAAAGTGCCGAGGCTCCGTTTTTTCTCCCCCTCTCCCCAACCCTGTCTCCTGCCAGGGGAGAGAGGCTTATAGCCGCCGATGGATCGGCTTGATAGAGTCGAGTGTGTGCTAAGACCAACGTGGGTATGAAACCATCACCGCGTGATACCGAGCGAAGCGCGGAAAGCCGCAGACAGGCGTTAGCAGTCGAATGCGAGGCCGGGTGTTGGCAACAAATAGAACTGTCCGGTTTAGTGGCACATAAACTGTCCGCTTTGGATACGGCAGCGGACTACGCAACAACCTGTAGCTGTAGCGGAATCGACTGGCCTTGGGCATCATATCGAGCCAAGCAACGCGGTCCGTGGAACACGGCGAGGTTGCCATCGGGATAGCAATGCCCCCGCACCTTGACCTTCATGTAAGGTGGTAACTATTCAGCTACTCCAATTGGGGCATTGGGAGTTGCCCTTGGAACGTCAGGACGAGCGAGTTGAAATGATCGTCGGACTGTTTGCGGCGGGTCACAAGGTAGGAGCGGATGATGGCAAAGGCATCTCCGCCGATTTCGGAGCGGAAACAACCGGAGACTTTCTGCTGGAGTTTGGGCATTCGCAGGTCGCGTTCGGCTTGGTTATTGTCGAAGGGAACGCGCAGGTCGGTGAGGAAGCGCAGGACCTCGTTGCGGTGCTCGCGCAGTCGCTGAATGAGGTTGCAAGCCGGGGATTATTTGACGTGCCCGCGGGTGCCAGGACGGTGGGGGCGGGGAGGATTGCTGGCTTCGGCTTCGATGAGGATGGTGTCGTAGCGGGTCCGCAAGCGCTCGACGTTGCCGATGGGCAACGCCTTGAGATCCTGGGCCTGGGCCTCGCCGACCAGGGCATTGGCTTGGCACAACAGCGCGATCATATCGGTTGCCCATGGCTAGCTTAGGGACCTCTCAGCGATCGCGGTTAGCTCACGTAGATGATGGGCATTGCAGAAGGCATGCCAACATGGGTAGCGCCGGCGGGCGGCTGATCAGTGATCATGCATGAGTACGCCAGCGCACGGTGCGCCAACAAGCCGAACGCATCCAAGGCCTCGGCACCACGTTTGGGATGAGGGAAGTAGGCCATAAGCCGGTCGGTGCTGAGTACGTGTAGCCAGTACAGGTTGCCGTTCACGCGCCGGCCGGTTTCGTCGGCATGGGCCACTGGCGCGGCGATGAGTGCGCGGCGAATCGCGGTGACTGGCGCCTCCAGCCAGGTAGCCGCCAGAACGGCGCGTTGGAGGGGTACCCGGTGGATCCCCAGGCCGGCCAGCTCATTGAGCACCTCGCGGGCGCTGGTAGGACAACAGCTGGTATTGGGTCATGTAGACCGCAAAGGCCAATACGCTCGGTCCATATTGCACCGGAGCCTCAATCCCTGCAGGAAACGTGCTGCGTTGCGCGCACCCACCGGCACAGGTTCCGCCGACAATGCGGTACTCGATGTACCTTACGCTGGATCTCCACCTCGACCACCTAGCATCTCTCCGCGAGCACTGTAGCCGCGATCCCGGTGCCGCCCGGAACGTCGCCATTTTTCGCGAAACCCGAAATGGGGTCCGTCCGATTTCGGGTGCAAAAAATCAGGCGACGGCCATGGCCTTCGGCGGCCCACGTTCGTCCTGTGTCCGTCCCGGCGCGCACTCCGCGCGGCGCCAGGACTTCCACAATGACTTGACGCCGTGTCGCATGGCCTTGCATTTCGTCTCCGCCGGCGCTCACGCGCCGCACTCCGACGAAACGCCCGGCCCCTACGGCTACGCGGGGAACGTCGCACTCCGCTCGTCGCTTACGCTCCATCGCTTTCCTGTGCTCCTCCGTCGCCGCGCGAATTCCGAGCCGGATCTGGTTCCGCATCAGTGCTAGCAGGGGTGAGACGATAACCGTGGGACCGGCACCTGAATCTCGTAGAATCCGAGTGTTGATGAAATAGCCCGAGCTTTTTCCCCAACCGGTGCGCTGCACTACCATCAGCTTCTTCCGACGGTTTACCAACGCATCGATGGCCTCCCACTGGCCGTCACGGAAGCGGCCTGTAGGGTCACCGATGGCCGTGCGCAGCAACGATTCCGCTTCTTATCTATCCATCAGCAGATAAGTCATGGATGCAGTCCCAACTTGGAGGCTTGCTTAATAGAAGGCCGCGTCCTTGCGGATGCCAAGCATCCGCAAGGCGTCGCGGAAAAGGGTCTGCCCCTCCAACGTGTTAGCTACCAGTACCGTTGCAAAACACTTGCTGACACGTGCGTCCAGGCTGTTATAGAAATCGCTGCCACTGTCGTCCCGCGATGCCAAGGCCTTGCCGTTCTCTCGTCTACAATGCGATGGCTTGGAAGGTATTATCGGCCTATGAGATCAAGGGCATCAGGGGGCACTACTCCGCGCCGGGGCCGGAACGGCCCTTGGAAGAGGCGGAAAAAAATCACCCGGACATGGTACCTTGGTGCCGAGAACCGTGGCAAAAAACGCGACGCAAAGAAAAAAGGCTGTCGGGTGACAGCCCTAGCTCTTTGAATTTGGAGCGGGAAACGAGGCTCGAACTCGCGACCCCAACCTTGGCAAGGTTGTGCTCTACCAACTGAGCTATTCCCGCCTTGAGGGATCGTAAGTTTACGATCTGTCGAAGGGATGTCAACCCTAGCCGTAACTATTCAGCTACTCCGATCGGGGCATTGGGGGTAGCCCTTGGAACGTCAGGATGAGCGAGTTGAAAAGATCATCGGCCGGAGCGTCGCCATTTTTTGCGAAACCCGAAATGGGGTCGTCCGATTTCGGGTGCAAAAAATCAGGCGACGGCCATGGCCTTCGGCGGCCCACGTTCGTCCTGCGTCCGTCCCGGCGTGCACTCCGCACTGCGCCAGGACTTCCGCAAGGACTTGACGCCGTGTCGCATGGCCTTACCTTTCGTCTCCGCCAGCGCTCATGCGCCGCACTCCGACGAAACGCCCGGCCCTACGGCTACGCGGAGGTCGTCGCACTCCGCTCGTCGCTTACGCTCCCTCGCTTTCCTATGCTCCTCCGTGGACAAGTACTCCGAAGACACATTGGTCGAACAACCCACCATTTCCCTGTTTGCGGGGACTGAGTGGGAGACGGTAAACGGCTTCCATGAGTTCGACCAAGCTGGCGTCTACGTCGCCGGCTATAAGCCCCTCTCCCCTGGCGGGCTGGCCTTTATACACTTGACTCCGTCAGACGATCACGGGCCTTAGAGACTACCTTTTTAAACAGTCTCTATCCGGATAAAGCCTTTAAAAACATATAGTTAATTTTAATCAAGTCATCTGCTTCTGGGGGGGGGTCTAGACAGCCTCTTGAACGCGCCGAGGGCTGAAAGAGCCGCTAACAGCCACCTGTCGTTGGTCAAGCATGCTCTTGGGATCCGATCCAGCCAGGGTTTTAAGCCGGCGCACTCCAAAAAGTCGGGTAGATGACCCGAGCTTTCCGATTTGCTTGCCTGCCAACAGCTTGTTTTAGCAATGCGTATCATGCGGATCGGTTTGAAGTGTGTACCAGGATCAGCTTAGCGGGAGAGGGGTTGGGGAGAGGGGGAGCAAAGGTGGATACTCGGTACTCGCTCTAATCAGTAAGCGTTCGATACCGAGAAATCGTACCGTGATTCCACCGACCGAAAGCCTGTATCGGCTCCTGTTAATTGGACACAAATTTGCGCATCAGACGGCCTCCCGTGAACAGGCTATCTGCCGCCACCCCAGGACCCATGATCGTCGGCGGACTTAAGTGTGAGTAAAGACCAGTACCATTGCCGGAAACTTCGACAAGACCCAGCCCGGTCTATCCCGCTAGACAATGAGTTGGAAGAGCGGGTCGGGTACCGAGTGGAAATCCCCCAAGCCGTAAGCGCATGTATAAAGGCAACCACCAAGAAATCCGATCGTTCAAGGAACCCGATCACTGTCCAAGCGATTTCCTAACGGAAGATCCCACGGTGGCCTACGAGGCCATGCGCGAGGCGTTTTTCCTTAATCACCTGTTTTACTCGCCCAAAAGTGGCTGCACTTCGCTTCGCGGCAGCCGAGAAAAACGCCACGGCGCAAACAGCCTTCATCGAGGAAACCTTGAATCCTAGTGTTAACCGTCTAATATGGCCCGAGTCATCCTTCGCCATTCCTTATCGAGCATCTTGGAAAATTCCATATCCGAGATTTTTTCAAGGTACCTAAACCATTGATCATAAGGTGAAGTCTATCCCAATGAGCACAGAAGCCACTCTCGAGTCCCCCATGGAAATCACATCCGCCGCGGCGGCCAAGGTTGCCGATCTGGTCAAGGAAGAAGGAAATCCCAACCTGATGCTACGGGTCTACATCCAAGGGGGGGGGTGTTCCGGATTCCAATACGGCTTTACTTTCGAAGAGAAGGTCCAGAACGGGGATACCGAAATAACCGCGGATGGGGTCAAATTCCTGGTCGATCCCATGAGCCTGCCTTACCTCACCGGTGCCGAGATCGACTACACGGAAGGTCTCCAAGGCGCCCAATTCATCATCCGCAATCCGAATGCGACCACTACCTGCGGCTGCGGGTCTTCCTTCTCCGCCTGAAGTAGGTAGGGGCGACCGGCCGGTCGCCCCTACCTACTAGCCTCCACCCGAACCAAAACGTAAGAGAGCCGCAAAATACGAATAGAAAATCAGGAGAGAAACAAATGGCTCTGGTAAGTGCCGAAATTGAACTCTCGAAGCCGAGAGATAGAAATATCAGGCCAATCAAGGTGAGTTTGCTGGTCGATACCGGTTCTTTGCACTTATGTGTGCCGGAACATGTCGCTATTCAGCTAGAGTTCGAAGAGCTCTACAAACGAAAGGTAACGACTGCCGATGGCAAAAAAAACATTTAGCTCCTTACATGGGACCAATTATCGATACAGTTCGAGAATCGCGGCTGCTATACCGGAGCATTAGTGTTAGGAGACGATGTGCTTTTAGGTGCCGTTCCTATGGAGTATATGGATCTTTTAATCTCTCCTGCCAAACAAGCTCTCACTGTCAATCCGGAAAGTCCGAATATTGCCATGTCTATCACAAAGGGAACAAAACCATAACAAATGAGTGGTGTTGAGGCGGGGGACTTTGGTTCGTTCGGGGCAGTGCAGAAGCAATAACATCGCCGAAAGGTCATTTCCAATCCCGGATTTCACCTCACGGATTAATGCCGGGGCCCCTCTTTTACCCCCCTCTCCCCACCCCTCTCTCGCCAGGGGCTGGTCTTTACACACTTGACTTCGTCAGGCGATCACGGGCCCTGGGGTGGTGGCCGATAGCCATTGGGGTAAGACTCCCAACAGCTGGATGCGAGCAACGGGTCGAATAGGATGTACATTTGGACCGCCATATCGAGCCGCTGTAAGCCACGCCAGAGCGTTTGAGCACCGGGTGGACCATCTCCTTTACGCCCGAGGTAACCGCCCAGGATGCCAGCATGCGAATCGCCTCGCCCAGGCTCGGTGGCTCATCCGGAGCGACGGGGGTCTTATGGTGAATGCAATACAGGGCCTTCCACTCGACCTCCTCGAAGAAGACGTTACAAGGATGTTCCGGCCGGCGGCGCCCGAACTTGGTCAGGTGATAGATGCGCCAAGCAACCACCAGATCGACACCGAGACAAGCTGGCAAACGATCGGCGGTGCCCAGCTGGCGGTCTCGGATTCGACAGCCGCTTTTGAGCGTGCGGCGGAATACCTCGATACCCCAGCGTGCGGCATAACATTCGGCGCGCTGCACCGCATGCTCGAAGGTGGTCACCGCCACACTGGTCAACAGGAGCCATTCGATCGGCTCGCCACCATCCTCGGCCGCGCTTTCGTGTAAGTGGACCGCCCACAGGCGAACGGGGGGCTGTGAGCTGTGGTTGGGCACTTGCAGCCCAACCTCGCAAAAACAGACCTCGCGCGCCGGGCGGTTACCTCGTTTGGGCAATTGTAGCTTGAGCTCACCGTCCACTGGCTGCGCACTGACATACGACCATAAGACAACGTCCGTATCGACTCGACGCCGGCGACTGCGCTCAGCACGCACCAAGAGCTTCGGCCCGTGGGTTCGCGCGCGGCTTCGGTAAACAGCTTGTAGAGACCCGACTCGCGACCGCCCACACTGACGAACAGCGTGTCCGGACAGAGCGCCTGAATCTCGGCGAGCTTGCGGTAGCTGCGCAACCACTTGTGGCTTTCCTTTTGCTCGATCAGTAAGTGCTTGCGCCACTCACGCTTACCCGATCGTGGGGATCACGTGCCCAGCACGGCGCATCGATCACGCCGAGCGGGATGCCGTCTTCGCTGAAGGCGACCGTGTCATGCAGGATCAATCCCGTGCCTGATCCTGCTTCGTGTTGATCGGCCCGAACTTCTCGGTGGCCGGGTGGTGATAATCATTCAGCGTAGTCGTATCCTGCGGGGCAAGCACCACCGCGTGCGCTCGGATGCGCGCGCGGCTGGCCTCGATATGCGGTGTGAGAATCACCTCCATGGTGACCTTCTCATTCTGGAAGAACCGATAAGTCCCGAGCGGGCGGGCTTTGGTGCCGCAGGCCTGGGGGACATTGGCTTGAGGGTTCTTGTAAAAATCCTGCGCCACGGGTAACTATTCAGCTGCTCCAATTGGGACGTTGGGGGGCGGCTCTGGAAGGTCAGGACGAGCGAGCTGAAAATATCGTCGGATTGTTTGCGGAGAGTTGAGAGGTAGGAGCGGATGAGGGCAAAATCCCTAGCGCCGGTATCGGAGCGAAAGCAGCCAGAGGCTTTCTGCTTCAGCTTGGCATGCGAAAGTCGCGTTCGGCCTGGTTGTTGTCGAAAGGAACGCGCCGGTCGGTGAGGAAGCGCAGGACCTCGTTGCGGCGCTCGCGTAGCCGCCGAATGAGGTTGTAGGTCGGGGATTGTTTGACCCGCCCGCGGGTGCCGGGACGGCAGGGACGGGGAGGATTGCCGGCTTCGGCTTTGCTGAGGATAGTGTCGTCTGGAGTGTCGCCATTTTTCGCGAAACCCGAAATGGGGTCCGTCCGATTTCGGGTGCAAAAAATTAGGCGACAGCCATGGCCTTCGGCGGCCCACGTTCGTCCTGCGTCCGTCCCGGCGCGCACTCCGCTCGCCGCCTACGCTCCCTCACTTTCCTGTGCTCTTCCTCAGCACAGCGGGAGCCGTTCTACTGATCTGCACCCCAACCTATCGCAGACGGGGCGAGAGAAAGGAGCCGCCCGGCCTGGGCAAGGAGGTGTGTTGGGAAGCCAATCTGATCTACAACCAATCTCTATTCCGACAAGCAGCACACCAATCGATTCGTTCCGGTCCTGCTGCCGGGTACCACCGAGAATGACGTCCCTCGGGTTCTGCAGGGCCAAGCCTTCTTCCGAGTACAGGACGAGGAGGGCTATGAAACACTCTACCGACAGCTGACTCATCAACCCCCGGTCACCCTGGATCCGATCGGTTCGGTTCGCAAGCTACCCCAAGTCGATGTAGAACCTCTCTTCGTCGATAGGGTTCCGCTCCGAAGCCGTCGCAGGACAAGACCCGGAAATTCTTCATCTTGTATCACCAAGGCCATCCGAGCGGAGAGAACTTGCGCGTTTTCTCTATCTTGGGCCTGACCGCGCTGGGTCATGAAGCCTTCATGGATATCGGTACACCGGGAAATACGGATCGAGGCCGAGACTTCCATGACCGAACTCATTGGTGCGACGCCCTGGTCGTGCTGCTGTCGGAGCGCTCTATGGGCAGCGAGATGGTGCATACCCAGGTGGACTTGGCGGCCCGGAGGCTGGGACAAACCGGACGCCCGAAGATCATTCCCGTGCGCTTGGAGTACTCGGGTCCCTCGAGTACGAGCTGGAGATCCACCTCGGCAGACTCGGGTGCTTGGTCTGGGAGTCCGAAGCCGACTTGCCGCAGGTATTGACCGCGATCGGCAACAGCTTCGGATCGCAAGACCCAGCCATGTCGGCCGCGTCGAAGACGCTACCTCGAAGCGACGACGGACCAACAATTGAGCCCGAGCCGGACAGCGAACGGCCGAGAGCCGGACGGGACCCACGCGCCGCCGCCCTGTTCCCGGATCGCCCCATCTGCAACGATGACCCCTTCTACATCGAGCGCAAGCAGGACGAGGTGATCCTGGACCTAGCCGGGAGGCCGGAGCAGACACTGGTGATCAAGGGCCCCCACCAGACCGGCAAGAACAGCCTGTTGCTGCAATACCTCTCCCAGGCACAGAGCCTCGGCAAAGGGATCACATTCGTCGATTTCAAAACCTTCTCGACCGGTGACCTGGAGCGCTACGACCGCGTTCTGACCAGCTTCACCCGGATCCTGGTCCGCCAACTGCGGTTCGATATCGAAGTACCCGAGACCACCGGCCAAGTCGAGATAGTCGATTTCATGGAGCGTCGAATCCTACCCGCCTCGAAGGGCCCTACCGTGCTCGCCTTCGATGAGGTCGACCGGGTCTTCGGCTTGGCCTACCAGCGAAACTTCTTCACCATGCTGAGGCTCTGGCACGAGCACGTCAGCCCACCTTTACTACCGGGACTGGACCGATCTGAACCTAGTCCTGGTCATATCCACCGAGCCTTACCTGCTGATCGACACGGCCGACCGCTTGCCCTTCACCGTCGGCCGCCTCATCGAGACCGCACCGTTCGACGAGCTGCAATGCCATAAGCTTGACCGCCGCTACTCGAATCTGCTGACAGCCAGGCAACAGACCCAGCTCTGGCAATGGCTGCGGGGTCACCCCTACCTGACCCGACTGGCCTACTACCGGCTGACTGCCCCGGACCGCATCCGGTTCGATTAGCTGATCGAGCATGCCGGGCGGGATGATGGCCCATTCGGCGACCACCTACGCACCTTGCAGGTGCGCCTATGGGAACGCCCCGAGCTGCTGGAGGCCTTCGGTCAGGCCTGTCGCACGGGCAAGATCGATAACCGGGACGCCTACTACCGGCTATACGGTGCTGGCCTAGTGCGCAAGGAAGGGGAACGAATCGAACCCGCCAACCACCTTTATGCCCGTTACTTCGGGAATGCGTAGTGCTCGATAGGCCGTGATTGTGCCCCTATCCCGTCGAAGCAGAGATAGGGTCCGGCAGAAGGCCCGCCACGACACCTCGAGCACGACCCGGAAGCAGCCCATGAGCGATCGGACCCGAGTGATCTCATCGACGCCACCCCGGCTTCAGATCGGCGGGCAGCTCGATCCGCGTAAGCACCTCTATATCGTTCGAGCCGATATCGCAGACTAGGTCTTCGAGATGCTGCGCCAAGCCGAATACTGCAACATCCTGTCGTCACACTAGGTCGGTAAATCGAGCCTGATAAACAGCGTCGGACTACAGCTTATGGAGACCGGCGTGCGGGTAGCCGCGGTCGACGTCACCGGTAATCTGGAACACCGCCAACGGCGACCGAATGGTACCAAGGGCTGCTCAACCGCATCGCGCAGCAGCTCGGATTGGATGCGGACATCGGGGTTTGGTGGGACCGAGCCGCCGGCATCACCGCCAACGAGAAGCTCATCGAGTTCTTCAACACCGAGCTGTTCCGCCACTCCGACGCCCCGGTCGTCATCTTCCTGGACGAGATCGACTCCACCTTGAAGCTCGAGTACACGGACGACTTCTTTACCGCCATCCGTGCCATGTACAACCAACGCGCGGCGGTGACCAATAACAACAAAATCGCCTTTTGCCTATGTCGGGGTCGCCACGCCGAACGAGCTGATCAAACAGCGTCGAACCACAGCCTACAACGTGGGTACGACTACTGCCCTGCGCGATTTCGAGCGTGACCGGGACGACCTCTCACCCCTGGTCCGGGCCCTGTCGGCAGAGGGTTAGGAACGGCAAGGTGCTGCTCGACACCATCCTCCAATGGAGCAACGGTCATCCCTTCTTGACCCTCCGGCTTTGCCAGTATTGTCTGCAACAGGATATCGCCAGCCCCCAAGCCATCGACCACTTTGTCGACGACCACTTCGCCAGCTACGGCAAGGTTTCGGCGGAAGCCCACTTTCGGCAGATTACCGACTTCCTCGACCAGCGTCTGAGCGACCAGGGTCGTGCCCTGAAGCTCTACCGGCAGATCCTTGTCGGTCGAAAGATCGCCGACGGTCCGTCCCGCCGGATCATCGAGCTCATGCTATCCAGTCGGATACGACGTGACGACCGCGACCAGCTGCTGGTCCGCAATCGGATCTACGAGCAGGTCTTCGACGCCGATTGGATACGCAACACCAAGCCCCAGCGCACGGTCCACTACCTAGCCTGGACCAGCGGTATCGCCGCAACCCTAGTGCCGGTCCTCGGTATATGGCTGGGTTACGACCACTTCTATCTAGGGTGAGAACGCCAACGTGTGGAGGTCTTGGTCGAGGAGATCGATCAGACCCTGGACCCGGAGCGCGCCGAACGCTCTGCGGGCTACCTGCGCGGCGGGTCTGCCGATCCCCTACTCGGCCGCATCATCCGAGGCCAGCAGGCACAAGCGGAGGCTGCGCTGGAAAGATTTTGGGAACGCAAGGAGCAGGCCATCGGCCAGGAGGCCCTGGCCACCCTGGACGGCAACTATTCAGGATATCTTTTCAAGCAGCAGGCTACGCGCGTACCCATGGTACCCATGCCTGAACCGCACGCCCTAACCCATTCTCCAGAAAGCCCTGACGACGAGCTGAAGCGGCGGCGTGAACGGGTTGCGGAGCAGGCTGCGATCATTGAGGGGCAACCCGCTTCCTGGTCGATGCCCCCGATCAGTGCATGATCATCCCGCTGCCGGGAACCTGTGCGTGCGCGGCGGCGCCGAGATCGCTACTACGGTGCTCACAGAGCGACGCCCGGTGGTCGAGGTGGTGATCCAACGTGAGGTCATTGAGTACCGCATTGTCAGCGGGACTTGTGCCTGCGGGCGCGCGCAACGCAGCACGTTTCCCGCGGGGATCGAGGCCCCGGTGCAATACGGACCGAGCGGGTCGGCCTTTGCGGTATGTATAACTCAATATCAGCTGCAGCCCTATCAGCGCACCGCCGGGGTGCTCAATGAGCTGGCCGGCCTAGCGATCTCACCGGGAACCCTCCAGCGCGCCGTACGGGTGGCCGCCGCTTGCCTGGAGGCGCCAGTCACCGCGATTCACGATGCACTCGTCGCGGCGGCCCATGCCGATGAAACTAGCCAGCGCGTGAACGGCACTCTGCACTGGCTGCCTGTGCTCAGCACTAACTAGCTTACGGCCTACTTCTCTCATCCCAAACGCGGGGCCGAGGCCCTGGACGCGCGTACTGGTGCATGACCACGGGTCAGCCTGCGAGCGCTACCAATGTCTGCATGCCTTCTGCAATGCCCATCATCTGCGCGAGCTGATCGCCATCGCTGAGAGGTCCCCGAGCCAGCCGTGGGCAACCGATATGATTACGCTGTTATGCCAAGCCAATGCCGTGGTCGGCGAGGCCCAGGCCCAGGCCCAGGACCTTGAGCGCTGCCCGCCAGCAATGTCGAGCACTTGCGGACCCGCTACGACACCATCCTCAGCAAAGTCGAAGCCGGCAATCCTCCCCGTCCCGGCACCCGCGGGCGGGTCAAACAACCCCCGGCCTGCAACCTCATTCGGCGGCTACGCGAGCGCCGCAACGAGGTCCTGCACTTCCTCACCGACCTGCGCGTTCCCTTCGACAACAACTAGGCCGAACGCGACCTGCGCATGCCCAAGCTTAAGCAAAAAGCCTCTGGCTGCTTCCGCTCCGATACTGGCGCCGGGGACTTTGCCATCATCACGCTCCTACCTCTCAACTCTCCGCAAACAATCCGACGATCTTTTCAACTCGCTCGTCCTGACCTTCCAGGGCAGATCCCCAATGCCCCAATTGGAGTAGCTGAATAGTTACCCTGGACGTAGGGACCGCCCAGCGGACCCGGAACATCCTGATCGGGAGGGTCCATGCACCCGACCTAGACCGACCGATACAGGGCTTCGAGCAAGCAGGCCTCGATGCATACCGGGAATTCGAGCGTCGGCGCGAGGCATGGATCGCCGAAAAATACCTGGACGCCCTGAAGGAGACGGCCGACGAGGCCAGGGCCAAGGATCGCTTCGATCTCCTCACTGGCCGACGAGACTCGGTGGAGCTCGGCCGGTCCATACGGGGCTTCGAGACCCAGGCGGTCGATGGCTATCGGGCATTCTGGGAACGCTATGCCGAAAAGCTGGAGAGATCGGCACAGGCACGCCTGAAGGCTGAAAGCCCGGATGAGGCCCTGGTCCTGACCAGCGCGGCGGCGCACAAGGCGCACCGCTCGGTGAGTGCGGGCTTCCAGGACGCCTTTGTCGCCAGGGGCTACGGCCGGTTGCTCCGAACCACGCGGAGCGAAAGATACTTCGCGGGTCTCTATTGAGGTTGCAATCTCGCCGCAAGGCGATCTGGTTGCCGATAGAAGAGGCGGTGTCTGAAAGATTGCAACCGGTCGGTCGATCAAGAAGCTACCGACTGGGGGTGGTACTGGTGTCGATTTCTCACCCGACCAGCGTCTGTTGGCCGTCTCGAATGTCGATGGCACGATTAGTATTTGGAATACGAACACTTGGGCCTGGGAAGCCGAGCTGATTTTCGGGGAGAATATTTATGAGGTCGAGTTCTCTCGGGACGGCACAAGATTGGCCGTGATCTCCCAGGATCAAAGACTGCGAGTTTGGGACACCCACACGTGGGAAGCTAAGACCGGACTTTCCAACATCGGGTCTTGGCCGAGAGGACTGGCGTTGTTTCCCGACGCCAGCCGGACCGCAGCTGCATCGCTCCAAGGCATCGAGATCCGGGACCTGAGAACCGCTTCACGGCTCTTCGGCCTTGGAATCTTGACGACTAGCGTGGCAATCACAAAAACCGGTAACCAACTCATGTACGGAGATCTCGCAGGATTGGTCACCATCATAGATCTTGAAACTCACGAACAGGTCCTCCTTCCGGATTTCGCCCAACCCGTCTGGTCCGTCGATTGGTCACCGGACGCCCGCTTCATTCTCGTCGGCCACACAAGCGGGACCGAGATCCGGAATCTAGGCGTCGACCCAGCTGCTCCCGTATTTGTGATCAACACCCATGGGAACAGTCAGCTCAATGACGCTCGCTTCTCGTCGGATGGGAATCTCGCCGTAACCCTGGGCGAAGACAGTATAATCCGTATTTAGGACACGGCGAACCTCGAGTCCGAGATACCCAGCTTTGTGTCGGGCAACCCGGAAGAGATCTGGCGGCACATGCAGCAGGCCTTGAATCTGACCCTGGACGAGAACGACGAGGTCATCCCGCTCTGGCCAGAGGCCTACGCAAGCTCGACGGCTGGGACCCATCGCTCGGCAAGTCGCCCTTACATTGGCTTCAGCACAACCTAGCAGAATGCCATCCCTAGCGATCCGGCCGGTCACCCCTACTCTGTGAATTCCTCCGGTTGTTTGGGATGCAATTCGTCCAATTCCCATTGCAACGGGTTGTTCCGGATATACTCCCGGAGGTGCTGCAATTCCGATTCATTGCGGATGATATGTTCCCAATAATTACGTTGCCACAATCTTGCGCCGTGGGTTCGGCGCAATTCGTTGATGCGTTCGGTGACGGCGGATTTGAACCCCGCCATTACCGCCCCAAGCGACCGCGGTTGTGGCCCCGTAAGGGCGACCCGCCGGTCGCCCCTACAATACGATGTACCGGCACAGTTCGTAATCATCACAATGCCATGAGAATGGTTGAGCATCACCACCTACTTTATTCGTCCAATTCGACTTCATCGCGTATCTCTTTGGTTGTCACCCATTCCCTAGCAACGATTTTCCCCACCTCATTCAGCCTCATTGCACCGCCCCGGATCTCGCCAAACAAACATTCCCGGTTGTGGGTACAGATGGTCACGAAATAGACCCCTGCTTGGAAATAATCGTATTCCTGCAGACGAATCGATCGGCGGTGATAGATTTCTGGGTTGTATTTCATTGCCGATGGTTCCCTTACTTGCCCAGAGGCGAGATAGACCCCTGCTTGGAAATAATCGTATTCCTGCAGACGAATCGATCGGCGGTGATAGATTTCTGGGTTGTATTTCATTGCCGATGGTTCCCTTACTTGCCCAGAGGCGAGGTTTGGGGGAAACTCCCCGCCATGATCGAGCAACTCGACAGGCTTGCCGTAGAATTGGGGCAACGGCTGCAAGCGATCGGGCTCATGCTCGCCACCGCCGAGTCCTGCACCGGGGGTTGGGCGGCCAAGGTAATCACCGATATCCCCGGCAGTAGCATCTGGTTCGACCGTGGATTCGTGACCTACAGCGACCAAGCCAAGCAGGAGATGCTAGGGGTCCCGGCCACCACCCTTGCCGATCATGGTACGGTCAGCGAGGAGGTGGCTCGGGCGATGGTCCAGGGCGCCCTGGGACACAGCCGGGCGGATGTAGCGGTCGCGATCACGGGAATCGCCGGACCCGGCGGCGGTACTCAAGATAAACCCGTCGGGACCCTCTGCTTCGCTTGGATGCTCGCGGGCCAAGACCCGCTAACGCGACGGGTGCGGCTTGCCGGCGACCGCGAGGAGATACGCCACCAGTCGGTGCGGCTCGCGTTGGAGTCTCTGCTGGAGCTACTCCAAGACAGTGACTGAGCGCCTATTCTTCGCACTTTGGCCCGACGAACGGCAACGCAGGGCCCTGACCCGGGTCCGGGAAGAGCTGCCGGATCACCCGGGCTACAAGACGCACCCGGAAGACCTCCACCTCACGCTGGTATTTCTCGGCGACCTGGATGCGGAAGGGGGCGCCTACGCGGAGGTGGCGGCCGGTCGGGTCCGGGGCCTTCCCTTCGTCTTGCACCTGGACCGTTTGGACGCCTTTCCTCGGGCGAGGGTCCTCTGGTGCGGTGTCTCGAAGCGGCCGCAGCCTCTGATGGACCTGCGGCAGACCCTCGACAAGGGCTTGCGGGACTGCGGATTCCACCCCGAGCGCCATACCTTCGAGCCCCATGTAACGCTGGTCCGCAAGGCGCGGCCGGTGCCGGCGCGGGAGATCCGACCCCCGATCGTCTGGCCGGTCTCGGATTTTGTGCTGGTGAGTGCCCGGCCGGGACAATATCCCCGGTATCGGGTGGAGCACCGATGGCCACTGATTCCATGACGACTTATTCGGCCTAAATGGAATAAAGGGCGCTTTGAAAATTCTCCTTGGAATCCTTCGAGGCGCGAAGTCGAAATGCGATCTTGACTCCGCTCCATTTTTCAAGTCGCGAAGCGAAAGCTTGATTTTCTCTTTGCTCGCATTTTTCAAGCACCTATGTGCTTGAAAGCCGGTGGTGCATCCTTGCATCGCACGGGTACCTCGAATCCCTCGAGGAACCATCGAGTCACACCGCCATTCCGTGTCGACTATTGCAAGCGCCACCGGTGCATCCCGTCCCCGATTCGACGATGCGGAGCGGACCTGGAGATCCAATGGACGACAATCGTAAACGGGCGTTGACCGCCGCACTGAGCCAGATCGAGAAACAATTTGGCAAAGGCTCGGTCATGCGCATGGGGGATGTGGGGGCCGTACGCAATGTGGAGACCATCTCCACCGGCTCCCTTGGATTAGATGTGGCCCTAGGGGTCGGTGGCGTGCCCAAGGGGCGGGTCATCGAGGTATACGGCCCGGAGTCCTCGGGCAAGACCACCCTAGCCCTCCACATGGTCGCCGAGTCCCAGAAACAGGGCGGGACCGCCGCCTTCGTGGACGCCGAGCACGCCCTCGACCCGACCTATGTGGAACGCCTCGGGGTAAATATGAACGAACTGCTGGTCTCGCAGCCGGATACCGGAGAGCAGGCGCTGGAAATCACAGATATGCTGGTACGCTCGGGAGCGGTGGACGTGGTGGTCGTGGATTCGGTGGCGGCACTGACCCCGAAGGCTGAAATCGAGGGCGAGATGGGCGACTCCCACGTAGGCTTGCAGGCCCGACTCATGTCCCAGGCTTTACGCAAGCTCACGGCGAACATCAAGCGCTCCAATTGCGCGGTCATTTTCATCAATCAGATCCGAATGAAGATCGGGGTCATGTTCGGCAATCCGGAGACCACCACCGGCGGCAACGCACTCAAATTCTACGCCTCGGTCCGGCTCGACATCCGCCGCACTGGCGCCATCAAAAAGGGCGATGAGGTGATCGGTAACGAGACCAAGGTCAAGGTTGTCAAGAACAAGGTGGCACCACCGTTCAAACAGGTCGGCTTCGATATCCTTTATGGGGAAGGCATCTCCCGGGAGGGCGAGATCATCGACCTCGGCGTACAACAAGGCATCCTAGAAAAGTCCGGGGCTTGGTACAGTTACGACGGCAACCGGATCGGGCAAGGCAAGGACAATGTCCGGGGGGTTCTCAAGGAGAACGCCGAGCTGACCCACGGCATCGAGAGCCGGATCCGTGCCCTACTGCTGCCCCCGAGCGGCGATGCCGAAACGATCGACCCGCAACCCGAGACACTGCCCAAGAAGGCTTGAGGACGTTTTAAGAAGCCGTCTAAAAGCTAACTAACCTGTAGGGTGGGCTGTGCCCACCAAATACTACGCCTGACCGGTGGGAACAACCCACCCTACAGGATCGGTTTATTAAAATTATTTAGGTTAGTTCTTAGATAGCCTATGAAATTTCGCTGATGCTCGACTCCTAGTGATCAAGAAAAACGAGCGCCCTATCTTCGCTTTGCGACCTGAAGACTTCCAGGGAAAGATTTCGAGGTTCCTTCGATAATGGAGCCGGATATCGGGCGCGAGGCGCTCCGGCTGCTGGCACGGCGGGAGCACAGCGGTCAGGAGCTCGGGCATAAGCTGCACGCGCGTGGCTACGCCGAGGCGGATATCGCGCAGCTCATCGAGGACTTGGCCGAGCGGGGTCTGGTAAACGATCAGCGTATAGTGGAAACCTATGTCACCGAGCGGATACGCAAGGGATTCGGGCCCTTGCGGATCCGTCACGAGCTGCACCGACGCAGCCTAGCCGATGACCTGATCGATGGCTATCTGGAATCGGCGGCGCAGGACTAGTGGAATATGATGGCCGCGGCCCATGCCAAAAAGTTTGGTCCCATGCCGGCCAATGACCGCAAGGCACGCGCGCAGCAGGTTCGGTTCCTGGAATACCGAGGATTTCCCGCCGAGCTGATCGCCGACTTTCTGAACGGCAAAGACCCGTTTTGACGGGACTATCGGCTGCTGGCGGAGCTCGAGATACCTTCGAGCTCCTTCGGAGTGGTGCTCGATTCATAGTGACCCTGCGCTTGCTCCATCGGAATTGGGTGCGGCTCTCATCAAACATCTCGTACATACTGTTTTTTACTCGTTCCGAGAAAAGGTTAAAACCATGTAACTATTCAGCTACTCCAATTGGGGCATTGGGGGGCGCCCTGGAAGGTCAGGACGAGCGAGTTGAAAAGATCGTCGGATTGTTTGCGGAGAGTTGAGAGGTAGGAGCGGATGATGGCAAAGTCACCGGCGCCGGTATCGGAGCGGAAGCAGCCAGAGACTTTCTGCTTAAGCTTGGGCATACGCAGGTCGCGTTCAGCCTGGTTGTTATCGAAGGGAACGCGCGGGTCGGCGAGGAAGCGCAGGACCTCGTTGCGGCGCTCGCGTAGCCGCCGAACGAGGCTGTAGGCCGGGGATTGTTTGACCCCGCCCGCGGGTGCCGGGATGGCGGGGACGGGGAGGATTGCTGGCTTCGGCTTTGCTGAGGGTGGTGTCGTAGCAGGTCCGCAAGTGCTCGCCGTTGCTGGCGGGCAGCGTCTCAAGGGCCTGGGCCTGGGCCTCGCCAACCACGGCATTGGCTTGGCATAACAGCGTGACCATATCGGTTGCCCACGGTTGGCTCGGGGACCTCTCAGCGATGGCGATCAGCTTGCGCAGATGATGGGCATTGCAGAAGGCATGCAGACATTGGTAGCGCTGGCAGGCTGGCCCGTGGTCATGCACCAGTACGCCCACGAATTGGGACAACAGGCCGAACGCATCTAGGGCCTCGGCCCCGCGTTTGGGATGAGGGAAGTAGGCCGTAAGCCGGTTGGTGCTGAGCACAGGCAGCCAGTGCAGAATGCTGTTCACGCGCCGGCTGGTTTCATCGGCATGGGCCACTGGCGCCGCGACGAGTGCATCGCGAATCGCGGTGACTGGCACCTCCAGGCGGGCGAAGGCCACCCGTACGGCGCGCTGGAGGGGACCCGGTGAGATCGCCAGGCCGGCCAGCTCTTGAGCACCCCGGCGGTGCTCTGGTAGGGCAACTTGGGTCATGTAGACCGCAAAGGCCGACACGCTCGGTCCGTATTGCACCGAGGCCTCGATCCCCGCGGGAAACGTTCGGAGCGTCGCCATTTTTCGCGAAACCCGAAATGGGGTCCGTCCGATTTCGGGTGCAAAAAATCAGGCGACGGCCATGGCCTTCGGCAGCCCACGTTCGTCCTGCGTCCGTCCCGGCGCGCACTCCGCGCTGCGCCAGGACTCCCGCAATGACTTGACACTGTGTCGCATGGCCTTGCATGTCGTCTCCGCCGGCGCTCACGCGCCGCACTCCGACGAAACGCCCGGCCCTACGGCTACGCGGGGGTCGTCGCACTCTGCTCGTCGCTTACGCTCCCTCGCTTTCCTGTGCTCCTCCGCCGCGTTGCGCGCGCCTGCAGGCACAAGTCCCGCTGACAATGCGGTACTCAATGACCTCACGTTGGATCACCATCTCGACCACTTGGCGTCGCTCTGCGAGCACCGTAGTGGCGATCTCGGTGCCGTCGCGCACGCACGCACAGGTCCCCGGCAGCGGGATGATCACTCACTGATCGGGGTCATCGGCTAGGGAGCGGGTGACGCCGCGCCGACCCGGTTGTTCACCGGGCTTGCTCCCGCTGGGTTGGCGCCGCGAACGTGGTGGTGGCTTCTTGAACGGAAAGTCTGAGGATGGTGGCCGGCTGGAGTTGTGGCTATCCTTAGCCAGACGTGCTTCAAGTTCCTGAATGCGCTCATGCATCTGCTCAATGGTCGCAGTTTGCCCCTCAATGATCGCAGCCTGCTCCGCAACCCGTTCACGTAGCCGCTTCAGCTCGTCGTCAGGGTTTTCTGGAGAATGGGTTAGGGCGTGCGGTTCAGGCATGGGTCCATGGGTATGCGCGTAGCCTGCTGCTTGGAAAAAGGTCCTGAATAGTTACAAAACCATCGCCTTTAGGCGATCAGATTTATCTGCAACACAAATTCTATTGGCATGATATAAGGGGACACAGATGGACTATCGGTACGGTGGTCATACCGTATATAAGATACAGTATCACTTTGTATTTTTTAAAAAATATCGGCATCCTGGGCTTAAGGGTGACGTGGGTCTCAAGGTGAGGGAGCAGATACGCTAAACCGGTCAGGCGTTTGAGATAGATATTCTCAAAGGTGTGGTGAGCAAAGACCACGTGCATCTGTTGGTCTCGGCGCCACCGAGTATGGTGCCGAGTGAGATCAGGCGGCGTATCAAGGGTCACAGTTCGACCCAGCTGTTCGAAAGTTCCCCGGATCCGAGGACAAGATACTAGTGTAAGACCAAGACGCTTGGCCTTACGCGGGATGGAGCGCAGTAGCCGATCCCGGCGGCGAGCTTCGAATTCCTCCAGGCGCCTCGTTCAACATATTCTTGACCCGGCGTCAGCTTGGCGTAGGTGAGACGTACTAGCTGGTGAGTGGCCCCGATGAAGGTCTAGCTGCGTCGCGCATGGAAGGCCGCTCTCACTTGGCGAGCACCAACACGGTGTCGATCCCGAGGGTTGGAACGCGCGTGAGGTCCACACCGAAAACTTGGCTCAGGGCTTGATGCCATTGCGTTGGCTGAGCACGGGTACGATGGGGACTACGCATCGGTTTGACGGGAACGGAAATCTGATCGGTGAGGGTTGGTAGGCGTTGCAACGCCTCACGGATCATTTGGTCGCACTCGGCGATCGGTAGGCCTAAGAAATCATCGTGAGCCAAGGCCTGAGCCAGGGAGAACCGATGCTCCTCACGCTAGTTGCCCTGCCGGCTTCGGGCAACCGCCTGCTCGCTTGCCCGAAGACGAAGGTCACGTAGGGTTGCTAAGTTTTCCGGGTCGCGTTCACCGGCCACGATCCGCGCAAGATGGCCAGTCCGGTTTTACCGGTCAGATCGCTCACCACATTGTCGAGCTGGCTGTTCATCGGTGTCAGCGCCTCTGCCTGTGCAGCATACAGCGCGATTGCTCTTGAACCTTAGAGACTGTCTAAAAAGCTAGTCTCTTAAGGGAGAGGGTCCAAAGAGTTACACAACACGACACCCAGCAATCGATAACCACAGTGCACACCGTCTCATACCTGAGCAGCGACGCCATTCGCTGGATCGGCCGACTGGCGCTCATCGCCGCCATCCAGATCGTAAGTCCCTCGGCAGCGGCCCAACCCCAAGCCCGGCTACATGCCGAAGAAGGCCCCCACTTCATCGGCGTGCCCGTGCGCCTGCAAGTCATCGCGGAAGGATTCGAGGAAACCCCCCAACCCGAAACCCAGGCCCCGAATCCAGCCCAGGGAAGCTTGGAGCTAGTCGGGATCAGCCCCAGCGTCAGCACCAGCATCCGGATCATCAACGGCCGGATGAGCCGGTCCAAACAGGTCCACTTCACCTTCGAATACCAATTCTTCGCCCGGACTCCGGGGGAGCGAATCATCGGACCCTTCCGGGTCCTGCAAAACGGCATCCAAGCCAGCACCGGCCAGCTACGCCTGACCATCGGCAAGGTCCCAGTCAGCCGTCACCAACGGCTGCGGCTCATCCTGCCCGCGGGGTCGCTTATCCTCGGCCAGCAGGTAACGGCTCGGATCGAATGGTGGCTCCCCGCCGAGCTGAGCGGTGCCCTCTTCAATCCGCGCCTCACAGTTCCCCTCTTCGACCGGCTCGACGCCTTCCGTTTCTACGACATCAGGGACCCGGCCGCCGACATCGCCTTGACCCTCGACACCCCCTCCGGCCCCGTCGAGCTGGCCGCCACTACCCGCCGAGAATCCTGGCGCGGCGAGCCCTACCTAGTACATACCCTCACCCGCCGGCTCACCCCCTTGCGGAGCGGCGAGTTCAAGCTCGCCCCCGCCGGCTTGGTCGTCGACCAAGCGATACGCTGGCGACGCAACCTGTTCGGTGAGCGCGTCCCCACCCAAGCCCAAAAACGCCGCGTGGAAGATGAGCCCCGGACCCTGATCGTCCAAGAACTGCCACGAGCGGGCCGGCCCGAGAGCTTCACCGGCATCGTGGGCCCAGGCTACCGACTGGAAGTCACCGTAGACCGTTCGGTGGTCCGGGTCGGCGACCCAATCCGCCTGACCCTGATCCTGCGGGGCGATGCCGCCGTCGAGACCGCCGTCCTCCCGCCCCTCACCGCCGACGGCGGACTCTCGCCCCAGGACTTCCGCATCCCCGGCAACAAGACCGCAGGCATCCATGCCGACGGAGCCAAGCGGTTCCAAGTCACCGTGCGCGCGCTCCACCCGAGGGTCACCGCCATCCCTTCCCTCGCCTTCTCCTGGTACGACCCCAGGCGCCGGGAATACCGAACCACCCGCTCCCGGCCCGTCGCCCTGGCGGTACACCCGGCCCGAGTCGTATCGGCCAAAGACGTGGTCAGCGCCAAGCCAGCGGAGCCACAGACCCGGGCCACGGATTCGGCGCAGGGGCCGTCGGGATCACACCCGGCATTCGGCCTCACCGGAGCCGATCTGGCCATCACCACGGACCTGGACGCGCTGCGGCAACCGAGTGGCTCGCTACTCGCCGGCACCGGCGCCCGGATCACCGCCTACGCCCTGGGACTGCTGGCCATGCTCCTGGCCATACCAGCCCGCCGCCACGCCCAGGCCGATCCGGCCCGACTGGCCCGCACCCAAGCCCTGCGCACCCAACGGACAGTCGTGGCAGATGCCCGCACCCCCGCCGCGGCCAGCACCGCCCTGCGGCAAATGGTCGCCACCACCGGCACTCCACCTCCCCCCGAGCTGGACCGCTTCTTGGCCGAATGCGACGCCGCCGCCTATGCCCCCGACGGCACCTCCCGCACCCTGGACGGCCCCATGCAAGCTCAGGCGGCACGGCTGGCCGATCGGATCCTGAAGGAGGCCGACCAATGAACCGGATAGCACGCACGGTCTGCCTCTGGCTCTGCTGCGCGATACCTACGAACGCGGCCGCCCCCGATGCGACCCTGCGCCAAGCCATCGAAAGCTACACCCAGGCCCAGGCCGCCAGGGATCGGGACCAACGCTTGGCCGGCTTCCACCAAGCCCAACGGCTGTTCGAACACGCCGTGGCCCAGGGAGCACATTCGGCGGACCTCTACACCAATCTAGGTAATGCCGCACTCCAAGCCGAACGGCTCGGACCCGCTATCCTCGCCTATCGACGCGCCCTGGATCTGGACCCCGACCGGACCCGGGCCCGACAAAACCTCCACCAAGCCCGCACCCTATTGCCGGCCTGGGTACCCAAGCCCGCGCCCGAGGGCGCTCTGGCAAGCTTCTTCATCTGGCGCTACTTCCTTAACCCCGCTGAACAGGCCACCATCGCTGCCCTCTGTTTCCTCCTCGCCGCCCTCCTGCTCGCGATCGCCATCTACCGAAGCGCCCTCCTCGCCCGCAACCTAGCGTTCCTGCCCCTGCTGGCCTGGCTGGGACTCCTGCTCTCCGTAGCTATCGAGACCCGCTCCGGCGCCGGCACCCAGGCCGTACTCGTCGCCGATGAAACCATCGCCCGCGCCGCCGATTCCCCCAACGCCCCGACCCGCTTCGCCCAGCCCTTACCTGCCGGCACCGAGGTCGAGATCCGCGAGACCCGCGGGCATTGGGTCCACATCACCTTCGCCAATGGCCGGGACGCCTGGGTAACACGGGGTGCAGTGGCAGCAGTCAAGGCCGGCTCCTGATATCATCGCGCACCCAAGGGTGTCCGCTTCATGACTCCTCGGTGCTATTGAAATAGCACCAGGGGAATATGATCAACCCTAAAGGGTTCCGACCCCTTGTGCTCGATAACATCTTAATGCGATCTAAAGAAAACCGCTAGAAAAATAAGAAGCTATGGAAGCATCACCAATACCAATTGCTAATAATGTTGGTGGTCAGAATGCTGAGGCTTTGCCGATAACACGACTCAATGGTACTCCTAAGTTTGAGCTATCCCCACAGTCTCGAACGAGAAGTACACCAAATCTGACACTGTCAGTACCATTTTGTTTGGACGCCCAAATATCGCTTTCGGATCTTGAGTGGTTCGGTGGCGGAGGAAGTGAGCCGCTGTATCCGAACGTTTTCGGAGCAGTTAAAAGGCTCTCTTGCGTTTGGTGTGGGTAGCGGGTCATAGCGACCTGACTCAAGTCGTGATGGGAAGCCCCGACTGGACGACGAACGGAGAAGTCGGCAGCTGGGTCAACTTACCCGCCACAAGGTAGAGGATGGGAATCAGGTGCCTGGTGGTCCCGTAGCCGCAGGCTCTGGCTTTGGCGGCCTGGATGAGCGAATTGACCGCCTCGACACGGCCGTCGGTGAGACTGGAATCGAACGCATTGAAGGAGGCCTGGCTAGTGCTTCTTAAGCGTCTTGGCCACCGCTTTGATCGGCTCCAGGCGGCAACGGCGCCCCCAGCTGTACCATCTGTCGAGGAGCGGCTCGGCTTGCGCCGCGCTCTGAGCGCTGTGGAAAATCTTGCGTAACGTCTCCTGGATCCGGAAGCCACGGTGTGTCTTGAAGTTTCGGGGCTTGAGTTCCGCAAACGGGGCTTTCTGGCGGTTACTCCAAGCGGGCTTGTCCTTGAGCCGGATGTAGCGTGTACGACGCAGCTCCGGGGCCCTTTTGACTTCTTGGCGACGCACTTCGTCAACCGCCTTGTTGACGAGCTGAATGGCGTGAAACTCATCGAAGGTGATCGTCGCCCAGGGCCGATGCTCATACACGCCAGCCTGGTAGCTTGCCGACATATCCATACAGACCGAGCCGATGTTCTCGGCACAGGCGCCAGGAGCCTCGAGCGCATCGGCAAATTGGGACACGACCTGGGCTTTTCGCCCTTCGCAGGCATAGAGCCCACGCGGGGCATCGAGATCATGAAACAAGCTCATGTAATTGTGCCGCGAGGCGATTTCGTCGAGACCAACCGAGGTGACGGTCGAGAAGTCCTCTTGAGCGTGCGCCTGATCGATGTAGTAATCGAGGGCGCGCTAGACGCGCCCGTCGCTGACGCCAAGCAATCGAGCGACCTGAGAGACCGTCATCGCCTGACAGAGGGTGACCAGTAAGGCTTCCATCTGTAGGCTGAAGCCGCTGTTGGGGCGCGCCCAGGGCATCGGAGGAACACAGGAAAGCGAGGGGCGGAGTGCGACGACCCCCGTGTAGCCGTAGGACCGAGCGTTTCGTCGGAGTGTAGCGCGCGAGCGCTGGTGGAGACGCAATGCAAGGCCATGCGATACGGCATCAAATCATTGCGGGAGTCCTGGCGCAGCGCGGAGTGCGCGCCGGGATGGACGCAGGACGAACGTGGGCCGCCGAAGGCCATGGACGTCGCCTGATTTTTTGCACCCGAAATCAGATGGATCCCATTTCGGGTTTCGCAAAAAATGGCGACGCTCCGGATGACCTGGGGGTAGTCTTGGCGCAGGTCCCGCAGCGCACACGGGGCACCTTGGCGTGGATATAGGCTTGGAATGGAAAAAAGAAGTTCAGGTGACAACAGTTGCGCTCAAGCGTATCGTGAACTAGCTGGTGTTCCGCCCCAAAATGCGGACAAGAGAATCGTATCCCCGGGGCAAAGGCGCGGTAGAAATCGATCCGGCCCGATTTGGGATCGCAGGCCACGTCAACGACCTCCCAAGGAGCCGGAAGACCGGCGCAACGGTAAACAACGACAACGGGTCCATGATGAAAACCTCCGACGTTTGGCTTGGCGACGAGTCCGGGCCTACAGGCGATAAAGAAGGGCACAAAGTAGGCTTGGAGCGGGCTACCCTACGCGATGGGGAAAATAGCGCTACCCACACAATCCGTCCGTAAGAGAGTCTTTATTTTTCCACTCATAATCACATTTTCAGATATTTCATTTTATTTCTAACAAAAATTTCAAGCGGACGCTGAAAGGCGCGCCGCTCAGCTTTACGTTATCTTTGCGATCGAGTGTCGATATCATGAGTGCTGTCGTACAAAGTGTAAAAGAGGAAGGATGGCATTATAACTCTGTTGTTTCCAGATATATCATTCCGGAACGTGACACCTACGACGCAACATGCTTTCCAAATCTCGCCTGACAGCAGCTGTGTACACCAGATCATAAGTTGCACGTATAGACAACGGGGTTGGTTCGGATCGGCTCGATCCGAATAATATGATCTCCTACTCGAAACGGCCGCCGCGATTGGAAAAGATCGAGCATGGATCTATTACCAGCCATGCTTGTATCCCGTGTATTTCAAAATTGCTCCCGCCGAAATAATGCGAAAATCTATTACACATGCAATCATCGAGATTCGAGCTTTACTATTATCAATACAGTCTATCAACTTTGGCGGATTCGGCATTCCTTAATGTGGAATAGAATTGATCGATCTTCAAAATACAGACCCTATCTGTCGTCCAAATCTCCATTAACAAGCAAGCGCGAACATATCTCGACCTTGACTTTATTTTCTTCGTACGATCTTCCTGAGATGCTAAACAAATTGGGGTTTTGCAGTATTTGCTCACGCATCTATAATCCCTCGGATTTCTCGGCAAAAAGAATTTCCGCTGTTTCGAGGAAGTTCTCATCGTCAATACCAAATTCGTCTATGCCGAGAGATTTACCGATACTACCTTTGTTTCATCCACTCGAATAAAGTTGTCGCAACTTTCGAAGATTCCAAGCCACCGGATATGATCAAGTTGCTAGTTTTATTGAAAATATAGTTGCTATGGGACATTAGAACAACTTTTACGCCCAGCTCTGTCAATGCTGCGAAATGCTCCAACAGCTTTATTTGAACCTTCGGATGTAGATGTGCCTCCGGCCCCTCTATAATGAGCATGGATCCTAAAGAGGTTTCACGCCTTCGCGCTTCAGAGGACCAGCGAGCTAGTTTGGTTAAAATATGCCTTAAGTTAAGAGACAATTGGTGACAACTCGGATACCATTGATGAAGTGACCGATAGATCCAATCGAAGTGTTGTTCCATTCGGTTGAATCATTATTTGTTTTGTTTTGGAATCGAATTTGACGTTACCGCCGAGAATATCTTTTTCTATCCGTTTTGAGACCTTATCCAATTCGGAGTCGGTGAAACGTCAAGTTTGGACGGTTATGTTTGATAGTTTAAGAAAATAATCTCTTAGCGGTTCTGAACTGTTCGGCAGATCGATGCGTTTTGTTAAGAAAGCTCTGCTTTTCGAGAGTTCTGCGATGATTTGGCCAAATGCACTCAACGCCTAGTAAAGGCCTGAGCGAGAAACTGGTAGATAGTGGATGGTTGGGGTTCTCCTAAACACCTCGTCAGCGATACTCATTCATAATTCGAGCGATCTCCTGAAAGAACTGTTCCTTAAACATGCTTGGAATCTCGGATATTTGATAAATTATTCGGGTTAATCCTGAATTTAACGGTGATCTGTTTGTCTGTACGGCACGGACAGTATATTGTTGTTTGAGGTTGACATTACCTGTTTCAAGCTTTTTGTTTGACAGCTCCAGAATGATACAAACGTTTATTTCAATATCAATCCGAGAATCTTCATTCGCGTGTTGGTCCACTAAAACAGTGGAGGAGCACATAGACGGAAATAGCGAACTCGAGAAGACGAATATACCTGAGGACATGCGTCGTTGTTCTCAGCCCGCAATTTCGCGGGAGAGGCTGGCACCTTAGATGCCGTCTATCAAAGTAACACATTGATTTTGAGTTATAAAATATGTACATTTTGTGGTTTTATGCGATGTAAACTCGGAGTTTTCTATGACTGAAGAAACGATTCAATCGGCTGTCAGATACCCGAGTGACCTCACCGACGAAGAAGGGGAAATCCTTGAGCCCATCATCAACGAATTGGAATCCTATACCATCGGACGCCTACGAAAAAGTGATCTTCGCGAAATCCTAAATGCTATTTTTTATTTGAATAAAACAGGTTGTCCCTGGCGGTATCTGCCAAAAGACTTTACCTCCCTACAAGCTCGTTAATTACTATTATAATACGTGGATAGATAATCGTTTGCCAGAGTAAAGTCAATACGGTGCTTCGTCAGCGGTTACGCCCAAAAAAGACCGAAAGCCAGATCCATTGCGTGCTCGTCGTCCGGGTACACGCCGCCAATGTGTTTGACAGTAAAGCCGCTCGTCAAGTCATTACGAACTTGTTTTCGATCCTCCATACCGTCAAAAAAATCTGGGGCGATCGTGCCGATTCCGGTGCGGACCTGTCTAACTGGGTCTTGACCCAATTCGAGTGCCCGCTCGAAGTTGTTTAGAAAGAAAAAAGGGCAGCGAGGTTTCCACGTTTTACCTCGCCGCTGGGTGGTCGAGAGAACGTTCGCGTGGCTGAGTCGATGGCGTCGATTGAGTAACGGTTATGAACGGAAACTAACTTCGAGCGAAACACAGGATTATTTCGCATCCAGTCGTTTTCTTCTCCGGCAAATCTGTAATCATTAGACACCCTATAAAATGGCTGTTCGTTAAGTTTTCATTATAATAAATGTTTAGACAGCCTCTTAGCTGTACCGCAGCTCAAGTCGGTAACCAACATAATTCCATATATTTCTTTTTAATGAATGGGTTTATCCTGAATTGCCGGTCATAACGTTGGGACACTAGTGATCTTGCTGGTCTTTTCGTCCGTCTTCTGTGTTGCGCCAACCGTTACAGAGTCCACTAGGCGCCGGTTGCCGCGCCTTGAATACGAACGAAAATCCGACCCAATCCGGTACACCATTTTCCGGCAATCGCCTTAATCTCTACAGTCAAAGCCCCTCACATAAGGCGGTTTACGAAGGAACATATACCATTATGTATGATAATTATAGCTCTAGCTCTTTGTTAAGTAGGACTATTTGCGCTGTGGCGTTTTTCTCGGCTATCGACGCGCGAAGCTCAGACATATCTTTAAATTTAAATCAGTTAGTTAAGTAAACCCCCTCGTGCATAGCCTCGTAGGCTACCACGGGATCTTCACATATAGGAGACGCTTGGACAACGATTAAGATCCCTTGTGGCTGTCCTTATGCACACGCTTACGCCTCAAGGTAGACTTCCGCTCGGTACCCGACCCCGCTCTTCCAACTCATTGATTTTTCGTTCGCCGCTGGGGTAAGCGAAATTTCAACCTCGCCGTGCGGTCCCTCAATTCAAGGGGTTACGGACAGCGTAAATGGTTCCATGACCAGCCTATACTACGATTGTTTTGCCGGCATCAGTGGGGATATGAATCTGGGGGCCCTGCTCGATCTGGGAGTCGAGGCGGCCGCGTTGCGTACCGGACTCGATCGACTTGCCATGGAAGGTTTTCGGTTGCGGATCGCGCCGGACAGCCGCAATGGCATTGCCGGCACCCGAGCGGAGGTGGTGATCGCGGCGGATGCCGCACAACCGGCGCATTCCCTGGCGACGATTCGGGAGCTAATCGAAGGCTCCGGTCTTGGCCGCCGGGTGGCGGCCTTCAGCTTGCGGGTGTTCGAGCGTCTGGCGGCGGCGGAGGCTAAGGTCCACGGCATTGCGGTGAAGCAGGTGCATTTCCATGAGGTGGGGGCGATGGATGCCCTGATGGATGTGGTCGGCGCGGCCATCTGCCTGGAGCAACTGGGCTGGCCGTTAGTGGTGGGCTCGGTGGTGGAGCTCGGCTCCGGGGTCGTGGACTGTGCCCACGGCCGGTTGCCGGTGCCGGCCCCCGCGACCTTGGAGCTGCTGCAGGGGGTGCCCACCCGGCGCGGCGGCATGCCCTTCGAGGCTACAACCCCCACCGGGGCGGCCATCCTGATTACAGCGGCCGAGCGTTTCGAGGCACAGGGGAGTATGGTCTCCCGGCGTGTCGGCTATGGTGTCGGTCGTCGCCACGGACCGCTGCCGAATGTGCTGCGGGTGCTGCTCGCGGAGCCGGGTTTCGTGCCACGCAAGGAGCTGTCGCTGCTGGAATGCAATATCGATGATATGAATCCGGAATTCTATCCGCACCTGTTGGATCGGCTATTGGCCGGCGGCGCCAAGGATGCCTGGATGACGCCGTTGGTGATGAAGAAGGGACGGCCGGGTATCCTGGTAAGCGTATTGTGCGAGGAAGGCTATGAACCGGCGCTGACTCGGCTCTTGTTTGCGGAGACCACGACCCTGGGGGTACGCCGGGGTGTCGCGTCCCGCACTGCCCTGGAGCGGACTGTACGGACCCTCGATACGCCCTATGGCCCAGTACCGGTCAAGGTGACCGTGCAGCCGGACGGGAGCCGGCGGGCTAAGCCGGAGTACGAGGCCTGCCGGTCTATCGCGTTGGCGCGGGAATTGCCGTTGTGGACGGTCTATCGTGAGCTGGAGCGGCTCTTGGAGGAAAACGATGGAATCATCCGATAGCTACGAGCGGTTGCTCGACCGATTACGGGAAATGCCGGCGGTAGCCGTCGGCTTTTCCGGGGGTACGGACAGTACTCTGTTGCTGGCCGCGGCCAAGGAGGCCCTGGGTGATCGGGTCTTGGCGCTCACTGCCGTGACACCCTTTACCGAACGTCAGGAAGTTACCGATGCCTTGGCCTTGGGTACCCGGCTGGGGGTGCGCCATGAGTTGGTGGAGCTCGCCATGCCGGAGGGCATGGAGGCCAATCCCCCGGACCGTTGCTATCTCTGCAAGCGTGCCCTGTTCGGCAAGCTGCTCCAGGTAGCGCGCGACGCCGGGTTCGGGCAGGTGATCGAGGGCAGTAATCTGGATGACTTGGGAGATTTCCGCCCCGGTATGCGCGCCCTGCGGGAGTTGGATATCGAGAGTCCATTGCTCACTTGCAAGATCTCGAAAGCGGAGGTGCGCCGCCTGTCGGAGTCTTTGGGGCTGCCCACCTGGAACAAGCCGACCAATGCCTGTCTGCTCACCCGGCTGCCTATCGGCCATCGGGTCACTATGAAAGACCTGAACTGTCTGGAGGAGGCCGAGCGCTTTTTGACGGCACGGGGCTTTACCTACGTCCGGGTGCGCATGCATGGCGATCTGGCGCGGATCGAGGTGGCCCCGGAGCAGCGCCGGCAGACGCTCGAAGAGGCCGAAGTCATCGCCGAGACCTTACAAGGACTGGGGTTTCGCCATGTTACCTTGGACCTGTCGGGCTATCGTTCCGGGAGTATGGTTCTACCCGGCTCGGACTGTGACCGCGCCACCTCGGATGCGGCCACGGTGCCTGCCGCAGGTCCGGCATCAGCCCCAGTCGGTACGGAACCGGATCGGTCTTGAATCCGACCCGTCTCACCGAGCTGCTGGAGGCGGTGCAACGGAGCGAGCTCCCGGTGGCACAGGCGCTGGAGCAGCTCCGGGATCTGCCCTATGGTGAGTTGGGCGTGGCCAAGGTCGATAACCACCGAGAGCTGCGCCAGGGCTACCCGGAGGTGGTCTTGTGTCAGGGCAAGACCAAGGAGCAGGTGCGCGAGATCCTGGGTTACATGATCCGTGAGCGTACACACAATGTGTTGGCTACTCGGGCCGGGGCGGATCTCCGGGCGGCGGTCTCCGATCTGCACTCGGACCTACGTTACAACGCTCTGGGCCGGACCCTGGTGCTGGAACGCGAGTCGCCGTCGACCGTGGTGGGTACCTTGGCGCTCGTCACCGCCGGTACTGCCGATCTGCCGGTGGCGGAGGAGGCGTTCGAGACCGCCGGCCTGCTCGGCATCCGCGTCGAGCGTATCGACGATGTCGGGGTAGCCGGCATACACCGGCTGGTGTCTTATCTGCCGGTGCTGCGGCAGGCACGGGTGCTGATCGTGGTTGCCGGCATGGAAGGGGCGCTAGCGAGTGTGGTGGCCGGGTTGGTCAGTCGCCCCGTGATCGCCGTTCCCACCAGTGTCGGCTACGGCGCCAGCTTCGGGGGCCTAGCCGCCTTACTCACGATGCTCAACAGCTGCGCCGGAGGCGTGGGCGTGGTCAATATCGACAACGGCTATGGGGCTGCCTGTCTTGCGGGAGCCATCCTGCGTTCGTGAGCCTGGAGCCGGAATCCCGATGAACGGCAAAGGATACAACGGACTCAAAGGGTGGCTGTGTAGGATGCGGCGAACGAAACGAACCGCAGCGCCGGAGCGGCTTTATGAGGAAGCGGTGAAAACGAGTAATACGATCGAGAATCGATACCTTCCAAGCTACACGGTACCCCCAGGCGAGATCTTGGAAGAAGAGTTGACAAAGTCGAGGTATGTCTCAGGTCGAGCTATCCGAGCAAACTGGTCTGACAAAGAAGACCATTGACGAAATCATCAAGGCCAAGGCCTCTATCACGCCCGAGAGTGCGCTCGAATTCGAACGTGTGTTTCGGCAGCCTGCCGAATACTGGATGAACCTGGAGAACCTTTATCGCGAGACCCTGGCCCACGACCAAGAATGTTCTCGTCCGGAGTCCTAAGGTTGCCTAGCCGGAAAAACTACGGGTGCAGCTCTAGTAAAAAATCGGCTCTCTTGCGTTTGGTGTGGGAGGAAAAGGAAACTACCGCGTAGCGGCTGCGTCCTTGATAGGCTGGATGGGCGCAACACAATGTGGACAAGAGGGGATCGGCGCATCCGGTGGATCAAGCCTAATGTCCTGCTGTTTCTGAGTTCACCGTGATGGTGGCCTCGCGGCCAAAATACCCCGATCCCCTCATACAGACCCCTCTTCTGCGCCTGTCCAGCCAGTCAAGGATGGTTTTCTTTTCCATCCTACCCACACAACCCGTAAGAGAGCCCAAAAAGCTCCCCTTAGATAAGGGGGGCTTTGGTATAATGCCTAGAAGGGGATGAATCGGCCTTAGCCTCCAAGGAGGCAAGGTCTGGCTATCCCCAATATGGATTTAGGTCGGCTAAAACTTCAGCCTACCTTAGCTCTGCTATTTGTTCCCGTTTCTCTTGGTACTGGACGTAAACCCGGATCTTCTCGGCATCGAGCCCAACCGTGTCGGCACAGTAACCCTTGACCCAAAAGTGATTGCCCCAATAGGGGTTACGTTTTAAGTACTGAAACCAGTTAAAGACTCGTATCGCCGTTCGACCCTTCACCGTCCCGACATAATCCGATACCCAAATCTTCGGCGAAATCATCACCAACAGGTGTACATGGTCGATTTGTACGTTTAACTCCACCACCTCCCACTTTAACTGCTCCGAAAACGTTCGGATACAGCGGCTCACTTCCTCCGCCACCGGACCACTCAAGATCTGAAAGCGATATTTGGGCGTCCAAACAAAAGGGTACTGATAAGGCCAGATGGCATATGATCGCTTGCGAAAACGACTCGTTAGGTTTACTCCTCGTTCAAAACTATGGGGACAGCTCAAACTTAGGAGTACCACTGAGTCGTGCTATCGGCAAAGCCTCAGCACTCTGACCACGTCCACAGGACGTGGATTCCTACACCGCATTGAAACGATACTAGGCGTGCAAAATCCGAAAGTTGGGCGATTGCCGGAAAACGCTGTACCGGATTGGGGCGGATTTTCGATTTCCGAATACAAGCTATGTGGCTATAGAATGCTCAAATAACTGACAGCAATTCCCTCCGGAAATAAATACATTATAAAACCAAAGGGTTAGGATCATGTGCGAAAAATATTTTCGTAAATATTTCCCGGGATATCAGTATACTGTGGATGATAATTGAGGTTTTACCTAAT
>Ga0209457_1000033_pt1 | contig 60454 bp, 64 predicted proteins | sample WorMetHEROISLAND_5_FD_187410 | JGI IMG/M metagenome (GOLD analysis project Ga0209457, IMG submission 187410) | Marine gutless worms symbiont microbial communities from Max Planck institute for Marine Microbiology, Germany - Olavius sp. 5 HERON... ... | reverse complement strand
GCCGGAGGCGCCCGCCCCCAAGCCGGGAGAGGCCGAGCACCGTCAGGCTCCGATACCGACACGGCCGCGAGACCTGACCCGGACCAAATACAAGCCCCACGCCAGTCCAGCGGTACGTCGGTTCGCCCGTGAGCTAAGCGTTGACCTGACCCTGGTCGAAGGCTTGGGTCCCAAGCAGCGCATCCTCAAGACCGATGTCCAGGATTATGTCAAACAGACCCTGGTCCGCGGCGGCACCGCGAAAACCACGGACACAGGTCTGCCCTTTCAGCTCCCGGCTGCCCCCAAAATCGACTACGCCAAATTCGGCGCCGTGGAACAGGTCCCCCTGACCAACATCCAAAAGATCAGCGGGCGCCATCTGCACCGGTCCTGGCTCAGTGCACCCCATGTTACCCAGCACGAGGCGGCGGACATCACCGAGCTCGAGGGTTTCCGCAAATCCCAGCAAGAGGCGGCAGACCGGGAAGGGATAAGGCTCACCCTCCTACCCATCCTGATGAAGGTGGTAGCCAAGGCCCTGGAGCAGTTTCCCCACCTCAAGGCCTCCCTAACCGGCGACGGCGAACACTTGGTGCTCAAGCACTTCACCCACCTGGGCATAGCGGTGGACACCCCAAAGGGGCTGGTGGTCCCGGTCATTCGGGACGTGGATAAAAAGGGCCTCCACATGCTTGCTCGGGAGCTTACGGAGATGGGTACCAAGGCGCGGGAAGGCAAATTGTTGCCCGAAGATATGCAGGGAGGCTGCTTTACCATCTCCAGCTTGGGCGGCATCGGCGGCACCGCCTTCACGCCTATCATCAACACCCCGGAAACGGCCATTCTGGGCCTCTCCCGCTCCGAGATACGGCCAGTCTGGAACGGAAATGAATTCATCCCGCGGCTCATGCTGCCCATGTCCCTCTCCTACGACCACCGGATAGTGGATGGGGCGGAGGCCGTACACTTCACCAACCGGCTGCGGGAGCTTCTGGAAGATATTCGGAACTTGTTGCTCTAAGAGATTGCCTTTTTAGACAGTCTCTCAGCCGACCATAGGATAAGCTGCGCCCACCATTAGGGCGTACTCGATATCTTCTTTTTTGCCGCAAATGAACGCGAATGAACGCAAATGGGCCGAATAATACTCGGCTGAGGTCCACGCTTGGCTAGCTCGACGCACAAAGCCTTCTCGTACACAGACCCTAAAGACTCAGGATCCAGGACTTTACCGACTTCAAATGCACATCTGATAACACGCCGAGAGGTGGGTTTCGTCGACTTTAATCTCAAGGGGACCTTGAAAAATTCCATCCTTGGCAGTAACTATTCAGCTACTCCAATTGGGGCATTGGGGGTTGCCCTTGGAACATCAGGACGAGCGAGTTGAAAAGATCGTCGGACTGTTCCGCCGGTTTCGGAGCGGAAACAATAGGCAACGCCTTGAGGTTCTGTGCCTGGGCCTCGCCGGCCAGGGCATTGGCTTGGCACAACAGCGCGATCATATCGGTTGCCCACGGCTGGCTCGGGGACCTCTAGGCCGGCCAGCTCATTGAGCACCCCGGCGGTGCGCTGGTAGGGCAACAACTGGTATCCGGAGCATCGCCATTTTTTGCGAAACCCAAAATGGGGTCCGTCCGATTTCGGGTGCAAAAAATCAGGCGACGGCCATGGCCTGCGGCGGCCCACGTTCGTCCTGCGTCCGTCCCGGCGCGCACTCCGCACTGCGCCAGGACTCCCGCAATGACTTGATGCCGTGTCACATGACCTTGCATTTCGTCTCCGCCGGCGCTCACGCGCCGCACTCCTACGAAACGCCCGGCCCTACGGCTACGCGGGGGTCGTCGCACTCCGCTCGTCGCTTAACGTTCCCTCGCTTTCCTGTGCTCCTCTGTGGCCTGCGATCCCAAATCGGGCCGGATCAATTTCCACCGCGCCTTCGCCCCGGGGACACGATCACGCCAAGGTGCTCCGTGTGCGCTGCGGGACCTGCGCCAAGACTACCCCCAGGTCGTGGCGCCCTGGGCGCGCCCCAACAGCGACTTCAGCCTACGGATGGAGGCCTTACTGGTCACCCTCTGTCAGGCGATGGCGGTATCTCAGGCCGCTCAATTGCTTGGCGTCAGCGACGGGCGCGTCTGGCGCACCCTCGATCATTACGCCGATCAGGCGCACGTTCAAGATGAGTTTCACGCCATTCAGCTCGTCAACAAGGCGGTTGACGAAGTGCGCCGCCAAGAAGTCAAAAGGGCCCCGGAGCGGCGGCGTACACGCTACATCTGGCTCAAGGACAAGCACGCTTGGAGTAACCGCCAGAAAGCCCCGTTTGCGGAACTCAAGAGCCGAAACCTCAAGACACACCGTGGCTCCCGGATCCAGGAGACGTCACGCGAGATCTCCCACAGCGCTCAGAGCGCGGCACAAGCCGAGCTGCTCCTCGACAGATGGTACAGCTGGGCGCGCCGCTGCCGCCTGGAGCCGATCAACGCGGTGGCTAAGACGCTTAAGCAGAACTGGCCAGGCCTCCTCAATGCGTTCGATTCCCAGCCTCACCAACAGCCGTATCGAGGCGGTCAATTCGCTCATCCAGGCCGCCAAAGCCAGGGCCCGCGGCTACGGGACCACCAGGCACCTGATTCCCATCCTCTACCTTGTGGCGGGTAAGTTGACCCAACTGCCGGCTTCTCCGTTCGTCGTCCAGTTGGAGCTTCCCGTCACGACTTGAGTCAGGTCGGCTATGACCCGCTACCCACACCAAACGCAAGAGAGCTTTAAAAAAGCAGCTACCGAGGCGGTAATAACCACGAGAAACAGTAGCCAACTACATATTATCAGCCAAATGTAATCCGCCGTTTCAAGAGGAACAACAAAGCGTATAGCAGTAAGCGAAAACCCTAGGCTTGAAGCAGAGAGCATAAGTATGTGTTTATCATATTTCAGTATTAGATAAATCCCATTTCAATAACTCATCGCGGTAGATTTTAAATATTTCTTCTTTTATATGGTTACTCAATGGAGGAGCACAGGAAAGCGAGGGAGCGTAAGCGACGAGCGGAGTGCGACGACCCCCGCGTAGCCGTAGGGTGGGGCGTGTTGTCGGAGTGCGGCGCGTGAGCGCCGGCGGAGATGAAATGCAAGGCCATGCGACACGGCGTCAAGTCCTTGCGGGAGTCCTTGGCGCAGCGCGGAGTACGCGCTGGTACGGACGCAGGACGAACGTGGGCCGCCGAAGGCCATAGCCGTCGCCTGATTTTTTGCACCCGAAATCGGACGGACCCCATTCCGGGTTTCGCAAAAAATGGCGACGCTCCGGTCCAGTCGTTTGCTTCTCCGGCAAATTTGTAATCATCAGACACCCTATAAAATGGCTGTTCATTGAGTTTTCATTATTAATAAATTTTTAGACAGCCTCTTACCCCTCGGTTTTATGCTATTCTCCGTAGACCTGCACGCTCACCTTGCGCTGGCACGGTCCATCCAGCTCATAGAGCATCACTGACTGGTATTGGCCCAGTACCGGTTCACCGCCGGAAAGTGCGATGACCTCCGAGCTGCCCAACAGCATGGCCGCTAGATGTGAGTGAGCGTTTTCCGGCTCATCGGGCGGGCAATCGCGCAGTGCAATGTCGTTGTGCAGGTACTTGTCTGCGGGCGGAATCAACCGGGTGAGGAAAGCCTTCACATCCTCTAGCAGGCACGGCTCGTGTTCGTTGATGGCGATAGCCGTGGTGGTGTGCTGGGAGGTCACGGTAACAAAGCCGTTTTGTATGCCTGAAGCATGCACCGCCCCACGGATACCGGGCATCAGGTCATGCAAGGCAATGCCCGCCCCGCTTGCCACCTCGATCAAACTGGAATAGATTTTCATAGGTCTTCTCTGCCTTGCTGTCATCAGCGCTCATGCCGGGCACCATGCCACACCCAGCAAACCGCGGCCGATCCGCGCACTCAGGCCGTTGCTCGCAACGCCGCCGACAGCCGTTTAGCTCTCCAGATAGTCGATACTGATGCGATCGCCAGCAATGGGCCGAAACAGCCTGTCGGCAAAATCTACATGCACGGGGTCATCGCGGAAGCTATCGATGACCTTTTCATGGACAAACTCAATGAGCCAACTGTACCGGTATTTGACGCCATCCCGCACCGCAGTGCCGGCGATGACGTGGCGCACACCTGGTATTCCGCTCAATACCCGCTTGCCTTCGTGCATTATAGCCGCGACCCCGGCATCGTCCTTGCCGCTCACGTTGTAGATGATCACGTGCTGCACCGGTCGCCATGCTTTGGCCGCGCCGAGTATGGCATCCGCTTGGCCCGCCGAGCCCCACAGCTCCATGCAACGCTCGATCTCCGCACGCATGGCATCCTGAATGCCCTTGACAATGCCGGTATAGCCGCAGCGGGCATCGGCCGCCACATTACTACGCATCCGCACCCCGGCAGCATCGACCAGCGCCGTGTAATAATTGACCTTGCTCACGCCGTTTGCGATCAGTCTACGAAACTGGTCATCCGATAGACCGGTGCCCCCATGGATTACCAGCGGGATACCCAACCGCTCGTCGATCCCCCGTAGGCGTTCGAAATCGAGTGCCGGTTCGCCCTTCATGCGGCCGTGCACGGTGCCAATAGATACCGCAAGGAAGTCCACACCGGTCTGCTGCACGTAAGCCTCGGCCTCCTCCACCGAGGTATACACCACCTCGCCGGGGTGCTTCTCGGCATCCTCGCCTTCCACGCCGGCCACATAACCCAGCTCGCCTTCAACCGGCACGCCGCAGGCATGAGCCATATTCACGAGCCGTCGGGTAACGCCGACGTTACCGGCAAAGGCCTCCTGCGAGGCATCTACCATCACGCCATTGCAGCCGAGATTGATGGCCTTCACCGCCGACTCGAACGAGGCTCCGTGATCCAGGTGAATCGCCACCGGCACCGTGGTGCGCCTAGCCGCCGCCTCGCTGGCCGCCATGGCTAGCTCAAAGTCGTAATACTCGAAATGGGATTCCGCTAATGAAAGGATGACCGGCGCGTGAGTGGCTTCGGCAGCCGAGAGGATCGCCTCCAGGAAATCCAGGCTCACCAGATCAAAGGCACCCACGGCGAAGCCATTCCGGTAGGCATGGTTCAGCATATCGTGCATATTGACCAATGGCATAAGCGGTTGCCCCTTTCTCACCGATACGATCTTTCCGGTGGTTTGAAGGAAAGGATAGGAGAATTCTGTCAAGTCCAGCCGGATTGTAGACTTCTTGTAACTATTCAGGACCTCTTACCAAGCGGTAGGCTACACATGTAATTTATTCCCATTCTGGAATAAACCACCCTAACCCATTCTCCAGAAAATCCTGACGACGAGCTTAAGCGGTTGTGTGAATGGGTTGCGGAGCAGACGGCACTCATTGAGCATCTGCGCTAGTGCATCCGGGAGTTGGAAGCACGTTTGGCCAAGGATAGCCACAACTCCAGCCGGCCGCCTTCCTCGGACTTACCGTTCAAGAAGCCGCCACCACGCTCGCAACGCCAACCAAGCGGGCGCAAGCCCGGTGGACAACCGGGCCGACGCAGTGTCACTCGCTCTCTGGTCGATCACCCCGACCGAGGTGGTGATCCAGCGTAAGGTACATCGAGTACCGCATTATCGGCGGAACCTGTGCCTGTGGGGGCGCGCAACGCAGCACGTTTCCTGCAGGGATTGAGGCCCCGGTGCAATACGGACCGGGCGTATTGGCCTTTGCGGTCTATATGACCCAATATCAGTTGTTGTCCTACCGGCGCACCACCGGGGTGCTCAATGAGCTGGCCGGCCTTGGGATCTCACCGGGTACCCTCACAGCACGCCGTACGGGTAGCCGCCACCCGCCTGGAGACGCCAGTCAACGCGATTCGCCGCGCCATGGCCCACTACACGTACTCAGCACCGATCGGCTTACGGCCTACTTCCCTCATCCCAAACGTGGTGCCGAGGCGCTGGATGCGTTCGGCTTGAGCGTCGCCATTTTTTGCGAAACCCGAAATGGGGTCCGTCCGGTTTCAGGTGCAAAAAAACAGGCGACGGCCATGGCCTTCGGCGGCCCACGTTCGTCCCGGCGCGCATTCCGCGCTGCGCCAGGACTCCCGCAATGACTTGACGCCGTATCGCATGGCCTTACATTTCATCTCCGCCCGCGCTCACGCGCCGTACTCTGCCGAAACGCTCAGCCCTACAGCTACGCGGGGGTCGTCGCACTCCGATCGTCACTTACGCTCCCTCGCTTTCCTGTGCTCCTCCTCAGCATAGACACCTAATTTTAATGGGAAATTCATGTCCTATGTTGTGACCCTTTCATATTCTGCAAGCGTTTCCTCGGGTGAGCGGGTCATCCGGAACATCCTCCAGCTTACCATTAATCCCCCCGGTGGGGGTTGCATAGTCCAACGAGTCTTTAACGGCATAGAACAAGCGGTGAACTATCTCCGGAAAATCCTTCTTTTTCACTGCTGTTTCTCTAGTCAAAACAGTTAAGTCTCAATCCGCACTTCAGTGCCAACAGGTGCTAATCTTTTTAGGCTCTCTTACGTTTGGTATGGGTAATGGCTACCCACACCAAACGTAAGAGAGCCTCTTTTTATCTTTTTGACTGCATCATTTGTAACTCTTACACAACCATGGGTTACATCCGTTCCGCTCATCGAAGGCAAAACATCGTGTCCGGTCCGATCCCTGCCAGTGCCGTGAAGTTCTATCTTTCCGGATTCGAGACCGGCCATCATTACGCCAAATAGGTTGCTATCTTTCCATACATCATACTATACGACAAGATACTTTACCTTGGCGGTGTGTAGGGAGCAAATGCCCTAATTGGAGTAGCTGAATAGCTACCCGGATCGGTCCTATCGGCCTAGCGCACGGCATTCTTCACGACCTTTATAACCTCCTCATCGAACTGTCGGCGGCTGCTCTAGCTGTCCAGGGACGCACACCGCTCGGAGACCAGCCGGTAAAGGTCCGTGGCCCAGATGCTCTAGGCCTCGCAGCGGGGAGCCAACTTTTCGATCAAGGCCAGATCGTCGGGTCGATCTTCCGGTGTAATGGTCAAGGTCCCACCCCCTCTTCCGAAGTCGCGTGCAATGGTCAACGCACTCTCGGTGACATCGAACTCATCGGTCCATTGCCGCTGAATGTAGGCGGTTTCGGTATCCTCGATCAAACGGCGCTCGACACGCTTTTTCAGGGCCAGGAGCCGGCGCAGTGTCTCCTTGCGTGCCTCGGAAGTGAAGGGGCTGGGTTCCGGCGGCTCCGCTGCACCAGACCCCGTCGCGCTTATTCTTGTCCTCGCGGATCGCCTTAAGCCAATCGCGAAACTCGTTCAGGGGGCGCATCCAAGTCTCGTCCGATTCGATGAACCCCTGCGTGGATTTATCTTCCTTGACCATGGTACAGGTCTAGCAGCCAAAACGACTGCCGCTGCAGGAGGGGGTGTTCAGGTCCAGGACCACCGGACATTCACCGCCACTTGCCTGCTGGTATAGATCCAGTATGAAGTCATGGGTGCCCCCCACGGGGGTTGTGCGTATATAGATATTCCTAACGCCTCATCGTTCGACCAATGGACGATCGGCGTCATCACCAGGTCATCGGATATCTCGTCGTGGGGGTTGAGCCCACGGCTGTTGGTCGCCCGGTTCTCCATGCGCCGTATCCGGCTGCTGCTCTCATCCGAGCGCGTCCCTAGCAGCAGAATTACCCCGCCGTGCTCGCGGACGATGGCGTCGATCGCCTCCCGCGAGGGCTTGATCTTCAATCTTGGCCGTACACCAGCGGAACTAGTTGGTCGGGGAGGTCGCCGCATTCCGGCTATGATCCGGCCCCGGATTTGGCAAAGGAACAAGCATCTCGGGTCATTCGAGGTGTCCGTGCCGAGCAGGGACGCCCCTATTGATCGAGCACACCGGTGCTCGATCAATGAAGCGAAGCGAAATGTTTTCGCTTCGCGTAAGGGAAAATTCGGTGGAGCTCTGATCTTGTTGCTGCCGAGAATGGGCTACCGCAAGTAGGGGCGATTCATGAACCGCCCCTACCTCAATGAGGCCGCGAAATAGGCAACCGCAAGGGTTGCCCCAACTTCGGTTCCGAGAATGGGGAACGTTGCTCCCTACACACCAGAAACAACGAAGTTACAACACCACTGGAAAATTCCAGGGATGGAATTTTTCAAGGTTCCCTCGAGGTGCCCTTTTGTTTTCCCGGCGGATCGCCGATCTCAGCCGGTGTAGTTGGCTGTCACGAAGTCCCAGTTGATGATCTTCCAAATCTCTTCCAGGTACTTGGGTCGGGCGTTGCGGTAGTCGACGTAGTAGGCATGCTCCCAGACATCGACTGTCAACAGGGGGGTCTTACCTTCGGTGATGGGGGTCGCGGCGTTGGAGGTGTTGACGATCTCCACGGTGCCGTCCGTATTCTCGACCAGCCAAGTCCAGCCGGAGCCGAAATTGGTGGCGGCGGACTGGGAGAACTGATTCTTGAACTCGTCCAGGGAGCCGAATTTGGTATTGATAGCCGCGGCCAGGGCACCGGTAGGCTCACCACCCCCCGTGGGGCTCAGGCAATTCCAGTAGAAGGTGTGGTTCCAGACCTGAGCGGCGTTGTTGAATAGGCCGCCGGAGGCCTTCATGACGATTTCTTCCAGACTCTTATCTTCGAACTTGGTACCGGATACTAGGTTGTTGAGGTTGGTCACATAGGTCTGATGGTGCTTGCCATAGTGATACTCGATGGTCTCCTGGGAAATGACGGGCTCCAAGGCGTTCTTGGGGTAAGGAAGTGCGGGTAGCTGATGGGCCATGATAGCTAGTCTCCTGAAGTGCTGGGGGTGTTTTGCCGATACCGGGCCGAGATCCACGCTGAAATGCCCGGATTTCGAGCCTGGACCATATCCGAGTAAATCACTCGGTCAATCAGGCTAGGGATTCTAAATTATGGCCTTTGGTCTTTGCAACCGCCCGGAACCCATCCGGCCGTTGCTGTGCCGTGTCACCGAGGCCTCGTACGGAGCCGGTCTTTGCCGGTGTCACCTGAGCGGTCAACTCGACCGCTTCTCGATCTCGACAGGACGGATAGGGAATGCTCACGCACCTAGCTCCATGAACCGAATCTCCTCCCCGGAGCTTTTCCGCTCGTGAAGTTGCAGTCCGATTTCGTCTCGGCCCCCTTTATGGAACTCCGGTTATCGAGCACCGATGTGCTCGATAAAGGGGTCCCTCATAGCTCGAGCTTTTTCTCCAGGTAGTGGATGTCGGCACCGCCGGTCCGAAAGGCGGCATCCCGCAGGATTTGCCTTTGTAGGCCGAGGTTGGTGTCGATACCGTCGATGACTGTCTCGCGCAGGGCATTGTTCATACGCGCGATGGCGGCGGAGCGGTTTTCTCCATGGGCGATGAGCTTACCGATCATGGAGTCGTAGTAAGGAGGCACCCGGTAGCCCCGGTAGATATGGGTCTCCATCCGGATGCCGGGACCGCCGGGGGCATGGAATTCCCGGATCCGGCCGGGGCTGGGGATGAAGGTCTTGGCGTGCTCGGCGTTGATACGACACTCGATGGCGTGTCCGTGCAGAACGATATCTTCCTGCTTGTAACGCAGCTTCTTGCCGGCGGCGATGAGGATCTGTTCTTTCACGATATCGATTCCCGTGACCATTTCGGTCACCGGATGCTCGACCTGTACGCGGGTGTTCATCTCGATGAAGTAGAAGCATCCATTCTCGAACAGAAACTCGAAGGTCCCTGCCCCACGGTAGCCGATGCGGCGGCAGGCCTCGACACAGCGTTCTCCGATTTCGCTGCGTTGCGCTTCGGTAATCCCCGGTCCGGGGGCCTCTTCCACCACTTTTTGGTGCCGCCGTTGCATGGAGCAGTCCCGTTCTCCGAGGTGGATGGCGTTGTCCTCTTGGTCGGCGAGGAGCTGAAACTCGATATGGCGCGGGTTTTCGAGGTATTTCTCCATATAGACTATATCGTTACCGAAGGCCGTGGCGGCTTCCGCCCGGGTCAGGGAGATGGCGTTCAAAAGGGTGGCCTCGGAGTGCACGACCCGCATGCCGCGACCGCCGCCCCCACCGGCGGCCTTGATGATGACCGGATAGCCGATCTCGCGTGCCAGATCGAGAGACTGTTTCTTATCGTCATCCAGGGGCCCATCGGACCCGGGCACACAGGGGACGCCGGACTTTTGCATAGATTCGATGGCGGAGACCTTGTCGCCCATGAGGCGGATGGTCTCTGGCTTGGGACCGATGAAGATGAAACCGCTGTTCTCCACGCGCTCGGCAAAATCCGCGTTCTCCGACAGGAATCCGTATCCCGGGTGGATGGCCACCGTGTCTGTGACCTCCGCGGCACTGATGATGGCGGGGATGTGCAGATAGCTGTCCTGAGATGAGGCCGGACCGATGCAGACCGACTCGTCGGCGAGCAGGACGTGTTTGAGGTCCCGATCGGCCTCCGAATGCACGGCTACGGTTTCGATCCCGAGCTCCCGGCAAGCACGGAGGATACGCAGGGCGATTTCGCCTCGATTAGCGATCAGAATCTTCTCGATCATGGGCGCGGGCCTTATTCGATCACGAACAGAGGCTGGTTGTACTCGACCGGTTGCCCGTTCTCGACCAGGATTCCGACGACCGTGCCCTCTTTATCGCTCTCGATCTGGTTGAGGATCTTCATCGCCTCGATGATACAGAGGGTGTCCCCCACCTTGACCTGCCCCCCCTCCCGGACGAAAGGCTCGCTGCCGGGAGCGGGAGAACGGTAGAGGGTGCCGACCATAGGTGAACGCACCAAGTTCTCTTCCGGCTCATCGTCCGGGGCGGCGGCGGTCGGCTCGGAGACCGCCGGAGGTACCGCTCCGAACGCCTGGGGTGGGAGTGGTGGGTGCGGTGGGTGCAGTGGGTACGGCGCGGGGGTGGTCGGGGATTGAACGATGGTCCCATGACGACTGATCCGGATCGATTCTTCGCCTTCGCGGATCTCGATCTCGGCGACGTCGGACTCCTGCAGTAGCTCAATGAGCTTCTTGAGTTTGCGAATGTCCATGTTGCTGTCGTTACTTTTGTTCAGCCGCCTGTTCCAACCGATGGATGACTGCATTTAGCGCCAAGTCGTAGCCCAAGGAGCCCAGGCCGGTTATGGTACCAGCGGCGATGTCCGAAAAATAGGAATGGGCACGAAAGGGCTCTCGGGCATGGATGTTGGAGAGGTGCACCTCGATGAATGGAATCGCCACGGCGAGCAAGGCGTCGCGCAAGGCAACGCTAGTGTGGGTGAAGGCCGCCGGGTTGATGATGATGAAGGCGACCTTGTCGCGGCCCGCGCCCTGAACCGTAGCTACCAGCTCATGTTCGGCGTTGCTCTGTACCAGCTCAATCCGGTGTCCCGCCGCCGTGGCCTGCCGTTGCAGCCGGGCACCGATGCTTTCCAGGGTATCCCGTCCGTAATGCCCCGGTTCTCGAGCGCCGAGCAGATTCAGGTTGGGGCCGTTCAAAACGAGAATCGATGCCATATTGATCCGCCTGTGATCCCATCCGATGGATCGTAACTCTCCGCTTTTTCATATGAATCGGGTATCCGAATGGTTACCCGTTTTTTACCAATAGCTTCGGCCGTACGCCGGATCCCTTCTCCGGAAACGCTTCGAACGGCGTAACTATTCAGCTACTCCAATTGGGGCATTGGGGGGCGGTCCTGGAAGGTCAGGACGAGCGAGTTGAAAAGATTGTCGGATTGTTTGTGGAGAGTTGAGAGATAGGAGCGGATGGATGGCAAAGTCCCCGGCGCCGGTATCGGAGCGGAAGCAGCCAGAGACTTTCTGCTTGAGCTTGGGCATGTGCAGGTCGGTGAGGAAGCGCAGGATCTCGTTGCGGCGCTCGCGTAGCCGCCGAATAGGTTGCAGGCCGGGGATTGTTTAACCCGCCCGCGGGTACCGGGACGGGGAGGATTGCCGGCTTCGGCTTTGCTAAGGATGGTGTCGTAGCGGGTCCGCAAGTGCTCGACGTTGCTGACGGGAAACGTCTCAAGATCCTGGGCCTCGCCGACCACGGCATTGGCTTGGCACGTGATCATATCAGTTGCCCACGGCTGGCTCGGGGACCTCTCAGCGATGGCAATCAGCTTGCGCCGATGATGGGCATTGCAGAAGGCATACAGACATTGATAGCGCTCGTAGGCTAACCAGTGGTCATGCACCAGTACGCCCGCAAATTGGGACAACAGGCCGAACGCATCCAGGGCCTCGGCCCCGCGTTTGGGATGAGGAAAGTAGGCCGTAAGCCGGTTGGTGCTGAGCACAGGCAGCCAGTGCAGAGTGCCGTTCACGCGCCGGCTGGTTTCATCGGCATGGGCCACTGGCGCCGCGACGAGTGCATCGCGAATCGCGGTGACTGGCGCCTCCAGGCAAGCGGCGGCCACCCGTACGGCGTGCTGGAGGGTACCTGGTGAGATCGCCAGGCCGGCCAGCTCATTGAGCACCCCGGTGGTACGCTGGTAGGGTAGCAGCTGATATTGAGTCATGCACACCGCAACGGCCGACCCGCTCGGTCCGTATTGCACCGGGGCCTCGATCCCCGCGGGAAACGCGCTGCGTTGCGTGCGCCCGCAGGCACAAGTCCCACTGACAATGCGGTACTCAATGACCTCACGTTGGATCACCATCTCGACCACTTGGCATCGTTCTGCGAGCACCGTAGTGGCGATCTCGGTGCCGCCGCGCCGCACGCACAAGGCCCCCGTCAGCGGGATGATCACGCACTGATCGGGGGCATCGACCAGGGAGTGGGTGACGCCGCGCCGCCCCGGTTGTCCACCGGGCTTGCGCCCGCTGGGTTGGCGCCGCGAATGTGGTGGTGGCTTCTTGAACGGAGAGTCTGAGGATGGTGGCCGGCTGGAGTTATGGCTATCCTCAGCTAGACGTGCTTCGAGTTTCTGAATGCGCTCATGCATCTGCTCAATAGTCGCCGTTTGCCCCTCAATGATCGCAACCTGCTCCGCAACCCGTTCACGCAGCCGCTTAAGCTCGTCATCAGGGCTTTCTGGAGAATGGGTTAGGGCGTGCGGCTCAGGCATGGTTCCATGGAGTACGCGCGTAGCCTATTGCTTGGCAAGATGTCCTGAATAGTTACCGAACGGCAGCCTATTTGTGATCGAGCCGCGTCAGTAGAGGCTCCAGCTGTTCGGTCAGGACAGCCCGGCTCATCTCGCCGGCATGTCCGTAGACCCATTTCCCCCGGGAATCGAAGATCGCGGTAAAGGGCAAGCCTTGCACCCGGTTTCCCACCTGCCGGGAGAGCTCGATGGCGGTCGTGTCGCCGAGCAGGATCGGAAAGCCGACCGGATGCTCGATCAGAAAGCGTTCCACATCTTTTCGGTTGTCGACGGCGACACCCACGACCTGGAGACCGGCGTTGGCGTGGGTGCGCTGTAGCTCATCGAATAAGGGTAGCTCCCGCAGGCAGGGCGGACACCAAGTGGCCCAGAAGTTGAGCACCAGTATTTTGCCGACCCAATGATCGCTGGCGATCTCCTGTCCGTCGAGAGTCGGCAGGCGAAATTGTGGCAGGGAATCTGGATGATCGGGTCCCGAGTACCGGCCAAGGATCAGTGGCGACTCGATCCCGGATCCTTTATCCGACCACCAGACGTTGAAGAAGATGAGCCCGCTGCCGAGCGCGCTGATCAGCACCAGTGCAATTATGGGTTTACCACCGGTCATAATCCGGTTCCGCGCAGATGGTCGAGGAGCCCCCGTGCCGATTCGAAGCCGATTATCCGATAGCCGCGCAGCTCTCGACCCTTGGTATCGAAGAACAGGATCGCCGGTGGTCCGGGAATCCCGAAGCGCGCCTGCATCAGGGCTTGGTCCTGCGTATCGTTGGCGGTGACGTCCGCCCGTAACCGGACGAAGCGCTCCAACTCGGCGATCACCGTCGGATCGGAGAAAGTATAGCGTTCCAACTCCTTGCAGGACACGCACCAGTCCGCGTAGAAATCCAATAGAACCGGCTTGCCGATACGACCGGCCCCCGCCAGCTCCCGGTCCAGATCCGTGACCGACTTGACGGGCTTGAAAACGACCTGTCGTTCAGCCCCCCCTCCCCCACCCAGGCCCAGCCCGCGCAAGGGTTGCAAGGTGTCCTTACCGCCCGCGGCAGCGCCCATCAACATCAGTACCCCATAGGTGAGCAGGAAGAAGCCGAGGCCTTTCCACAGCTTGCTCCAGCCACCCGCGGTGGGCGGCAATTGCCGTAAGGCACCCAGATATACCGCCGAGCAGATCAGCAGCAGCCCCCACAAGACCATGGCGATCGCCGCAGGCAGGATACGCTCCAGCAGCACGATGGCCACCGACAGCAGGGCTACGCCGAAAATGGCCTTTACCGCGTCCATCCAGGGCCCGGCCTTGGGCAGCAGCTTGCCCGCCGAGGTGCCGATAGCGATCAGGGGGACCCCCATGCCAAGACCGAGGGCGAACAGAGAGAGGCCGCCTAGCAACCAATCACCGGTCCGGCCGACGAAGATCAGGGCGCCGGCCAGGGGTGGTGCAACGCAGGGGCCAACGATCAGGGCCGAGAGCAGGCCCATGACGGCCGCCCCGGCCAAGGTCCCGCCCTCTTGGCGGCTACTGACGGCGGCGAGCCTGGACTGCAAGCCGGAGGGCAATTGCAGCTCATAGAGACCGAACATGGATAGGGCCAGGACGACGAAGACCAGGGCGAAGAGACCGAGGATCCAAGGGTCTTGGAAGGTAGCCTGCAGGTTAGCACCGAACAGACCCGCAAGCACCCCGGCGACGGTATAGGCCAGCGCCATGGCGAGCACATAGACCAGGGATAACAGGAAAGCCTTGCGGGTAGTGATGGTCGCACCCCGACCGATGATGAGGCCCGAGAGGATGGGGATCATCGGAAAGATGCAGGGGGTGAAGGCCAGCAGCAGACCGAAGCCGAAGAACAAGGCCAGGGTCGTCCACAGGTTACCGCCGGCGAGCCGGGCCGCGATGCGGTCGGACTCGGCCAGCGGCTCTGGGTCCTCCGGAGCCACCGCCAGGACCGGATCGGCCGCTGTCGTCCGGGTCGGGGACGAAGCTGTACCCATGGCCGCGGTCGCGGCAGGCAGGTCCAAGGCCACCCGGCGGGTGACCGGGGGATAGCAGATCCCGCGCTCGGCGCAGCCCTGATATCGCACGACCAGATCGAGCTCGGTCGCCTCCGGCGTGCTGCGCATCAGGGGTAGCGGCAGGTCGATGCGGTGACGATAGAGGGCGACAGCACCAGTGGTACCGTTCGGACGTACCATACCGGGCTTGATCTCCGCGGTTGGCAGCTCGTAAGGGCCCAGAGTAACCTGGGGGTTGTCCGCCAGGGCGATGCGCAGCTTCTCCTGGTATAGAAAGGTTCCATCCGCTATGCGCCAAGTGAGCCGGAGAAGATCCGGGGCCGCGACTTCGGCGGTGAATCGGAATGCTTCTTCCGTTGACGGTATCTTATCTTCCACTCCGAAACCCAACAGCCGACCAAGATCGGTGCCGGTAGCCGGTGCCGCTGGCTCGGGGTCTTTGCCGAGGACCGGCACCAAGACGGAGGGAGGGAGGGGCTCGGTCTCGGCGGCAACCAGCTCGGGCAGGCGGACCCGAAGGGTCTGTTTGTGGGGCGGGTAGCAGAGCCCGGCATCGGCGCAGCCCTGAGATCGAGTCTCCAACCGCAGGTCGTTGCCGGCACCCGGCCCTCGCTCGATAGGGACCCGGATATCGACGCGACCGCGGTAGATTGCCACCTTGCCGAAGAATTCGTCCTGCTTAATCTCGGTGGCCGGTGGCCTCTCGACATCGCCGACCCCGATGCCGGGGGTGTCGCTACGGAAACCGAATTTGCCTCGATAGAGGTAATAGCCATCGGCGATGTTCCAGGAGACCAGGAGGGTCTCCTGGTCCAACGCCCGGCCCGAGACACGGAAGGCTTGATCCGGCGGGAGAAATGCGTCTTCACCTGTCGCGACCGCTGCGGCGATGAGTAGCGGCAGTAGCAATGAGATCGAAGATCGGGAGATCAAGCGTCGCTTGCGGTGCATCTGTCTATCCACCGGAGATAATCGGGCAAGCCTTGGACCACGGGAATGGCGATGATTTCGGGTAGCTCGTAGGGGTGCAGCTCGCACAGACGTGCACGCAGGGCTTCGAAGCGGACGCCGGTGGTCTTGACGAGCAACAGGGTTTCCGTATCCCGTTTCAACTTATTCCTGCCACAGATAGACGGATGTGAGTGCGGGCAAATAGTTAACGCAGGCGGCAAACTGTTCCGTCACCAGCCCCTCAGCGATCTCGGCCGCGGTCTCTTCGTCTGGACAGGTGCAGAAGACCCGCAAAACCGGCGGACCGGTATATTCATCACCCATGGATTTTTCTCTCCGGCCCGAGCCCGATGTCGGGACGACCACATGAGGGCACTTTGCGACCTGAAAAATCGTAGGGACGCGATTCTTCAAGGACCTCATAATATACCTGTTGCACAGCAAATGTTTGCCCGGTGGGTCATGGCACCGGCATCGAGCCGGTAGGTCTCCAATAGGTGCTCGGCCGAATCGATCAACCGGATGTCCGGCATGCCATAACAGGCATGTAAAAGGCATCTCGATCTTGCGATCCTTTATTCTCCGTGGAATGGGGAAAGGATTTCACAAACCCAATCGGGGACCACCTCGAAGCAGTGTTCCATTTTAGGGGGCGAAGGCATATGCTCACGTCGCTAGCCGGCGAGATCCGGTACACTCACCTTTGAGGTTATGTTTGAAATGGATTTCAGGCTCACTCAGAATCCACCAATCGCTGGTCCCCCCATTACCCTTCCGGAAAGGGCCGAATAATTCGCCATCTAACGCCGAGCTGGCAACCATATGCGGGATGGAGGGCGATGGTTGCGCGTGGACTTGCCCATCCAGGATTTTTCCGATGAGAACTTCCGGTAGATTCTCGAGATACCGGTAAAGTACCGGTTGGGTTCGTGGTTGCATTTTTTTCCTCATTCTTCGGGATGAATCGAACCTTGAGGGCGGCTCACTTCTCGTGGATGCGGGAAACAGCACCCCTGGAAGCACGAGTGTCTCGTCGGCGGGATCGAGCGCCTCGAAATGCAGCCCGGACGAGACGATCCCGGTAGTTGGCTACCGGTCCGGTCAGTATACTGCCCCTATTCGAGATCCATCCTGTGATTGTTTTCTTCCTGTTGTTTATCGCCACCCCGTTGATCGAGCTCTATTTTTTGATCCAAGTCAGCTCGCATATCGGCGCCCTGCTGACCATCGGTCTCTCGATTTTCACAGCCCTGTTCGGCGGTGCCCTGGTCCGGATTCAGGGTTTCGCCGTGCTCGGACGTGTCCGCGAGGCCATGGCGAGAAATCAGCTACCGGCCCTGGAGATGCTGGATGGGGCCTTGCTTCTTGTCGCCGGCCTAGTGTTACTGCTACCGGGGTTCGTGACCGACGTCCTCGGGTTTCTACTGCTGGTTCCCGGTTTGCGTCGGCGCCTGATCGCTCATGTTGTTCGGGTCGTTCCGGACCCGTCGATGCCTGATCTGGACTCGGTATCGAGTGGTCCGCAGGTGATTGAGGGCGAATACCGCCGTGAGCGGGATTGAAGGTCCCCGAGGGAGAATCCTCGGTACTTACCGGGAATTGTTCCATGGGGTTCTTAAAAAATTCCATCTTTGGAATTTTTCAAGTTGCGAAGCGAAAATTCGGTTTTCTCTTCACTCGTATTTTTCAATCACTTACAGGCTTAAGGTAGTGTTCTGATCTTGTTGTTGCCGAGAATGGGCAATCGCAAGGGTTACCCCTAAATGACCGCGGACTAGCTGAACATGTTTTAGGGGCGATTCATGGATCGCCCCTAAAACATGTTCCCTACACCCATGTTCCCTACACACCGGAAACAACGAAATCATAACACCACCCAGGCTTGAAAACTGGTCGGGCATCCCGACCCTGCAAGGGCACCTTGAATTTTTCAAGGTGCCCTTGCGTTCATTGGCGTTTCTTTGCGGCTGAGAGGCTGTCTAGAAAATAATATATTGATTTTGAATCATAAAATATGTACATTTTGTGGTTTTACGCGATGTAACCCGGAGTTTTCCAGGACTGAAGAAAAGATTCAATCGGCTGTCAGGTACCCGAGTGACCTCACCGACGAAGAAGGGCAAATCCTTGAGCCCATCATCAACGAATTGGAATCCTATACCATCGGACGCTCACGAAAAAGTGATCTTCGCGAACTCCTAAATGCCATTCTTCATTTGAATGAAACAGGTTGTCCCTAGCGGTATCTGCCAAAAGACTTCCCTCCCTGCAAGCTCGTTAATTACTACTATAATAAGTGGACAGATAATCGTTTGTCAGAGCACCGTCAATACGATGCTTCGTCAGCGGTTACGCCAAAAAAAGACCGAAAACCAGATCCAACGGGAGCAATTATTTGATAGTCAAAGTGTCAAGGGAACCCCGGAATCCTATGTAGAATCGGGATTTGACGGGGGCAAACCCGTTAAGGGCAGAAAACGTCCTATCGTTGTTGATACAATCGGTTGCGTACTCGTCGTCCGGGTACACGCCGCCAATGTGTTTGACGATAAAGCCGCTCGTCAAGTCATTACGAGCTTGTTTTCGATCCTCCATACCGTCAAAAAAATCTGGGGCGATTGTGCCGATTCCGGTGCGGACCTGTGTAAGTGGGTCTTGACCCAATTCGAGTGCCCGCTCGAAGTTTTTAGAAAGAAAAAAGGACAGCGAGTTTCCACGTTTTCCCTCGCCGCTGGGTGGTCGAGAGAACATTCGCCTAGCTGAGTCGATGGTGTCGATTGAGTAACGATTATGAACGGAAACCAACTTCGAGCGAAACACAGGTTTATTTCGCATCCAGTCGTTTGCTTCTCCGACAAATCTGTAATCATCGGACACCCTATAAAATGGCTGTTCGTTGAGTTTTCATTATTAATAAATTTTTAGACCGCCTCTGAGTCTTCCCCCCCGCAGCCCTTACTCAATATTTTCCGGTGGGTGCAGCCTGCCCCCAGTGAATCCCCGCCGATGCGGTTAATATGGCCACGGAGCTTTTCGATTCCACGGGGCGGCGGATCCTACGTCCCAGAGCGAGGCGGCGTGATATGGATGGTGCGCAAGCTCCACAAGATGTCCGAAAAACCGGCCTCGACTCTCGGATCTTGGATGCCCGGTGTCGTTTCAAAAGAGCCGCACCCTTATGGAATTTCCAAGGCTCGATACGAAAAAGCAGTTTTCGCTTCGCTTCCGAAATCGTCAGTGCTTGACAGTCCGAAACAAGCCCTTATTATTAGCACTCGAAAGTAGCGAGTGCTAATAATAGGCCGCTGCTCGGTGGACCGCCGTACTCGCAGTCCGCTAGCCCTTGATGTAAACAAGCTCAACCTAACCTTAAAATCAGGAGACCCTCTGATGAAGATCCGTCCCCTACACGACCGCGTTGTCGTCCGCCGCATGGAAGAGGAACGCACCTCCGCCGGCGGTATCGTGATCCCGGATTCCGCTGCCGAGAAGCCGATCGAGGGCGAAGTCCTCGCTATTGGTAAAGGCAAGATCCTGGACAATGGCGAGCCCCGCTCCTTGGATGTGAAGGTGGGTGATCGAGTGCTGTTCGGTAAGTACTCGGGCACCGAGGTTAAGATCAAGGGCGAGGAGCTGCTGGTCATGCGCGAAGAAGACATCATGGGCGTTATCGAATAGATGCCCGCCGCGCTGTGAACCAACATCATCGCAACAAATGATGCCTATCCTACTGACAGGACAGAGACAATGACTGCAAAAGACGTCAAATTCGGCGACGACGCCCGCAATCGCATGATGACGGGTGTCAACATTCTGGCCAATGCCGTTAAGATCACCTTGGGCCCCAAGGGCCGCAACGTGGTGCTCGAAAAGAGCTTCGGTGCTCCCACCATGACCAAGGACGGCGTGTCCGTAGCCAAGGAAATCGAGCTCAAGGACAAGTTCGAGAACATGGGCGCTCAGCTGGTCAAAGAGGTGGCCTCCAAGACTTCTGATGTCGCCGGCGACGGCACCACCACTGCCACCGTGATGGCCCAAGCCATGGTGCGCGAGGGACTGAAGGCGGTTGCCGCCGGCATGAATCCCATGGACCTGAAACGCGGTATCGATAAGGCCGTGGGGGCTACCGTGGGGCAGCTCAAGGACCTAGCCAAGCCCTGCTCGGACAACAAAGAGATCGCCCAGGTCGGCACCATCTCCGCCAACTCCGACGAGTCTGTCGGTAAGATCATCGCCGATGCCATGGAGAAGGTCGGCAAGGAAGGGGTCATCACCGTCGAGGAAGGCAAGTCCCTGAGCAACGAGTTCGACGTGGTAGAGGGCATGCAGTTCGACCGCGGCTACCTCTCCCCCTACTTCATCAACAACCAACAGAGTCAAAACGTGGAGCTGGAAGACCCCTTCGTCCTGCTGCACGACAAGAAGATCTCCAATATCCGCGACCTGCTGCCGGCGCTCGAAAACGTCGCCAAGGCCGGCAAGCCGCTGCTGATCCTCGCCGAGGATATCGAGGGCGAGGCCCTGGCTACCCTGGTGGTCAACTCCATTCGCGGCATCATCAAGGTCTGTGCCGTCAAGGCCCCGGGCTTCGGTGATCGACGTAAGGCTATGCTCCAGGACATCGCTATCCTTACCGGCGCCACCGTCATTTCCGAGGAAGTCGGCCTATCCCTGGAGAAGGCCAGCCTCAACGATCTGGGTACCGCCAAGAAGATCCAGGTGACCAAGGAAGAGACCACCATCATTGATGGCGCCGGCTCCGATACCGATATCAAGGCCCGGGTCGAGCAGATTCGCGGCCAGATCGAGGAGACCACCTCCGACTACGACCGCGAGAAGCTCCAGGAGCGGCTTGCCAAGCTGGCCGGCGGCGTGGCCGTCATCCAGGTCGGCGCGGCCACCGAGGTCGAGATGAAGGAAAAGAAGGCACGTGTGGAAGACGCCTTGCATGCGACCCGCGCCGCCGTCGAGGAAGGTATCGTGGCCGGTGGGGGCGTCGCCCTAGTGCGGGCCCTGCCCAAGCTGAAGGACCTGAAGGGAGCCAATCACGATCAGGATGTCGGAATCGCTATCACCCGCCGTGCCTTGGAAGAGCCCCTGCGCCAGATCGTGGCCAATGCCGGTGCCGAAGCCTCCGTGGTATTGCAGAAGGTCGCCGAGGGTACGGGTAATTTCGGTTACAACGCCGCAACCGGCGAGTACGGTGACCTAGTCACTATGGGTATCCTGGACCCCACCAAGGTAGCCCGTTCCGCCTTGCAGAACGCCGCCTCCGTGGCCGGGCTCATGGTAACCACCGAGGCCATGGTGGCCGAGGAGCCCAAGGACGAGACCCCGATGCCGGCCGGTGGTGGCGGCATGGGTGATATGGGTATGGGTGGTATGATGTAAACATGCTCGGGCCGGAAAAAAAACCCCGCTTCGGCGGGGTTTTTTTGACCGCGGAACTGTTTGGACCCTAAACACAAGGGAGATTCGGACGGGTACAGCCCTCATCAAACATTCCATAACATACTGTTATAAAATGGGATTTATTCGTCATCATCAAGCAGACTCACTACTGAATGTAAGGTCGAGATGCTTGGCCTTCACACCAATGTTTGATAGGCTTCGGTTCCTCGCGGCCCTTCTATCTTGCCACTTGCCACTTGCCACTTGTTTGCTGCGCGATAGCGCGCCACCTACTGGGGGAGTGGGTTCTCTTTTGAAACGACGCAGAGAAACCTGAGAAACAAAGACTCAGCCCACCATTGGATTTACTTGATATTTTCTTTTTTTGCCGCAAATGAACGCGAATGGATGCAAAGGAGCCCAAAAATGGCCCTCTTATGTTTGGTGTGGGTGGAAAAGGAAACCACCGCGCAGCGGCTGCGTCCTTGATGTATGGCCTCGCGGCCAAAACGCCCCGATCCCCTCATGCAGACCCCTCTTTTGCGCCTGTCCAGCCTGTCAAGGATGGTTTTCTTTTCCATATCTACCCACACTCTCCGTAAGAGACCCAAAAAGTACTCGGCTGAAGTCCGCGCTTGGCTAGCTCGACGCACAAAGCGTTTTCGTACACGGACTCCAAAGACCCAGGATCTAGGACTTTGCTGACTTCAAAGGCGCACCCGATAACGCGCCGAGAAGTGGGGGCATCCTCGTCGGCTTTTCTTGAATACATTTGCGTTCATTGGCGTTTATTTGCGGCTGAATCTTCTCCCCACAGCGCTTGCCCGGTATTTTCCGGTGGGCGCTGCCTGCCCCCTACCAATCCCCGCCGGTGCGGTAAATATGGCCACGGAGCTTTTCGAATCCACGGGGCGGTGTGATATGGGCGGTGCGCAAGCTCCACAAGGTATCCGAAAAACCGGCCTCGACTCTCGGATCTTGAATGCCCAGTTTCGTTTTAAAAGAGCCGCACCCAGATCGGATAGTGTGCTGACAAGATTAATGCGCGAACCTAGCCTAGGGCGATTCGGAATAGGCAACGATTGCTTTCTACCGACCATAGGCTAAATAATGAAGTCCATAGTACATGGCGATCATCAAGACCAGGGCCAACCAATAACCCATCATCATCCGGATGTATCGCCATTTTTCGCGAAACCCGAAATGGGGTCCGTCCGGTTTCGGGTGCAAAAAATCAGGCAACGGCCATGGCCTTCGGCGGCTCACGTTCGTCCTGCGTCCGTCCCAGCGTGCACTCCGCTCGTCGCTTACGCTCCCTCGCTTTCCTGTGCTCCTCCGATGCCGGCCTGGACCAGGGCACCCCGATGCTCCCGGTAGGCGAAAAAGTCATGAACCGATGGGCCGCCTTTGATGGTCATGATGACTAGTATGAAGATAACCGGGAAATGCCCGATAGTATCGACTTTTCCGGAATAAATGGCACCGGCGACGATGAGCAGGTTCAGGGCCAATATCCCAAAACCACGATATTACGTCTGGTCAGCAAGACATAGGCCAGGGTGAACCCCATAAATGCGGCACTCATCAGAAAGAAATCACGGGGTAGCCCCATGGGCAGGCACTCATTGTTGTCCAAAAAGGGATCGAACCATTTCGGGTACCTGAATTTTTCGATCGTGACCCAGAGAAAGGAGAACAACATGTCGAATACCAATAGTGGCAGGGCATGTCGTTTCAGACTCTCGTCGCTGGTGGACCTCGCGCAAGGTAGGCGATGAGCCCTGGAAATAGGGCGTAATCCAGAGATGTGATAGAAACCATACTGCATAACCCCATAGGAATAGGGACCAGAATACTCAAGGCGCTGAGGATCATGGCTGCCTCGAAGAGGATAAAGAAGGCCGCGGATAGGTGCAGAGTAGGATAGAAATGCTGTGTCGCCAACCAAATCCGGTGCCAAAATGACATGCCCGATCATCCACAGCATGACGAAGAACACGCCGGTACTGATGCGTACTTATGGAGTCGGCGATATCCGGCTGGTGACTAAAGAACCGTCCGAACCAATCGCAGTGTTGCGCCCGCGACCATTTGATATCGATATAATAGGCAATGAATAGAATGATACTGACGGCCGACAACAGCAGTCAGAAGGTCTAGTTCAGAACCTGGGTCAATTGCCGGGGCGATTCGGTTATGTCAAAATCCATGAACCATTTGATATGGATCGGAGCCGCCTCCGACCACAATGAAAAGGCCGCTAGTACAGGAATCGCGAGCTTTGTGATTTCCATCGAGTGTTTCCTTGGATACGACTCGGTAGGTAACATGATTTCGGAGGCCCCTGAAAAGCTCCATTCTTGGAATCTTTTAAGGTTCCCTCGACTCGGGTCCTTCATCGGTCAGGCTATGTAAAAAGGCGATTAATTCTTTCTTTTCTCGATCGTCGAGCTTGATCGAAACTAATATAATTTCTCCATGATCCCGGGGTTCTTCGAGCTTATCAATGTCATTGTAAAAATCGATGACCTCTTCGAGGATACGGAAACGCCCGTTGTGCATAGAAGATTCCCTCTTCGCGACATCGCGGAGAGTCGGTGTCTTGAACTGGTGTTTGCTTTCGGGGGTGCGTTTGACATAGCGTATCCTAAGGAAAGGCCTGTCCCGGACGGACATCGTTGTGGCGGCGTAACTATTCAGCTACTCCAATTGGGGCATTGGGGGGCGGCCCTGGAAGGTCAGGACGAGCAAGTTGAAAAGATCAACGCGCCGGTCGGTTAGGAACCGCAGGACCTCGTTGCGGCGCTCGCGTAGCCGCCGAATGAGGTTATAGGCCGGGAATTGTTTGACCCGCCCGCGGGTGCCGGGACGGCGGGGATGGGAAGGATTGCCGGCTTCGACTTTGCTGGCGTGGCACAACAGCGTGATCATATCGGTTGCCCACGGCTGGCTCGGGGATCTCTCAGCGATGGCGATCAGCTCGCGCAGATGATGGGCATTGCAGAAGGCATGCAAACATTGGTAGCGCTCGTAGGCTGACCCGTGGTCATGCACCAGTACGCCCACGAATTGGGACAACAGGCCGAACGCATCCAGGGCCTCAGCCCCGCGTTTGGGATGAGGGGAGTAGGCCGTAAGCCGGTTGGTGCTGAGCACAGGCAGCCCGTGCAGAGTGCCGTTCACGTGCAGGCTGGTTTCATCGGCATGGGCCACGGGCGCCGCGACGAGTGCATCGCGAATCGCGGTGACTGGCACCTCCAGGCGGGCGACGGTCACCCGTACGGCGCACTGGAGGGTACCGGTGAGATCGTCAGGCCAGCTAGCTTATTGGACACCTCGACGGTGCACTGGTAGGGCAACTGGTAGGGTAGCAGCTGATATTGAGTCATGGCCACTGTAAAGGCCGATCCGCTCGGGCCGTATTGCACCGGGGCCTTGATCTCCGCGGGAAACGTGCTGCGTTGCGCGCGCCCGCAGGCACAAGTCCCGCTGACAATGCGGTATTCAATGACCTCACGTTGGATCACCACCTCGACCACCGGGCGTCGCTCTGCGAGCACCGTAGTGGCGATCTCGGTGCCGCCGCGCCCGCCCGCACAGGTCCCCGGCAGCGGGATGATCACGTCCTGGTCGGGGTCATCGACCAGGGAGCGGGTGACGCCGCGCCGCCCCGGTTGTCCACCGGGCTTGCGCCCGCTGGGTTGGCGCCGCGAACGTGGTGGCGGCTTCTTGAACGGAGAGTCTGAGGATGGTGACCGGCTGGAGTTGTGGCCATCCTTAGCCAGACGTGCTTCGAGTTCCTGAATGCGCTTATGCATGTGCTCAATGGCTGCAGTTTGCCCTTCTAATGATCGCAGCCTGCTCCGCAACCCGTTCACGCAGCCGCTTCAGCTCGTCGTCAGGGTTTTCTGGAGAATTGGGTTAGGGCGTGCGGTTCAGGCATGGGGCCATCGGTATGCGCGTAGCCTGCTGCTTGGCAAGAGGTCCTGAATAGTTATGTAGGGAGCAAATAAACTGTCCGGACTTGTAGCCCGTGATGTATCCGGTTTCATTGGACGCCGAGGAGGTGTCCAATGAGCCGAACGAACTTGCTGCAGGAGATTCGGAAGATGAGATTTGAAGAGGCGTCTGGGGGGTGGCAAGCAGGCCACCTGAGACAGGAGGAGGCCCGGCTGCTCGGGGTATGCGAGCAAACCTTTCGGCGCTATGTTGACCGCTACGAGGACGAGGGTCTGTAAGGGTTGATCGACAAGCGTCTGGAGCAGGTCTCGCACCGGCGGGCGCCCGTGGATGAGGCAATGGCGCTGGTGGAGCGCTACCGTCGACGACAGGCGGGCTGGAACGTCAAGCCTTTCCACGCTTGGTGCCAACGCGACGGGGGCAAACGCAGCTACATCTGGGTCAAGAACCAGCTGCAAGAGGCCGGTGTGGTACAGAAGGCACCTGGGCGAGGCAAGCACCGAACCCGCGCGGCCTGGCCGGGCATGATGTTGCACCAGGACGCGAGCACCCACGAATGGGCACCGGGAGTGAAGTGGGATTTGGTCGTAACCATGGATGACGCCACCAACGAGCATTACCCGATGCGCTTGGTCGCCGAGGAAGGTACGGCCTGCAGCTTCGTGGGTGTGCACGACATGATCAGGCAACGTGGATTGTTCGCCTCGCTCTACACCGATCGGGGCAGCTACTACTGGTATACCCCGAAAGCTAGCGGCAAAGTAGCCAAGGAGAACCCCACGCCATTTGGCAAGGCCATGGCCCGCCTTGGGGATCGAGATGATCCCGGCCTCCTCTCCTGAGGCACGAGGACGCTCAGAGCGCATGTTCCGTACCCACCCAGGGGCTTCTGCCACAGGAGCTGGCCATCGCCGGCATCCGTGACATAACAGCGGCTAACCGCGGAGGAGCACAGGAAAGCGAGGGAGCGTAAGCGACGAGCGGAGTGCGCGCCGGGGCGGGCGCAGGACGAACGTGGGCCGCCGAAGGCCATGGCCGTCGCCTGGTTTTTTGCACCCGAAATCGGACGGACCCCATTTCGGGTGCAAAAAATGGCGACGCTCCGGGATTGTCTTTATTTCCTTATTATTCTTTATTATCCTCTACAGAATCGACTGTCCCGACCATTCCGGTATCGATGGATAATCGACTTACGGGTAATCGCCTTCCGGTAAAAGAAGACCGCGAAAAATACTGGAGATGGGATTTCCAAGGTATCTGGAAGATCTCGAATCGACCCTTTGCTCCGTTGAGTAAACCTGATTATTTCCGACCGACTTGGGTTCGGTGACTCGATTGAAAATGACAGCGTGTCCTTGTTACACGGGCATACCGGATGATTCCAGGTGCTCTTGAGATGCCCTGAAGTGTAACTTCCTGATAATTATTAATAGCAGAGATAATTCCAGAATCTGCATCGGAATCTTTCGATCCGGATCGGAATGATTCCGAATCCGTATTGCGGGGAATTGTTTATGGAGATTCAGGAAAATCCCATAGATGGAATCTTTCCAGGCCCCCTGAAGGGCACCTGGAAAAATTCAAAATGGCCGCGGGGTATGAGACATACCCCGCGGGTTTTCAGACACGTAACTGGCTGAAAGATGGGATCGAAGCGAGAAGCGAGAACCGCGTTTTAGGCGATTGCCGGAAAATGATGTACCGGATTGGGCTGGATTTCCGTTCGTATTCAAGGCGCGACAATCGGCGCCTAGTGGACTAGGTAACGGCTGCCGCAACACGAAAGACGGACGAAAAGACCAGCAAGATGCTATTTCATTGGACAGAAATCGCCTTAGCTTTGCGACTTGAAAAATCGCAGGGATGCCATGCCTCAAGCGCCCCGATAGTAGTCCATCAGGATCTGTGCGATTTCGGGACGCGAGAACTCCTCGGGCAGAGCGATACCTTCGGATAACATCTGGCGCACCTTGGTACCGGATAAGAGCACGAAATCCTCTTTGGTATGGTCCGGTGCCTCGCGCATCATTACGACCTTGTCCAGCTTCTTGGACCAAGCGGTGTGATCGGCATTGAAGATCTCGATTGCGAGCGCACCCTTAGGGACCTCCTCGTCGAATATGGACTGGGCATCGAAGGCCCCGTAGTAGTCACCGACCCCGGCGTGATCGCGACCGATGATGAAATGGGTCGCCCCCATGTTTTGGCGGAAATAGGCATGTAGTACCGCCTCCCGCGGGCCGGCATAGAGCATATCGAAGCCGTAACCGGTAACCATGGCGCTGTTCGGCGGGAAGTACAGCTGGACCATCTTACGGATGGCCGCGTCCCGCACCGGGGCGGGGATATCCCCGGACTTGAGCTTGCCGAGCAGCATGTGGATGACAAGGCCATCGCAGCCAAGGCGATCCATGGCCATATGGCACAGCTCTTCATGGGCCCGGTGCATCGGATTGCGGGTCTGGAAGGCAACGATCTTGCTCCATCCGCGCTCGGAGATCTCGTTACGGATCTCCACCGCGGTACGGAAAGTATCCGGGAAGTCTTCCTGGAAATAGGAAAAATTCAGGACCCGGATAGGACCGGAGACCGCAAACCGGCCCTGACTGTTGAAGGCAGCAACCCCGGGATGCTCAGGGTCGTCTGTACGGTAGACCCGCTCGGTCATCAGGGCCATCCGGGCATCGCTGACGGTCTCGATCTGCTCCACATCCATGACCGCGAGAATCGGGTTTCCCTCTATGTTGGGGTCACGCAAGGCGATGCGTTCGGCGCCCTCAATGGCATCCACATTATCGAGTAGGCACAACACGGGTACCGGGAAAAACCGACCATCCGTAGTGTGCATCTTTTGGGCCACGCTCACGGCGTCCGCCACCATCATGTAGCCCTCAAGGGGATTGAAGTAACCGCCACCCATCATGACTGCGTTACCCGCAGCCTGGGAGCTGATGGTTACTGCAGGTAGCTCCCGGGCGGCACGCTGCAACTCATGGTGTTGGTCCGGATCGTAAACGAACAGGGGTTGCAGCTCGTCGGAGCCGACTGGTTTAATCATCTTCTGCCTCTCCTTACGGCTTGCTCGCGAGCACCCGGAACGGGTAAGACACGACGGGGCGAGCGTAATTTGCGATATCTCATATTCGATAGGAAAAATTCCATCGACTGGAAACCAACCTCGATATCCTGCACTATGAATATTTTACGTGCAATCGAGTTTTCTTAAGGAGACGCCATGTCCGGCAACGAGACAATGGTAGTGGCAACGGTGCTGGTCGCCACCGTAGCTGCGGTCTTGGTGCTCGTCTTCCGTAAAAAGTGGGTGGCACCGAGAGCAGGCCGAGTCCGGGATGCGGAAGGCGACCCGAGCACGGAGAGCCGCGGCGGTCCCAATGCCGGAAGTGAAGACCCGGCGGCGGATAACAGCCTACTTTCCCCGTCGGTCTCCGGGCAGGCCAGCGACCCGATCCGGTTGGCCGCTACGAACGCGGGGGCCTATCGGATCGACCTAGATGGAATTTCCGCGGACGACATGCGCTCTGTCAGCGGCTATACCTCCGAGCAGCTCCGCGCCCTGATGGCCGATCGACGTCGGGAGCAGCCGGTGCTCACGGCTGAGCTCGATGCCCTCGGGGCCCAGCTCGGAGTTGCGGTTGCGGCGCTGGGCACCTTCTTCGATATCCTGGAGCAAAGAGTCCCGACCACCCAGTGGCTGGCCCGTCTCTCCGAAATCGCCTTGCGCCATCAGCAAGCCCTGGAACGGCTGACCGCTTTGGAAACCGAAGACCTCCAGGTGCGGACTTGGCTCGACCAAACTCGAATCGCCATCCAAGGGGGCAACTATGACGAGGCCGAAGGCTTGCTGGACCAAGCTGAGCAACGGGTACTGGCCGATATCCGGGCGATGGAGGAACGACCACAAGAAGAGCCGGCGGCCGTCGCGCAGCATCGGCACTCCGCCGCCGCGATCCGAGCCGAGCAGGCCGAGGTATTTTTGATCCGACTGCGCTACCGGGAGGCCGCTGAACGGTTCGCCGCCGCCGCTGAGCTGATCCCCGATACCGAGCCTGACATTCGGGCGACCTATCGGAACCAGTATGCTGGTACCCTCTACCGGCAAGGTGACGAGCAGAACAACAACCAAGCCCTGGAAGCGGCTATCCGGACCTATCGCGACCTAATCGCGGCCTACACCCGCGAGGACACGCCCCTCGATTGGGCCATGGCCTGGAACAATCTGGGCAACGCCCTTTCGATTCTCGGGGAGCGCTCGGCGGGCACCGAGCACTTGGAGCAGGCCGTCACCGCCTACCGTACCGCCTTGCAAGAATATACCCGTGACCGCATGCCCCGCCGCTGGGCCACGACCCAGAACAACCTGGGGGCCGCCCTCGGGACCCTCGGGGGGCGTGAGTCGGACCTCGAACGCCTGGAAGAAGCGGTCACCGCCTACCGGGCTGCCTTGCAGGAATACACCCGCGAGCGCACCCCCCTCGATTGGGCCAGGACCCAAAACAACTTGGGCAACGTTCTCTGGACCCTCGGCGAGCAAGCGGTAGGCACCGAGCGCTTGGAAGAGGCCGTGGCCGCTTATCGTGCCGCCCTGCAGGAATACACCCGCGAGCGCGCACCCTACGATTGGGCTAGGACCTGGAACAACCTGGGCACCTCCTTGCAGACCCTGGGGACGCAAGAGGCAAGCTCCGAGCGCCTAGAAGAAGCGGTCGCCGCCTGCCGCAACGCCCTGCAGGAATACACCCGCGAGCGCGTGCCCCTCGAATGGGCCAGGACTCAGCACAACCTGGGGGCCACCCTGCAGGCCCTCGGGAAACGTGAATTGGGTACCGCCCGCCTCGGGGAGGCGGTCGCCGCCTACCGCAATGCCCTGCGGGAGAGAACCCGGAAGCGCGTACCCCTCGATTGGGCCAGGACCCAGCACAATCTGGGCAATGCCCTACAGACCCTCGGGATACGGGAGTCGGGTACCGAGCGCCTGGGAGAAGCTGTGACCGCCTACCAGGCCGCCTTGCAGGAAAGGACCCGCGCACAGGTGCCCCTACAGTGGGCCACTACCCAAAACAACCTGGGCAATACTCTGGGGATCCTCGGGGCGCGGGGGGCGGGGACCAACCGCCTGGAGGCGGCCCGCGCTTATATCGAGCAGGCTTGGCAGGTCGTCAAGGATGCCGGCATGGACCAACACGATGAAGATTTCCGGCACCGCCTGGAGGCGATCGACCAGCTCATAAAGGCACGTCGAGGCGGGAAATCTTAAAGGGACCTTGGAAAATCGTATCCCTGCCCCGCGCTTGGTCCTGGTACACACTCAACCCCACCAAGTCGATCCATTGGCCACCATAAGCTCCTTTCCCCTGGCAGGAGAGGGGTTGGGGAGAGGGTGAATAGGGACGACCGGCCGGTCGTCCCTACTTGCTCCCTACCTAAGCGCCGGCAGGCCGGCGCCTACACCCGTTACCAAGCGGTAGGCGCAGGCTTGCCCGCGCCGAATCCGGCACCATGCGGTCGGCTCCATAGCTGCGACCGAAACCCTCTTCCCTCGGAGCTAGTTTTAGCACACATTCTGCTCAACCGGTTGCCAGCCCCGAACTCTGCTTGAATCTCAACCCAACGGCTATCTGTGCCACCCCAGGACCCATGATCGTCCGGCGGACTCGAGTGTGAGTAAAGACCAGACCCCGCACGGGGACCTCGAACCGACCGGCGGTCCGCTACTTGGCCGCAATACCGCCTGGAGAGCGAGCTCGGCGGGCCCGGAAGAAATCCCGCAGCAGCGCCCCCCCCGCCTCGCCGAGCAGTCCTCCCGTGCAATCAGTGCGGTGGTTGAAGCGGGCATCCGAGGGCAATAGATCGAAGACACTGCCGCAAGCACCACCCTTGGGGTCGGCGGCCGCGAAGAAGACATGTTCGACCCGCGCCTGGATGATGGCACCGGCGCACATGACGCAAGGCTCAAGGGTGACATAAAGGCGGGTACCGGGCAGCCGATAATTGCCGAGACGGCGACCGGCGTCGCGCAAGGCCAGGATCTCGGCGTGAGCACTCGGATCCTGCTCGGCGATCGGGCGATTCGAACCCATGCCGACCAGCTCGTCGGCCCGCACCAGGACCGCCCCCACCGGGATCTCACCGGTCGTCGCCGCTCGCCCGGCAAGCGCTAGGGCGCGGCGCATCCAATCCTTATGGCTCGGCATGGGACTTACTGTCCTGGGACGTGATACTTAATTGTTAGGTTTCTTTTCGCCCTTACTTGCTTTGGAAAGTCTCTTTGGATCAATATCGATTTCCGAATCACCTGCCTTCAATCTAATAGATGAAGCGCTACCCATTAATGCCGAATGCGAGCTGATCCGCCGGATGGATAACTTGTTCAGACAGTTGGTTGGTATCTTTAAACAAATTGCAACTAAGAGGCTGTCTAGAAAGTAACACATTGATAAATTATAAAATATGTACATTTTGTGGTTTTATGCGATACAATCCCGAAGTTTTCCAGGACTGAAGAAACGATTCAATCGGCTGTCAGGTACCCGAGTGACCTCACCGACGAAGAAGGGGAAATCCTTGAGCCCATCATCAACGAATTGGAATCCTATACCATCGGACGCCCACGAAAAAGTGATCTTCGCAAAATCCTAAATGCCATTTTCTATTCGAATAAAACAGGTTGTCCCTAGCGATATCTACCAAAAGACTTCCCTCCCTGCAAGCTCGTTAATTACTACTATAATAAGTGGATAGATAATCGTTTGCCAGAGAAAGTCAACACGGTGCTTCGTCAGCGGTTACGCTAAAAAAAGACCAAAAGCCAGATCCAACGGGAGCAATTATTGATAGTCAAAGCGTCAAGGGAACCCGGAATCCTATGTAAAATCGGGATTTGACGGAGGCAAACCCATTAAGGGCAGAAAACGTCCTATCGTTGTCGATACAATCAGTTGCGTGTTCGTCGTCCGGGTACACGCCGCCAGTGTGTTTGACGGTAAAGCCGCTCGTCAAGTCATTACGAACTTGTTTTCGATCCTCCATACCGTCAAAAAAATCTGGGGCGATCGTGCCGATTCCGGTGCTGACCTGTCTAACTGGGTCTTGACCCAATTCGAGTGTCCGCTCGAAGTTGTTAGAAAGAAAAAAAGACAGCGAGGTTTCCACGTTTTACCTCGCTGCTGGGTGGTCGAGAGAACATTCGCCTGGCTAAGTCGATGGCGTCGATTGAGTAACGATTATGAACGGAAACCAACTTCGAGCGAAACACAGGGGAGGAGCACAGGAAAGCGAGGGAGCGTAAGCGACGAGGGGAGTGCGACGACCCCCGCGTAGCCGTAGGGCTGGGCGTTTCGTCGGAGTGCGGCGCGTGAGCGCTGGCGGAGACGAAAGGCAAGGCCATGCATGCGACACGGCATCAAGTCATTGCGGGAGTCCTGGCGCCGCGCGGAGTGCGCGCCGGGACGGACGCAGGACGAACGTGGGCCGCCGAAGGCCATGGCCGTTGCCTGATTTTTTGCACCCGAAATCGGACGGACCCCATTTCAGGTTTCGCGAAAAATGGCGACGCTCCGGAAAGCCGAAGCCGGCAATCCTCCCCGTCCCCGCCGTCCTGGCACCCGCGGGCGGGTCAAACAATCCCCCCCGGCCTACACCTCATTCGGCGGCTACGCGAGCGCCGCAACGAGGCCCTGCGCTTCCTCACCGACTGGCGCGTTCCCTTCGACAACAACCAGACCGAACGCGACCTGCGCATGCCCAAGTTCAAGCAGAAAGCCTCTGGCTGCTTCCGCTCCGATACCGGCGCCGGGGACTTTGCCATCATCCGCTCCTACCTCTCAACTCTCCGCAAACAATCCGACGATCTTTTCAACGCGCTCGTCCTGACCTTCCAGGGCCGCCCCCCAATGCCCCAATTGGAGTAGCTGAATAGTTACTTCCAGAACATCTTTTCTTATTCCTCTTCTAGCGTGAGTATTGCCCCTGTCATCGATTTCTTTTTTCTGCAATTCTATTGCCTTTCTTTGTTTCTCTAACTCGTATTCTTCTTTAAATACTCGTTTTCTAAATCAATCCTGCTTAAGTTCTGTACGCTTATCTGCAAACTCTCGTTCCAAATTAATATGAAATTCCTACGTTTTCCTTATAAGTTTATATTTTCAAGACGATCACAAGAGTTTTCTGAAATAACTCGCAGTTCTATCTGCCCAGGTATAAGAGCACCAGAAATCTGTCTATTTAGATCAAAAAGCTTTAAATTTTCTGATATTTTTTAATTGACCATAGTTTATCTTTATCTTCTAACATTTCATGCGTTAAATGACTGATATCGCCGATATCATAGTCATAAAATACAACTTCGTCAAATACCGAAAACTTGGATTCCCGATTGCCGCCTCTATGGGTAGTTAGCAAAAGTTTTGATGTACCAGAACGATCGATATTGATCTTGAGAGACTCGATGAGTATACTATTTTATTGAATAAGGATTCGGGATAGTTCGGAAAACTCTTCGTCAGGAAAAATTCTTCATAAGGAATGAAACCTTGTGCATTTACATCGCATACCACTTTGATTTCTTTATTGGCAAAGTGAGCAGCGATCTCCCTAATGATGCAATTGAGAAGGGGTTCATCCTGATGTCTAGGAATGATTAATCGTTGCTCTCTCATTCTTAACTCCTAATATTGCTCCTAACGCCTCGACCGAGTGGAAAACCTACTTCGGACGTGATTGTTTGCTACGAACGTGTAACTATTCAGCTACTCCAATTGGGGCATTGTGGGGTTGCCCTTGGAACGTCAGGACGAGCGAGTTGATAAAGACCGTCGGACTGTTTGCGGCGGGTCGAAAGGCAGGAGCGGATGATGGCAAAGGCATCTCCGCCGGTATCGGAGCGGAAACAACCGGAGACTTTCTGTTTGAGTTTGGGTCTTTGCAGGTCGCGTTCGGCCTGGTTGTTGTCGAAGGGAACGCGCCGGTCGGTGAGGAAGCGCAGGACTTCATTGCGGTGCTCGCGCAGTCGCCGAATGAGGTGGCTGGCCGGGGATTGTTTGACTCGCCCGCGGGCGCTAGAACGGCGGGGACGGGGAGGATTGCCGACTTCGGCTTCGGTGAGGATAGTATCGTAGCGGGTCCGCGAGCGCTCGACGTCGCCGGTGGGCAATGCCTTGAGGGCTTGGGCCTGGGCCTCGCCGACCAGGGCATTGGCTTGGTACAACAGCGCGATCATATTGGTTGCCTACGGCTGGCTCAGGGACCTCTCAGCGATAGCGGTTAGCTCACGTAGATGATGGGCATTGCAGAAGGCATGCCAACATTGGTAGCGTTGGTAAGCTGACCAGTGGTCATGCACGAGTGTGCCAACGAACAACGTCAACAAGCCGAACGCATCCACGGCCTCGGCACCACGTTTGGGATAAGGGAAGCAGGCCGTAAGCCGGTCAGTGCTGAGTACGTGTAGCCAGTGTACAGGTTGCCGTTCACGCGCCGGCCGGTTTCGCCGGCATAGGCCACTGGCACGGCGATGAGTGCGCGGCGAATCGCGTTGACTGGCGCCTCCAGGCAGGTAACCGCCGCCAGTACGGCGCGCTGGAGGGTACCTGGTGAGATCCTAAGGCCGGCCAGCTCATTGAGCACCCCTGCGGTGCGCTGGTAGGGCAACAACTGGTATTGGGTCGTGTAGACCGCAAAGGCCAGTACGCCCGGTCCGTATTGCACCGGGGCCTCAATCCCTGCAGGAAATGTGCTGTGTTGCGCGCGCCTATAGGCACAGGTTCCGCCGACAATGCGATACTCGATGACCTTGCGCGGATCTCCACCTCGACCACCGGGCGTCGCTCCGCGAGCACTGTAGCCGCGATTCCGGTGCCGCAACGTCCGCAGGCGCAGGTCCCCGTCAACGGGATGATCACGCACTGGTCGGGGTGATTGACCAGGGAGCGAGTGATACTGCGTCGGCCCGGTTGTCTACTGGGCTTACGCCCGCTTGGCTGGCGTTGCGAGCGTGGTGGCGGCTTCTTGAACGGTGAGTCCAAGGATGGCGGCCGGCTGGAGTTGTGGCTATCCTTGGCCAAACGCGCTTCCAACTCCCGGATGCGCTCGCGCAAACGCTCAATGAGTGCCGTCTACTCCGCAACCTGTTCACACAACCGCTTAGGCTTGTCGTCAGGGTTTTCCAGAAAATGGGTTGGGGTAGTTTGTTTCAGTATGGGCCTAGATTACTTGTGTAGACTTCCACTTAGCAAGAGGCCCTGAATAGTTACACGAACGAGTAAGTCCGATTCCTCACTCCCACTCGATGGTCCCCGGCGGCTTGCCGGTGATGTCGTACACCACCCGCGAGACGCCGCGTACTTCGTTGACGATGCGGCGGCAGACCTGATCGAGGAAGCCGTAAGGCAAATGGGCCCAGCGGGCAGTCATGAAATCCAGCGTCTCCACCGCCCGTAGGGCGATGACATGATCATAGTGGCGGTTGTCGCCCACTACGCCGACGGATTTGACGGGCAAGAAAACAGCGAAGGCCTGGGCAACTTGGTCGTAGAGCCCCGCTCGTCGCAGCTCCTCGATAAAGATGTGATCCGCCTGGCGCAGAATATCCGCATAGGGTTTGCGGACCTCGCCCAGGATGCGCACTCCGAGCCCGGGACCGGGGAAGGGATGGCGGTGGACCAGCTCATGGGGCAGGCCGAGCTCGACTCCGATCTTGCGCACCTCGTCCTTGAACAGCTCCCGTAGGGGCTCGATCAACCGTAGCCTCATGGTCGCGGGCAATCCGCCTACATTGTGGTGGGACTTGATTACTTTGGCCGTGCCGATCTCGGCCCCCGCCGATTCGATGACATCGGGATAGATGGTCCCCTGGGCCAACCACTCGACGCCGGGCAGTTTTTCCGCCTCCTCCTCGAAGACCTGGATGAAGGTGTTGCCGATGATCTTGCGCTTGTCCTCCGGGTCGGTCACACCCGCGAGCATGGCCAGGAAACGCCCCTGGGCGTCGGCGCGGATTACCCGGACCCCCATGTGACGGGCGAAGGTACGCATGACCTGCTCGCCCTCCCCTAGCCGTAGCAACCCGTTGTCGACGAAGACGCAGGTGAGCTGATCACCGATGGCGCGATGTAGCAGGGCGGCCACCACGGCGGAGTCCACACCCCCGGATAGGCCGAGCAATACCCGATCCATGCCCACCCGGCGGCGGACCTCGGCACTGGCGTCCTCGATGATGTTGTCCGCCGTCCAGAGATTGCCACAGCCGCAGATACCATGGATGAAGCGCTCGAGGATGCGCTGCCCCTGTCGGGTATGGGTGACCTCCGGGTGGAACTGGAAACCGTACAGGGACCGTTCCTCATCCGCCATACCCGCCAAGGGCGCATTGTCCGTGGTGCAGATGGCACGAAATCCCGGCGGCAGGGCATCCACTTGATCCCCATGGCTCATCCAGACATCCAGTAGGCCATAGCCTTCCGGGCTGGTGTGGTCCTCGATATCCTGCAGCAGCCGGGAATGGCCGCGGACACGCACCTGGGCATAGCCGTATTCGCGATGGGTCGAGGAGGCCACCCGGCCGCCGAGTTGGGCGGCCATGGTCTGCATGCCGTAGCAGATGCCGAGCACCGGAATCCCGAGCTCGAATACGGCGGCAGCGGACCGTGGCGTCGCCTGCTCCCAGACCGATCGGGGGCCACCCGAGAGGATCACTCCCCTGGCACTGAAATCGCGAATCCGGTCGGCGGTCATGTCCCAAGGATGGAGCTCGCAGTAGACGCCCGCCTCGCGTACCCGGCGGGCGATGAGCTGGGTGTACTGGGAGCCGAAATCCAGGATCAGGATGCGATCGGTGTGGAGAGGACTTGTATTGGTGGTCACAGAGCGGCTCGGTATGGAAGTAGAATAAACTGTTGGTAACAAATAGAACTGTCCGGTTTAGCAGCACATCAACTGTCCGCTTTGGATACGGCAGCGGACCTGCGTGACACCCTGTAGCTGGAGCGGAATCGACTGACCTTGGGCATCATATCGAGCCAAGCAACGCGGTTCGTGGAACACGGCAAGGTTGCCATCGGGATAGCAATGCACCCCACACCTTGACCTTCATGTAATGCATCCGGTGGCGGTCCTTGGGGATCTGCAAGGCCATCCCCCCGAAGGCCACGCAGTTGTCTTTGCCAACGACACGTTCGAAGGTCTCACATAGGAAGTCATCCAGCTTGCCGCCGATCCAGGGCACGAAGGCCGATCCCTCCGCCAGCGCTGGCGGCATGAACTCGGTATTGAAGGCCGGTGGTAGATTTCATCGAGGTAGCGGTTAGCTGCTGTCATGTCGCGGATGCCGGCGATGGCCAGCTCCTGTGGCAGACGCCCCTGGTTGGGTACGGAACATGCGCTCTGAGCGTCCTCGTGCCTCAGGAGAGTTAGGCCGGGATCATCTCGATCCCCAAGCGGGCCATGGCCTTGCCAAATGGCGTGGGGTTCTCCTTGGCTACCTTGCCGCCAGCTTCCGGGCATACCAGTAGTAGCTGCCCCGATCGGTGTAGAGCGAGGCGAACAATCCACGTTGCCTGATCACGTCGCGCACGTCCATGAAGCTGGAGGCCGTACCTTCCTCGGCAACCAAGCGCATCGAGTAATGCTCGTTGGTGGCGTCGTCCATGGTTACGACCAAATCCCACTTCACTCCCGGTACCCATTCGTGGGTGCTCGCGTCCTGGTGCAGCATCATGCCCGGCCCGGCCGCGCGGGCGCGCCGCTTGCGGTGCTTGCCCCCCCAGGTGCCTTCTGTACCACACCGGCCTCTTGCAGCTGATTCTTGATCCAGGTGTAGCTGCGCTTGCCCCCGTCGCGTTGGTACCAAGCGTGGAAAGGCTTGACGTTCCAGCCCGCCTGTCGTCGACGGTAGCGCTCCACCAGCGCCATTACCTCATCCACGGGCGCCCGCCGGTGCGAGACCTGCTCCAGGCGCTTGTCGATCAACCCTTGCAGGCCCTCGTCCTCGTAGCAGTCAACATAGCGCCGAAAGGTCCGCTCGCATACCTCGAGCAGCCGGGTCGCCTCCTCCTGTCTCAGGCGACCTGCTTGCCACCCCCCAGACGCCTCTTCAAATCTCATCTTCCGAATCTCCTGCAGCAAGTTCGTCCGGCTCATTGGACCCTCCTCGGCGTCCAATGAAACCGGACACATCACGGGCTACAAGCCCAAGTAGTTCATTTGCTCCCTACAATGGAAGTAGAATAGACTCGTACCAATTGTATTTCCACTATATTCTAATTAATATAAGGCATTATAATTCTTATGGAGATTTGAGCTCATGATCTACGAAAACTTCAAAAATCTCACGACCGATCGAACAATAAAAGCTGTTATCGGAATGAGCCGGAAGAATTTCGATTTGCTCGTACCTAATTTCTCTGTTACCCACCAAGAAATTCAAGAAGAGAGATACAAAAATAAAGAAATAAAACGTCTCCCTACTGGAGGTCGGCCAAGGGCTTCTTCCGGTCCCGAAGAACAATTGTTCTTCGTTCTGTTCTATCTCAAAACCTATCCGACCTTCGATGTCCTCGGGTTCCATTTCGGATTGAGCGCCGGGCATGCCCATGATCATGTCGAGTTTCTTATGCGTATCTTGGATATGCGCTCTTGCTAATCTGAATAAACTCCCAAAAACAACGGTGGAAACTCCATGATCATCGATGGCGTCGAGATGCCTTGCATGAGACCGAAAGACAAAGAGGGCTCTCTTGCGTTTGGTGTGGGTAGCAGGTCATTAGCGACCTGACTCAAGTCGTGATGGGAAGTCCCGACTGGACGACGAACGGAGAAGTTGGCAGCTGGGTCAACTTACCCGCTACAAGGTAGAGGATGGTAATCAGGTGTCTAGTGGTCCCGTAGCCGCGGGCCTTGGCTTTGGCGGCCTGGATGAGCGAATTGACGCCTCGATACGGCTGTTAGTGAGCCTGGAATCGAACGCATTGAGGAGGCTTGGCCAGTGCTTCATTAAGCATCTTGGCCACCGCGTTGATCGGCTCCAGGCGGCAACGGCGCGCCCAGCTGTACCATCTGCCGAGGAGCGGCTCGGCTTGCGCCGCGCTCTGAGCGCTGTGGAAGATCTCGCGTAACGTCTCCTGGATCCGGAAGCCACGGTGTGGCTTGAGGTTTCGGCGCCTGAGTTCCGCAAATGGGGCTTTCTGGCGGTTACTCCAAGCGGGCTTGTCCTTAGAGCCAGATGTAGCGTGTACGCCGCAGCTCCGGGGCCCTTTTGACTTCTTGGCGACGCACTCCGTCAACCGCCTTGTTGACGAGCTGAATGACGTGAAACTCATCGAAGGTGATCGCCACCCAGGGCCGATGCTCACACACGCCAGCCTGGTAGCTTGCCGACATATCCATACAGACCGCGCCGATGTTCTCGGCACAGGCGCCATGAGCCTCGAGCGCACCGGCAAATTGGGCCACGGCCTGGGCTTTTCGCCCTTCGCAGGCATCGTGAAACAAGCTCATGTAATTGTGTTCACGCCGCGAGGTGGTCTCGTCGAGACCCACCGAGATGACGGTCAAGAAGTCCTCTTGAGCGTGCGCCTGATCGGCGTAATGATCGAGGGTGCACCAGACGCGCCCGTCGCTGACGCCAGGCAATCGAGCGATCTGAAAGACCGCCATCGCCTTACAGAGGGTGACCAGTAAGGCCTCCATCCGTAGGCTGAAGCCGCTGTTGGGGCGCACCCAGGGCGCCACGACCTGGGGGTAGTCTTGGTGCAGGTCCTGCAGCGCACACGGAACACCTTGGCTTGGATGTGGGCTTGGAATTGAAAGAAGTTCAGGTGCCGCCAGTCGCGCTCAAGCGTGTCGTGGACCGGCTGGTGTTCCGCCCCACAATGCGGACAAGACTTCCGTGTTACGAAAGGGGTCAACAGAATCTGCGCAAACCTGTTGCCCTCGACCGGTCCCCAGGCCACGAAGGAGGAGCACAGGAAAGCGAGGGAGCGTAAGCGACGAGCGGAGTGCGCCGACCCCTGCGTAGCCGTAGGGCCGGGCGTTTTGTCGTAGTGCGGCGCGTGAGCGCCGGCGGAGACGAGAGACTAAATGCAAGGCCATGCGCCACGGCGTCAAGTCCTTGCGGGAGTCCTGGCGCCGCGCGGAGTGCGCGCCGAGACGGACGCAGGACGAACGTGGGCCGCCGAAGGCCATGGCCGCCGCCTGATTTTTTGCGAAACCCGAAATCGGACGGACCCCATTTCGGGTTTCACAAAAAATGGCGGCGCTCCGGTGCGACACGACCACCGGGTCAGAAGTACCCGCGAGGTCTTTTGCAGCGCCCGCTGACAATCCCAGAAGTACACAACGCCCAGTCGGCAGGTCACCAGATCGAAACGATCATCCGCAAAAGGCAAATCATAGGCGTCTGCCTGCCGAAGCTCGATCGGGCCGGCAGCTCCGTATTTTTTCCTGGCAACGGCCAGCATGCCTAGCGATAAATCCGTTGCCACGACTTAGCCCTCGGCTCCTGCCAGGGATGCGATGATGGCAGCCGGCTCGCCTGTACCACTGGCAAGGCCAACACCTTGCTACCCGGAGCCATCTTTGCCGCACCGAGTAGAGATCGGGTCTAGGCCCCCAGGTGCGGCACCATCTTCTCGTGCCAGCGACGCCAAGCATCGATCGTGCTGTCGGCCGTCCATTTTTCTTGCACCAAGCGGGAAAAGGAGCGATCCGGATAGCTCGGAGACATAAGCGGAATCCTCCGGAAACTCCTAACGGGGCACCCTGAATAGCTCAAGGTACCCTGGCGTCTTGGAGAAACCAAGCAACGCACCAAGCAGGCAGCCGGCTGGTCGTCTTATCGATCGTCAGATCGGGCGGATCGATATAAAGGGGCTCGCCGGTCGGCCGGTCGGCCGTCGTGATGGGCAGGGACGAAGCACTCAGGTTGGCCAACAGGCTCAACTGAGCACCATCACCCAGGCGCCAGCCGATATAGAGACCCTGCTCCCGGAGCTGACGGAAATCCTCGGCATTGCCCCGCATGCCGGCTAGGCGCGGGACGATATGCTGGTGGCGCAAGGCCAATAGGCCTCGATAAAACCCGAGCCAATCCTTGTGCGGTTCTCGGTCCGGACACGTCCAGTCCAGCTTGCAGCAAGCAAAGGTATCCGGGTCATTGGGATCGGGGGGCGTCCGATGCTGCGGAAGCTTTGTGAATCCCCCCTGGTGGACGAATCCCCGGAGCCGACCCGCGGCGACCGCTGCCGCCAGCTCGGGACCGAAATCGCAGAAGAAATGGAAGGGCTGCGCAGCAGCAAATTCCTCTCCCATGAAGAGTAACGGGGGTATCGGAGCGAGCAGGAGCAGGGCGATTGCAGCCCGTAGCGGTTGCGGATCGGTAAGGTCGTGGATGCGTTCCCCGAATGGGCGATTTCCGGCCTGATCATGATTTTGCAGGAAGGCGACGAAGGCCGTGGGCGGCAGCGACCGACTGGGCTCGCCGCGTCGGGCACCGCCGCGGTAGGCGGATGACTCGCCCTGGTAGCCGAAGCCTTGGGCTAGACAGCGCCCCAGGTATCGGACAGGTTGGGTTTGGAAGTCTCCATAGCAGCCATTCGCCTCGCCGGTGAGCAGGATATGCATCACATGGTGGAAATCGTCGTTCCACTGGGCTGTGTATTGCCGCGGGCACCCACCCTGGTCGCGGCCTAGATAACGGGCGCTGTTGTGATCGTTCTCCAGGATCAGGTGGACATGGCGTTCACGACCGGGGCCATGATGCACGGCGGCCGCCAGCTCTTCCAAAAAATCCGGGGACGAATGGTCCCGGATGGCATCCACGGCATCCAGCCGCAGGCCGTCGAAATGGTATTCGTCGAGCCAATAGAGGGCGTTGTGGATAAAGAATTGGCGCACCGTCTCACTGTCTGGCCCATCGAAGTCGATGGCCTCGCCCCAAGGGGTGCGATGCCGTGTGCTGAAGAATTGGGGGGCGTACTTGTGCAGGAAGTTGCCCTCCGGACCGAAGTGGTTGTACACCACGTCTAACAGGACCATCAGGCCCTTGTGGTGGGTCGCTTGGATCAGCTGCTTCAGGTCTTCCGGAGAGCCATAGCTGCTGTCGGGGGCGAAGGGCAGCACCCCATCGTAGCCCCAGTTGCGCGTCCCGTGGAAATCGGAGATGGGCATGAGCTCGATGGCGGTGACGCCCAGCTCGACCAGATAACCCAGGCGCTCAATGATAGCGAGGAAGCGGCCCTGGGAAGTAAAGGTGCCCACATGCAGCTCGTAGACAATAGCCTCTTCCCATGGGCGTCCCCGCCAGTCGGTATCGGTCCACCGCCAAGCGTGCGGGTCGACGACTTGGCTGGGACCATGGACATCTTCGGGCTGATAACGGGAGGCGGGATCGGGCACCCGCAGTCTGCCGTCGATGCGATAACGATAACGGCTACCGGGTCCGGCCTGATCCGTCACCAAGCCGAACCAGCCACTTGGTTCACCGCTCAGGGGCAGAATAATCTCGCCGGTAGTGGTTGTGAGGCAAAGTTCGACGCGGTCGGCCGCGGGGGCCCAAAGGCGAAAATGCACTTGGCCGTCGCTCTCGACCGCGGCGCCGAAAGGCATGGAGTCGACCGGTAACATCGCATCATGAATCCGGCATCGTCGGATTGCAGCTACCGAAAAAATCGTAGTGATCGGCGGCCTCGAGTATGCCGAGCGCAAAGGGTCGGCCTGCGAAGTAGATTCGATGCAGGTCTTCGAGCTGGGATAGTTCTTCGCCATGACGGTTGGCGACCACCACCGCCAGGGTATTGCCGCGCATCATGTCTTCATCCGCCCCGGAGCCGCCGGCGACCAGGATTCGCTCCAGTGGGAGGCCCCAGCGTTGGGCGACATAACGAAGCGCCTGGCCCTTGCTGGCCCGTGACGGAATGATATCGAGGAATTTGCCGAAGGACCGGATCAGGTTCGCGGTTACATCTTGGCCACGTAGCCGCGAGGTGATCTCTTCCAGGCGAGGGGGATAACCCGGATCGTAATGATAGGAAATCTTGAAGGACGTCTGTTCGCTCTTCGGCTGTAGCTCCAATCCGGGAAACTCGGACAGAACCCGATGTACCGTGGCCGGTCGCCACAGGTAGTCGATATGTTCGTTCCAATAGGGATCGAGGGTAAGCCGCGGCGCATAGTGGATTGCGGTACCGAGGCTAGTGATCAGGACATTGGGGCAAGGAACGCCATGTTGTTTGAGCTCCGCCAGGGCCGAATTCAAGTTGCGACCGGTGGCGATGCCAAAGGTGGCGCATTTGCGGTTTTCCTGCATGGTGGCAACGAATTGCCGCATCCCCTCGGCATCGCCGAGCAGGCTCTGATCGATGTCTGTAAACAGGGCTCGATCTCGATACCGCTTGCCGCGACCCAGTGTCAGGGGAATGGGCTCGTGCTGTTTCAGCAATGGCTTGGCACACCTCATATAGCGCTCGGCATGGGCCTGCCAGGAGTAGTGTTCACGGACCTTGACGACCCCATTGTCGCGCAAACGGCGATAACGCCGGGGATCGGTGAGCAGCTGCAACAAAGCATCCGCGATGGCCTGCTTATCGAGGGGATCTACCAGAATGCCATTATCGCAGTTGCCGATGATATCCACCGGTCCGCCGTTCTCCGTCGCCACCAGCGGCAATCCGCTCGCGGCCGCTTCGAGCAAAGTGAGCCCGAAGGGCTCGGTGAGGGCGGGATTGACAAATACCCCGCCGCTGGCGGCTGCCAACCGGTAGATCTCCGCCACCTGATCCTGCAGCAGGTATTTGGGCATGGCAACACGCCCATACAGATCGTGGGCATCGATCCCGATCAAAAGATCGGTCAGCACGGTTTGCGCACCCGGGTCGAGGTCCCGGATATCGTCCCGATTGCCGGCGACGATCAACAGGTTTGCGATTTTCCGCAGCTCCTCGGACTCCCCATAGGCATCGAGCAAGGTCTGATTATTTTTGCGCGCATCCGCCCGTGACAGAGCTAGGATCAGCGGCTTGTCCGGATCTTGTAGAAAACGCCGGATTTGGTCGGAAAAGACGATCGGAGGATCGTCCGGGGTCGGCGGGTGAAAGCGGCTCAGATCGGTGCCCGGTGGGATGACCGCCATGCGCTTGGGCTGATAGTAATCGTACAGGCCGTACTGCTCACCGATCTCGTTGTTGGTACTGGCGATGACCAGATCTGCAGTGGCGAGGACCTCTTCCTCGGCATCCACGCGGCGGTCCATGTTATAAGTCTTGTTGATCGCCTCGTCATTCATGCCCGCGCTCAGGAGACGCTGGCGTTTATCCCGCCCCAAGGAGTGCCCGGTATGGACCAGGGGCACCCCGAGCAAATTCGATAAGCGCACGCCCACATAGCCCGCATCCGCATAGTGGCTATGTACCAGATCCGGCATCCGGCCTTCGGCGTTCAGGACCGCAACCAGATTGTCCATGAAGCCATCCAAGTGATCCCAAAGTTGCTCCTTAGGGATGTATTCATCGGGACCGGCATCAATGCGTAGGATTCGCGCCTTTTCGGACAAAGGCTCGGTCGGCTCGGCATAATCACCGGAGACCGCCGGATCGAGGATCCGGCGGGTAACCAGATCGACCCGGTCCACATCCTCACGCTCGGCCAACGCGTGGGCGAGATCCACCACATAGAGCGTCTGTCCACCGGTGTCCGCGTCGCGTCCCAACTCCAGCTCATTCCCTCGAATCAGGCCATGAATGCTCAGCAGAAGAATATACATGGTTTGGATGTGCTCCGTCTTGGTTTTTTTATACCCGTTGCACGTAAATATTTTGGGCAGAGAGTCGTGCCCGAGAGCTAGGCGCGACGAGGAGGAATAGCCAACCCCATTGCGACGAGTCGCAACGCGGCTATCGGGTACGCGCGGCAGGCATCACGGCGTAATATTCACGTGCAACGGGTATGGTTACCCTATCCGAACCGCAACCATGCTACAAGGGATGGCCGAGCCACCTTGCGGGGGACCTTGAAAAATTCGGTGGACCTGAAAAGGTGCCCGTTATCGAGCACGTGAGTGATCGAGAACCGGGAATCGAGCAAGACCGCGTTTTCGCGTTGCTCGTATTTTTCGTGCCTGAAAACCAGCAAGATATCCCCGCCGTGCGCGGGCACTTCGAGTCAGGGGCTTTTGAATCCAAGCGGCAACGACGACCCGAAACCTTATCTATCCCACTACCCACGGGAGATAACCGCACGATGCATCAGCTCGATATTACCGGCACCGATCTCATTGTCATCGGGGTCTACTTCGCGATCGTTTTCGTCATCGGCTTCTATCTCGCCCACCGCACTCATGACGCCGACGACCTGTTTTTGGCCGGGCGACGCCTAGGTTGGCTGCCGATCGGACTGTCGCTGTTCGCTTCCAACATCTCGTCGACGACCCTCATCGGGTTGGCGGGCGCAGCCTACACCTGGGGCATCGCGGTCGCCAACTACGAGTGGATGGCGGCCCCCATCCTGGTGGTCTTCGCCATCATTCTAATCCCACTATACCTGCGCGGACGCATCAGCACAGTACCCGAATATTTGGAGCATCGTTTCGATCGCCGGGTACGGCGTTATTTCTCGGCCCTCACTTTGGTATCCAACATCATCGTGGACACGGCCGGGACCCTGTTTGCAGGTGCCCTGGTCTTGACCGGCTTGCTACCCGGCATCGGTCTGTTCTCGGGGGCCCTGCTGCTGGCGGCCATCGCTGCCACCTACACCGCCGCCGGAGGGCTTGCTGCGGTCGTCTATACAGATGTCTTACAGGCCATCATCTTACTGGTCGGGGCCTGCCTAGTGACCTTTTTGGCCTTTGCCGCCATCGATTTCGAGCGGTCGCAGGTCGTGGCCGCTACCGAGCCGAGCCAGCTCGAGCTCTTCTTGCCCCTCTCGGACCCGAACCTGCCCTGGCTCGGCACCTTGGTGGGGGTACCGATCCTCGGCTTCTACTTCTGGTGCACCAACCAGTTCATCGTGCAGCGGGTGCTCGGTGCCCGCAGCCTAGCACATGCCCGCTGGGGCGCCCTCTTCGCGGGTCTGCTCAAGCTGCCGGTGCTGCTCATCATGGTCATTCCGGGTGTTCTGGCAACGGTAATCCTACCGCCACTCGAGCAGGGCGACCAAGTATTCCCTGCTCTGATCGGCGAGCTACTGCCTACGGGATTGCGGGGGCTGATATTGGCCGCCCTGGTGGCGGCACTCATGTCGAGCGTCGACTCGACTCTGAATAGCACCTCCACACTCCTGACGCTGGATTTCATCAAGCCGTCCCGCCCGGAGCTGACTTCCCGTCAGTTGGCCTGGATCGGACGCGGCGCCATCCTGCTGTTCATGGTCCTCTCGGTGGCGATAGCTCCCCTCATCGGCAGTTTCTCGGGACTCTTCCACTACCTGCAAACGGCCTTGTCCTACCTAGTACCTCCGGTTGTCGCCCTGTTTCTGATCGGAGCCCTGTGGCGTCGACCAGGCCCCGGAGCTGCCCTGACCACCTTGATCGGGGGGCACAGCCTTTCGCTGGTACTGTTCACCCTGAGCCTGAGCGACTTGATGGACCTGCACTTCACGCTGGTAGCGGGACTCATCTTCGGGGTCAGTGTGGTGATCCTGGTGGTGGCAGGCTTCATGGGTACAGCGTTCGAGCCGGCACCCTGGAGCATATGGGCAAGGACACTGGTACCGCCGGAAGAGCCACAGCCCTGGTGGCAAGACTATCGCCTACAAGCATCGGTGCTGCTGCTGGCCACTGTGGTTTTGGTCTGGCTTTTCCGCTGATCTCTCGACTCCGAACGAGCAGACGAGCCCAACCGTAGCGCGGCCGGCAGTCCGGATCGCACCATGTCGATCGGTCGGTCCGACCTCAGGGCTCGGAGGGGCGATCCTGCTCGCTGTCGGACTCGCTATCGGGAGAAATTCCGGTTATGGCCTCGGTCAAGGACTTGACCAGGGATAGGGTATTGCCCACCGCTTTCACCGACAGCTCGACCTGTTTGACCACGCCATCCGTACTCAACGCGCTCCCCCGGGCAACGGATTGCAGCGTCTTGGCGGCCTCGTTCAAGGCATCCTGCACCAAGGCCGTCTGTTCGGAAGCCAGCTCCAGCGAGCCGTCCATCAGTGCGGTGTCGAAAGCGGCCAGCTTCGCCATGCTCTTGCGGTGATTTTTCAGCAGGGTATCGACACTGAGGGGGCTCAACCCATAACCGGCGAACACACTCTCGATCTGCTTCGTAATCTCGCTGGTATCCGTCAGTGAAAACACGCTACGGTAATCCGTGACACATTGAGCATCGACCTCTTCCTCCGCATCCAACCAATCCTTGAAGGGACTCCCACCTACGAATCCCCGCTTTTGCGCCCGGGCATAAGCATTCTCACGTACCCGAAGCCAACGTGCGACAGGTGAAATCGTTTGTTTCTCCGTACCGGAGGAATCGTCGGGTGCGGACTCGACAGTTGCCACTTTCCCTGACATCATCCTGCCGCTGGAAGCACTGCTTTCGGTGGTCATTGCTGCGCTCTCCGAAATGGATTTTCTCGACCGTTCGCGATGCGGGGAGTAGGGCACCGAAGCCCCGACAAAACCGGTGCGGGACATGCGGGCACCTTGAAAATTCAGGTCCCCGGAGGATGCCTCTCCCCTAACGAGTAAGTAGGTACATCGACCTCAAAGCTCGCTAGTATAATCGCTTCCGGCAATTCAAGGGCACTTTAGAAAAAATCAAGGTGGCCTGCGATGCAGGGATGCACCGCCATTTTCAATCGGGTCGCCGATTGAAAATGAAGCCAAGTCAAAATCACATTTCGACGTCGTAAACAAGGTTCTCTACAGCGAGCATCCTCCAGCCTTCGGCCTCGTTTCGATGGGGCGGGCAAATACCCGACACTGGTCGTTACAAAAACGAAAATCGATGACAGGTTGCTATGAACACTCAGGCTACTGCCACAAATAGAGCGCTTCCCAAAGGGGTCATGTTCAATGCCTACCCCGATAGCATCGGCGAGACCCTATCCGATACGGTCCGTATGCTGGAAAACCCGGTATTCGAAGACGCCTTTTCTCTCTTCTACATTCTTCCTACCTTCTTCAACAGCGACCTGGACCGTGGCTTCTCCATCATCGACTATGGCCTCAATGACAAGCTTGTTTCCCCGCAAGATTTGGAGGCGCTCCACAAGCTCGGTATCCGATTGAAGTTCGATCTCGTCTTGAATCACCTCTCCGTAGGCTCGCCTCAGTTTCAAGACATGCTGAAATATGGCGACGAATCCGAGTACAAAAACTTCTTCATCGATTGGAACGAATTTTGGGACACCCACGGCGAGATGGGCAGCGAGGGTTACATCATCCCCAAAAAAGAATATCTGGAGATGCTCTTCATGCGGAAGCCCGGCCTTCCGATCCTGAAGGTGCGTTTTCCGGATGGGACGGAAAGACCCTACTGGAATACCTTTTACCAACAAATCGACCATCATCGGATCATCCCCCGAGACCTCTCGGGCATCCCAGGGATCGAGCTGGGCCGAGCCGAAGAAATCACCACCATTGTCAATACCGCCATTGATGCTAGGCAAGACCTAGCCGAAATCGATTGGGGTGGACCGGCCGAATACAAGGAAGACGTCATCTCCGTAGTCGAGGGGAAACGCACCTACCTGGGACAAATGGACCTGAATGCCGATTCGGAAGGCGTTTGGGATTTCTACGATGAAACCCTGAAAAAACTGCGAGGCTACGGCGCGACCCTGATCCGGCTGGATGCCTTTGCCTACCTGCACAAACGACCCGGCATGGTCAATTTCTTCAACAAGCCGGGCACTTGGGACTATCTGGAACGAGTGAAGCGGATCGCAGAGAAATACGACCTGATCCTCCTGCCGGAGATCCATTCGGAATATGGCTATGGACTACATGAAGAAGTAGCCAACGAAGGCTTTCCCATTTATGACTTTTTCTTTCCCGGCTTAGTCATCGATGCGCTGGACCGCGGGAGAAACGGTCCCCTGCTGCGCTGGCTCGGTGAACTGATGGGGAAAAATATCCAGACCATCAATATGCTGGGGTGTCACGACGGCATCCCGGTGCTGGATCTGAAGGGGGCGGAGTCGGAGCTTATCGGCTTCTCGGACAAGGGACTCCTGTCGAACGAGGAGGTCGACGCCGTCATTGCAAGGATACTCGGCCGGGGTGGCCGAGTGAAAAACCTCTATGGTCCGGACGGAAAAAAGGTCTCCTATTACCAAGTCAACGCCACATTCTTCAGCGCCTTGGGTGAAGACGAGCAGAAGCTACTGCTCGCCCGTGCGATTCAGCTCTTCATGCCAGGGATCCCGCAAGTCTGGTATCTCGACTTGTTCGCGGGCAAAAACAACACCGAGGCCGCAGACAAGGGCGGTACCGCGAGCCACAAAGAAATCAACCGCACCACACTCACCATGAGTGATATCGAGCAAGGACTGCGTACACAGATCATGCAGAGACAACTGCGGCTCATAAAGCTGCGTAACTGCTTTCCCGCATTCGACGGCAAGCTGAAAGTCCTGGATACGGAAGATCACCAGCTACACCTGAAATGGGAGAATAATGGCAGCACAGCGACCTTGGAGGCCGACCTCCGCAGTCACGGCTTCCGCCTTGCCTATAAAGAGTTTGCCGGTGAACAAGGCGTGATTTCTTATCCTTAGATTTTGTGCCTTGGGGCGATTGCCGGAAAATGATGTACCGGATTGGGCCGGATTTTGGTTCGTATTCAAGGCGCGGCAACCAGCGCATAGCGGACTATGTAACGGTTGACGCAATATGGAAGACGGACGAAAAGACCAGCAAGACCACTAGTGTCCCAGCGTTATGACCGGCAATTCAAGATAACCCACATACATTAAAAAAAACATTTGGAATTATGCCGGTTACCGACCTGATCTGCGGTACGCTAAGGTGACAGCCTCTCCCGCGAAATTGCGGGCTGAGAACAACGATGCATGTCCACAGGTCTATTCGTCTTCTCGAGCTCGCCATTTCCGTCTATGGGCTCGTGGCCATTATCAAGAAGCGGCTGAAAATCGATGTCAGTTTCTACACAATTCTACAGATTCTGAGCCTTATCGAAGGAGCACAGGAAAGCGAGGGAGCGTAAGCGACGAGCGGAGTGCGACGACCCCCGCGTAGCCGTAGGGCCGAGCGTTTCGTCGGAGTGCGGCGCGTGAGCGCCGGCGGAGACGAAATGCAAGGCCATGCGACACGGCGTCAAGTCCTTGCGGGAGTCCTGGCGCCGCGCGGAGTGTGCGCCGGGACGGACGCAGGATGAACGTGGGCCACCGAAGGCCATGGCCGTCGCCTGATTTTTTGCATCCGAAATCGGACGGGCCCTATTTCGGGTTTCGCGAAGAATGGCGACGCTCCGGATTCTTCGAATAAATCCAATGAAATCAAATACGTACATAGTCATCCAATCCAGACGAGCGAAACCACGATAATCAACTGAATTTATTTAACTAAACATTGGGACGTTAGTGCACCTAGTGCACCAAGATGGCATTTCATTTGACAGAAATCGCCTCAAGGCCACCCTGTCGGTGGCCTAGCATTGCAAAGCATCCGGCGGGAAAACATGGCGACCACTCAATACACCGGCATCCGTTACCTTAATGAGGAGGAATCATAATGAAAATATTGGCTACCGACTTGGATAGAACACTGCTTCCGAACGGAAAATGGGAAGCAGATGCGGGTGCCATCGAATTATTCAATCGACTTACGGAAGAACAGGCCGTTCAGGTCGTCTATGTCACCGGGAGAAACCTGAAGCTCACGCAAGAAGCGATCCGGGAATACGGCGTCCGGTACCCCCATGTATTGATCGGGGACGTTGGCACGACAATCAGAAAATACGAGCAAGGAGACTGGTACTTCGATGAGGGATGGACTATCCATGTCGAGCAGGCGAGCCCCAAATGGAATGCCGACCGGATTCGGGAAGCCCTATTGGGTGTCGATGGCATCCGGGAGCAGGAAAGCGAGCACCTCAACCAATTCAAGCAGAGCTATTATATAGCGCATGAGAAAAGCGACGAGCTCTTGAAACAGGTCGATACAGTGGTCAAAGGGAAATTCGATGAGGTTGTCATCTACAGCGTCGATTCGGTGGACAACAAGGGGTTGCTCGACATCCTACCGAACAGTGCAACCAAGCAAACGGCCCTGGAATATATCTGCGAAGAATTCAACACCAAGAAAGAAAAGGCCGCGTTCTGTGGGGATAGCGGAAATGACATCTTCCCATTAACGGCGGGATTCCGTGGGGTATTGGTAAGAAATGCCGATGAACAATTGGTGAAGAACGTAAAGGCGGCCATGGATAAGAACCCGGATCTCAAAGTCTACTTCGCAACCGGAAATTTCAAGGGATTGAATGGGTACTATACGAGCGGCGTGATCGAGGGGGCCTACCATTACGGACTCTTCAGCGACACCCCAGAATAAGGGTATCTTATTCCAGAACGGGAAAAATTCCATCCCTGAAATTTTCCCTTACGCCGAGTCGAAATGCGATCTCGACTCGGTTTCATGGAGAAACCTATAAACAAAGGCTTAGCCGACCAGAGGGTGGGCTGTGCTTACCCTTGCGCTTACTCGATATCTTCATTTTTTGCCGCCAATGAACGCGAATGAGCCGAAGAATGCGAAAAATACTCGGCTGAGGTTCGCGTTCGGCCAGCTCGAGGCACAAATCGTTCTCGTACACGGACTCCAAAAACCCAGGACCCAAGACGTTGTTGACTTCAAATGCGCATCCGATAACACGCCGAGAAGTGGGGTCATCCTCGTCGACTTTATCTTGAATAGATTTGCGTTCATTAGCGTTTATTTGTGGCTGAAATTTCCATAAAAATCCTGCTCGCTCGAGGGTTACCGGTAATCCGTACCAACAAGGGGTAACCGATGGCGACCATTTCAGTCCCTCGGCGTGCTTAAGCGTTTGAAATCGCCAAGCCGTTGCTTTCTATCGAATGATCATTCGGTAGCCCTGGTAGGCCATGCGCATCTCCGTTGTTGTACCCACCTTCGACCGTGCCTGCACCCTCCCCCGGGCTTTGGATTCCATCCTCGGGCAGAGCCTGCCCGCCACTGAAATCATCGTCGTGGACGATGGCTCGCAAGACGGCACCGGGGACCTAATCCGGCGACACTACCCGCAGGTTCGCTACCTGAAGCAACCTAACAGCGGCGTGAGCCATGCCCGCAACCGCGGCATCGATGCCGCCGAGGGGGATTGGATCGCCTTCCTCGACTCCGACGATGCTTGGCTCCCCGACAAGCTTGCGGCCCAATATACGGCCCTTCGTAAGCAGCCGAACCTCAGGCTCTGTCACACCCAGGAGGTCTGGATCCGTCATGGACGCCGGGTCAACCAGATGGATAAACACGCCAAATCCGGTGGGCACATCTTTCGGGCCTGTCTGCCCCGATGCGTCATCTCCCCCTCCGCCGCGCTCCTGCACCGCTCGCTGCTCGATGAGCTAGGCACCTTCGATGAGGACCTACCCGCTTGCGAGGACTATGATCTGTGGCTACGCATCTGCGCGACGGAGCCGGTCGCCTTCGTTGCCGAGCCCCGAATCCTCAAGTACGGGGGCCATCCCGACCAGCTATCGCGCAAGCACTGGGGAATGGATCGCTTCCGCGTCCGGGCACTGGAAAAAATCATCGGATCGGGCCGACTCGACACGGAGGATCGGGCCGCTGCGTGCGGGATGCTAGTATGGAAGGTGGGGGTCCTCGCCGCGGGAGCCTGCAAGCGTGGCCATACCGAGCGGGCGGCGTATTACCGCTCCAAGCAAGCGGAATACGCAGGTCTCACGGACAAGCTGCAAGGTGATGGCCGATAGGACAAGGGCACCATTTCCAAGGCCCCCGCAATCCCCACTCGCCGCCTATGATCCATTGGATGCGGCCTTTTTGAAACGACACCGGGCGTCCAAAATCCGAGCATCGAGGCTGGTTTATCGGACACCTTGTCGAGCTTGCGCACCATCCCTTTCACGCCGCCTCGCCCTGAAGACATAGGATCCACGCCGCCCCGTGGAATCGAAGAGCTCCGTGGTTAGGTTGACCGCACCGGTGGGGATTGTCTAGGGGGCAGGCTGTGCCCCCGGAAAATATCGCGCAAGGGCTGCGGGGAGAAGATTCAGCCGCAAATAAACGCCAAATGAACGCAAATGTGTTTAAGGTCCCCTTAAAAAAAGTCGACGAGGATGAACCCACCTCTCGGCGTGTTATCGGGTGTCCATTCGAGGTCGGCGAAGTCTCGGGTCCTGCATTTTTGGAATCCATGTACGAGAAGGCTTTGTGCGTCGAGCTGGCCGAGTGCGGACCTTAGCCGAGTATTTTTCGGCCCATGTGCGGCCATTCGCGTTCATTAGCGGAAAAAAAGAAAATATCGAGTAAGCTCCATGGTGGACACAACCCATCTTATGGTCGGCTGAACCTTTGTCTCTGGGTTTCTCCGCGTCGTTTCAGAAGAGCCGTACCCTGAGCCATTCGCATACCGCCGGCAGTTGGTAGTCGGTAACTTGTTCGGAACCGCTGCGCCCCATAGAATGAAATGTTTCATCTCTTTACCGGAATCAGCATGCGTACTTCGGAATTTCCCCTACGGACCCTCAAAGAGACCCCCGGCAACGCCGAGGTTATCAGCCATAAGCTGATGCTGCGAGCCGGCATGATCCGCCGACTCGCAGCCGGACTCCATACTTGGTTGCCGCTGGGGTTGCGGGTGTTGCGCAAGGTCGAACACATCGTGCGCGAGGAGATGGACCGCGCTGGGGTCCTCGAGGTATTGATGCCCGCCGTCCAGCCGGCGGAGCTATGGCAGGCCTCCGGCCGCTGGGAACACTACGGGCCGGAGCTGCTGCGCTTTCAAGACCGCCACCAGCGGGACTTCTGCTTCGGACCCACTCACGAGGAGCTCATCACCGAGCTCGCCCGCAATGAGCTGCGCAGCTACAAGCAGCTCCCAGTCACTTTCTACCAGATCCAGACCAAATTCCGGGACGAGATCCGCCCCCGTTTTGGAGTCATGCGCGCCCGCGAGTTCATGATGAAGGATGCCTACTCCTTTCACCTAGACGCGGCCTCCCTCGACGCAACCTATCGACTCATGTTCGAGACCTACAGCCGCATCTTCCGCCGCTGCGGGCTCGAATTCCGCCCCGTCCAGGCCGACACCGGCAGCATCGGCGGCCACGCCTCCCACGAGTTCCACGTCCTGGCCGCATCCGGCGAGGATGCTATCGCCTTCTCCACTACCGGCGATTACGCTGCTAACGTTGAGTTCGCCGAGGCCCTACCGCCGGCGGATGCGCCCACATCCCCCAGCGAAGACCTACGGCTAGTGGACACCCCCGACGCCAAGACTATTGCCGACTTGGTGGACCAGTTCGACCAGCCCATCGAACGCACGGTAAAAACACTGGTCGTCGCCGCCGAGGCCGGGGCGGCAACCGACTTGGTCGCACTACTGGTACGTGGCGATCATGCACTGAGCTCGACCAAGGCCGAGAAGCCGCCCCAGGTGGCAACCCCCCTGCGCATGGCGGCCGAGGCGGAGATCCGTACCGCCATCGGCGCCGGACCGGGCTCCCTGGGACCGCTGAACCTGCCCATCCCCTGCATCGCCGACCGCGCGGTAGCCGTGATGGCGGATTTCAGCGCCGGTGCCAACCAGGACGGGAAACACTGGTTCGGCATCAACTGGGGACGCGACCTGCCCCTGCCCCCGGTAGCCGACCTGCGCAGCGTCCAAACAGGCGACCCGAGCCCCGACGGCCAGGGCACCTTGACCCTCGTCCGTGGCATCGAGGTCGGCCACATCTTCCAGCTCGGACGCAAGTACAGCGAGGCCATGCAAGCCACTGTCCTGGATGAGAAGGGCCGGGCTGTGAACCTGGAGATGGGTTGCTACGGTATCGGCGTCTCCCGCGTGGTGGCTGCCGCCATCGAGCAGCACCACGACGAAAAAGGCATCGTCTGGCCCGAGCCCCTGGCACCGTTTCAGGTCGCGCTGCTCCCCATGAAGGGTCATAAATCCTATCGAGTCCGAGAAGTGGCCGAGCAGCTCCACCAAAAGCTGACGGAGACCGGGATCCAGGTACTCCTGGACGATCGGGATGTGCGCCCGGGAGTCATGTTCGCGGACATAGAGCTCATCGGGATTCCCCACCGGATCGTCGTCGGCGACAAGGGTTTGGATGCGGGCAAGCTGGAATACCAAGGCCGACGTGATACCAAGCCGAGCCTAGTCCCCATGAATGAGATCCTCCCCTTCCTCGACCAACGGCTGAATCGGAGCCCGGATTGAAGCTAGATCGAGAGAGCTGCGCTGGAACCTTTCACGTCTCGAGGCGAAAACGCGGCTCTCGCTTTACTCGCATCTTCCGAGAGAAGGGTCGAGGATAGAGGAAACAAGGGCGCAGCCCTCGGTGCTTGCTCTATCGGTGAACATTCGATATCGGATGATCGTACGATTATCCCAGCGAACAACACGGGTTCAGCAAAAAGCCTACCACCAAGAATCGAGCACCGGTGAATTCTTCAGGTGGCCTCGATAGTCCCTTTGGTTACGCCGGACCGCCCATATGGTCATCGAGACCATCCCATAGAAAACCCTATTAATGAGCAAACAGGAAGCCTTTACCAAAGAACAGCTGATCCAGTGCGGCCAGGGTGCCATGTTCGGACCGGGCAACGCCCAGCTACCCACGGCGAACATGCTCATGATGGACCGGATCGCGCGCATCGCGGACTTCGGTGGCACCTACGGCAAGGGCGAGATCCTAGCCGAGCTGGATATACGACCGGACCTCTGGTTTTTCGCCTGCCATTTCCCCCGTGATCCGGTCATGCCGGGTTGCCTCGGCCTGGACGCCCTGTGGCAATTGGTCGGCTTCTATCTGGCTTGGATCGGCAACCCCGGCCATGGCCGGGCACTAGGCGTGGGTGAAGTTAAATTCACGGGACAGGTATTGCCCTCCGCCACCAAGGTGGTCTATCACATCGATATGAAGCGCGTAATCTCCCGTAAGCTCGTGCTGGGTATCGGCGATGGCTGGGTAAAGGTTGACGGTCGTCCGATCTACACGGCACAGGACCTACGGGTGGGTCTCTTCACCTCCACCGAAGGGTTTTGAGGTGACCTTGAAAGATTGGGTGGTGTCCTAAGTTTTGTTGTGCACTAGCGTAGCGGACACCGTGAAAAATCCCAGGAAGGCCGCCTTTCAAGGTCCCCTTTACTCGGCAACAACAAAATTAGAACGACGCCCTATTCCGATGGGTGCGGCTCCTCTGAAACGACGGGAGAAACCCGGAGACAAAGGCTCAGCCGACCATAGGTTAGGCTATGCTCACCATTGGGCTTACTCGATATCTTCTTTTTTGCCGCAAATGGACGTAAATGAGCCGAATAATACTCGGTTAGGGTCCGTGCTCGGCCAGCTCGAGGCACAAAGCCTTCTCGCACACGGACTCCAAAGACCCAGGACCCAAGACATTGTCGACTTCGAATGCACACCTGATAACACGCCGAGAGGTAGGGGAATAGATTTGCGTTCATTGGCTTTGATTTGCGGCTGAATTTTCTCCCCGCAGCCTTTACTCGATATTTTCCGATGGGCACAACCCAGCCTAAAGGTATCCGAAAAACCGGTCTTAGCTCTCGGATTTTGGATGCCCGGTGTCGCTCCAAAGGAGCCGTACCCTATTCCGATGACCATCGCCGCGCCGCCGCCGCGTCCGCAGGCCGGGAATCCAACCACTGCCCGCCCTGATCGGTGAACTCCTTTTTCCAGAAGGGAGCCCGAGTCTTCAGGTAGTCGATGACAAACTCGCAAGCGCGAAACGCCTCGCCGCGGTGGGTGCCGGTCACGGCTACCAGGACAATAGGGTCCTGGGGCCTCAGCTCCCCGACACGATGTCGGATCCGGATCCCCTGTAGATCCCAACGCCCTATCGCCGCTTCGGCGATAGCGATCAGGGCCTTCTCGGTCATTCCCGGATAATGCTCTAGGAGCATGCGTTCCACCAGCTCGCCGCGGTTCATATCCCGCATCAGGCCCACGAAGGTTACCAAGGCCCCGACCCCAGGTTGCCCGCGCCACAGGGCCTCCTGCTCCACGGCGATATCGAAGGGCTCGGCTTGGACACGGACATCGATCACGGCGATCGGCTCCCGGATAGCACAGCGAATGTGCCTGATTATAGGCCACCTTGAAAGGAACGGCCTCCCCTCTCTGGCTGTTGCGGGATATCGCCGTCACCGCGCCCCATTACTCCCTGGCGGATCTGGTCGTCCTCGACGACCGCATCGAGGCCCACCTGGACGGCCTGCGGATCGCCGCGGACGCGGGCTGGCACTCCTGTATCGAGGGGTTGCAACAGAAGGAGAGCGGTGAGGTGTTCATCGCCGCGGTGATCGCCTTCCGAGGGGAGGACCCGTGACGTATCGAGCAGGTGTGCGCCGCCGTGGAGGCTACCCCAGAGACTGCGCGCGGCTTCGTCTCCGCTATCGGCTGGACCCCGTGGATCAGCTGCACGGCAAGGTCGCCGGGCTGCTAGAATCGCCATCTCCCTTGTGGCGACGGGTCGGCATCGCCGCCTGCGCCCTACATCGGGTCGATAGCGGGAGGTATCCGTCCCAGGCCATCAAGGACCCGGACCCGCGGTTACAGGCTCGCGCCCTGCGTGCCGCAGGCGAGACGGCCCGCAGGAACCTACTGCCCACCCTGCGCCGACGGATCCGCTCGGAGGACCCAGCCTGCCAGCCCTGGGCCGCCTAGTCGGCGGTGCTGCTCGGCGACCGCGGAGAAGGGCCGGCGGCGCTGCAAGCCATCGGATTGTCGCACTCACCTCTGGCGATTCGGGCGATGTCGGTGTTGCTGCGCGTCCTATCCCCGGCCGATGCCAGCGGTTGGCTCAAGGCCCTGGCCCCGAACGCTGGGGGGACCTCGTCATCGGCTGCGGCATCAGCGGCGATCCGACCTATATCCCCTGGCTCATTATGCAGATTGAAGAGACGCCGGACTTGGCCCGCGTCGCCGGCGAGTCCTTGAGTCTGATCACCGGAGTGGATATTGCCGGTGAGGACCCGGAGCGGGACGCACCCGACGGCTTTGAGACCGGTCCGAACGAACGACCGGAGGATGAAGATGTCGCCATGGACCCGGACGAGGACCCACCCTGGCCGGACTTGGAGCCGATCCGGGCTTGGGGGGAGGCCAACAGCGGCCGCTTTCGAGCCGGGACACATTATCTTGCCGGCCAACCCGTGAGCGAGACTTGGTGTCGCCACATACTGGAAGCCGGGGAGCAGCGGCAACGCAATGCCGCGGCACTGGAGCTGGCCCTGCTACGGCCCGATGCCCTCTGTTCGAGACCCACGCCCCTGGCCCCCGTCAGCAACGGGAGCTGCAATCGGAAACGGTGCCGACGCCGGTACGGTGATAGAACCGCGGCTCTTATGCCACGGAATATACCAGTCGCGCACGGGTTTTACGGAAAGTGAGGTCTGTTTATCGTGCCCGAGAGCCAAGCGCGATGCGGAGGAATAGTCAGCCCCCTATGGTGACGAGTCGCAACGCTGCTATCAGGTGCGAGAGGACGGGCACATCGCAGCGGAAAATCCATGAGGTGCGGCTTTCACCAACCATCTCGTAACATACTGTTTTACAAAAAATACCCCTTAGAAAGGGGGGCTTTGATATAACCCCTAGAAGGGAATAGATCGGCCTTGCCTTCAGAGGAGGCAAGGTCCGGCTGTCCCCAGGATTAGAGTTCGGTCAGTTAGAACTTCAGCGGAGGAGCACAGGAAAGCGAGGGAGCGTAAGCGACGAGCAGAATGCGACGACCCCCGCGTAGCCGTGGGGCCGGGCGTTTCGTCGGAGTACGGCGCGTGAGCGCCGGCGGAGAAAAAATGCAAGGCCATGCGACACGGCGTCAAGTCCTTGCGGGAGTCCTGGCGCCGCGCGGAGTGCGCGCCGGGACGGACGCAGGACGAACGTGGGCCGCCGAAGGCAATGGCCGCCGCCTGATTTTTTGCACCCGAAATCGGACGGACTCCATTTCGGGTTTCGCAAAAAATGGCGACGCTCCGGCTACCGTGCTCCATCAGGCGTTCCCGTTTCTTTTGGTACTGGACGTAAGCCCGAATCTTCTCGGTATCGAGCCCAACCGGGTCGCGCAGTAACCCTTGACCCAAAAGTGATTGCCCCAATAGGGCTTACGTTTTAAATGCTGAAACCGGTTGAAGACTCGAATCGCCGTTCGACCCTTCACCGTCCCGACATAATTCGATACGAAATCTTCGGCGGAATCATCACCAACAAGTGTACATGATCGATTTGTACGTTTAACTCCACCACCTCACACTTTAACTGCTCCGAAAACGTTCGAATACAGCGGCTCACTTTCTCCGCCACTGAACCACTCAAGATCCGAAAGCGATATTTGGGCGTCCAAACAAGGGGGTACTGACAAGGCCAGATAGCATGTGATCGCTTGCGAAAACGACTTATTGGTGTACTCCTCGTTCGAGACTGTGGGGACAGCTCACACTTAGGAGTACCTTGAGTCGTGCTATCGGCAAAGCCTCAGCACTCTGACCACGCCCAGAGGAAGTGGATCCCTACACTGCATTGAATTTCAGATGGTCATGTCGGATCATTGACAATAACAACAGGTCGATAACATTGCCGAATTTCTCACAGTACCTGCTACACCGGATACAACAAAATTAGAACATAACCAATAGAGCAACTACCCTCGAAAACGCCCGCTCTCGATCACTCGAACATTCGATCGCCGGGCTTCGGCCGCCCCGCGGGTGAAGCCCGGGAGTGGCTGTGAGAGAATCGCCCCCCTATCATCCGATCGATCTCATCTACCGACCATGTCCTCCGAAGCCGCCGCTCCCCCTTCCGTTTCCCCCCTCGCCCCCCC
>Ga0209457_1000032_pt1 | contig 60726 bp, 50 predicted proteins | sample WorMetHEROISLAND_5_FD_187410 | JGI IMG/M metagenome (GOLD analysis project Ga0209457, IMG submission 187410) | Marine gutless worms symbiont microbial communities from Max Planck institute for Marine Microbiology, Germany - Olavius sp. 5 HERON... ... | reverse complement strand
CGGCAGTCATTTGATAACGTATTGTTATCGTAACCAATTACATATCAGATACATCGAAACAATGGAAGTCGAAATGCGCGTATCTGCCTGATATTAATAAGATTTGACTGTTTTTCTACAGGAACTATTTAGTCGAGTTGATACAGGGCTAATTGGAAAAGAAAGTTCCCCAACTGTACCAATGAGCAGTAACATTTTGGGAAAGATTGATGGTTACCAACGGGGAAAATAGTGATTCAAACTTGTCAACGAAACCACTTAAGCGGACGTGTACCGGCGGCATTTTGTTGTGGAAACACCGCACGCACGCCGCTTAGTTAAACGTTAGCTTGATGTTCCAATAGGGGGGTATAATGGTTGAAGATAAAATAGCGAGAATTTGTTGGAATACGAATTACTGGCAAAAGCCGTCAGGACGAGAAGGAAAAAGCAAAAATGAAAAGACTTATGAGAAATTAACAGGCTATGGGCATGAAGAATGGCTACTTGATACCGAGAAAACCATTGATGGTTATCATTATGGGCACCTCCAGGCAATTAGCGCAAATCAAGATAAATACATAGGAAAAAAGTTTAACATATCCCTCTATTCAATAAATGGCGTCACTAAAGAAAGGTGGTGGATTGGCGAAATTAAGAATGTAATAGTTACCACACCTGATGAATCTAAGAAAATATATAAAATTTATAAACAGAAAAAATGGTTGAAAGAAATGGAGTCTCAACTGAAGGAAGTTGGGGTGGACATTTATAATTTTAAAAGAATACGAAAAGAGCATTTTTCAACAATTAAATTCAAACCATCTGAATTGTATCTTCTTGATGAACCAACGCTCTTTGACCGCAGCGACCCTGCTGTTAAATCAGATCGCTATAATTTGAAGAATAAAATTGCGAGCCCTGTTCTTATTCAAGGTGGATTTGTTTTTTCTCCTGGCCATAATAAAGGAAAGGAATCCACGAAAAGGAGATATAGAGCTTCGGAAAAAGATAATGACCTATTTCATAACCGAATGCAAACTTCGATCTATAAACAACTTTGCAAAAAATGCGGAAAAAAGAAAGTCGGAACTGAGCAAGACACCGGTTTTGGTTCAAAAGTAGATATTGCAGTTAAGGCTCAAGACGATTCAATAATATTCTATGAACTTAAAACATCAAATTCAATTAGGCAATGTATCCGAGAAGGTTTATCACAACTTATGGAGTATTCTTTTTTTCCAGATAAAACCAATGCCGCAAGGCTAATCATTGTCTCCCCAAATAAAATAGACCTAAATAATAAGTGTTATATAAATACATTACGCACAAAATTTAACATCCCAATATATTATCAACAATTTAACACGGAAACCAATATACTTGAATCAAAAGAATTTTGAGCCAACAAAAATTATCCCTTTCTTGGCCTTGAATTTTAACTGCGAAATTTCAGTTTTATTATTTGAGAATCAGGGGCATCAATATTCACTTGGTGCAAGTGACGGGGACATGGCTCTTGATAATTCGCCCGAACAAGGAACAGATATTACAGGTGATGGGGAAACCGAATCTTTTAATTTTTTTCAAACAAGGAGAGGAGAAATGAATCTCAACCGACCTAACGCGAACGATGCTCTACAGACGAAGAACAGATCACGCAACGTCGCCCCTCAATCCGGTATTTGCAGCCGATGCCTGGATGGTTGCAGGGGAAACTGCGACATGTTCAAAGCCACTTTCCGCGGCCGGGAACTGCTTTACCCGGAGCCGTTTGGCAGTGTGACCGCCGGTGCGGACAAGGATTATCCCGTAGATTACTCGCATTTGAACATTATGGGGTATGCGCTGGGCGCCAAGGGAGTTGAAAGCGATCCCGACAAGGCTACGTTTCCAAATGTCGATACCGAAACCGAATACGGTGTTACCCACAAGGTCAAATTGAAGGTGCCCATATTTACCGGCGCCCTGGGCAGTACCGATATTGCGCGCAAAAACTGGTGTCACTTTGCTATCGGCGCCGCCATCAGCGGTATCAGCCTGGTGTGCGGTGAAAATGTGTGCGGGATCGATCCCGCATTGGAAATCGACAATAATGGTCTCATTAAGAATTCACCCGAGATGGATCGACGCATTCGGGAATACCGCCGCTACCATGAAGGCTACGGCGATATCATGATTCAGATAAACGTGGAGGACACCCGCAATGGCGTGGCCGAATATGTGCTCGAAAAGCACGGCGTGGAAACCATTGAGTTAAAATGGGGCCAGGGGGCCAAATGCATCGGCGGGGAAATCAAGGTCAACTCCTTGGAGCGCGCCATCGAATTGAAAAAGCGCGGTTACATCGTCACCCCGGATCCGGAAGACCCGGCCAATCAGGCGGCCTTTACAGCCGGCCCGTTAAAGCAGTTTGAACGCCACTCGCGCCTGGGTTTCGTGGATCAGGAAGGTTTTATGAACGAAGTGCAACGCTTGCGCGATCTGGGCGCCAAGCGCATTACCCTGAAGACCGGTGCGTATCCCATGCGAGAGCTGGCCATGGCCATCCGCTGGTCGAGCGATGCTGATATCGACCTGTTGACCATCGACGGGGCGCCCGGTGGTACCGGAATGAGTCCCTGGCGCATGATGACCGAATGGGGCATTCCGGCTATTTATCTGCACGCCATGGCTTTTGAGCTCTGCGAACGGCTTGCCAAAAACGGCAGGCGTGTTCCGGATCTCGCTTTTGCAGGCGGTTTCTCATCCGAAGACCATGTGTTCAAAGCTCTGTCCCTGGGGGCTCCATATTGCAAAGCGATTTGCATGGGCCGGGCATTGATGATTCCGGGCATGGTCGGTAAAAATACCGAACGCTGGCTGCGCGACGAGGAAGGCGGCCTGCCGCCGACCGTCTCAAAATTCGGCTATACCAAAGAAGAAATTTTTATGAATTACGAAGTCCTTAAGGGCAAATACGGCTCGGAGATAGAAAATCTGCCGCTCGGAGCCATCGGGCTCTTTAATGTGGTCGACAAGATCAAGGTCGGCCTGCAACAATTGATGGCCGGATCGCGCAACTGGAAAATAAACTATATCAGCCGGGACGATATCTTCTCCCTGACAGAGGAGTGCGCCAAGATCACCGGTACCCGGTATGTGATGGATGCTTATCGGCATGAAGCGCTACAGATCATCGATTCTTAAATCTCAAACAGGTTGTCGTTCGTGCAATGCCCAAATTATAGGAGGTTGAAGATGTCAGACCGCGATTTGAAAAAGATCCTGGCAAAAGATCCGGCCGAAAAAGAATTTCATCAGGCCGTACAGGAAGTCATTGACACCACCAGGCCGGTTTTGGACCATCACCCGGAATACCACCGGCTGGGTGTTTTGGAGCGTATCACCGAGCCCGAACGTGTGATCCTGTTTCGGGTGCCCTGGATGGATGACGCTCGCAATGTCCGTGTCAATCGGGGCTACCGGGTGGAAATGAGCAGCGCCCTCGGACCTTTCAAGGGCGCGTTGCGATTTCATCCCTCGGTTAATCTCGGTATTTTCAAATTTTTGGCCTTCGAGCAAACCTTTAAAAACGCGCTGACCACCATGCCGATGGGCGGCGCCCAGGGGGGAGCCGATTTTGAGCCCAAGGGTAAATCAGATGACGAGGTCATGCGGTTTTGCCAGAGTTTTATGGCCGAGCTGTCGCGCCACATCGGGCAGGATACCGATATCCCTGACGGCGGCCTGGGCGTGGGGACCAGAGAAATCGGGTATATGTTCGGCATGTATAAAAAACAGCACAATGAATTCAGCGGCGTGTTGACCGGTAAAGGGTTGCAGTGGGGCGGCAGCTATATGCGGCCCCAGGCAACCGGGTACGGCGTGATCTATTTTGCGGCCGAGATGCTCGCGACCCGCAATGAAGCCTTTGACGGCAAAACATGCTTAGTGTCCGGATCCGGAAATGTGGCCCAACACACGGCCGAAAAAATTATTGAACTGGGCGGCAAAGTGATAGGCCTCTCGGATTCATCCGGCTACATCCACGACCCGGAAGGCATCGACCGTAAAAAACTGAATTTCGTCAAACGCCTGAAAAATATGAAACGCGGCCGCATCAAGGAATACGTCGATAAATATTCCGAAACGGTGTACACCGAAACCGACACCTCTCTTGACCATAATCCGTTCTGGAGCCTGAAAGCCGATTGCGCCTTTCCGTGTGCCATGGAAAACGAGATCAGGGCAAACGATGCCTATAATCTGATCAACAACGGTATCAAACTCATCTGTGAAGGGGCCGACATGCCGTGCTCACCGGAGGCAATCAAAATATTTATGGACAAAAACATTCTCTTTGCGCCGGGCAAGGCCGCCAACGCCGGCGGTGTGACCGTATCCGGGCTGGAAATGGCCCAGAACCGAATGCTGTTGAACTGGTCTGCCGAGGAGGTTGACCGTCGCCTGAAGACCATTATGAAAAACATTCACCGGAGCTGTCTGGATGTTGCCGCCCGTTACGATCAGCCCGGAAACTATCTGGCGGGCGCCAACATTGCCGGCTTTTTACGGGTGGTCGAGGCTACCCTGGATCAGGGGCTTATATAAAACAGCCGATACCTGGAACGCTGTAGCAACACCAAGGCCCAAAATCCGCGGTTGATTTTGTGCAAACCGGTTCATTGGCCCATGGCACATTCACCCGACAGGGCCGGTTCCGCACGGGGGGCAGTCAGGTCGTATGTTTTTTCAGGCTTGAAAAGCAGTCCGGTTTGTCTTATCATTGTTTCCACCTCGTTGGTGAGGGTTGCCTGTTGATCAATAACCTCCTATCTACCTGAATCAACGAGGTTTTTCAATCTTTTCCGTTATAAATCCCTTGTCAATCGCGGATCCGGGGTAACCGGACACTAATGACAATATTATCCCGGATTTTGCACGCTACGGATGGGTTCATTGGCAAGGCAGCAAGGGCTGAGCTTGCGCAGTTCATCAAGCGGCCATACATTCGGGCTATGATGAATGGAGAGCGAAAAACCGTCACCGCTTTTTGGGCCGGCGGCAAATCCGCGGTCAGCCATGAAAACGGAGAGTTTACCCTTTGGGAATTTACTGATACATTCGGGCGGTAATTCATCAGACGGTCAAATCAGCGAAAAGTCAGCAAGGGAGTTTGAATGCGTGTGTTAATCACCGGCGGCGCCGGTTTTATCGGATCTCATCTGGCCGAAGCCCATTTAGCCGAGGGCGATGAAGTCTATATTGTCGACGACCTCTCCACCGGTTCGATGGATAATATCGCCCACTTACAGGCCGATGGAAAGCCGGCTGAACGCCTCTTTGTCACCATAGACACCATTTTGAACGACGCCGTGATGCTGGAGCTGACCGGAACGTGCGATATGGTCTACCACATGGCGGCGGCGGTGGGGGTTCGCTATATATTGGAAAACCCCCTGGAATCGATTCGCACCAACATCCAGGGCACCGACATGGTGCTCAATATGTGCGCCCGGTTCAAGAAAAAGGTGTTGATCGCCTCCACTTCGGAAGTCTATGGCAAACATCTGCATGCGCCGCTTATTGAAACCGACGACATCGTTTACGGTCCATCCAGCAAGTTTCGCTGGAGTTATGCCGCCGCCAAGCTGATGGACGAATTTACCGCTCTGGCCCATCATCGTCAGAAGGGGCTGCCCGTAGTGATTACCCGTCTGTTCAACACCGTCGGGCCGCGCCAAACCGGCGCTTACGGCATGGTTATCCCGCGTTTTGTCAAGCAGGCCCTTAGTCACGAACCCATTTCGGTTTACGGCGATGGCAGCCAGACCCGCACCTTCACCTATGTCAAGGATGTGGTTGAAGCCCTGATGCTGCTGATGGAAACCCCCAAGGCTTTGGGCGAAGTATTTAATATCGGCGGCACGGAGGAGATCACGATGCTCGCCCTGGCCGAACGGATCAAGGCTCTCACCGGGTCTCCCTCCGAGATTCGGCTGACCCCTTACGAAAAAGTATTCGGCAAGGATTTTGAGGATATGCAGCGCCGGGTTCCGGATATAGCGAAGATCCACCGGGCAACCGGTTTTGAACCCGTCACCGGGCTGGACCGGATTCTAACCCGGGTGATTGAGTTTAGCAAAGCAGGGGATTAACCCGAGCGGTTGTTGGGGCAGGCCGGACGGCGCTGACGGCTAGACCTTGTATTTGCCAAAATCTTCCGGCCGCAGTTTTTCCAGGTAGTCCGCCCATTTTTTACCATCGTCACTGGTGTCGGCCATCTCGGACTCCGTTTCAATCGCCACACTCGATTTTTCAATCACCGCATCTTCGAGATAGATCGGAGCGTCAAAACGCAATGCCAATGCAATGGCGTCGCTGGGCCGGGCATCCATGGAAAAGGAGCGCTCTTTGGAGATAAAATGAACGCGGGCAAAGTAGGTATTCTCGCGGATATCGGAAATCTCGATTTTGGCCACCGCGCACCCCATCCGTTCTATATACAGACGGAACAGGTCGTGGGTCATGGGCCGATCAAACCGGATCTTGTTTAACACCGCGGTAATGGCCGTAGCCTCCATCATTCCGATCCAGATGGGCACCACCCGGCTGTCTTTATCGGTCTCCAGGATGAGAATCGGGGCGTTGGTTTCAGGGTCAACGGTCAACCCGGCGATGACGGCTTTATGCAACACGACTTGTTTTACCCTCTGTTTCAAGGGTTCCTTGCAGACAATGGTTTAACGCGCGGTCAATTTTGACCCATTTCAACTGTCCTGTCAAATCGGCCGCTCCCGGACCGGCATCAATATGGACAATCAGGTTCTGGGGGTTCCGGCCATACCACTGCATGACGCCCGGCCGGTCCGGATGCCGATTTTGACCCTCCACCAAAACCTTCGTATCTTTTCCCACAAACTGCTGATGATACTGTGCGGTGGCTCTTTTTTGAACGGTCAGCAATTTTTGAAGCCGTACAGCTTTTGTTTTTTCAGCCACTTTCGGTTCAAATGTTGTGGCCGGCGCGTTGGGCCGGTCAGAATACGCAAAGGCGAATAGACTGCTAAAGCCGATGGTTTCAATGAGATCCAGACTGGCCTCGAAATCGTTATCACTCTCTCCGGGAAACCCCACGATAAAATCGGACGATATGGCGATTTCGGGGCAGGCGGTTCGTAACGCTTCAACTTTCTTGATGTATTGCTTCCGGGTATAGCGTCGGTTCATACGTTTTAAAATCGCATCGGAGCCCGATTGTACCGGCAGATGGATATGGGGCGCCAGTTTCCCGGGGGTTCCAAAGGCGGCGATCAGGTCATCAGACAGGTCTTTGGGATGAGAAGTGGTAAACCGGATCTGCTCAAGCCCGTCAAGGACGTTGATGGTTTCCAAAAGTTCGGGGAAGGTGAGATACCCTTCCCGCCCGCCGTATGAGTTGACATTTTGCCCCAGCAACGTCACGCTCCGAACGCCTTGGGCCACCGCCGATTCGATCTCCGCCACAATCGCCCCGGGTGTCCGGCTCACCTCCCGGCCGCGTACATAGGGCACGACACAATAGGTACAGTAGTTGTCGCAGCCTTGCATAATGGTAACAAAGCGGACAATGGGCGATCCACCGGGTTGCGGCGCCGGGCCGGTCATCCCTTGATCATTTTGTAATGGATGGGTTTCAATATCAATAATCCGCCCCTTCGTACCGCGAGCCCGGTCCACCAGCAGGGGCAGACGATGCACGGCATGGGTGCCGAACACAACATCCAGTTGCGGCGCCCTGGAAAAGAGGCGGCCACCCTCTTGCTGGGCCACACACCCGCCCACAGCCACAATCAGATGGGGGTTGGCCTTTTTTAATGGCGCCAGCCGCCCCAGCAGGCTGTACAGTTTCTGCTCGGCCTTGGCCCGGATGGCGCAGGTGTTAATAACGATGAGACCCGCCTCATCATTTGCGGGGGCGGGTGTAAATCCGTCAGCCTGCAGCAGGCGTTCCATCCGCTCGGAGTCGTAAACATTCATCTGACAACCGATCGTTTGAATACGGTACGAATAGGGATCAATCATTTCTATCTCTGTTTATTGTCCCGTTTGGGGAATGGGAGAAAACCCCTCGTCTCTATGCGCTTGAAAATTCACTTTTAACGGCTCGTTACCCATCCATGGTCATCATCAACTCTTTTTTTAAATCATCCAGCAATGCCCGAACCGTTTTTTCACAACCGGGGGCAACCATTACTGCCACCCGACCTTTGGCGGCGTTCACGGTTGTCAGTTGAGCCAAACCGTCGTAGCCTTCCAGGATAAATTTCAAAAAGGCAATATCACGCCGATTGACGCGAAGCCGCCATATATCACACCGCTCTGCCGGCACCATGCCGAATTGTAGCATCGTTTCTTTTAAAACATCAACCTTTGATGGTACCCGCCAAATGTGGTCATCATAACCAGTATGCGGTAAAAAACGACCCCGGATCATAAAACCCAAAATCCGCGACTGATTTTGTGCAAACCCGTTTATTGGCCCGTGTCGGCCCAAAAACAGCACCCCGCAGCCTTTTATGCAACCAAACAACCCTCGCCTTATAGGCGAGCCCAACGGAGTTCGGCCATAAAGTGCTTTTTGCCACGGGCAAATCAGGCTTGATTACCCAGTACCAGGTGTTATCGGGCAATCCCGGAGACAACGAACTGTTGCCGGGGTTGTTGCGCGAACACAAACGCCAATATGGCCGGGCGCCGCATATGCTGTGCGCGGATCGCCGTTTTTATAGCGCCGGGAACGAGGAGGCCGCTTACCGCCAGGGTGTCAGGCGGGTGTCCATCACCAGGCCCGGTTACCGCAGCGTCCAGCGTCGGCAATTGGAGAAAGAGCTCTGGTTCAGGGAACTGCAACGGTTTCGGGCCGGCATTGAGGGCGTCATCTCCGGCCTGATGCGCGGCCTGGGTCTCAAGCGCTGTCTGTGGAAAGGTTGGCAATCGTTTAAAAAGTACGTTGCCTTGGGCGTGGTGACATTCAACCTGAGGAAGATCGCCGCACTTCTGTAACGTAGCACGAACCATCAAAAAGAGACGAATGGCAGGATAAGTGCGTCCAAAAGCGGCCATTTGTCGAAGAGTTGACCTGTTTGCGTAAATGGTCCCTGCAGAATCGACGCATACCAACACTACCCGATTCAATCGTTTACCGCTTACATCTAAAATACGGGGTTTTTCTACAGAAACTAAATATCATTTTGATTATATTGCAATTTTGGCATGAAATGTGATTCCCTGCATCACATCCGGCAAGGTTCATTAAGATGCAAAAGGCCCTGAAATTGAGACCTTTGCAGGGCATCTGTTTTTGTTCACGTTCAAGGAAGGCGAAAATTGAATATTTCGAGGATTACATTTTGAGCCTGACGCCGAAATTGGGTAAAAAGGGGAGTTATGGAAAGATCTCGTCACCAATAACACCAAGTTATTTCTGGTAGTTACATCCTATTTCAAGGACGACTGATTAGGTGCGGCTGCCCGCCACCTTAACTCTCACTAAGGCGCGTCTTAATGCCGCCTTGGCGCGTACAAAGTCGATCTCGTCATCTTTATTTTTTTCCGCCAGCCGCTTTTCAGCCCGCTCCAATGCTGTTTGGGCGCGGTTGGTGTCAATATCCTTACGTCGCTCAGCCGATTCCGCCAAAACCGTCACCTTGTCCGGTAAAGCTTCGGCAAACCCGCCGCTGACAAAAACAGCGTGTTCTTCACCGTTGGCATCAATATAACGGATGGCGCCGGTTTGAATCGGCGTCAGAAACGGCGTGTGCCCCACGAGTACGCCAAATTCGCCCAATACTCCCGGTGCGATTACAGTCTGTACCTCTTCGCTGACCACCTCTTTTTCAGGAGTGACCACTTCGAGTCGAATATTTTCAGCCATCCTTACCCCTTTGCGTGAAAGGGCCCATCGCCCACGGCGGCCTTGGCGCAGGCGGGACTTTTCTTCAGTTTGTTGTGGCTATTTACTGACTCAAGCCGTTCCGATCAAGCCGCTTTTTCCTGTTCTTTGGAGCTCTCAACAACTTCATCGATACCACCCTTCATATAGAAGGCCTGCTCGGGAATGTCATCGTGTTTCCCATCGCAAATCTCTTTAAAACCACGGACCGTATCCTCGATCTGCACATATTTACCCGGTTTGCCCGTGAACACCTCGGCCACATGGAACGGCTGGGAGAGAAAACGCTGTATTTTACGCGCCCGGGCAACGGTCAGTTTATCTTCATCGGAGAGCTCTTCAATTCCCAATATGGCGATAATATCCTGGAGCTCTTTATACTTTTGCAACATTTGCTGGACTTGACGCGCCGTGTCATAATGCTCACCACCAATATAAGCGGCATCGAGGATCCGGGAAGTTGAATCCAGAGGATCCACCGCCGGATAGATCCCCAGCTCGGAGATCTGACGTGAAAGCACCACGGTGCCGTCCAGATGGGCAAAGGTGGTTGCCGGCGCGGGGTCGGTCAAGTCGTCGGCGGGCACATAGACGCACTGAACGGCGGTAATGGAACCTTTATCCGTGGATGTGATGCGCTCTTGCAGCTCGCCCAAGTCGACGGCCAGGGTTGGTTGATACCCCACCGCCGACGGCATCCGACCCAAAAGGGCCGACACTTCGGAACCAGCCTGGGTAAACCTGAAAATATTATCAATAAAAATCAGCACGTCCTGACCTTCCACATCCCGGAAGTATTCCGCTTCGGCCAGGGCCGACAAGGCCACCCGGGCGCGCGCGCCAGGAGGCTCGGTCATCTGTCCGTACACCAGCGATGCTTTGGGTAAAACGCCACCCTCCTTCATCTCGTGGTAGAGATCGTTGCCTTCACGGGTTCGTTCGCCCACACCGGCAAACACGGAGATACCACCATGCTGCATGGCGATATTATGGACCATCTCCATCATGATAACGGTTTTTCCAACACCTGCACCGCCGAACATGCCCATTTTCCCGCCCCGGGGGAAAGGCACCAGAAGGTCGATCACCTTGACACCCGTTTCAAGAACCTGAACCGATGTATCCTGTTCGGTAAACTTGGGCGCCTCACGGTGAATGGGCATCATCTTTTCCTGGCTGATCTCACCGAGACCATCCACCGGACGTCCCACCACGTTAATGACGCGTCCTAAAGCCGCTTCACCCACCGGAACCATGATCGGATTGCCGGTATCCTTGACCGGCATGCCCCGTACCAGACCATCGGTAACATCCATGGCAATGGTCCGCACCACATTATCGCCCAAATGCTGGGCCACTTCCACCACGAGGTTGTCCTCTTCGTCGTTGATGGCCGGGTTGGTGATAAACAGCGCCGACAAAATCGCCGGTAAATTCCCTTCAGTGAACGCCACATCGACCACGGGTCCCATTACCTGTGTGATCTTACCGATATTCTCACTCATCAATTCCTCCCACGTTCATAAAAAGTGGTAAAATGATTATATCTATAAATCCCAAGATTATTAAAACAGCCCGCTAAAATTGAGTTCCGGCGGAATTGTCCGTTGCTCCAATTAACCCTTCAGCGCTTCGGCTCCACCGACGATATCCATCAGGTCCGCCGTAATAGAGGCCTGCCGCGCCTTATTATACATCAACGTCAACTCCTCGATCATATCGTTACAAGCCTTGGTGGCGTTATCCATGGCCAGCATCCGGGCGGCATGTTCACTCGTGGATGTTTCCAACAGCGCTTTAAACACCTGCACATAGATGTTACGCGGCAACAGATCATCAAGCAGTTCATTGGCCGAAGGTTCACAGATATGCTCGGCTAAATAGTCGCCGGACGTCGCCGCATCGTTTGCCTCTACATCTTCAATGGGCGGGATGGGCAAAATCTGCTGAACCGTGGGGACCTGTTTGGCCATCCCCGCAAAGTCGGAGTAAACCATGCAGACTTCGTCGTAACGGCCTTCTAAAAAGCCGTCCACCAACTTTCGGCCGGCATTACCGGCCACATTAAAACCAAAGGAAGCCCCCACAACCCCAATATATTCATCAACCTTGGCATTACCCTGATTTCGGCCCCAGTCGCGTCCTTTTTTACCAAAATAGGAGTAGGTCACCTCGGCCCCTTCGGCTGCTTTAGCAGCGGCAAACTGCTCAGCCTTTTCAATCAGGTTGGTGTTAAAACCGCCACACAAGCCGCGGTCCGAGGTGCACAGCACAATATGGACATTGGCCGCCTCCTCACGCGGCACCAAAAGCGGACTACTCTCTTCGCCCGATTTTTCCGCCAAACTTCCCAAAACTTCGGAAAACTTGGACGCATAGGGCCGAAACGCTTCCATGCTGGTCTGGGCGCCCCTAAGCCGTGACGCCGCCACCATGTTCATTGCCTTGGTGATCTGTTTGGTCTTTTTGACCGCCTTGATCTTATTTTCGACATCTTTCAAAGTGGGCATATGCGTTACGCCTCTTTTGTCTGTTCATAATGATTGCATGCATCGAAATTCGGGCCGCCCGATGCGGCCGATCTCATTAACGAGAGGTTGCCAAGGAACGATGATCTCTGCGGAAGCAATAACCTCTTAATCTATTGACACATTTTAACGCTGTAACAAGTTTGTTTAAATCCATTATACTTGCCCTCAGTGAATATACGGCACTTAACTATTTAATGGTGTCCTTGAATTCATCACCATAGGCTGTAATGGCCTCTGTCATCAGCTTATCCAAATCATCATCAATGGCCTCTTTTTCTTCCAGCCGGGAGAAAATTTGAGGATAGCGATCTTCGATGAACGGGTAGAGTCCGGCTTCGTATTTGGCCAATACATCCAGCGGCAGCTCATCCAGGAAACCGCGGGTTCCGGCGTATAAAATTGTCACTTGTTTGGCCATTGAAAGCGGCTGATACTGGGGTTGTTTGAGGATTTCCACCAAACGCGCTCCACGGGTCAGCTGTTGCCGGGTGGCTTTATCAAGGTCGCTGCCAAAAGCGGCAAACGCTTCCAGCTCACGGTACTGGGCCAGGTCCAGCCGCAAGGTTCCCGCCACCTGTTTCATCGCCTTGGTCTGGGCGGCGCCCCCTACCCGGGAGACCGACAGGCCAACGTTGATGGAGGGACGGACACCCGCAAAAAAGAGCCCCGGCTCCAGGTAGATCTGGCCATCAGTAATGGAAATCACGTTGGTGGGAATGTAGGCCGAAACGTCACCGGCCTGGGTCTCAATAATCGGCAGGGCGGTCAATGAACCGGCGCCCAGCTCGTCACTCAGTTTAGCGGAACGCTCCAGCAAACGGGAGTGATTGTAAAAAATGTCGCCTGGGAACGCTTCACGTCCCGGGGGACGGCGAAGCAGTAGTGACACCTGACGGTAGGCGGCCGCCTGCTTGGACAAATCGTCGTAGATGATCAGGGCGTGTTTGCCGCGATCACGAAAATATTCGCCCATGGCGCAACCGGCGTACGGTGCAATATACTGCAATGTGGCCGGTTCCGAAGCGGAGGCCGAAACGATGGTGGTATATTCCATCGCGCCCTCTTTTTCCAGGATCGCATGGACCTGGGCCACCGTTGATTTTTTCTGTCCGCAGGCCACATAGATGCAGTACACATCGGTCTCTTTTTGGGCCAGGATGGCGTCCACCGCCACAGCGGTTTTACCGATTTGGCGGTCACCAATAATCAGTTCACGCTGTCCTTTCCCCACCGGTGTCATGGCGTCGACAGACTTGAGGCCGGTGTAACAGGGCTCATGCACACTTTTTCTGGCGATAACACCCGGCGCCACCATCTCCACACGAGCCGTTTCAGCACCCTCAATGAGGCCTTTGCCGTCAAGGGGTTCACCCACCGGTGAAACCACACGGCCCAAAACCGCATCACCAACAGGAACCTCGGCGATGCGGCCGGTCCGTTTGACGATGTCACCCTCTTTAATGTGCGTGTCCTCGCCCATAATGGCGACACCGACATTATCTTCTTCCAGGTTCAGGACCAGCCCCGGAATCCGGCCGGGAAATTCCACCAATTCCAGCGCCATGGCTTTTTCCAGGCCGTAAATGCGGGCAATCCCGTCACCTACCGACAGGACGATTCCGGTTTCGGAAAGCTCGACCTTTTTGTCGTAATCGGTAATTTGATCCTTGATAATTTGACTGATTTCTTCGGCTCTAAGTTCCATTCGGCACCCTCACCCGTTAAAGTTTTTCAATATTAAAAAACATTTATGTAAACTGTCGTTTTACCAGCCGCCTTAAGCGCGCTCACCCTTTTTTAAGGATGCACGCATATTCAGAAGCTGGGTTTTAACACTACCGTCCAACACCAGATCGCCGATGCGGGTCACAATCCCACCAATCAGGCCGGGATCCTGTTTCACATCGAGGAGCACCTCTTTGCCGGTTCTTCTGGAAAGCCCCTGACGAATTTTTTCAATAGCCTCCTCGGAAAGCTCCGTGGCCGAAACAATAGTGGCTCGGGCGATTCCTTTGAGCTCATCAGCCAACTCCTGATAGAAAGCGTTGATTCCGTCCAAGAATCCGATGCGGCCTTTATCAAAAAGCAAGGTAATAAATGATTTCATCACACGGGAAAGCTCCAATTTTTCCACCACGGCGTTCAACACTTTTTTGCGTGCAGTTGCGTCATGGAGGGGATTGGTAATGGCCTGTTCCAATTCCCGGCTGGATTGGATCAGGCGGGTCACTCCGTCCAGCTCATCTTTATAACTTTCCGCCCGCCCGTCCTCTTTGCCGATCATGAGCAGCGCCTTGGCATACCGCCGCGCGACAGCTAAATTCTTCACGATGCCACCACCTTTTCCAGGTATTCATCCACCAGACGGGTTTGATCATCCGCGCCGATTTTTGATTTGATCAATGTCTCGGCTTTGGCCAGCGCCTTCTCCATAATGTCCGCATGCAGCGTCTCTTTGGCCTGGTTGAACTCTGATTCAATGTTGCGTTTGGCCTGTAGTTCCAGCTTGTCCGCCGATGCTTCCGCCTCTTGTAAAATCCGGGTTTTGGCTTCCTCCCCCTGACGGATATACTCAGCCATAATCTCCTTGGCTTCATCGTCCAGTTTAGCCAGTTTGTCCTGGTAAACGGAAAGCTCTTTTTCGGCGGCCGCCTTTTTCGCCTCCAGTTCGCTCAGTTCCTTTTTAATACCATCCACCCGGCCCGAAAGGAAATTGGCCGCCGGTTTTCGCAACAACAAAAAAAGGACGATGAACAAAACCGCAAAGTTCATTACCCGATAGGTGTCTGTTGCCACCCAGCCGGCCCCGTGATCGCCTGCTTCGCCATGGCCTTCCGCCTCGCCGTGAGCGGTGTCCGTTGTTGCGTGGGCGCCCGCCGGGGCGTGGGCGTCTTGTGTTGAAGCGGCCGACACCGGACCATTTAACATAAAAGCGAATGCGACAATCAATAAAAAGAAGGGCACGATGATCAGGCCAACCCGTTTTAGGGCAAAGTGTGAACTCATTAGGACACCTCCCTGCCCAAAATCTTTTGACCAATGGCATCGGCAAAACCCTCCACCTCTTTCTCAAGGTCTTGCCGGACCGCGTTGGCCTCATTCGCAATTTTTTCTTTCACCTGGGCCAATTCCGCCTGGGCTTTGGCGTTGATTTTGTCAATGATGGCCCGCTCTTCCTCCCGGGCCGTCTCGACAATTGCCTCTTTCTCCTTCATCCCCTCTGCCCGGGCGTCCCGGATGCCGGTATGGTAGGCGGTGTCATGTTTCGCGGTATCATCCTCAAATCTTTTGATGCCGCCGGAGAGCCCATCAACCGTTTCCTTGCGCTGTTGTAAAATGCTCCGAATCGGTTTGTAAAGCACCGTATTCAGGATCCAGATCAGCAACAGAAAGTTGATGATTTGAATTAAAAGCGACCCGTCGATATTTATCATAGGCACATCCCCTTCAAAATTTACCTGTCAAAATAGATATTAAAAACCTTAAAGCCCATATCACGCATATCCATCCGGAAAAAGCCGATGCCTGTTTCAACCGGGCATGCCGCAGAAAAAGGTTCGCTGGCCCGCAACAATAAAAAATATATGGGGATCACCTCAACATCACTCGCTCGCATTTATACCACCGGCCCAAATCGGTTGTCAAAGGCTTTTTAATTCATTGGGCCGCCTATAAGGTTGAAACCACCGTCTTTAAGACGGTCATCTTTTAATAGCAGTATGTATGTAGATACGGATCACCCCCGGCTAAAGCCGGTGGTTTCGTCCGGTCGGCGTAAACAACCACCCCATAAATGGGGTGGCCTTCCGACCGAGCATTAAAATAACATTGACGCACCACAAACCCATCGTTAAGACGATGGTAATTTAGTGGGCCGCATTATGATCTTGCAGTTCGCTGGCAATCGGCCAATTGCATAAGTAACCGATCAATGATACCCTAAAAAAGCCTATTGGGATAAACCGAGAGCAAAACGGCAAAAACGATACTCTTTGTTATAAAGTTGCCCTGATGTCGGATAAGGGCATAATGGTCTCGATGTGGGGCTGCACAAATCCATGCTGCCGGGCCGAGTGATAACATGAAAGGGCGCATCCGGGAATTCGGAAAGGAGGTTGTTATCTTTGACCAGCAACGTAACTTGGCTAAATGCGCCATAGCGACTCTCCGACCTCATCACTACATCAAGAATTGCTTATTGTTTCTGCCACTGCTCTTGGCACACTCTCTTGACCTTGCATCGTTAATGCATGCCGGTCTGGGCTTCATTGCCTTCAGCACAGCAGCTTCCGCCACTTACATCATTAACGATTTGGTAGATATCGAGGCCGACCGAATGCATTCCGAAAAACGCAATCGGCCTTTTGCCTCCGGTTCATTGCCCGTCAAATACGGCCCCATAATGATTGCAGTGCTGTTTTTTGTGGCAGCGCTTGCCGCCTTGTATTTGCCGCCGCTTTTCCGGGTTGGGCTATCCGGATACATAATATTAACCACGATCTATTCTTTCCGGTTAAAGCGAAAGGTCCTGGTGGATGTTTTTATGCTGGCATCGTTCTATACTTTGCGCATCATCGCCGGCGGCTGGGCTACTGGTGTACCGGTATCAAGTTGGCTCTTGGGTGTAAGCGCCTTTATGTTCACATCAATCGCCTTTGCTAAGCGGGGTATCGAATTATACAAGAACCCACCCGAGGGGGACGGGTTGAGTTCGAGGCGCGGGTACACACAAAAAGATCTCCCCATGATCCAGCAAATGGGCATCGCGTCAGCCTACAGCTCCGTGCTGATGCTGGCTCTTTACATTGGCGGCGAGAAGGTGGCGCAGATGTATTCACACCCGAACGTCTTGTGGCTGGCTTGCCCGGTGGTATTGTACTGGCTTTTGCGTTTCTGGCTAAAGGCGCACCGTGGGCTGCTTCACCACGACCCATTGCTCGATGCCGTGAAGGATCCCGTTAGCCTTTCCTGCATACTGGTAATTTTCGTAATAGCGATTGTTTCTATTTGAAGGAGTGTTTTGTGTCGGCGGTGGAATACCTCTGTGGCTGGGGAAACTATGAGAAGCGTCAGTGTACTGCCTATTACCTGAACAGCAGGGCGAATTTACAACGTTGGATCAGCGCTTCTAATGAAACATACATCGCCCGTGGGTTCGGTCGCTCTTACGGAGACTCGGCAGTCAACGCCGGCGGCAGTGTCCTGCATCAAAGCCGGCGCAACCATTTTCTGGATTTCGACGATCAGAGCGGCATGCTCACTTGCGAAGCAGGTGTTTCTCTCGCGGAAATTATTGCCGTATTCTTGCCGCGCGGTTGGTTTCTGCCCACCACTCCCGGCACCAAGTTTGTGAGTGTGGGGGGCGCAATCGCCGCTGACGTACACGGCAAAAATCATCACATGGATGGTTCTTGGGGCGCCTTCGTTCGGTCCTTTGATTTGCTGCTGCCCGGTGGACAGATACAAACCTGCTCGCGCACACAAAACCAGCCCTTATTCCGGGCAACCATTGGTGGTATGGGGCTTACCGGGATTATCCTGCAAGCCACAATCCAGTTAAAACCTGTGAAAAGCGCGTGGGTTGAGGTTAATTACAAGCGCGCAAAGGATTTGAACGAAACTTTTTCCATTTTTGCGGAAAATGCAGGCAAGTTCCGCCACGCTGTCGCCTGGATTGATTGTGTGAGCAAAGGCGCCCGTATGGGCCGCAGCATATGCATGTTTGGCAACGATACTGCTGAAGACATTGTGCCGGTTCGCTATCGCCAAAATCCCTTTAGAATTGCGCGAAAACGCCACAAGACGCTTTTCTTCGATATCCCGGGCTGGGTATTAAATCCGCTCACTGTAAAAGCCTTTAACCTGCTCTATTATGCCAAAAATAATGATAGAACCGAACTGGTCGACTACGATTCTTTCTTCTATCCCTTGGATAACGTATCAAACTGGAATCGAATTTACGGCAAAAATGGTTTTGTCCAATACCAGGCCTTTCTGCCTCCAGACACGGCCGAAATTGGTTACCAACAGATTCTGGAGCGAATCACAGCAGCTGGTTTTGCCTCATTTCTGGCCGTCTTTAAATCCTGCGGCGCCGGCCGCGAGGGTATTCTGTCGTTCCTGGATCAAGGCTACACCCTTGCGCTGGATCTGCCAAACACAGGGGATAGGCTGCGGCAACTGGCAGCCGATTTGGACAAAATTCTAATTTATAATGGAGGTCGTCTTTATCTGGCCAAAGATACGCTTACAAGCAAAAAAAACTTTTCAGCCATGTACCCGCAGTTGCCTCAATTCAAGGGCCTCAAGTCCGAGGTTGATCCTCAACAGCAGATCGTATCAGACCAGGCCAGACGACTGGGGCTTGTGGAGGTTATATGAATGAAACCACTGTAATCTTAGGCGCCACATCAGACATCGCCCGCGCTTTGGCCCGGGAGTTCGCTTCATGCGGGGACAATATTGTGCTGGCGGCCCGCGACAGGGAACAATTGGAGACCATGGCAAAAGACCTGAAAATCAGGCATTCCGTCGAGGTCGGCAGAGTTGTTTTCGATGCGCTGAGCTTTGATCGTCATCAGGAGTTCTGGCGACAGATGTGCAGTACAGAGGCCGGTGAACCCACCCGGGTTATACTGTGCTATGGATACATGGCCAACCAGGCCGAATGTCAGTCCGACTGCAATAAGGCCAGGAACACTATCGATGTCAATCTTACCTCCGCTGTTTGCATGCTGGAATTAGCAGCATCTGACTTTGCCGAGAGGGGAAGCGGCGCCATTGCCGTTATTTCCTCCGTTGCCGGCGACAGGGGCCGCGCCGCCAACTATATTTACGGCGCTTCCAAGGCCGGCCTGACTGCTTACACCGCCGGTTTACGCAATCGGCTTTTCGGAAAGGGCGTACATGTGCTCACAATAAAGCCCGGTTTCGTTGACACCAAAATGACTAAAGGCGTCATCAATCCCGACTCATTCCTTGTGGCCATCCCGGAACAAACCGCTCGTGACATCCGTAAAGCTATGGATCGCAAACTGAATTTGATTTACACCCCTTGGTTCTGGCGGATCATCAAAATCATTATTTGCAGTATCCCGGAATTGATCTTTAAACGCTTAAAAATATAAAACGGGATAGGGGTCAGGTCTGCCCTTGACTCTTCTCTAAGGCCATTTCCATCTTCAATCGCGCAACCGCTTGCTGACCGTGCTGTCTGTTGAGATCTCAAACGCCCGGGCAATTTGACCCAACGTAACGTATCGCGCCGCAACTTTTTGACAAGACAGATCGTCGTGTTCCGAGGCTCATTCAGCCGCCCGCGCCGCGCCTTCAGAATATCGGGCCGCGCTACACCGTAAAGAGCGCAAACGACCGCACAAATACGATCCACGTCGGGCGCCGGTTCCCGGCCTGAAGAAATCTCCTGCCCGATCTTTGCCCCTCCGTAGCGCTCCTTAATCCGGTTGATGAATGTTTGGGGGCCGAGGTAAACGGGCCGCCTGCTCCGATTGACGGCCCGGCTGACATCATCTTCTTCAGCTACAGATACCCGTTGACGATAGCGGCGCAGCCACTCTTTGCGCTTTTTCGCCAAAATGAAAAGAATGCAGTATTATACAGCCGGTCCCATTTCCTGGAAACAGAAAGGCAACCCTATAAGAGTCAAAGGCAGACTTGATCCCTCTAGCCCCTTTGCTCATCTACGGACTTGGCGAAATCCAGAATCGCCACGCACAGTTTCTCCAGAGAGGCCGACTTCTTGCCCTGTTTCCACGCTGCCGCTACGGCGTGGCCAATGAACATGGCGTTCTTGTTCAGGCCCTTGACGTTGAAGTCGTGGTCGTCCCTGACCTTGTTCCGTATCTTGTTCCAGTCATCCTCTCCGATTTCCTTGGCCACCACGTCTCCGATGTTCGTCTGCCAGGTGACATGGTCGGCGAACCAACAATCAGCGCTGGGCATCGGAGGGGTGTCCATGTCGCCCAGCAACTTGAGAAGGGCCGCATTTTGTTTCTCGTGCGTCTCCCTTCTTTCGGGGGCATCCTCATCGGCATCGGCATCGAATATCGTGAATACCGGCAACCCCAACCCTTTCGCTATAGCGAGCGGATAGGCCATGTTCGACTTTCCATTGGTTGGCACGATATGACACCCCCGCCTCCTGTACTCATACCACTGGTCGTTCAGCGTCAGGTAGGTTCGGATGTATGCGGCATCTTCCACGCCTTCTACAAGAACGATGACGGGGGAGAAGAACAACTCGCTCAGTTCAGCACGGAGGACTTGTTCGACCTTCGCCGCCATAGCGTTGACGGTCGGCTTCGGGCCACTCCGTGCCTCGGCCAACGTCTTGGCAAGGTCGGTGAGCGGGAGATGGCTATGCGTGGCTCCAGCACCACCAGCCTTCCTGAAAACACGGACATTCGCGAAACGCCCGCCCGAGACAAAATACGGAGAGTGGGTGCAGAGGAGTACCTGCGTGTTAGCTTCGCTCAACTTATCGAACACCCATGCCAAGTGTCGAGCTTGGGGAGGGTGCTGATACAGTTCAGGCTCCTCGCACGCAAGGATTAGGCGGGGAGCGTCGGCATCATCGTTCCCGGCCAGTTCCTGAAGCAAGGCCAGCAGATAGGAGCGTTGGAGACCATGGCCGAGTCGGGCAACCATCCCCGTGAACCCCGACTCACCGAGCAACGAGCGGGCCGTTGGCTCGGCAATGGAAACTGCCTTGTTGGCATCAGCGTGCCATACGAGGTTCAGCGAGGCCTGCGGATGCCCCCAGTCCTGTATGCGCATGTTCAGTGCCTCCGAGAGGTTTTTCAGGGCACCTTCATTATCCTTGAGCAGTTTGTTGTATTGTAGCCTGCTGTCCTCTTTGATCTTGTCGAGGGATTCCGTGAACGATAACTTCGTCCTGACCGTGCGCTCCAGCAGTTTCCCCAGGACGCTCGTCCTCGCCTCCATCTCCTCCGAAGAAGCATCCTTCACGGCAGGGACATACGCCCACTGGATGTACTTCTCCAGCAGGTTGGCACCCTTCGAGAATCCGTAGAACTGGTCGTTGCTGAGAGCGATCTTGCATTCCTGGGGGTGGTTCTCCTCGTACTCCCGCAGTGCTTCCGCCATCTGAGCCTTGACCCTCACGTCTGGCAGGTTTGGATACCTCCCTCTTATCTCGGCATATGTGTCTCTCAGTATCTGAGCCGACTCTCTGTCACTGTCTTTGGCGAAGTAGACCTTGAAGTCGGGATGGACGAACCGCTGGCCCTTGTGGAGCACCGGTGCCAACGCGTTATTGGCATCCCACTCGGCCACGGCAGAGACGATCAGTTTACCGCTTCGGTAGTAATCCTTGAAGTCCTCCCGCGCCTGTTCTGACAGGTCCTCGAAGGTCAGCGTGATGGTGATTGTTCTGGTCGTGTCCTTCTTGAAGAAGTCCTCTATTGTCAGGTTCACGAGGTCGGTGGCAACATCTGTCGTGTCCCTGAAGAAGACACGAAGGGCGGTGAGGACGGTGGATTTGCCGGTACCGTTGGCTCCGACGAGGCAGGTGTAGTTGTTTAGGTCAACCGTCTCGTCCTCGAACGCTCTGAAGTTCTGTATCCTGATGCTGACAAGTTTCATCGCTCGTCCTCCGCCCACAAAAAAGGGGAGCCGGGATAGGGGTTAGGTCTGCTCTTGACTTTTCTTTATGGTCAATTCCATCTTCAATAACCCCTTACACAGTTCCGGTGCGTTCGCAAGCCTTTTTGTCATCCGCGCAACCACTTTGACCCAACGTATCGCGCCGCAACTTTTTGACAAGATAGATCGTCGTGTTCCGAGGCTCATTCAGATGGGGACCGAGGCAAACGGGCCGCCTGCTCCGATTGATCACCCGGCTGACATCATCTTCTTCAGCTACAGATACCCAGCGCCGATAGCGGCGCCGCCACTTTTTCGCTTTTTCGCCAAAATGGAAAGAATGCAGTTTTTATACAGCCGGTCTCATTTCCTGGAAACAGAAAGGCAACCCGATAAGATTCAAGGACAGACTTGACCCCTTTATTACTGTTACACTTAGAAATAACCATTTTTTGACAAATTATGCATATTTTGGTATTTGTTGAGGAATCAAATTTGGTGGTTAAACCAAAAACGATCACGCTCCATTACGCAATGAACAAAATTATTGATTACATCGCTGAAGAAACAGGCGGAACAAACTACAAAACATACAAATACAACTTCGACGGTGTCGAAGTCCCATCAATCGAATACGACGATAACCAAGACATCGCCCTGGCAAAAAAAAATGTCGGAGAAACCGATAAGAGCATTAAGTCCTTAAAATCACTAAAAGAAAAAGCACAACAAAGAATAAATAAACCCCTGTTTAAATATTTCCTTGACGGAAGCCGCCGAACATACAAAGTCGATGACATCGCATACGACGACAGAATATACCCCATCGTAGCTGGCCAAATCGGGGTTGGTTGCTGCACCCGCAACAACCCATCCCAATTTAGAAAGATAGAACTGCTCCGCCAAAACGTCTTGGTTCTGCCAGCCCGCGCCGACATAGACGACAAACAAGACTATTTCTTTAATAACCTACGCTCAAAAATTAACGAGATTGATATCATAAAAAAACGAGGAATAAAAATCGATAAAGTCCTGAGCTATCAGGACAAGAAGCTGAACGAAGGGGAAAAATACGAACACAAAGGCATAGCAATAATCCAAGACGAAATGATCGAACAAGAAAAAAAACTTGTAATGAGCCTCGTTAAACAAAGAATGCTGAACGACACCGCTTATCTATTAAAGGACGGTTCACTTGAATACAAGGATGTTAAAAAATTCAGTGGAAGAGAACTTTCCAAAATCAAATCGAATTATTCTTGTGTAGTTGGGGTATCAAAACTATTCAATCCAGAACTTTGCAAGGACAAAGATAAGAAAAACATAGCCAAAAAAATCGCTGAGCTTCCAACTTTTCATAGAACACCTGCTTTTAAATATGAAAATAAGAGGGCCAAAGACGTAACATTCAGTATCTGGTACCTACGCATCAGAGAAATAGAAAGAACAATCGGCCCATTCGACGGAGTTCTGAAAGTCGAAAAGATATTGGTGACTGAAGAAGAACAAACAAAGGGCTTGGACAGCGATGAGATCGACTTGATAAGCGCGAACCTGATAAATGAGCGGTTCCCAACGTGCTACGGTCACGATTCGCGCTGGGCAAATCACCTGTACCCTGCCTACTTGACGGAAAGATACATCAAGAGTAATTACCTAAGCGAACATCTTTTCCTAAGCTTATTCTAACAGGCGAGGCACCCTATGGCTAGATCAATCGGTAAAGTCGCAGCAACTGAGAAGGTCCCGACAACAATCGACGAATTTTTCTTCTGGACAGATAAGGCAGAAATTCTGAACCCGTTCGATGTTGTCAAAGCCAAACACATCGAAAACTCAGTGACATTCGGCGTCATCGAAGAAATAAGCCACATCACAGATGCAGCGAGTTATCTCACAAGCTTTATCTCCAATGATTTCGGAGATATATCTTCAGTGCCGCACACCCAACGAATCGGAATGAACTTCGTTAAAGCTAAAATGGTCGGCAACACTAAAAGTATTTTCACGCCCGTTCTGGACGGGAGGGAGGTAAGTCTTGCAGACGCGGATGAAGTAAAAGTAGCGCTGGGTCTGGACCATGTAAAAAATCCTCTCCCTTGTGGCTACCTAAGAATGTATAATGGCGATGACGAAGTCCAAATACCAGTACACCTAAATGAAAACTTTGTTCTTGGCCCAGAAGGAGCACACCTAAATATATCCGGCATATCAGGACTAGCCGCAAAAACTTCATATTCGATGTTCATCACGAGGGCGATACAAAGTGCCTACTTGAACCCAGAGGACAAACAGAAAAAAGATGCAGAAGATGGTATCGCGTTTGTCTTCTTCAATGTCAAGGGCAGCGACATTCTGGCAATAGATGAACCTAATAATGGATTAAGTGATGTTGATATCAAACTCTACGAGATGATGGGCTTAGAAAATAAGCCCTTCGAACAGGTGACTTATTTCTATCCTTTCATCGAAGGAGACCAGACAAACACATATGCCCCGTCCGAACATGTAGAAAACCAAATGAAAAACGGTACCGCATACAAATACAAATATATTTTCGAACACGCGAAAGAAAACATTGACCTGTTTTTTGCACACGACGATGACCCAACGGAAACGATGGCAAGCATCATAAACTATATTTTAGGAGGCCACGGAAGATTTGAAGGGATTCGAAGCTGGAGAGACTTATTGGAAGAAGTAGACAGGCACTGCAAGCCAAAATACGAATACGCCGACAAATCAATCCTTGTCGGAAGCTGGAGAAAATTCAAAAGATACGTCAACAAAGCGATCTCTAATGATATGTTCGCAAATGGCACTAATGTAAAGACAAGACAAACAGAGCTCAAAGAATATATCTCAAACAACCTTAAAAAAAATGATGTTTTTGTGGTGGATATTGCAAGGCTTTCAGAAGATATGCAGTCTTTTGTGTTCGGCGATGTTGTCCGAACGATTTATGACCTGCAGTTAGGCGTGATTGAATCTGGAGATGAAGAAAATCGTCCTAAAAAGATCGTTATTTTTGTTGACGAACTCAACAAATATGCTTCGAGTGACATACCGAAAAATTCACCCATCCTGCGCCAGATCCTTGACATCACTGAACGCGGAAGATCCTTAGGGATCATCTTATTTTCAGCAGAACAGTTCAAGAGCGCTATTCACGACAGGGTAAAGGGAAACTGCTCAACGCACGCTTACGGGCGATCGAACTCAATCGAGATCTCCAAGAACGACTACAGGTTTATTCCCTCAGTTTATAAGAACATGATGACGCGGCTTAATCCCGGTGATTACATCATCGAAAACCCTATCCTTCGGTCGCTCCTAAAAATTAAGTTTCCAAACCCTTCCTACAGGCAAATCATTCATGGCTAAAAAGAAAACAATCATTGGCAAAGACGTAATTGAATCTTTAACGTCCGGTATGTATGAAGATTCGAGATTTATTTTTCGAGAATACATCCAGAATTCTGCCGACGCAATCGATAGCGCCGTTAACGCCGGCCTGTTCAAAAATAATAGCGAAGGAAACATATACATATACATAGACAAGAGATCAAAAAAGATCCGCATAGAAGACGACGCAACTGGCATCAGTATCGATCAAGTAGAGGATGTTCTAAGAAACATTGCCCAATCACCAAAAGAAAGAGGAGTTGATAAAGGATTCAGAGGAATCGGTAGACTTGGAGGGTTGGGCTATTGCGATGAACTAAAGTTTATCACTTCTTTTAGTGGCGAAGACTCCAAATCAATAATGGTCTGGGACGCTAATGAACTCAACAAGATCATTAATGATAGGACAAAAAAAGAAGAAGCGTCTAAAGTAATCGACAAAGTCACAGATGTTGATTTAGAGCCAGAAGACCCCAAGAAACATTATTTCCATGTAGAAATGATTGGTGTCAATAATCCTGCTTTACTGGATAAACAATCCGTCATGGACTACCTAAAAATGGTTGTTCCCATCCCTTTCCCGAAGGGATTCCACCTAAAGGAAATAATCTACGATGACCTGAAGAAAAACGGTCTCGTCCTAGACGAATACAATATCTTTGTCAACACAGACCAATTATACAAAGGATACACATCCAGTATATACGATAACAATGGCAAGAAAAAGGACGAAATAAAGGAAATTAAGACATTCACGCTGAACAACTCTGGAAATGAGATATTGGCCTGGGGATGGTACAGCATCTCAAATTTTGACGGCGCGATTAACAAGAAAAATATGGCAAGAGGAATCCGACTAAGGAAAGACAACATACAGATCGGTTCCGAAACAACTCTTTCAAAACTTCACCCTCATACAAAAAACCAAAACTACTATTTTGGAGAAGTCCACGCGTTCAACAAAAATCTAGTCCCAAATGCCAGAAGGGATTACCTAACTGAAAATAAATATTGCCAGCAACTCGAGAATGAACTCAGCAAATTTTTCCATAAAACCCTTAACCAGATATTTAACCGTGCATCCAATCTTCGGAGTGCTGACAAAGCCATTTTGGCTTTGAGGAATAAACAAAAAGAAATTGAGGAGCTCAAAAAAAATGGTGTCTCGAACAAAAAAGTTCTGAAAAAAATCGAACAAGAATTAGAGCAAAAGAGAGAAAAAGCTGAGAAGAGCAGGACATTTCTTGCGAATTTCAAGAAAAGAGCGGAATCAGAAAATAATGAAATTCACAAGAAGCTCTATGATAATATTGTAACATCTAATAAGATCAACATCAAAAGAACGACGACAAGGCTTAAGAACAAGCTTGATGAAGTCCCTAACAGAATAGACAAATATAGCAAGCTAAATAAAAAAGAACGAAAAATTTTAATCAAAGTGCTTGAGGTTATTGACGCGACTCTTCCTCCGGACACAGCAGAAGTGTTAAAGAATAAGATAGATGCAAAATTCAAATGATAAACTGCGCATACTGTTAATAGAGCCTAACTACAAAAACAAATATCCTCCCATTGGCTTGATGAAAATATCGACTTTTCACCGAAGCCTCGGAGACCAAGTAAGATTTTACAAGGGTGACCTTAAAGCATTCGTCATGAACGAAATCCTTGATGAATGCATCAAGCGCTTGGGGAACGTAGATGGCGGCATTGAGTGGATTGATAAAAGAAAGCAGCTGCGGCTCTATATCCAACGCAATGACTTATCTGTTTTTGATGATGGGAAGATCCTGAAATCAAGCGGGTGGCCGCTTATCGAAGAGAATCTTCGCTATTACCGAAACTCCTACGCAAAAAAAACCTACACCAAATACATTAAGTGGGACCGGATCTATATCACCACTCTGTTCACGTTTCATTGGAAAATAACAGTAGACACAATTAATTTCTGTAAAAACCTCGTTGACGACCAAAAAAAAATCTGGGTTGGTGGGGTCATGGCTACTTTGATACCTAAAGAGATTGAAAAGGCTACCAGAATTAAGCCACTCACTGGCATCCTGGACAAACCGCGTCAGCTCGATAAGAGAAGCCAAAAAATCGTTGATAAACAGCCCTTGGATTATTCAATTCTTTACGAAATCGACTATGAGTATCCGTTCTCAAATGCCTATTTCACCTTCATGACGAAAGGCTGTAAGAACCGGTGCGAATTCTGTGCCGTTCCAAAACTAGAACCAGACTTTCTTCAAAAGATTCCGACAATAAGAAAATTCAATTACACTAAAGAACATTTCGGCGACCAAAAGAATCTTTGCCTAATGGATAACAACGTGTTGGCCTCCGAGAAATTCACTGAAATCATTGAAGAAATAAAAAGAATGGGCTTCTATAAAGGTGCTACCTTCGAAGAACCGAATCATCTCGAGATTGCCATCAGAAACCTGAAAGTTGATTTTAATGATAGGGCGTATATTAGAAGATCTTTTAAGCTGATTCATGGGTTGTTTGATAGAATAAATGGGAATACCGCCCAGCAATATTACGATATTTTAGACAAATACAAATTGCTGAAAATTGAAACCGCGACGAAGCAAAACTTATTACGTGCGTACCCTGAATTAAAACCGATTTACAATCGATATCTTCCGTACAGGAAAGGGCTTAGATATGTTGACTTCAATCAAGGTGTTGATTGCCGTTTCGTAACCGAAGAGAAGATGAACTTGATGAGCGAGATCCCAATACGCCCATTAAGAATCGCCTTTGACCGCTTAAGATACGAAAAAAAATACAGGAGAGCCGTTCATCTTGCTGCCGAATACGGAATTAGAGAATTTTCAAATTATCTCTTATACAATTACAAGGACCACCCGGACGAGCTATATCGGCGGCTTGAAATCAACATGGATCTCTGCGAAGAGCTCGATGTCAATATCTATTCATTTCCGATGAAATACATTCCTATCAAAGGCGAGGCATCTAAAGATAGGAGCTTTACGGGACCTCATTGGAATAAAAAGTTTATTGGAGCAATTCAAGCAATTTTAAATGTTACCAAGGGCATTGTGGCGCCTCCAAGCCGCCATGAAAGCGGTGATAGCTTTTTCAAAAAAGCCTTCGGAAAAAATCTGGATGAGTATCAGGAGATCCTGTACATGCCAGAAACATACATAATTTACAGGAAATTGTTTGAGAATGAACTAGGGTTTACATTGGATTGGCTGAAGCTTTTTAGGACTATCAAGAGATCCAAACAGTTTGATGTGTTAAAACCAATCATTGAAGAAAACAGGTTCGCTAAACTCAATGGGGACTTTAAGGGCAAAAGGCTTAACGAAGTCATCAAGCATTACAAAGTCAGAAGAGATGATGTCAAGATATTACAAGGAAACCCGCATAAATACAAAAAAATCGATACGATACTGAAAACAAATGGTTATTTGTAGTTATTGGAATTTCTTATGAAATCATTAGACGTAACCCAAGAAAATAGTCGTCAGATAGGGGTCAGGTCTGCTCTTGACTCTTCTTTATGGTCAATTTCATCTTCAATCGCGCAACCGCTGCTGACCGTGCTGCCTTTTTCGGTGATCCTGGTGCGGATTCGATAGACCTCATAGCCCACATTTACCCTGTCTGCTACAGCACGTTCATGGCTGTACTCCATTACAAGGTTCTGATTGAAAAATCCGAAAGTCTGTTTTGACGGGGTAGCGGTTAATCCGATGATAAAGGCATCAAAATATTCCAGTACCTGTCTCCACTGATTATATATGGAACGGTGGCACTCATCGGTTATGATAAAATCGAACATTTCAATGGGCATATCCGGATTGTATGTTACCTCTTTTTGTTGCTCATCTGTCACATCGTAAAGAGACAATTCATCCGAATCCACGTCAAATTCCTGTTCTTTAAGCATGGAGAACAAACGCTGAATTGTTGTGATACAAACCTTGTTCACAGGGTCAATGACATTGGATGATAAAAGCTGAACATTATAAAGTTCGGTGAATTTTCTGCCATCATCGGGGGTAAAATACTGGGCAAATGCACCTCTTGTCTGCCTCCCTAATGTCCTGCGGTCCACAAGAAACAGCACCCTTCCGGCTTTTGCAAACTTGATTAAGCGGTATACAAAGGTTACAGCGGTGAATGTTTTACCACTTCCGGTCGCCATCTGGATTAAAGCTCTTGGTCTGGCCTTTTTGAAAGATAAATCAAGATTATTGACAGCTTCAATTTGGCAATCACGCAAACCATCGGTAATAAGTGGAGGGAGCTTCTGTAGCCTTGCTCTTAATGTTTCACCCTCTTTGACCCATTCCAGCAATGTTTCGGGCTTGTGAAAACCAAAGACCCTCCTTGATCGGGGGGCAGGATCACGCTCATCCCTGAAAAATGTTTCAACACCTGTGCTTTCGTATGCAAAAGGCAAGGGCAGCGTGAAATGGATAACATTATCGGGGAAACCATGAATATACCTTTCAGACTGTTCCGCAACTCCGCTTAATGTTGTACCCGCTGATTTAGCTTCAATGACCCCTATGGCTTTTCGATCAACAAATAATGCATAATCAACAGGGCCCGTCTTGGTGGGATATTCCCGAACAGCCACACCAAGCCCTGCACCCAAGTTGATTTCATCGACATCCTGGATTATCCAACCTGCTTTTGCAAGCAGTTGATCTATATCCTGCCCGGCTTTTTCTTCAGGTCGCATTTGGGTAATATTTCATTGGAAGATAACGTATAAAAATTGGTTCCTCGACGTTTTGTGTGGATTTGACCTAAAGCGCCGACCGTTTCACTCATACCGCAACATCCCTATGCTGACAATACGGCATGGATTCCCAGGCCTTTTACCACCCTCATCGGCGGCAAAGGGTTGCCGCCCTAATTTCATGTAGGTCGGCATCCCCATGCCGACAGGCTTTTATGTAGGTCGGCATTCCCATGCCGACAGGCGGGGGTTGCAACCTGCAAGCGCTGACGCCTTGTTTGGCGGCAAAGGGTTGCTGCCCTAATTTCATGTAGGTCGGCATCCCCATGCCGACAGGCTTTTATGTAGGTCGGCATTCCTATGCCGACAGCCGGGGTTTGCAGCCTGCAAGCGCTGACGCCTTGTTTGGCGGCAAAGGGTTGCCGCCCTACTAGTTTTGTTTGGCGGCAAAGGGTTGCCGCCCTGCTTTATGAGACCTTTGCATAACACCCCTTTGGGCCCAATTTGGGCGTCCGGCTCAAAATGGTATCCTCGAAATATGCAATATACTCCTCCGGTTCCATTTTTCGCCTTCCCTGAACGTGAACAAAAACAGATGTCCTGCAAAGGTCTCCAGACGGGACTTTTGGCGACGCCGTTTAAAATTCAATGCTGCCCGGTGTCCGCGGAAAAGCGATAACATCACGGATATTGGAGATTCCCATAAGCAGCATCAATACACGCTCAAACCCCATTCCAAATCCGCTGTGCGGCACACTGCCGTAGCGGCGGGAGTCCAGATACCACCGGTACGGCTCTTTGGGCAGCGCCAGCTCTTCCATGCGTTTTTCCAGGACATCCAGCCGCTCTTCACGCTGGCTGCCTCCGATAATCTCACCGATCCCCGGAACCAGAAGATCCATGGCGGCCACGGTCTCTTGATCGTCATTGACGCGCATATAAAAGGGCTTGATGGTTTTGGGATAGTTGTAGAGGGTCACCGGTTTTTGAAAATGTTTCTCGGTTAAATAACGTTCATGCTCCGATTGCAGATCGGCCCCCATGGCCGCGGGGTACGCAAATTTTGTTTGGGCCGTTTGTAAAATTTCAACCGCTTCCCCGTAAGGCAGACGAATAAACTCGCTGTTGAGAATATGATCCAGACGCTTTTTGAGGCCCTTATCGACAAATCGGGCAAAAAGCCCGATATCGTCGGGGCAGTGGGAAAGGGCGAAATCGATCAGATATTTAACCATCTCTTCTCCCAGGTCCATGTTGCCCCCAAGGTCACAAAAGGCCATTTCCGGCTCAATCATCCAGAATTCGGCCACATGCCGGCGGGTATTGGAGTTTTCCGCCCGAAAGGTGGGGCCGAAGGTGTAAACATCACCCAAAGAGAGGGCGAACATCTCCACGGCCAACTGCCCCGAGACGGTGAGGTTGGCCTCGGCGCCAAAAAAGTCGTTTTGATAATCGACCCTGTTTTCTTTTTTGGGGATATCGTCGAGATTGAGGGTCGTCACCTGGAACAGTTCACCGGCCCCTTCACAGTCGGATCCGGTGATAATCGGCGCATGGATATGGCGAAAACCGCGGTCACGAAAAAATTGATGCACTGCAAAGGCCATCTCCGAGCGAATCCTGAAAGCAGCGCCATATTTATTGGTGCGGGGCCGCAGATGTGCGATGGCGCGCAAGAACTCATCGCTATGCCGTTTTTTTTGCAAAGGGTAATCGTCCGATGCAAAATTGATTATCTCCACCGTTCGCGCTTGAACCTCCCAGGATTGCCCTTTGCCCGGCGACGCCGCGAGGGCGCCCTGGACCGTCACCGCCGAACCGGTGGTGATCTTTTTGATCTGTTCGTAATTGGTCAATTTCTCATCGGCGATCACCTGGATATTTTTCAAACAGGAGCCGTCGTTGATCTCCATAAAGGAAAAAGTTTTAGCATCGCGACGGGTACGTACCCAACCGGAGAGCAGAATCGTGTCTGCGGGCCGGGTTGCGGTTAACAGTTGGTTGATTTTGATACGGGCCGGGTTTTTCATGTCGTCTCCCGGGAATGAGGCGGATATTGTTAGCCCGAATTTTGCATGAAATTTTACCGGAAAATTATTTATATTTGATATTTCAGTCTTATAAAAAAAGAGACCATTGCGGAGCCAGGCGCCGCAATGGTCCGCATTTTTAATGGGGTGAGTGATGGGACTTGAACCCACGGCCACTTGGGCCACAACCAAGTGCTCTACCAACTGAGCTACACCCACCGTAAGAAATATACTCTATACTCACTAATTGGATTGATATCAAGAGGTTTGTAATCCAAATATTCCATGAAATGTTACCAGGGCGGTGATAGATTATTGTCCCGTTCCCCGAATGGGACAATAAACAGGTGAAGAAACAAAGATGATTCACGCTATTGTTAGGGGGGATTGATTCGCGCTGTCATTCGGGTTAAATTATAAAAACCTGATGGCGTCGTAAAAATCTCATCTGCGGCGTTGTTGCGGTTTCTCGGACACTCGGCATACTGCATACATAGGCTCGCCCCCGACAAACCCCAACACCTTGCACTTGAGTAGCCATCACAATGGCTTTTTCCGAGTGTATAAGTTTAACCGTATGGGGTCAACCTGACAGGAGATCGCACTTGAACGCAATGCCCCTATTTATCATGCGGGCGGTGATCGGCGCCGTCATGGCCGTGGTGATTGCGCGGCTGTTTCGACCCGGCGCCGGCCCTTTGTTTACCGTTATTTTGGCTGTTTTTCTGGTGGGCGCGGCCTACCTGCTGGACTATTACCGTAACCGATAGCCTCATAAAAAGAGGGAAAAGGGATACCACCTTGAAGCAGATTATTCTCGGCACAGCCGGTCATATTGACCACGGTAAAACCGCACTGATTCAGGCTTTGACCGGCATCGATACGGATCGACTGAAAGAGGAAAAAGCAAGGGGAATTACCATAGAACTGGGTTTTGCCAATCTGGTGCTGCCCAATGGTCAACACTTGGGAATTGTGGATGTACCCGGGCATGAGCGGTTTGTGAAAAATATGGTCGCCGGCGCCACGGGTATCGATCTGGTGATGATGGTGGTGGCCGCCGATGAGGGGGTGATGCCCCAGACCCGCGAGCATACGGATATCTGCAGCCTGTTGGGGATCAAACACGGGCTGGTGGCGTTGACCAAAAAAGATTTGGTGGATGAGGCGTGGTTGGAGCTGGTGACCGATGATGTCACCGCATTTGTCCAGGGGACCTTTTTGGAGGAGGCGCCGGTTGTACCCGTCTCATCCACCGATGCGTCCGGGCTGGAGGCATTGGCGGATGCGTTGGAAACAGTGGCCGGACAGATCCCCGAACGATCGGATTCCGGTTTTTTCCGTTTGCCCATTGACCGGGTTTTTACCATGAAAGGCTTTGGCACAGTGATCACCGGGACGCTGACCTCGGGCACCGTTACCGTGGGTGATCCGGTGATGCTCTATCCTTCCCGCGAAACCTCCAAAGTGCGCGGCATCCAGGTGCACAGCCAAAGTGTGGAACAGGCCCATGCCGGCCAAAGAACGGCCATCAACTTTCAGGGGCTATCCAAAGAGGCCGCCAGTCGGGGGGACGTATTGGCCCATGCGGATACGCTTGAGGTCAGCTACATGATCGACGCCCGGCTCCATTGCCTGGACAGCTTGCCCAAACCTTTGAAAAACAGGGTCCGTCTGCGGGTTCATACGGGGACCAGTGAAATTATGGGCGTGTTGATTTTACTGGATCGGGAAGAGCTGGCGCCGGGTGATACAGCGGTGGTGCAGTTGCGGCTGGAGAATCCCGTTGCCGTTGTGGCTCAGGACCGCTTTGTGGTGCGCAGTTATTCACCGGTACGTACCGTCGGCGGCGGGACAATCCTTAACCCCATGGCGCCTAAGCGTAAACGGCTAAATAACGAAACAATAACGGCGCTGTCCCATTTAGCCGAAGGCGACCCCAATGAGGTAGTCCGTCAGAATATTCGGGATGCCGGCGTCAATGGCGTTTCATTCGGGGTGTTGCGGATCATGACAAACCTGCCGGAAAAAAAACTCGCCCATCTGCTTGATCCGGCATTGTCGCGCAAAGAGATTGTATTGATCGACAAAGAGACGCGGCTTTTTATGCATCAGGCGCATGTGGAGCGGGTCGGCAACCGGATGCTGGCGACCTTACAGGCCTATCACCAAAAAAACCCCTTAAAAACGGGTGTTTCAAAAGAGGAGCTGAAATCCAAGTTCCCCCGGATTTCCAGTAAACTTTTTACCCTGAAACTCAACCAGCTGGCGCGGGAAAAAAACGTGGTGGTGGATGAGAAAGTGGTTCGGCTGGCAAGTCATAAGGCGGCTTTAGGGGTTGATGAGAATGAACTGCGGCAAAAAATCGTGTCCATTTGTAAAGATGCGGCATTGACACCGCCCTCCGTCAAAGATTTGGTCAAAATGGTGGCTGCACCCGATAAAACGGTACAGGAACTTTTAGCCTATCTGGTGGAGACCGGTGAACTCATCAAGGTCAAAGAGGGGCTTTTTTACGACCGTTATGCCGTTGGGGCGTTGCGGGAGCGGCTGGTATCGTTTTTACAGGAAAAGGGGGAGATCTCAACCCCTGAATTTAAGAATATGACCGGAGCCTCCCGTAAGTATGTGATACCCTTAATCGAATACTTTGATCATCAGCATGTCACCATCCGCATCGGTGATATCCGCAAGTTAAGAAAAGCGTAAAACAGGTCAAATTTTACAAAAGGAGCGTCTATAACATGTGCCGAAACCCGCTCAACGTAAAAAAGATCGGCCCCGAAAATAGGTAGGATCAGGTTTCCGGGGTGTCCCGCCGGACAATCGGTGGAGCGCTGTATTCCCTTTTGGCGGCGCTCACCGCCTGATTGGCAATGTTTTGAACCTTTTCATAGGCCTGTTCTTGCCGCTTGCTCAGTTCGGTCATTTGGGTTTGGTACGAATCCACCATCCGTTCAAGAGATTCCAGTTTGCTCAACAACACATTTTTTTCACCTTCGTGTTTCGCCGCCAGTAATGCTTTGGATTTTTCAAAGTCGGCGGTGAGGCGCTCACGGGTATTTTTCACCGCGGTATTGATTTCATTCTCCAGCGTTTTTGGGAAGACCGCCACCTGTTCCTGAAGGGTCGTAAATGCTTTTTGTTGCTCCTCAACGGCCTGTTCCCGAGCGTCCAGCTCGGTTGTGCGTTGTTGGCAAACTTTCTCGAAATCGATTTGATCTTGATCCTTCTTTTTTTCAAAGGCCAGGGTCTCGTCATCAAGCCGGTTTTGAAGCTGCTCTTTTTCACGGGAAAAGTGATATTCAAATTCTTCCTTTTCCCGTTGACGCTCCTTTTTGATCTTTTCAGCGGCCTCTTTTTGCACCCGTTCTCGTTCCGCGGTTTCGGTATCCCACTCTTTGCGGGCCGTGGCCATCTCTTCTTCAAAGGATGTTTTGCGGACCCGTTGGGCCTCAATCAGCGCGGCCAGGTCCGACGCTGCGGTTTCAACACCATAGATGGTTTGCAAATCCTCCTGACGCGTTTTTACGGCGAACTGGATCTTTTTAAAGGCGTCCAGTTCGCTCTCAAACTTGTCGGCAAGTTCAAGCAACGTCCCGTTAATGTCGCCTCTTAACTGATGCAATCGCTGGATCGGATCCTGGGTACTTTGAGACTCCGCTTCAGCCAGGGAGAGTTTCTTTTCCATCTCTTTACGGGCATTTTTCGCATCCAGCAGATCCTTGGCGTGGGTCCTGTATCTGGTTTTTAAACTTTCGTAGGCTTCCAGCAGCTCTTTTTTGGTGTTGGTCATGCTCACTTTGGGGATTTCATTTGCAGGACTCATAGGTTCAACCTCGATTCCGGAAACAGACAAATAAGGGTTCCTGCCGATTACCTACTTAATCATCAACGGCCTGTCAAGCGGTTCTTTGTGCCCCAAATCCACCGCCTACATGTTTATGGTCTCCTCCATTTGAAGCCACATTGCGGCTCTTCAAAGCACTTCACGTCCGGTGGATGCGCATTTCTCTTTTGACATGTGGGAAAATGATCCATCCGGCCGATTTGGGGCGCAATGAGCCACCACGGAATCCCGAATGGATAAAAAGCTGCAACATCAGCCTTTTTACAGGCCCATCATTGTTGATCCGGCTACTGTCAAGAAAAGAATACACCAACTGGAACGAACTACATAAGCAGCTCAAGTAACTCTTTTGTCAACGCGTCAGCGACCAACATTCCGCTGACAGTTAAAGCCAATCTGCCTTTATGAATCCGCGCATGGCCCTCATTGACCCACTGATCAATCAACCGCGCCTTGGCATTGCCGTTATCACCCCGTTGAAGCCCATCCAAAAACGCCAATTCAACCCCGTGGTCTGTCCGTAATCCCAGCATGATGGTTTCCACTGCCTGTTCTTTTAGGCTCAAAGTTTCGTGGTCTAATATGGGTAATCGGTTCCGGTCGAGAGCGGCGATGTAGCGGCCAATGGATGCAACATTCCACGACCGGACCGGCGGTTGAAAGGAGTGAGCCGCCACACCAAAACCCCAATAAGGGATACCGCGCCAATATTTCCGGTTATGGCGCGAGCGGCAATCGGGTTTGGCAAAATTGGAAATTTCGTAATGTTGGTACCCATGACTCGTTAAAAAAGCGTCTGTTTCCGTGAAGAAGCGCGCCACCTGTGAGTCATCCGCAGGCGTGATGGCCTGTTGACGGCAGAGCTTTTGTAAAGGTGTGTTGGACGCAATGGTTAAACTGTAACAGGATAGATGGTGGGGTGAAAATTTAATTGCCGTCTGGAGGTCGTCAATTAATTGATCCAATGTTTGGCCGGGAATGCCGAAGATCAAATCAATGCCGATTTGGCTAAAACCTGCTGCGCCGGACAATTCCAGGGCATCCGTCGCAGTTTTTTCATCGTGGCTGCGTCCCAACAGATCGAGAAGTTGAGGTTGAAACGATTGAACGCCGATACTGATCCGGTTAATTCCCATGGCGACGTATGCTTTTAATGCTTCAAGGGTCACCGCTCCAGGGTTACCTTCGATGGTGATTTCTACATCCGGGTGGATCTTAAAAGCACTGCGGACCGCCGTGAGGGTTTGGTTCACCTGATCCGTAGCTAACAGCGTCGGGGTGCCGCCGCCCAGATAGATGGAATCCACCCCTATTTGATGCTGTTGCCGCAGCTCGATTTCGCCGCAGAGTGCATCCACATAATCGTCCAGGAGATTTAAATCGGTTACGGAGACAAAATCACAGTAGCGGCATTTTTGACGGCAAAAGGGGATGTGCAGATAGATACCTGCGGGGCAGGTGTATTCGGTATCTTTGGGCAACTCGCTTGCCTGCCTGCGCTGACTCACGGTTGAGGTGCCTGTCAGGCAGCTTCCGCGATCTCCAGACCCAGTTCCAAGGCTTGATCATTCAGCTCGATGAACTGGGACGGGATGCGGGTTTTCAGCACCTTGCGAATCGAATCGGGGGTCACCGCCCGGGTGAGCCCCAACACCACGCCCAACATGCAGATATTGAAAACAATCGGTTTCTTGAGTTTTTCCATCACCGATTCAAACATCGGCAGCCCATACTGTTGGGCGTCAATTTTATGTTCAATGGCCACAAAACGGCTGTCGGTCAGTAAAAGGCCGCCGGGCCGGACGATCCTTGAAAATTTGTTGTAGGCCGCCTGGGTCAGGCAGACCAGCACATTGGGTTGAATCACTTTGGGAAAGTTAATGGGATTTTTGGAAATAATAATATCCGACCGGGTGGCTCCGCCCCGCGCCTCAGGTCCGTAGGATTGGGATTGTACGGCATTGATATTTTCGTATAAGACGGCCGATTCCGCCAAAATAATGGCGGCGGTGATGACCCCCTGCCCACCGGAACCGGAAAAGACAAATCGCGTTCGTTCCATATTTATAGCCCCTCTTGCGCACGTTGAATGATTTTATCATATTCTTGGGAATATTCCGGCAGCTCTTTTTCCACAAAAATTCCCCGTTCAATGAGGGCCGGGTTTTCAGCCTTGGCTTTAGAGCCGACCCGCGTGGTGTTCTCTTTTAAATGGCGCATCATGTCCGCAGCAGAACCTAAACGGTTCTTACGGCCGAAATAGGTGGGGCACTGGCTGAGCACCTCTACGACAGAAAAACCTTCGTGCAAAATCGCTTTTTTTATCAAGTCAGTGATCTGGGTGACATGATAAGAGGTCGTGCGCGCCACAAAGGTGGCGCCGGCCGCGCTGGACAGTTCCACCACATCAAAATCATGGTCGATGTTGCTGTAGGGCGCCGTTGTGGCCATGGCGCCATGGCCGGTCAGCGGCGAATACTGGCCGCCGGTCATGCCATAGATACGGTTGTTCATTACAATGGCTGTGATGTCGATATTGCGGCGGGCCGCGTGGATAAAATGGTTGCCGCCGATGGATAATGCATCGCCATCACCCATGGGAACAATCACATTGAGTTCGGGCCGGCTCATTTTAACTCCCGTGGCAAACGCCAGGGCCCTTCCGTGAATTGAATGCAGGGTATGAAAATCGACATACCCGCTGATCCGCGAACTACAGCCGATTCCCGAAACCATGACCACTTCATTGCGGCTCATTCCCAGATCTTCCATGCTATGCAGCAATCCGTTTAACACGGTGCCATGACCGCACCCCGGACACCACATGTGCGGAAAAAAACGTTCTCGAATATACTGTTTGATTGCCATGCTAAACCTCTTTTCCTTTGGCGGCGTAAAAACGGGTATGACCCGATTTTCGCAATGTACAGATGGACGGCACCATCCTAGACACCCTTGCCATGGAGCACCCTGAGGACATTGCGAATATCACGGTCGGTAATAAGTTGTCCGTCGATGCGGTTGGCCAGATAGACCTTTGTCGGGTCGTCCACCGCCGCTTTAACCGATTGCAGGGCTTGTCCCATATTCATTTCGACCACAACAATCTTGCCGGCCCGGGCTGTTTTCTGGCGGATCATATCGGCCGGAAAGGGCCATAGGGTTTGCAATTCTAAAAGCCCCAAGCGTTCACCCCGCTTGCGTCGGCTGTTAACCAGATGGCGGGCGCTACGGGCTGATGAACCGTAGGAAATCAGAATGCAGTCGGCATCGTCTAAATAAAGTTCCTTGTAGTGAGTCATTTGGTCAGCATGGTTTTCAATCTTATCCACCAAATGGTGCAGCAGCCCGTGAACAATCTCGGGGGTTGTGGAGGGAAACCCCCACATGTCGTGGAAAAGGCCGGTGACATTGTAACGGTGGATACCGCCGAAATCACTCATGGGTAAACGACCATCCTCACGGGGAAGATACGGGTGGAAATCGATCCCTTCTTTCATAGCGGTTCTTAACCGTTGGACCAGCGGCACCTTGCCCGCCTCGGGGACCACCAGTTTTTCCCGCATATGACCCACCACTTCATCCAACAGCAACACCACCGGTGTGCGGTAGGTTTCGGCGATGTTAAAGGCTTCGACGGTCATCCGAAAAACATCCTGATGGTTGGATGCAGTCAAAGCGACGATACTGTGGTCGCCGTGGGTGCCCCAACGAGCCTGCATGACATCGCCCTGACTGACATGGGTGGGATTTCCCGTGGAAGGGCCGCCGCGCTGGACATTGACAATCACGCAGGGGATCTCGGCCATGATCGCATAACCCAATGCTTCCTGCATCAACGAAAAACCGGGGCCGCTGGTAGCGGTCATCGCCTTGCTGCCCGTCAAAGAAGCCCCGACAATGGCCGCCATGGAAGCGATCTCGTCCTCCATCTGGATGAATTTCCCACCGCTTTGGGGTAGCCGAATGGAAAGCAGCTCGGCCACTTCCGTTGATGGGGTGATGGGATAGCCGGCAAAAAAGGTAAGCCCGGCGTAAAGGGCTCCTTCCACGCACGCTTCGTTGCCTTGTACGAATTTGACGGTACCCTTCATGCTGGTTCCCCTTGTTTCATGGGTTCAATTTCGATTTCAATGGCCAGATCGGGACAGCGCAGTTCGCACATTTTGCAACAAATGCAATCTTCAGACCGGACGGCCGCCACCTTGGCGTCTTTGTCCAATTCCAGGACATTTTTGGGACAAAATTCGACGCAGATCCCGCATCCTTTACACCATTCACGGTTGATCACATGCTGCTTCAGCTTCTTTTTCGCCATGCCGTAATCCTTATTTTATTATAGCTGTCTATCCCGTGTGCGCCGGGAAACGAAAAGTTAAAAACCACTAGGGACAATTGCACTGGAGAGAGTCGACATCGCACAACTAACCACGGGGATCCTTTGTGTCAAAACGGTTGTGAAAAAAATAAAATTCAATGGTTTAGCGCTAATCCCCTTTGATCACCTATAGCCCATTTTTACAGGCTTTGTTCAGGATGGGGGGTTCATGTAACGGGTCTAATGGGGAAAGTCAAGCGAATTGACTACTTTCTGTATGATTAATCACGAATCCTGGGGTTATTACCCCGCTTGTGCAACGACGCCGGAGTGTTTATATTTTGGGCAACAAATTTTGATGACATCGTAAAAAGGTCCCGTCATGACGACTTTTTACAGTTGTTTCAAGTTTTAACGGTTACGATCGGCGATTAAGAAAACCATGCCGCTATACACTATTGATGAAGCCGTTGCCGCCTTGCAGGAAGGCCGCATGATTATATTGGTGGACGACCCCAAATGGGAAAACGAAGGGTCGCTGCTCATGGCCGCGGAAAAGGTGACCCCCGATACCATCAACTTTATGGCGACCTACGCCCGGGGGCTGATCTGTCTGCCCATGGCCGGATCAATGATTGAGGCTTTGGACCTGCCGCCCATGGCGGCCAACAACACCTCAGCCTGGCAAAATAATTTCACCATCTCCATCGAGGCCCGCGAGGGCGTTACCACCGGAATTTCAGCGGCCGACCGCGCCACCACCATTTTGGCCGCGGTGGCCGACGATGCCAAACCATCGGATTTGGTGCGGCCGGGCCACATTTTTCCGCTCCACGCCCATAACGGCGGCGTGATGGTGCGCGTGGGCGCCACCGAAGGGGCTGTCGATTTAACCGCCATCGCCGGGTTAAAGCCGGCCGGAGTGATTTGCAAGATCATGTCCGACAACGGGAATATGGCCCGCCGTCCCGAACTGGAACAGTTCAGCGAAACCCACGATATCGGCATCGTCGCCATTGCCGATATCATCGCCCATCGCATGCGCCGTGACAAACTGGTGCGCAAGGTGGCCGCGGCCGATCTGCCGTTAAAGGCCGGTGGTACATTTCACGCGGTCGTCTACGAAAACGACCTGGATGATTATCAGCACATTGCCCTTGTTAAAGGAACCGTTGATTCGGGCCAACCGATCCTGGTGCGGGTCCATTCGGAGTGCTTTACGGGCGATATTCTTCGTTCCATGCGCTGCGACTGCGGCCCCCAGATGCACCACGCCCTGGAGCTGATGGAAAAAGAGGGCCGAGGGGTTTTTCTCTACGTGCGCCAGGAGGGCCGCGGCATCGGGCTGATCAACAAGCTCAAGGCGTACAATCTGCAAGACGACGGGCTCGACACCGTGGAAGCCAACGAACGCTTGGGATTTGACGCTGATTTGCGCGACTACGGTGTGGGCGCTCAGGTGTTAGTGGATCTCGGAGTCCGCAAAATGCGCTTGATTACCAATAACCCCAAAAAGATCGTCGGGCTGGAAGGCTACGGCTTAAGCGTGACCGAGCAGATCCCCGTGGAGATCCCCGCCAATCCTTACAATCAGTGCTATCTGGAATGTAAAAAATTGAAGCTGGGGCATCTTCTCAATATTGAAAACGGGAATGATTGATGACGTCGTAAAAAGCCTCATCTGCGACGTTTGTTCCGAGGGGAATTTTCTCTCATGTCCAAGCCCCGGCTTGGGTGCGCGAAAAAGGACTAAACGAGACCTTTGCATAACACCCTTTTGGGCCCAATTTCAGCGTCCGGCTCAAAATGGTATCCTCGAAATATTCAATGTATTCATCCGGTTCCGTTTTGCGCCTTCCTTGAACGTGAACAAAAACAGATGTCCTGCAAAGGTCTCACATTACAGCCAATTAATTCCATCAACCCGATAACACAATTTGTCAGACAAGGCACGCGGCCAGTGCTTCAAATTGGGCCTGACAGGCTTTAAGATCGCTGCTGTCATGGTACAGGGCCATCAGCTCTTTTGCGGTGGTGACCGCCCGCCGGCGGCCCAGACGGGCGGCATCAGCCAATAGTGTCCAATTTTCGGTCTGCATAAATTTACCGAACGCCTGTTGCAATTCGGGAAACACCTGCTTGTAAAAACCATCAATCAGCGCGGCGTAAAGTGCCAGGGCAGGCGCCTCTTTTTGGGCGATCAGATGGGACAACACCCCTTTAGGATGGGTGTCGGCCAGAAGATCCTTTGTGGCGCGGGCCAGCAGTTCAACAGGTGTGCGGACAAAAGTGCCCACGATCTCCTGCCACGCCCGCCGGTCAAAGGTGGTGTCCAGCAATTCACCGATTTCATGGCGTATATAGGTGCCGATGTGTGCCTGCAGTACCCGTTCCAGCCGTTTTCGAGGCGGGTCCGTCCTGGTCAACCCCAAACGGTTCAAGGCAAATTCAAGGGCCGGGCGGCCTGACTTTTTTAAAAAGGCCATCTCATCCCACAACACTTGACGGGCGCTGTGGGTTCTAACCAGCACAGCGTTGTCCTGATGTGTCGCCGGCAGGGTCATCATGTCCCGGGCCAATTCCCGGCCCAGCAGATAGACTGTATATCCTGCCGCTCGGATGCGCTTTTCGATGGGGGATAGAAAAAAGGTCGGCTTGAGATTCCCCAAAAGGCCCGCGCCGTAAAAGTAGCCGCCTGGAATGAGCGCTTCATTGATCGTTCGGGTGTCAAAGAGATCAACCGGCGCGCCGTTTAAAGACAGCGGCTGATAAGCGCTTTCGGCCACTTTTTCCCACCGCTCCTCGGTAAGGCCGATCCAATCCAGCAGCCGGCCGGAATCGTCTTCCTCCCAGGCATCCAGCCCATTCGTCCACTTGTAAAGATCACGAAACCGCAAGGCCAAGCCGCAAATGGAAAAGGCGCCCGCGTGATTGGCGTCGGAGATGGCGCAATTGACTTCTATTTGGCGGGCCAGGTCTTTGATTCGGGTTGGTGTGGGGGATTGGTGAGTCATCAGAGCATTCAATCCGTTTGTTTGCGCCGTCAATGTGTGTTACCTATCATAACCATTGTAAATGTATAAACAACAGGAAAAGTGATGGCCGCCAAACGGCCGGCCAAACAACGGAAAGGAGCCCCATGCCGGACATGTTTAATACCAGCCAAATAGAGCTGGACCTTGACGCCGCCAATCTCTACACGGAATCGTCCTATACCGATTTAAAGGCCGGCGCCATCCGTAAGTTGGCGCCCGTCACCATTGACGGCGACAAAGATCCCGGCCGGACCGCCATCTATATCGGCTCCACCCAGTTGATGACACCCGAAGGGCCGCTGCCCATCCAGGCCCGTCTGCCGGGAAACAACTTCAAGGAGGCCCTGGATGCCTTTCCCCGGACCATGCGCCAAGCCATCGATCAGACCCTGGCCGAATTGAAAAGCATGGCCGAAAAGGCCCAAAAAGAGGATGATGCGCGGATTATCGTGCCCGGACGCTAAAATACAATTCCAATGGTATCCTCGAAATATTCACTATATTCCTCCGGTTCCATTTTGCGCCTTCCTTGAACGTGAACAAAAACAGATGTCCTGCACAGGTCTCTAAAAATTAGGGGCATGTTTCCGGATTCGACGCTTTTCGCGGCATGGGAAGGCCAACACCCTTCACCGCCGGCACATATACCCCACCCCCGGCTGGGTAATGAGATATTTGGGGTCGGCCGGGTCGGTTTCGATCTTGGCCCGCAGGTGCTGGATATGCACATCAATGGTGCGGGTGTTTTCGTATAATCCCGCGTCGGGCCACAACTCGTCGATCATCTGTTCGCGAGGCACCACTTGACCGCAGTGACGCATCAGAAGTTGCAACACTGCCTGTTCTTTGGGGGTCAACTCCGCTTGAATCCCGTTGATGAAGACCTTGCGATGTAAAAGGTCGAGCCGTAATGGTCCACACGTCAAAACGGCATCCGGATCTGCGGGGGCCGGGGTGATCGCACTTCGCAGACGAACTTTGATCCGGGCGGCCAGTTCCAGATAATCAAAGGGTTTGACCATATAATCATCGGCGCCGGTCTCCAGACCGAGCACTTTATCGGAAACGCCGTCTTTGGCTGTCAGCATGATGATCGGCACCCGGGTTTTGCTGCGAATCGCACGGCAAACCTGGAGGCCGTCCATATCGGGCAGCATCAGATCCAAAATCACCAGGTCGGGCGCTCCTGCTTCGGCTTGTTCCAGGGCCGCCGCACCGCTTTGGGCGGTGAGTACGCTATAGCCGTCTAAAACGAGGTTGCCCCGGATGATTGTTAAGATATCGGGATCGTCATCTACCACTAAAATGGTTTTGGGTTCGCTCATCATCTTTACAATGTTGTTGAAATCACCCGGGCTTCGGGCAATGTAAAACAAAAACGGCTGCCCCCTGCAGGCCGGTTTTCCATCCAAATCCGGCCGCCGTGGGCCAGCACCACCCCCTTGCAAATGGCCAGACCGATGCCGGAAGAGGCCCGCTGCCCGGTTTTTTTCTGACGCTTGTGTTGGGGGAGCTGATAAAATTTATCAAAAATGAACGGCTGTTGCGCAACGGGGATGCCCGGACCCTGGTCCGACACGGCGACCTTGACCGCATTTTCCATTTCGGTGGTGGCGATGGTGATGCGGCTGTTTTGAGGCGCAAAGCGAATGGCGTTGGCCAGCAAATTGGCGATTACCTGATAAATGCGATGCCCGTCGGCGGTCACCCCGGTTTGTGGCTCACCTTGCAGAGCAATGGTGATCCGCTTCTTGGCGGCCATCCCCTGATAGGCGCCGATCACGTCGGTGGCGACATCTGTTAAGGAGAGCCGGCTTTTTTCAAGCTCCAAACGGCCCGCCTCAATCTTTGCGTAATCTAGAAAGTCGATAATCGTACGAATCAAAAAGGCGCTGTTTTTATGTATGATATCCAGGTACTGCGATTGAGCGCCATCTTGTTTGCGCCGCAAAATGTCCACAGCACCTTTGATGGCGGTCAGCGGTGTGCGCAGCTCATGGGAGATGTCCGATAAAAACTCCGACTTGGAGGTATTGAGGGCTGCAAGGACTTTGTTGGCCTCCAGCAGCTTGATGTTGGTGGCGGAAAGGTTGGCCGTGGCCGCGGCGATGCGCTTTTCCAAATCCGAATGCTGGTTTCTTAACTGTTCGTCCAAAAGATAACAGACGTTGGCAAACTCGTGGAGTTCGTCTTTGGGCGTTTTTTCCAGGTCGGCATCGGCGGTGTTGATAAGATTACGGGTCTGCTCGCGAAGATTGCGAATGGGCTTTAAAAAAAAGCTCCCCGAAAACCATAAAATCGAAGCGACCACAGCGATGGTGAGACCGGTCATCCAACCCAACAGCGCCCGGTTGTTTTTGTGGATGGCGGCCTGGGCTTTTTCAAAGGGGATCTGCACACTGATGCAGCCGCCCACATCCCCTTCCACGAACCCTTGATCCTGGTGGCATGCGAGGCAACTTTGATTGATAAAGAGCGGAGCGGCGTAACGCAGTTGCACTTTATCGCCATGGGTCTCAATCCGGCTGACCCCTTCATGGCGCCCTTGGCGAAACCGAACGATCGCGTTGGTTTCGAAAGAGTCGGGCCGGTTGGCGGGATTCAGGCCGTCCGTGTTGGTTAAATTAAAGGCGTAAAGCGATTCCTGTTCAGCATAGGCGGAGAGCCGCCGGGTCAGCATGGCCGGGGTCATTTTGGTGTATACCTGCCCGCCGGGGCCCGTTTCAAAGGGCGCCTCCAAGGCACCGTGCAGCTTATCGCCGGTTTTGCCCGCTACCATAATGTAATTGTGATCGGCCACCCACTGGCGGGTCAGGGTGATCTGCTTGTGCAAAATCACGGCCTGCTTTTCCACCTGGGCAATAAGCATCTGACGTTGTTGCCGCGCCATCCAGAAATAGAGCAGCCCAAAAACCAGAACGATTGGAATAGTGGTGGCGAGCAGGAACTTTAAAAAGATTCTCTGGCGAATATAGCGTAGCAATTTACTCGCGGTCACCTCATGTGAGCGTGTCAAGAAAATTGATTCTAATATCTGTGCTGCGGCGCACGTCCGGTACTTTACCAAAATAGTCGCAATGGTTCAAACTACAGGCTTTTTAGCGTCTGTGTAAAGAAATATTTACACACTTTTACCCCCCTTTTACACGGCTGTTTGATAAGAATAATTTCACCAATTATTGTTTGAAAATGGTGTTATGTGAGCATGCCAACCCCCAATAATGGACAGGCGGTATGAAAAAAGCCTTTAAAGCCGGTTTATGGATTGCGGTGGGTATCCTGATTGCATTCCCCCTGTTTAGCATGTCCTACTACACCATGGTGCGCACCTCCACGCCCAATTTTTGCGCTTCCTGCCACGAGATCACACCCGCTGTGGTCGCATGGCGCGCCTCCACCCACTTCAACAACGCATCCGGCGTTGTGGTGGACTGCATGGACTGCCACTTGCCCGCTCCCCATAAGACGTTCGATTTTTTCTTCGCTAAAACCTATCATGGCCTGAAAGACATAGTCCTCCACTTCTTTGGTGGCGGATACGACCGTGCAGAGGCGCGCGAATCGGCCTATGCCGCCTTCGATAATGATGTGTGCCGGAAATGCCATCGCAACTTGCTGCACATGCCCACACAGCGGGGCGCCATGTTGGCTCACCGGTCGGTTATACACGCACGGCCGGGATATGAAAAGAAATGTGTGGACTGTCATTATGACCTGGTTCACTCCAACAAGGGCCGGGTGATGTTCCGCCAGAGCCGGGAAACGCCCTATCAGGCCAAGGGGTTGCGGAAACTATAAACCTATTTTAACCAACATCGGGATTTCCATTTCGCATTATTTGCCAAACTGAAAGGAGCCGGACCCATGAGGAGAACACTACTGTTTTTGACCATTGGGATACTGGCCGTCGGTCTGTCGGTCGGAGCCATGGCTAAGCAGACCAATTTCCCCACGGTCAAAGAGTACCGGATTGAGCGTAGCGTCCCGCCGGAAGCCCAAGCGTGCATCGAGTGTCACCGCCGGACCACGCCCGGGGTGTTTGCGGATTGGGCCAAGAGCCGCCATGCCAATGCCAACATCACCTGTTTGGACTGCCATCTCGTTCAGCCTGGAGATCAGGATGTGGCTCAGGATCACGAGAAGTATTACAGCCGCTCCGACCTTCCCATGGGCGAGGCCAAGTACAAAATGCAGGTGGCATCTATCGTCACGCCCAAAGACTGCTCCCGCTGCCATCCCGACGAGGCCACTCAGTACAGCAAGAGTAAGCACGCCAATACCATTGAAATCATGTGGAAGCTTGATCCCTGGTTGAACAAAGGGATGAACTCGGATAACGAGCGTAAAACCGGTTGTTTCAACTGCCACGGTACGGTGATCAAGATTGATGAAAAAGGTAAAATCGATTCCGGCACCTGGCCCAATGCCGGAGTAGGACGGCTCAACTTAGACGGCAGCAAAGGCTCCTGTACCTCTTGCCACACCCGTCATCGCTTCTCGGTCGCTGAGGCGCGCATGCCCGAGGCATGCGATCAGTGTCATTTGGGGCCGGATCATCCCCAAATCGAAATTTATGAAGAGTCCAAGCACGGCACCATTTACCATGCCTACAAAGATGAGTACAATTTCGACGCCGCCGGCGGCACCTGGACAGCGGGCGTAGACTACCGCGCCCCTACTTGCGCAGCCTGTCATATGTCGGGCTCGGGTACGGAACCCACAAGTCATGACGTGACGCAACGGCTCTCCTGGGAAACCCAGGCGCCCCTGACAGTACGGCCCCAGGATTTCAAACCCTTCCCCTCGGGTACCAATTGGGAAGACGAACGCAATAAGATGAAAAATATCTGCCGAGCCTGCCATGGCGACTCCTGGATCAATGACTTCTACGACGGCTTTGACAAGGCTGTAGAAGAGTATAACGAAGTCTATTTTAAACCGGCCAAAGCCAAGCTCACCGAACTCTATGAGAAGGGCCTGCTCGACAAAACCAGGTTTTTCGACGAGCGCCTCGAGGTCGAATACTACGAGCTGTGGCATCACGAAGGCCGCAGGGCTCGTATGGGCGTCATGATGATGGCGCCGGATTATGCCTGGTGGCACGGCTTTTACGAATGCAAGCTGCGTTTTGCCAACTACATGGAAGAGGCCAACCACCTGATCGAAACCGGTGAGAAGGCCTATGTGGCGGAAGATTTTCCCAATGCCACGGGTGACACCACCAAGCCGCCGCTGATCTTTCCGGAAGGGTAAACTTCACTGGACATTTTTAACGACCTGCAAACCCCGCCGTCTAACCGGCGGGGTTTTATTGTCCCATTCGGGGAATGGGAGAAAAAGCGGCGATTCATCGTTTTATGTGGAAAATAAAGAAGGCCTTATGGTAATTCGCGCCTTCGTTTACCTGATAAAAGCAGGGCGATAACCCTTTGCCGCCGGACAAAGCTAGTAGGGCGGTAACCCTTTGCCGCCGAACAAAGCTGGTAGGGCGGCAATCCTTTGCCGCCAAACAAGGCGTCAGCGCTTGCAGGTTGCAACCCCCGTCTGTCGGCATGGGAATGCCGACCTACATAAAAGTAGGGCGGTAACCCTTTGCCGCCAAGCAAAGATAGTAGGGCGGCAACCCTTTGCCGCCAAACAAAACTAGTAGGGCGGCAATCCTTTGCCGCCAAACAAGGCGTCAGCGCTTGCAGGTTGCAACCCCCGCCTGTCGGCATGGGAATGCCGACCTACATAAAAGCGGTAACCCTTTGCCGCCGGACAAAGCTGGTAGGGCGGCAATCCTTTGCCGCCAAACAAGGCGTCAGCGCTTGCAGGTTGCAACCCCCGCCTGTCGGCATGGGAATGCCGACCTACATAAAAGCGGTAACCCTTTGCCGCCAAACAAAGCTGGTAGGGCGGCAACCCTTTGCCGCCGGACAAAGCGTCAACGCTTGCAGGTTGCAAACCCCGCTTGTCGGCATGGGAATGCCGACCTACATAAAAGCGGCAATCCTTTGCCGCCAAACAAGGCGTCAGCGCTTGCAGGTTGCAAACCCCGCTTGTCGGCATGGGGATGCCGACCTACATATAGACGTTAGTACAGATAAACACAGATTCCCTGTGAAAAACAGATCACCAAAAGGGTGCCCTATGAAACGTAACGGAATGGGCTATGGCGAAAGCTGGTGATGGTGATGGTCTGTCTCATAAACCCGTTATCCGTTATATGACCTGGCGGATATGCCCGATAAGCCTGTTATTCAGGGCAATTACATCCATGAAAAATTTTGCTTGCGATATTCTGTTACAGGGTCTATACACCAAATGCTGCGTTCGGCAGAATTGTAATATGACAGAAACAGAAGCGCATATTTTTTCACCGAACTTCTTATAACAACAGGGATGAACCAGTCGATCAGTAACCTCAATCTTCGTTTATACGCAACTGTGTCTCGATACGGGGCTTTCGCTTACGGCGAAACGCCACGTCCAAAATAGAACCGGAACCGGAAAAAACGCAGGAGCGCAAAATGAAGAAACTGACCCCTTTCTTAATCCTTGGAATCCTTTCATTACTACCCTTCGCAATTTGTACCCCGAATGCTTTTGCCCAGCTAGATTGCGGATGTTGGGTGGGAGAAGACGGTTGCAGCGAAGACCAGATATATCAGGTTCCCGGTGGCTGCGTCTGTTCAGACGAAGAGAACGGGTTTAAATGGGTCAAACCGCGCTGTGACTGTAGCTGCTATGTCGGAAGAGATGGCTGCGCGGCGGGAAATATCGGCACAAACCCGGTGGACGGCTGTTTCTGCTGGACTGAAGAAAACGGTCCCAGGGAGGTTGTCTGGACAGATGAAATTTGCCCGGGAGATCCCAGCGGCTGGCCCACAGCGGAACAGTTCGCCGCCGCCGAAGAGGCGCTTGAGGCGATGCGGGAAGCCCGTTCCGAGGCTGAATCCGCAGCCATCCTGGAAAACCTGATCCAATCCCTGGGCGATGATGTTGATCCTTTAGCGGCTTCGTTGATTCTCTATCAAACCAATATAGAACAAGCGAAAGAGCAAGTGTGGCAATCTCGTGATGCTGCTGTTCAGTATTTGCAGGATATGTTGCCAGTCCACAATCAGTTGGCTGATTTTGTGGAGTTGCAGGTTGAGGAGGAGGATCGTCTGCAAGGTATCATTAACGGTGAAAACAGAGATGCCCAGGGGCCGACCGGCGGCGACCCGGTGATTCTTGCCAGCGGATTTGAAGATTACAAGGTTCAGGATCTCAGCTACAAGGATATTCGCACCAACATCGAAATTATACGGCGCTACCGGAGTAATCTGAAAGAGACCCTGGGCTCTTTGGGGTACGGCTGGGTCTTTAATTATGACACCCATCTCGTAGTCGGCCGCACGCCTTTTTTGAAAGAGAAGATGGAACTGACCGCGGATTTGGCCAACCAGGCCTCTGCTTTGGCCTCCCAGGTTGAGGCCGAGCTGCTGAAAGCCGAACAGGCCCTTGCAAAGGCCCGTCAATTTGAAGCACAGGCACAGGAAGCGGCGGCCCTGATCGGTGACCTGAAAAGCCGGATTGAGACGAACCTGATTACATTGAACGGGCATGCCCGGGCGGCTGAAGACGCCGCCCGGCTGGCGGAAGAAAAAGCGGCGTTTGCCAATCTCCCTCCGGCGGACAGGGACGCGGAGAAAGCGCGCCAATACGCCAACGAGGCGGCCAATGACGCCGCCCAGGCTGCTGCTGCGCAAAATGGTGTCAATCAGAAACACGTTGAAGCTACGCAAAGATTGGGAGATATTCAGGACGATGTGGTCAATATAGCCGCCCTTGCAGGGGATACACGTCAAACGTCCCAAGAGGTTGGCGCTAACGCCAACAATATGGCCCGGGAAGCGGCCGATGCAGCCGAAGCGGTGCGTCTCGTTGAAGAACGATTCCCCCTGGACCCCTGGCCGGAAGACCCGGCGCGCTATTTTGGCGCCGATTATGTGAAACTGATTACTGTCAGGGGAACACCGATTCTGTTCAGGATGGAAAACAACGGCGATTACAAACCGGTTTCCGACGACGGTCGTTATACCCATACGATGACGCCCATCAACGGCGGTTACCGCATCACCACCAAGTACGGCTACCAAAACGATTATCTCAACACCGGTGCGGGCACTTCGCTGTTGGCCCGCAAGACAGACCCGAATAATAATACCATTACATTTAAACGGGAAGACGACAGGCTCACCGCCATCATCGATTCCTCGGGTCGTGAAACCACCCTGGCTTACAACGAAAGCGGGTATATCGGGAAAATCACCGACCCTTACGGCCACGAGCATCAATATGCCTATGCAAACGACAACCTGGCCGCCTATACCGACCCGGCCGGCCATGTGTGGCGCTATGGATACAGCGAGGATCGGCACCTGATCTCCCGCAGCGATCCCGAAGGCGGCGTTTACCAGTTCTTTTACGATCACAGGGGCCGGGTGACCAAAGAGATCGACAAGGAGGGCTATACCTTTACCTACGAGTACGATCCGGAAAATCGCACCACGACGATGACCGACCGTCGCGGGTTGACCACCACGTACCATTACAACGCTTCCCACCGGGTGGAACGGAAGGTCTATGCCGACGGTACCCAAAGGCTGTTTACCTATGATGAGCGCAACAACCGCACGTCGGTGACCAATGAAAACGGTGAAACAACCTCATTCACCTACGACGCCATGAACAACATGACCTCCCGCACCGACGCTTTGGGCAACGTCACCCGGTACACCTACGAGCCCGATTTCAACAGGATGACTAACCGCACCGACGCCCTGGGAGAGACCCGGGAATTTTCCTACGACGCCAACGGCAACCGGATACGGATTGTCCGGGAGGACGGCGCTGCACGGGCTATTGCATACAACAGCCGGGGCCTGGCCGTTTCCGTGACCGACGAAAACGGTCACACCACCCGGCTGACCCATGATCCGTATGGCCAGATCGCCGAGGTGATTTTTCCGGACGGGGCCAGGCGACTGTATGACGCCGATATTATTGGCCGGTTACTCTCCGTGACCGATGAAAACGGTCATACCACCGAGGTTGAATATACGCCCTTGGGCCGCGTGGAGCGGGTGGTTGATCCCCTGGGGGGTGAAACCAACGTTGTCTATGACGCCATGGCCCGCCCCGTGGAGATCACCAACGCCAACGGCAACACCTGGTTCTACGCCTTTACGCCGCGCAGCAACCTGGCCCAAATCACCGATCCCTTGGGCAACACCATGGCGTACACGTACGACGGTTCCAACAACCGGGTCCAGAAGCTGTATCCCAACCGGACCGGGGTTGATTACACCTATGACGCGCGGGACCGTCTCGTTGCAAAGCGGACCTTTCCCGGCGGCAGGGAGACCCGGTACGCTTACGATGCCGCCGGACGGCGCACGTCGGTGGAAGACGCCAACGGCCATGTCACCCTGTTTGAGAGGGACGCCCTGGGCCGCCTGGTTGTCCGCACCGACGCCAACGGCCATTCCATCCAGTACGATTACGACGCCTTGGGCAGCCTGCTGCGTGTCGTTGATCCCAACGGCAATCCCATGACCTACACCTTTGACGAGCGTCGCCGGATGGCGTCGGAAACCAACGCGATCGGCGCCGCCACCCTTTTCAGCTATGATCCCCGGGGCAACCTCGCCGCCAAACAGAAACCGGACGGCAGCCTCATTCAATATGCCTACGATACCCGCAACCGCCTGACGGCTGTTCATTATCCCGACGGTACGGCCAAGACCTACGCCTACGATGCAGCGGGCAACCTCGTTGAGGCGGCCAACGACGACACCACGGAATCCCGTCAGTACGACGCCGGGAACCGGCTGATTGAAACCACGGACAGCCACACGGGCAAAAGCATCGCCTACACCTACGACCTCGTGGGCAACCGTCTTTCCATGACCGACCCGGAAAACGGCCGGCATCAATACCGCTATAACGACAGCAACCAATTGACGGCTTTTGTAGATCCCGAAGGGCTTGTCACCACTTACGCCTATGACGAAATGAGCCGGGTGATTCAGGCCTCTTTTCCCAATGGTACGGAGACGGCATGGAACTTTAACAGCGACAACCGGCTGGCGTCGGTGATCAGCGCAAGCGACGCCAAGGGTATCACCTCCGCTTTCGCCTACACCTACGATAACGTGGGCAACCGCCTCTCCATGACCGAGGAGGACGGTTACATCACCACCTACCAGTACGACCATATTTATCAACTGACGGCGGTGGATTATCCGGATCGGCCCCGTGGCGGCGGTGATGATGATGACGACGATGACGGTGACGACGATGATGACGACGACGATGATGACGACGGCGACGATGACGACGATGATGACAACAAACCCGCGCTGCCCGGCGTGGTGACCTATGCCTACGACCCGGCGGGTAACCGCTTGCAGCAGACCCGCGACGCCGAGGTGACTGACTATCAATACAATGAAGCCAACCAGATGCTTTCGGCCGGAGAGATGCAATACGGCTACGACGCCAACGGCAACCGGGTAAGCAAATCAGAGGGACGTCACCTGACCCGGTATCAGTACAATTACGACAACCTGCTCTCGGAACTGATTGACGAAAAAGGGCGGGCGACGACCACCTACGCCTACGACGCCTTTATGCGCCGCACGGCGAGGGAGACGATAAAGCGGGGGGACGACGATGATGACGACGACGATGACGACCGTTCCCGCAAGAAGACCCGTTTTCTCTACGACGGCCTCCGGGTGCTCCAGGAGATGTCGGGCGGGAGCCAAAAGCACATCGCGGCCTATTACCGGGCCAACGGTCAGATGGTGGCTCGTCAGGAGTACAAGGCCAAGGGTTCACGCTATAAGAAACGTTCTAAAAAGAAGCGACTCTACTACGAGCACGACGGCTTGGGCAGCGTGGCGGGACTCACCAATCATCGCGGCAAGCTGAAAACCCGCTACCGCTACGACGCCTTTGGCGAAGTGGTTGACGGCAGCCTGAAATACAATCCCTACGCCTTTACCGGCAAGCGGTTTGATACGGAGAGCGGACTGTACCACTTTCATTTCCGGCAGTATGATCCCGAGACCGGCGTCTGGACCACCCCGGATCCGATTTCCATCCGGGGCGGGATGAATCTGTATCGGTATGTGCAAAACAATCCCATTAATCGGGTTGATTTTTTAGGATTATGTGGTTCTCGACCTAATTCAATCGACCCTAGTCCACCATCTTTTGGTGATTTTGAAATTTTTGTAGACGATGACACCGTAGTTGTAACTTTTAATCTTGATGGGCCTTGGGATCATGATGCCGTTGACAGTGCAACGGATGTTCCGGATGATCCGATTGGTTATGATGCCGATTATGGGTCGCCGGATGACGGGCTAGACGGTCACGACCCTGACGCTGACGACGCTGACGAGGCTGAAGACCCTGACGAGGCTTCTGAAGACCCTGACGACGGTGACGACTCGCAGGGAGATCCAGGAGAAGATGGAGAAGATGGGGAAGACGGGGAAGGGGAAGAAGGGGAAGAATGATAGTCCTGACAAAAAGTTTGACCCGTTGAGTATATGTTGAGGCGGTCACTTTAAAGCAACTGTTGTCATAACCGCTTTGAGCGGTTCACATATCAAGCCACCGGCTTTGCCGGTGGTTATGACTCAAGGACTTCACGATAATTTGGAAACGACGAAGGGGATGCAATCGGATCGGCAATCGGCGCAATAGGGGATGCAATTGGTGAATCGGCGGCAAGCGCTGGTTCTGAAGGTACCAGCGGTGGAGGTGGCGCTAGCAACGGCGATCCATGATAAGAGTATCAGGATTTCTCCTGAAAACCTGAGATGATATTTAGCGGAGTGGCGTATCGGGCTGTTTCGGAGATGCTATGAATAGAATTATAAGGGCATCCATGTTATTCTTGCTCCTGTTGGCGCCAGGGGGTATTCTCGCTGATGATGATGGCAAACCGCAAGTGTTTGTTGAAGGTAAATCCCTGTTTTACATTGGCCGTACCACCCGGGACGGGTTTAAACAGGCACAGGCTGAATTCCAAAAAGCGAAAAACAAAATCGAATGGTTGTGTATTGATTCTCGTGGGGGTGAGGTTGACGCTTCAATGGACATGGGGTTATGGGTTTTCAACAACGGCATAAATGTCAAAATAGAGAACAAGTGCCTGGGCACTTGTGCAAACTATATTTTCCCTGCCGGGAAATCGAAAAAGATTGAAAAGAATGCAATTGTAGCTTGGTATCTATTAACGGTACAGAATGATTTGTTCACCTATTTTAAACTCTCCTATAAATTCTCCGAACAATATTTATCTTTACCGGAAGGTGAAGCAAGAGAGAAAATATTATTAGACGTAGAGCATCATTTTATTCAATTAATTCAAAAGCAGGAACTGTTCTATGAAGAAATAGGTGTGGATCAAAACATTACCGTTGTTGGTCAAAAAGAAGGACTTGATGATAAAAGATTCTGGTCTATTTCTATTGAGGATATGGCAAAGTTTGGAATTACCGATGTGGTTGCACCGGATAACTATGTACAAACAATAAAATCAATATCTGATGTTGTGGTTTTTATTGAACCTTCAGATTAGGGAACAGATTAGGGAGAAAGGGGGCGTTGTGCGTCGTGATCAAAAGAGATCTAAATCTATTTTGGGGGGGTTATATATTGTTTTGTTGACCGCTGTGGGCTGGTTAACGATTGTGGCGTGCGGCGGCGGTGATGGTGAAACGCCGCAAGAAGGAGCGGTGCGTCTCTTAAATTCGATAACCTGTTATGGGGAAAGCACAGTTGGGACTTTGGCTGTCGGTGGAAAAACCATGCGGTCTGATACGAGTCAATGGAGTCCGTGCCGGTTTTACCCGCCGGGGGAACATGTTGCTCGGGCGACCTTACAAACTCAAAGGTGCGGTACCTGGTCTTGGAATAATATCCCAAAGGCCATCGTTGCAAATGACTGCACACAAGTTTATAGAATGTATCCACAAGATGGGAAGCCATGGTTGAGATCGGACAGAGTGTGCCCGGGAGATTGTGTGGGTTCATCTTCGCTGGAAACAGAGAATGCCGATACAATGGAAGAGATTGCCGTCGAGGGCGTTTTGGTGGGCGAATCGGATATTGAATATTCATTTGAAGAATAGGCGCTGTTGGTAGCAGACGAGAACGGACTTAAGTGCGAAAAAACCAGGGCGTATATTCACCTCGCTTTGTCCAGCCAACTGATCAATGACAAGGAAAAAGCCTGTTTTTACAAGAACCGGGCGGAAAATTTGCTTCATGAAATCCATACCGATACGAGTCAAATGAAAGGATACTGTGAAAATGGAGGCGTATATTTTGATAATATAGAGAACGTTACAAAAATGTTTGCAGGATTAGAAAAGCCCGGGGGCCCCGGCATATGGTGTCCACCACTAACATTAAATGGCCGGCCAAAAGAGAGTATGGGGTCAACCCCCGAATGATGTTCAAAATGACAAATTGGCCTCGTCGTATTTCTCTTTTGTGCTCGTTGCAGCCATATATCTTTGGTTAGAATGAATGTCGACAGACCCTAAATAAGGATATTTCTCCCATCCCCCGAATGGGAGAATAATTTTGCATTTTTCTACTGTAACCCATTGAAATTATTAATAGTGGTTTGGTCATTGTCGACTTTTTACGAGTCCATTATAATAAGAAGGTGCTTTTAGTTGAATAATTATAAAGAAAAACGGCTTTTAGCTTTTTTCGCGCTTCTGTTTAGTTTCCTGTTTCTACTTAGAGGCAATATAACTGCAAGCCCATGGGACGATTATGCTAAATTTATGAATAGATTCTACCAGTTAGACAGACAGGATTTCAAGGTTATCACCTGCCGAATCGAGGTTCCGCTCCTCGAACAAATGGTTTCAGAGGCTAAAAATAAACTTAAGCCATATGAAAATCAAATGAAAGTAGTTGAAACAATTCCAGAGTTTCTATTTACTATCGAAAAATCAGGCAAGTCACATTTTAATAAACCCTTTTTTAACATCGATATTATTTCTGATGAAGGGATTGGCAATATCAAAAAGGTTAAAAGTGGTATAAAAACTTTAAAGGAACGGGTTCGGTCAATAGTAGAAAATGTGATGCAGATTGTTGACGCAGTATTTGAAAACTATAAATCGCCGGATAAATCAGTGTATGAAGTTAGAGAAATCAGCCATGTTGGAGGTAGAACCAAAACAGTATATAAGAAGGGGGGACTCGAATATGTTAGGATTTATACAGACAATGAATGTATTGAGACAGCGGCTGACCCTTTAGAATCAGCCCAATCAAGAATAGCTTATACTAATATGAATGACAAGTTATTATACAGTAAGGCCCAAGTTGACCTGAAGCTTATTGATAAAGAAATATCTGTTGGGCTTTCAGTTAACTATCAAAATTTAGGCCAGATTATATTTCCTGATAAAATCATCGGTATAAAAATTATAAATGCCCATGAAAAGAAAGAGAGCCTCCCAATAAATATTTTCCTTAAAGATTGCAAAGTGTTTTTGACGGAATAAGTGATAAACCTTGATAAATGTGAATGATGTCCCCCTTGATGAAAGCGATTTCAGGCTTCTTGAAAAATTAAATGCGACAACCGGATGAAAACAAAATTGACTTAAAGGAACAACTGCAACGAACAGTATTATTAGATGTTGGCGATGTAGAACTTGTTTCAAAACTTTTTACAGAAACGATAAAAGAGCATGGTTTCAACGTACATAATGCCCGTACAATCGACAATACTGTTTCAATAGAAGCTGTTTATGGCCCTAGGTTCACCGCATTTATTGTGAGCGTAATACCATTTATTGGCCGCCATTTACCTTTTGGGAAAAGGCTTGGATTAAGGGCTTCTATCATTCAGGACAACACGATAAAGGTTCAAATAAACATTTCACCATATATGGAGTTATTTGATACTTCGGAAGTACTTGTGCTTAGCCAGACGGTCGATGAAAAACTGACTGACGAATATTTCGCCGCAAAGAAAATACACGATATTACAGTTCAGCTATACGAATCCTTAAATCTCCCAATCCCTGATAAATTCTTAAAGTTCAACCAACGGCTGCATCTAAGTGACACTTTCTTGAGCACGCTGATTTACCCGCTTGACGGTTACAAGGCGAAGAAAGAAATCCACATCCCGCCTTCCAGGGGGCCACGCTGGTCATGGCCTGCATTTATTATCCCGGAACTTTGGTTTATGTGGCACGAAATTTGGGGAGTAAGTCTTTTAGTTGTTGCCCTTGAGTTTGCTGCGTTGCGATTAGTGGAGGTTTTTAAGGGATACTTCTTGTTATTCTATCCAGTGCTTTTTTTTTCGATCAGGATTGTCGTCGCTATATTTGCGAATAGGATTTATTTCTATCGATATGGTCATTGGATTAAATATTGACGCCCTGAGCAGCCTGCTGAGTGCTGTAGCCATCATATATCTTTGGTTGAATTGTTGGAATAGCGATAGGAATTATAGAAGGATTGAACAATACTAGTGGTTGGCCAAGTAGAGGTGATTCTTGTAGATAGATACCCCCGCGCATGCGCGGGGGTATCTATGACAAATTGGCCTCGTCGTATTTCTCTGTTGACAGGGCCTAGGGGGATAATCTTTTAAGTGAAAGTTATCAGGTTATGACAAGATTACCTGAAAGCAAAGCATACAGCGGATTCGTTCGTTTTCTAGTGCCATGTACTTTAATCGACACGCTTTTATGTGTTGAAGCAGCCGGAATGTTTTGGGGGATTATTTTCGGTGTGATTAGTGGCTTGTTCTTTAGTTTAATCTTGGTGCCGATTTACAATTTAGGGTTATATCCTAAATATGTGAATAAATCAGAGAGATCCCTTATGTATATTGATAATGGTGAAATTTCAAGGCATGAGAAGGCGAAGCCGACCTCAACATGATATGCGCTACATTGGATACCAAAGACCAGATAACGAAATGCCTTCAATGGGAGATGTTTTTGGTGATATTACTGATGGTCTGGATCAAGGCCTTAATGTAGAAAGTCAATCGATAATGCTTGCAGGTGACCCTCAAAAAAACAGGTGTACATAGGCTTGATCTACCGTATCGTGAGGAAAGAAGATGAAAATAGCCAGTTTTATTGTTGTTACATTAATAGTAACGTTAGTATTTGCCGTTGTTCTGGCAATGATTGCCGTCGAGGGGATCTTGGTGGGCGAATCGGATATTGAATATTCATTTGAAGAATAAGCGCTGTTTAAGATTCCACACAGTGAGACCTTTGCATCCCCCCCCTTTTACCCAACTTTGGCGTCAGGCTCAAAATGTAATCCTCGAAATATTCAATGTATTCATCCGGTTACATTTTTCGCCTTCCTTGGACTTGAACCAAAATAGATGTTCTGCAAAGGTCTCGGCAATGGGTCTCCCGGAATGTAGTAGCCAACAGCATGATTTGAACCTGTAAAAAGAAGGTTCAGATGGAAAAAAATGGTAATGAAAAACAATACAACAGACCATTAGGTCTTAACTTTTTCTTGATAATTATGCTGTTTGGAATCGTCTCTTCCATTGCGAATATCATACGAGGTAATGATCATTTCTTTTTATATGGGGTTTTAGCTCAAGGTGTCGTATTTAAAACTTATAACTCTATCTTATTACTAATAGATATCTTTCTTGTTATAGGAATTTTTCGATGTAGAAATTGGGCTTACTTTGGTTATATTGCCTATAGTATTTTTTTTATCTTGGCTGCCATTGGCAACTTGATTTTTGTCAGTGAAAACCAATTGGTTGGATTGGGTTGGAAGTTAAAATCGTTCCAATTTGTCTATGGCTTCGGTATATTCTTTATTTTATTGATGGTTCTCTGGCTTTCTCGCTACCGAGAAAAGTTTGAGTAACTCAGTCCGAGAGATATAGGAAATAAGGGGAAAGGGTTCAAACCCTTTGGCTGGAAGGGCGCGTCATCCCCCCGTAATATTGTTGGTTAATTGAGGGGTCGGGGAGTTTTTGTAAATTGGGACCTCCCTCTAACCCATTGATATTTAAATTAAAATTCGGCATAGACATAAGCCCCTGTAATTGTTATGAATAGTCTCATCAGGCAACAAGGCGAAAGGAGATTATTCATGGCCGCAAAATCAAACAAGATTTCAGAACACTGGATCCGTGAAACTCGAGATGCATTTACAAACTTTTTAGATGAAACCAATTTCCCTGACCCCAAGCGTCTCGGAGAACGGGGTCCTGCTTTCAAGTATCCGGAATG
>Ga0209457_1000031_pt1 | contig 62684 bp, 52 predicted proteins | sample WorMetHEROISLAND_5_FD_187410 | JGI IMG/M metagenome (GOLD analysis project Ga0209457, IMG submission 187410) | Marine gutless worms symbiont microbial communities from Max Planck institute for Marine Microbiology, Germany - Olavius sp. 5 HERON... ... | reverse complement strand
AAAGCGGATATCCTCCGACTGAAGTCGAAGGTTTTGCGTTTTCTTTCATAAACTACCGTCGCTTAAAAGCGACGGTCTTTTATGGCGGCTGCGATGGCCGGATTTCATCCGGCCGAGCGCACCTCGCCGCCGAAGCCACCGCCTTTAGGCGGTTGAGAATTCACTCCCCATGAGGGCTGTCCCCGGGGCTGCATTTTTTGTGATCAAACCGCCCTTACCCAAACCCCTGGAAGACCTTTCAGCGGGGCCGCGCTGATTTCAAAAGCCCTGCAAACTTACCAGCCCCACGGCCGCAACCGGAACCGCCCGGTACAAATCGCCTTTTTCGGCGGCAATTTTTCAGGACTTCCAAACGGCAAAATAGCTGAATTGCTGACCGTTGCGAAAAAAGGGGTGGAGCAAGGGCTTTTCGACGCTATCCGCTTTTCCACCCGGCCCGATACTGTGGATGATCGCAAGTTGGAACTCATCGCTCCGTTTCCCGTGGAAACCGTGGAGATCGGGGCGCAATCCATTAAAAAAAGTCACCCTTCGCGTTCATCCCGGCGGGATCTCCACCATGCGGGGGCTCAATAACGGCAATGTTGACCGGTTGATCGAGCAATTTAGCCTGAATCATGTACCTGAATCATGTAACAGTCGCACCTGATAAAACCCTGGAACGCTACCAGGTCGTTTTAGGTGAGCAATGCCGCTCCATTTTGGACACGGCTTGACTTGAACACCGGAATTCCGTTATCTATAAGGCCTTCGGAGGGTTATCGGATAACCCGCCAATACACAACCATGGGGAAAATAATGACGCAGCGCAGTGCAACAATCGATCGGGAGACGGCCGAAACCAATATTCACATGAAGCTGGCTCTGGACGGAACAGGTCGGGCCGCCATTGATACGGGTATCCCCTTTTTTGATCATATGCTGACCCTTTTCGCCAAACACGGCTTTTTTGATTTAACCATCAAGGCCAAGGGTGATATTGAAGTGGATTACCACCATACCGTCGAAGATGCGGGCATTGTGATGGGGGACGCCTTTAAAAAAGCGTTGGGCGACAAACAGGGTATCCGCCGTTATGGGTACGCGGTGATACCCATGGATGAAGCGTTGACCTCGGTGGCGGTGGATATCTCCAACCGGCCGGTATTGGTCTATAATGTCCCGCTGAAAGAGCGGCGGGGCATCCTTTTTGACACACTGCTCTCCAAAGAGTTTTTCCGCGCCTTGAGTAACCATTTGGGTATGAATCTGCACATCAATCTGAAATATGGCGAAAACGAGCACCATATTCTGGAAAGCGTCTTCAAAGCCGCCGCCCGGGCCCTGGATCAGGCCACGGGCAAGGATGGCCGCATTTTAGGGGTGCAGTCCACCAAAGGCACATTGTAAATCAGGAAAGCCGCTCCATGCTGATTATCCCGGCTATCGATGTCAAGAACGGCAAGTGCGTGCGCCTGCTCCAGGGGCGCAAGGAAGATGAAACGGTTTTTTCCCACCGTCCGGCTGATATGGCCCGCAAATGGGCCGGCATGGGCGCCAAACTGATTCATGTGGTGGATCTGGATGGCGCCTTTGAAAAAAGGCCGCGCAACCGGGAAGCGATTCGCGCGATTTTGGCGGCGGTCTCCGTCCCGGTTCAATTGGGCGGCGGGATCCGCAAACTTGATACGTTGGCCGGTTATATTGACCTGGGGGTTGAGCGGGTGGTGATCGGCACCCAGGCCATTGAGGATCCCGCTTTTCTGGCCCAGGCGGCGAAAAAGTATCCCGGCCGGATTGTGGTGGGCATTGATGCGCGCAACGGCTATGTGGCGGTAGACGGCTGGACCCGTACCACCGAAACGAGGGCCGTTGACGTAGCCAAAAGATTGGAGGGTTTGGGCGTTGCAGCCATCAATTTTACCGATATTCATCGCGACGGTATGCAGACCGGTCCCAACATTGAACAGACCCGCGCCCTGGCCCGGGCAGTGAATATGGATGTGGTGGCTTCGGGCGGTGTAGCCACTATTGCTGATATTCAGAACTTGCTGCCGCTTGCAAAAGATGGCGTCACCGGTGTGATTACGGGAAAAGCGCTCTACAGCGGCAGCCTTGATTTAAAAGAGGCCCTTGCCGTTGCGCAAACGGCTGGTGTCTTCTAATTGTACAAAAAAAGAGGCCGGTTCGGGAGCGGTCCAGGCGTTGTAAAGGATGCGCACCTGCCGCCCGGTTTCCTCTTTTGAATGACTGTTGTCGATCACCACATCGGCCAGGGCTCTTTTGGCAAGGATGGGCATCTGGGCATTGATGCGCGCCACTGCCTGCGCTTTGGTGATACCGTCACGCGCCATCAAGCGGCCAAGTTGCGTCTTTTCAGGGAGGTAAACCACCACTGCCTTGTCCACCCTCTCGCGCCAGCCGCTTTCAAACAGCAAGGGGATATCCAGGATGGTCAGGGGCGGGTGGGGTGCTTGTTGAATCTCTTCCAGTTTTTGCAGCATCATTTGGCGCACAACCGGATGAACAATGGCTTCAAGCTTTTTTTGGGCAGTGGCGTCGTCAAAAACGATTTGACCCAAAGCCGCCCGGTTAATCTCTCCGTCAGCTTGTAAAATTGAGGCGCCAAAGGCGGCCACAATTTTATGCCAAGCGGGGTTTTTAGCGGCAACCGCTTTTTTCGCGTATCGATCGGCATCGATAAGGTGGGCGCCCAGCGCATGAAAAAAGTTGCCCACCGTCGATTTGCCTGTAGCGATCCCACCTGTTAAACCGACGATCATGGTTTTAGAAGGGCCAGAAATTATTGTCGTTCCAGATGTTCTCGGTAATCTCGCGGTCGATCTCAGCCAGCATCTCCAGGTGATTTCTCTCCCAATCGGCCAACCATTGATATACCTGTTGCGCCTTTGGGTCGGCGGCGCTTTTCGCTTCCTTGGCGTACAGCGAAATGGCCTTTTGTTCCATGGACATGGCCGCGGAAACAGCGGCGGCCTCAAAACCGGCTGCGGTGATCCGTTTTTTGAGCTGGTTGGTCAACACTCCGGTGGCTACGGAATCTTTGCCGTCTTCTTCAGTACTTTCCACAAAGCGCCCCTCCGCCTGATACGCTTTGTATTGGCGCGAAAGCTCGTTGACATGCTGCTTTTCCTCTGCGGCCATCATTTCAAAAAATTCCCGGACCGGCTCCATTTCAGTCTGCCGGGCCACTTTGGCGTAAAATGACCGTCCGCGCATCTCCAACAGGAGCGCTTTTTTTAATATGTCCAGGGGGTTTGTATCACTCATCGCTTTTTTCTCCCGGGTCTAACAGTTTTAGAAGCGTTGTTTTTAAGGGGTCTTTCAGTTCCTGCCAGTGGGGATACATGGCCCGGCCATTATGCCAACGGAAGTTACCTACAAAAAAACGATCCGGAATATGACGGCGTTCGTTGCGGCCGAACCACCGTTGTCCCACATGCTCGATAAAGATGACTCGTGCCGGATCCAGGTGAAAATCATCGCATGCCCGGGTCAATATCTGACCTGCGGAGCTGCGGATGGACATATTGCCCGGCTGGTCGTGCTCGGAAAGGGCGGCGGCCACTACAGCCATGGGTCGGATCAATTTAAAATCAAGGTCGGGGACCTGATCCAGGTTAAAAATGTGTATGTGGCACTGCCATCGTTGATGATAAGTTCCCGGCGCGCCGTTTTCCCATTCAAACGGGCCGTTGTAGAGTGCGATCGGCATCCGCCGCCTTTCCGCCAAGCATTGATCAATTCATGAATCTAAGGCATCAACACCAGAAAGGCAAGATATGGTTTCGGTACCTGCTACAACGTCAATTGGCGGTAGATAGAGAGCAACCTGGCGGGGAGGTCGCGAATGTCGGTGACGATACTGTGACGGGGGCCGTATAGACCGTTACATTGCGAATCGGCGGCCATATTGACGGTGATACCGTGTACATGGATGTTGCCGGCTGCCGCTTTCCGGATCGCCTTGCGGGTGTCGGCCATGGCAATCTCTTTTTTGTAGTCGATGTCATTGGGGAAGCCGTCACCCAAAATAATCAGCAGGCGCACCCTGGCGGGCTGCTCTTGCAGCCGGAAGGCGGCATGGCGGACAGCGGCGCCCATGCGGGTGGCCTGGAGCGGTGCGATAGCGCCGATCCGCTGATATATTATGGAATGTAAGGGGTCATCGAACTTTTTGATATGCCTAAAATAGACCTGCCGCCGCCCCTTACCCGAAAATCCGGCTATGGCGAAGGTGTCGCCCAGGGTGTGGAGCGACTCGCAAAACAGGACCAGGGCCTCTTTTTCTATCTCCAACACCGAACGGTGGGAATTTTTTGACGGGTTGGCCGTGGAACGGGAGAGATCCACCAGCAGTTGCACGGCCACGTTGCGGTTCTTTTTAACCCGCTTGATATAGAGCCTCTCGGGCGGGGTTTGCCGCAGCCGGCGGCTGATAGCGTAGTCAGCAAGCCGGTTCAGGTCAAAGGCGTCACCCTCTTTCCACGGGCGAAGCAAATTGAGCTGTTGCGGTCGCATCGCCTCGAAGGCGCGGCGGATATGGCGTATCAGGGGGCGGTAACGTTCCAGGGTGTCGCTGTAAAAAGCGGTATCGCCCGCAGCGCCGTCTTGCTCAATGACGGTGGTGTGCCGGGGTAGGTAGTCATCAATATCGGCCCGCCACTCGGGGTAATGGAAACGGTGGTTTGGATCGTCGGCAAGATCGCCTAATACAGATGCGGCGGCTTGTTTCGCGGCCGGTGACGCGGCGGATGCTTTTTTCGGTTGATCCGGCGATGGGTCCGGCTGCAACTGGCCGGTTTGTATCCGGTGGCTCTTACTGTTGAGTTTGAGGGCGTTTCCATTCAGTTGGGGATAAACGCCACGCCCAAAGGGCGTTGTAAACGGAGCGGTATTGTTATGACGGCAATAAATATAGGCATGGATGACGGTGACAAACCGGGCGACATCATGAATCGTCGCCTCCGGCCCGATTCTCATTTTGAAAAGGCGCTGGATAACACGCCCCCATTGGGGGAGCCGTATATCATCCATGCCAACGGCGATCCGGGCGTAGAGTCTTTGGAGAGGATTGTTATTTTGGGCCAAAATTGAATCCATTGGATCCTTGAGCAACGGTTTGATTCGGCGGTGGAGGCCTGGATAGCGACGCCGGGTCAGACGATAAATACGGCCATGCTCAAAAAGAGTTAGGAGGTTTTGGGCGAACATCGGATCGGGAAACGATGCCACAAACCATTCCAGATCGCTGTCATAAACATCAAGGGCGGGGCAAAAGGCCGATTCATCGGTTTGAACAGGCGGCTGCAAAAAAAGATGGCGGTCAAAATCAAAGGTGCCGAATTCCAACAACCCCGTTTCCAGACGGACCAACATCAGCAAGTGGTCATGGTTTTGCTCATATGTTGAGTGAAGGTTGGTTTCTGCAGGTAAATAGAGGGTATGGCCATCACTGCATACTTGGGTGTGGGGCAGCTCACCGACACCCCCGGGACAGTGAGCCAACGCGCGGATGGGGACCGATCTGCCCAGACGCGCCCGCAAATAGCGGCTGATCTCACCGCGGCAGCGATTGAATGTGGCGCTGGTGGAAAGCTGCCGCAGAAAAGCGATACTTTCCCGTGAGGCCAACGCCAAGGCGCGCATCCCTCGCCGGGGCTGTTTACGCCACTGATCGAGCCCAAAGGTCATAAACCGCTCCAGCGTATGAGGGTTCAAACGATAAAGGCCGTTTTGCATCCCTTCTAAAAAAGCGTCTCCCAGATCGAGGTCGATTTTGACGGCGCGGGTGGCCTGGCGGATCTGCCAAGGGCGTTTCTCTTTTTCGAGCCGGGCCATTCCTTTGGGAATCACATGGCAAAAACGGACACAGCGGTTGTAAGTCATGGGATGGCTGACAGCAGTGCCGAGCAAGGTCAGATAAGCCCGTGCACCTTTGACATCTTTTTGACTGAGTATTCGGGCAAAGGCATCCAGCGTGGGGGTGAGGGTATAAGTCCCGACTTGGCGTAATCGTTGCACCGTGCTGTCAAAGTGTTTGAGCAAGGGTTGATTTTTCGTTTGAAGAACCGCAGGCAGATGACGGGCCATAAGGTTGGCAAAGGCGGGGCCATGGCGGCCTGCATCCCCTAGACGTTGGGCATAAATGGCAATCATCGTACTATTAGCGCCCTTTATCAGTTCGACAAAACCGACAATGGCGCTTTGCCCCAAAACAGGGGTTTGATCCAGAGCCCACATAAGGGTGTGCGTTAGGCGGAACACAATTTCATCGGCCAACGGCGCCGCCCTTGCCGCAAGAGCGGTGGCCACCGCATGGGCGGCCTGGGGATCTTTGTGCTCCAGTTGACTCAGGCAACTTTCGAGAGCGGGTGAATCCATTGGCCTTTGGTTGACTTTTTCTTTTTAGGTACAAGGCGATGCAGTTGGTTGGTACCGACAAGTCGGATGCAAACTCGAACGCGATTTTCCCGCTTGGCTCGTCGGGATGATTTTATCGTCCCAACAAGGGAGAGAGCGCCCGTTTTTTCGGGGGCACGTGGCGATGGCTGTTTACAGCCCGGATGGATTGGCGCTATTTAAAAAGTGCTGGAGACTTTGAAGAGCAATACTCCATCTTTATGGGCCGGCCCCCCCACGATAAGACTGCCGTTATTTTGTAACTCTATGGCGGTTTGAAACAGCCGCTTGTTGTTTTTTAAAAGCTGTAGCATCAGTTTGGCGCGGTTGTTTTGCACACCGTTGGAGGTTACCTTCAAAAAGCGTTTACCCGGCAGGGCAGCCTCTTTGGTTTGTCCTTGGGTCAGATCCATCCGGCTCTTGTCGATCTCTTTATACGAGGCGTACTTGAACACCGATTGCAATTCATTCAGCACGCCGTCGGCAAACGCTTTGATACCGGCGGCCTGTTCGCCATGGGAGGCCAGGATGGTGTTGATATTAACATGGATTGTGGTTTGCGCCGCAACAGTTTGGGCCCCGAAAAAGAAGGGTGCCAGAAGCGCCGTTGTTATCATTAAACGATAAATACTCATATTCTCCCACCTATTGGGAATTTTCTGCAACCCAGATGACGGTCTGTTTTGAGACCGGGGTTTCAAACATCATAATCGAACCGCTGTCGCTGGTGAGCGAAGTAATAATCGCACTGGGTTCTTTTACATTCTTTTTCAAAAGCCAGGGGAACGCCAGGACCATCAGCAATAGGGCTGTGACCAACGGGACGGTCACCCATTTGGGAAAATAGGCCTGGAGGCGCCGGCGCCATGGTCGCTTGTCGGGGCGGACCCTGCCCAATGGGCCAGTCGCCACAGACGCACGGGAAGATCGGGACGCCCGTGTTCGGCTAAATTGCTGATACAGTGCGGTCAGTTGCCGGGAGTGATGCAAGATGCCGCGACAGTGGGCACACTGGTCCAAGTGATCTTGGACGGCTTCTTTTTGACGCTCCGCCAACTCGCCATCGGCAAATTGATAGACCTTTTCTACGTTGCAGTCATGAGGCGTCATGGGTATTTTCCAACTCTTTTCCATTTTCCAAAATCTGTTTTAAATGGTTCCGTAATTTTTCGCGGGCGTAGAACAGTCGTGAGCTCACTGTCCCGCGTTTAATCTTTAAGACGCTGGCGATTTCATCATAAGAGAGTCCCTCGGCCTCTTTTAGCACAAAAACGGTCCGCGCCTGTTTGGGCAATGCCGCCAGGGCAGCCTTGTAGGCATCAGCCACATTTTTCTCGTCGTTAATGGCATCCGGCGCATAGCGCTGTGACCCCATTTCCACCGTTTCGCTGCCATCCTCACGGGTCAAAGGCTGGTGGCTCCACCGAAAACGCCTTTTCCAGCGCCGTTTCCAATTGAGGCACTGGTTGACCGTGATTCGGTGCAACCAAGTGGATAACTTGGCGTCGCCCCGGAAACGGGTGATATTTAAAAATGCCTTGGTAAAAACTTCCTGCACAATATCCAGCGCCTCTTCCTGTTCCAGAACAATACCGATGGCCACTTTAAACAGCCGATCCTGATACTGCTTCACCAATTCGCGGTAAGCCGTTTCATCGCCCGACTTGAGCCGTTCGATAAATTCCCGGTTTTCTTCAAAACCTTTGTTCTGTTTGCTGTTGGACACCAATATACCGGTCAAATTCGATTCGTTACTGATGGCGGGAAGGCCTATTGACGGGGTTTACCCAGGCAGTGATCAATTTGGTTCCACTGTTTGGCCAGGACCCAATCCCATTTCTGCAAAAAAAGCCGATCGCTTAAATAATATTTATCATCCCGGGACCGTGCTAAAAATTTCTTCAGCTGACCCGGCCCGCCATTATAAATGGCATAGACCGCACCAGCAACGGTTTTATCATCCAGATCGTCAATATTGTCTATGCGTTTGAGAACGTATTGTTTCAGATAAAGGGCGGCAATTTCATTTCCGGCCAGAGCGTTATAGGCCACATCCCAGCGCAGGCGCTTGATGTCGTAAATGCCCCGCCAGACCCGTTCGTTGACCTGCATGAGACCGACGGAGGTGCCGTTGTAAGAAAGGAGATAAGTGGGGGCTCCTTTTTTGACATGGAATTGGCGGTAACAGCTCTCCTGCCAGGCTGTGGCCTGAATCAGGGGGATATAAAACTTATAAAGCGCCTTGGGGATTTTTTTGCGGGCATGGATGGCCGTGGCGGCCCGGTTGAGAAGCATCCGCATCTTGCTTAAATATTCATTTCGGTTTTTTGAACCGGGAAGCCATTGGGCAAAGGCGGCGGGACTGTTTGCAGTTGACGCTTTTTTAGCCCACACCACGGCCGAGACAAACCCCTTTAACCAGGATAGCGGTTCTATGTGTGATTGTTCGGGTGGATTTCCGGTGTCCTTTGCAGGTGGTTCGTCAAGTGTCTCCATTGGTTTGGAGGGTAGCCCCAATATCCGGCGCAGGGTGATATCCATGTCCGGTGTGTATTGCAAAGGGGCGTCGTCGAGGATTCGCGCCAGACGAATCAAGCCGTCGCTACTGATATCAAGCCCCATGACCGGGCTGATGGTATCTAACGCGATAATAGCATCCGATGCGCTAAAAAAGGTGAGATAACCCATGCCGCCGTCGATGTCCCGACGCAGCAGGGTTTTTCGAAAAATCGCGGCCAGCTGTTGCCAGGCATCGGCAAACTGGGCGTGCACAAAATCGCGGTGCTGCACCACACTGGCCAGCGCATCACTAAACCGGTACCGGGTGATAAGCAAGGTTTCCAATAATGTTTGCCGATCTTCCATGGTCAACTTTTGTCCGACCAGTTGCGTGATGATATGCACCAAAAAAGCGTCCCACTGCTCCCAAGTTTGAATAAACCGCGCTTGTTCCTCGGGGGTCAGGCGGGCTTCGGGGGTCGACTCCTCGGGTGCGGGTCCAACAGGCAAATCGATATTGACATGGGCCTTCATATGGTCGGATTCGACAACGATTTCACCCGGCTTCATGGTATCAAGGGCCGTTTTAGCGACCCGTTGGTTGTGAGGTGGAAACAAGGGGAGCAAAAATGTTCTCAAATCGTCCACGGGGGGCGCCAGATCAAGGGTAATCTGTTCCATATGGCGATGCACATCCTTGCGAATTCGGTTCCAGATAAAAGGAGATACCCTCGCCGGTTTTTTATCGTTGGTGTAGAGCCTGGAGTCAACGGTTTCAAAAGCGAGGGTGAAGGTGTCCGACAAAAATTTTGGTTGTTGCAACAGCTCCAGATAGCCTTCCCATCGGATTGGTAAAAAACAATCGTTCCCAAAAGCTTTGCCCAATTTGAGCGAAACATGGGTTACGGAACGGAGTCGGTTCTCGCTACTGCTAAATTGTGGGTCCGAGGCCACAATCCGGGCGCAGCCGTCCTCTTCATCCAAGAGGGTGGCGCTATTGCCCTTTTCGGTAAAGGCGGATTGAACCACCAGATGCTGCAACAACGGATATTCAAGGGTGATGGGTAGTTGGTGCACCGTTGATTGCGAAAAAGAGGTGTTGCAAAATAACGATAGAAAGCCCAACGCCATCAATAATTGCACGGCGCGACATTTGATGTGGGCGTGTCGATGTAAGATTATGGTTGGGCTTTTTTTCATCATCTAATGGTAAAAAAAGAGGGTTCAGCTTGTCAAGCCGTGGAATCTTCGCCTTTTTCGCCTTTTGCTTGACTCCCCTAAACCATTCAGCTACGAATGATCGTTTATGAAAAAGCAGTGCTCAAAGGTTTTTTTAGCTCTGCGCCATTAGAAAAAGGAGAGCGATACCCTAAAAGAAACACTATTTGACGGGCAGGGGGTATCCGAAAAGATGACATCAACAAAACACTCGGAATTGGAAGTGCGGCGCCAAAAGGTGGCCGATTTGGTTCAGGCGGGACATAACCCGTATCCAAACGGAATTGTGGTAACACATCTCATCGAAGAGATTTTGGCGGCGATTCAGACCATCGAAGCATCCGATGGCCCGGAAGGTGTTTTTCAGGCGGCAGGCCGCGTTATGGCCATCAATCGGTTTGGTAAATCGGCGTTTATTCGTTTTAGAGACCGTTCCGGACAGATGCAAGCTTACATACGCAAAGACAAGGTGGGGCCGGAAGCCTACGCGCTCTTCGGTAAAGTTGATGTGGGTGATTTTATTTCGCTGAAAGGCGGTGTTTTTCAAACCAGAACCGGCGAGTGGACAATCTTGGCCGAAGGGTTGGAGCTGGTCTGCAAAGCGGTACGGCCGCTACCGGAGAAGTTTCATGGGGTGCGGGATCCTGAAAAACGGTATCGCCGTCGCTATGTGGATCTGATTGTCAACGATGAGGTGCGGGCGCTTTTTGTTAAACGCAGCCGCATTATTCAGGCGGTACGGGAAGTGATGCTGCAGCATGATTTTTTAGAGGTGGAAACCCCCATGATGCAGCCCATGGCCGGCGGCGGCGAAGCAACACCCTTTGCCACCCATCACAATGCATTGGATATGCCGCTTTACCTGCGGATCGCGCCGGAGCTCTATTTGAAACGGCTGGTGGTAGGGGGGTTTGAGCGAGTGTTTGAGATCAACCGCAACTTTCGTAACGAAGGGGTCTCCACGAAACATAACCCGGAATTTACCATGATGGAGTTTTATCAGGCCTATGCCACCTACGAAGATTTGATGGCTTTTACCGAAACAGTTTTTTTAAAGGTGTGTCAGGTAGCTACCAGTGGTAGGTCCAGCGTGGTCTATCAGGATCACACCATCGACTTTAACGGTCCTTTCAAACGCATGACTTTAACCGAGGCGCTGACCAGCGTGGGCGGGATCGACCCTGATGCCGTCACCGACCAGGGTGCGTTGCTAAAGATTGCCGCCCAAAAGAAGATCAAGGTGGAAAAAACCGGGCGCCGGGGCAAGATCGTTATGAAGCTCTTTGATATTCTGGTGGAGCCGCACCTGATTCAACCCACCTTTATTACCGGCTATCCCGTGGAGGTATCGCCGCTTTCCCGCCGCAGTGAAGTCACGCCGGACATCACCGATCGTTTTGAGCTATTTATCGCCGGTTTGGAAGTGGCCAACGGATTCTCGGAGTTGAACGATCCGGAAGATCAGCGATCCCGCTTTGCCCGGCAGATGGAAGATCGCAAGGCCGGCGACAAAGAGGCTCATCAGATGGATCACGACTATATTGAAGCCTTGGAATATGGGATGCCGCCCACGGCCGGCGAGGGGGTCGGCATTGATCGGCTGGTGATGCTTTTAACCAATGCAGCGTCTATTCGGGAAGTCATTCTTTTTCCCCATATGCGACGTGAAGATGAAGCGGGTAAAACCAATTCAATTAAACCAACGCCATGACATTTGAACGGTTCATTGCCGGCCGTTATTTAAGGGCGCGGCAGCAACACTCCTTTATCTCGCTGACGACGCTGCTCTGCATCGCCGGAGTGGCCACGGGCGTGATGGCGCTGATTGTGGTGATTGCCGTCATGGCGGGCTTTAAGGCCGATCTTAAAAGGCGGATACTGGGTGTGGAGTCGCATCTGGTGGTCATGCGCCACGGCGAAGCATTTACCCTGTATCCCGATGCGTTGAAGACGATTCGGAACACGGATGGCGTTTTGGCGGCCACACCGGTGGTTTACGAACAGGTCATGCTGCGTTCGGCGGCCGATGTTTCCGGCGCCATGGTGCGGGGCATTGACCCTGACAGTGTTGCCGATGTGGTCACCTTGCTGGAAGATGTTGACCTAAGTGGGTTGCGCCAAAACGGGGTAGAAAGCACTGTTCCCGGCATCGTCCTGGGTAAAGAGCTGGCCAACGCGCTGGGGGTGGTTCCAAAAGAGAGCATCTATGTAATCGCGTCACGCGGTATTTTATCTCCGATGGGACACATGCCGGCCATGCGGCGGTTTCAGGTGGTTGGAGTGTTTGAAGCCGGAATGTATCAATACGACGGTTCCTTGGCCTATGTCGATCTAGCCGTGGCCCAAAAGTTATTCAAGATGAACCGTGCGGTCAGCGGGGTCGAAGTTCGCCTGGCCGATGTAGACAGCGCCAATGATGTAGCCGGTGTATTGACGGAAAAGCTGGGGTTTCCTTACTGGACCCGCACCTGGATGCAGCTCAATCGGAATCTGTTCTCTGCGTTGAAATTGGAAAAAACCGTGATGTTTATTATTTTGGCGCTGATTATTTTGGTGGCGGCCTTTAATATTGCCGGTTCGCTGATCATGATGGTGATGGAAAAGACCCATGATATCGCCATTTTAAAGGCCATGGGGGCCACCAACTACAGTGTTCGCAAAATCTTTGTGTTAAAAGGCATGGCCATTGGGACTACCGGTACGGCCTTGGGTGTGGGGCTGGGTTATCTGCTCTGTTTTCTGCTCAAACGCTACAAATTTATAGAGCTCCCCGGCGATGTCTACTACCTGTCCACCCTGCCGGTGGCGTTAAACACCGCCGATGTGGCGGCCATTGCCTTGTCGGCCCTGGTAATCTGTTTTGTGGCGACCCTCTATCCGTCGGGTCAGGCGGCCAAACTGGATCCGGTTGCGGCGGTGCGCTATGGTGGGTAACGGGTCGTTGGACAGCGCACAACCATATCTGGTGGAGGCCCAAAAGCTCACCAAATCGTTTGCCGACAAAGGCTCACGGATTACAATCCTCAAGAATTTTGACTTTTGTTTAAATGCGGGCGAGGCGATTGCGGTGGTGGGGCCGTCAGGGATCGGCAAGTCTACGCTGCTTCATATCTTAGGCACATTGGACCGGCCTGACAGCGGCACCTTGCGAATTTCAAACAAAGATGTTTTTAAATTGGAGTCCAATCCATTGGCCGCCTTCCGAAATCGGTCCATTGGGTTTGTCTTCCAGTTTCACCATCTTCTGCCTGAATTTACGGCGGTTGAAAATGCCATGATGCCGGGCCTGATTGCTAAAAAATCAAGACATGCTTGTACCTTGGCAGCGGAAGAAATACTGGTTCGTGTCGGGTTGAAGGATCGGCTGCACCATCGGGTTAACACCCTATCCGGGGGTGAGCAGCAACGGGTGGCTCTGGCCAGGGCGTTGGTGTTAGCCCCCAAAGTACTGCTGGCTGACGAACCCACCGGGAATCTGGACAAGAAGAATAGTGAGGCGGTCCATCAACTGCTCATGGAACTCAACAGTGAAATGGAGATGACCATGGTGGTGGTGACCCACAATACCGAACTGGCCGCATTGATGAATCGACGAATTTCAATTAACGAAGGACGGTTAATGGAGATTGGATAATATGACCCGAAAAATCAGTTTGATATTGATGGCAGTGATGATCAGCGCAATGATCGCGTGGCCCGTGGCGGCGCAAAAGAAAGAGCGGGTGATTATCTTGCCCTTTGAAATATTATCCCGGGATGATCTTGGTGACATGGGGCAGCAGGTCAAAAATTCATTAGCCGCCACCCTGGCCGGGCAAGGAGCGCAGATCATAGCGCTCCCCGAAGCCATAGCCACTCAAAAAAGCGCCGCCGAGGCGGCCGAAGACGCCCGCGAGTTCGGACGGGAGCAAGGGGCTGATTACGTCGTATGGGGCAGCATGACCTGGCTGGATGACCTGTACAGTCTTGATACGAAAATGGTGCGGACCTTCGCCCAGTTTCCCATTGAGCTCTTTTTTGACAAGGGCCGCGGCGCCGAAACAGTGTTGGCAACGGTTCAAAAACTGGGGGGCCGCTTGGGAATAAGGATTTTTAAGCGCAGCCTGGTGGCGCGGATTGTGATTGAGGGAAACCATCGGGTTGAAGATGACGCTATTCGCCGGCAAATTGAGACCCGGACTGGTGAGCCTTTTTTGGCCAAAACCGTTTCGGAAGACTTAAAGCGCATCTTTGCCATGGGTTTTTTTAGTGATATTCGTGTGGCGTCCGATGCCGGCGCTGATGGTGAGGTGATCACCTTTTATGTTACTGAAAATCCGACGATTCGGGAAATTCGGTTTATGGGCAACGATGCCTACAATACCGAGAAACTCAATGAGGAGTTGGATATTCAGGCCGGCTCCGTCATGAACCGCTATAACGTCGAGCGCAATATCAAACGGCTGGAGGATTTGTACAAAGAGAAAAATTACCATAACGTCAAGATCGATTATACCATCGAAACACTTGAAAACAATCAGGCCGATCTTGAATTTGAGGTGGTGGAAGGCGAAAGGGCATTGATTCGGGAAATTACCTTTTCAGGCAACAGCAATTTTTCCGACATGAAACTGAAAAAAGTGATGCGGACTTCGGAAAAAGGGGTCTTCTCCTGGATTACATCATCCGGTGATCTCAATATGGAAGATCTGGATCAGGATGCACTGCGCATTAAAACTTTTTACCAAAATGAGGGCTTTATTGAAGCACGTGTCGGTGATCCTGAAGTCTCTTTTGAAGAAGATGGCATTTACATCGCCATTAAAGTTTTTGAAGGCGCCCGGTATGAAGTGGGCCGGGTGATCCTTTCAGGGGATGACATTGCCGAAAAAGAACAGCTGATTGATCAGGTTAAAATTACCAATGAACCGTTCTATAACTTGGAAATTCTTCGTAATGACATTTTGCAGCTCAAAGATATCTATGCTGACAAAGGGTATGCCTTTGCCGAGATTTTTCCGGACATTGACCGGGATCGGGATAATCGGACCGTTAATATCGATCTTCAGATCAATAAAGGCGCGCCGGTTTTTTTCGAGAAAATTATTATTCAAGGCAATAAGCGTACCCGCGATAAGGTGATCCGGCGAGAACTGGGGGTTTACGAACAGGGGACCTACAGCGGTGTAAAGCTCAAAAGAGGTATTCGCAACCTCTACCGGCTCGGTTACTTTGATGATGTTCAGGTGAATACGGCAAAGGGCGGCGCGGATGATCAAATGATCCTGACCATTGAGGTAAAAGAGCGCTCCACCGGCAATTTCCAGATTGGTGGCGGTTATAGCAGTGCGGACGGTTTTTTTGTATCGGGCGGAATCACCGAAAGTAATTTTCTGGGTAAAGGATGGGTGGTCAACCTTTCGGCTGAAGTGGGCGATACGGACAGCCGCTTTAAATTGAGTTTTACGGAGCCGTGGCTCTTTGACATTCCGTTGGCGGCCGGGTTCGATATTTACCGATGGGAAAGAGAATACAACACTTACGATAAGGAGAGTACCGGGGGGGGCTTTCGAACGGGTTATCCCATCTTGCCCGATACCCGTTTTACCTTCCGATACAACTATGATGTGTCCGAAGTATCCGATGTAGACGAGGATGCGTCACGGCAGATTCAGGAGTTGACCGGCGAATACGCCACCAGTTCGGTGACGGGGAGTCTTCGGTATGATACCCGCAATCACGCCTTTTTGCCTGACCGCGGCCAGGATCACCGACTGAGCATTGAATATGCAGGTATTGGCGGTGATATCAAGTTTATCAAATACATCGGTGAGTTGGGGGTCTACTTTCCACTGTTTAAAGGGCTGGTCCTCTTTTTGCACAGCGAGGGTGGCTATGTAACCCAACAGGGGGGGGAGCTGCTGCCTGATTACGAACGGTTCTACTTGGGCGGGATCAACTCACTGCGCGGGTTTGAGCATCGTGGGGTTACCGCCGAGGATGAAGAAGGCCTTGAAATCGGCGGTGAACAATATGTTCAAGGCAACGTTGAGCTGATCATCCCGTTACTCAAGGCGGCCAATGTCAACGGTGTTCTCTTTTACGATACGGGGAATGTTTTTGGTGAAGATGAGGACATCGACCTGGGTAATTTACGCCAAACAGCGGGGTATGGTATCCGCTGGTTTTCCCCTGTCGGCCCGATCCGCCTGGAAAGGGGGCATATTCTTGATCCCGAGGAGGATGAAGACAGTTCCGGGCGATGGCAATTTTCTATCGGAGCGATGTTTTAATGGACGCAGTAAACTGATAAATTGAGGAGAGATCATGGGCTTTAAACGGTTTTTTGTTATAGGAATACTGATTGCAGGGCTTTGCCTGCCGCAGGCGGCGGCGGCGGAAGCCAAAATCGGCGTCGTTGATTTTCAACGCGTTCTGGAGGTTTCCGAGGCGGGCAAGACGGCTCAGGACGAGATCAACAGGCAGGGTAAAAAAATGGAGGCGGATCTCAAGGAGCGCAGCGATGAAATTGCGGCCCTGGAGACCAAGCTTGAACGGGAGTCCATGGTCATGGACAGTGAGGTGCGCGAGGAAAAAAAACGTGAAGTGCGTATCAAGATAAATGATATCAAGACGTTGCAGAAAAAATATATCACTGATTTTAAGAAAATGGAAACCCGGATCATCAATCAGATCGAAAAAGATGTGTTTGCTGTAGTTGCCGAAATGGGTAAAGAGGCAGAATATTCGCTGATTATGGAAAAGCGGGCCGGGGGGGTGATCTATGCGTCCGACACCCGGGATATCACCGATGCGGTGATCGAAAAGTACGATGCCGTGTTTGAGAAAAAAAAGGCCTCTGAATAACCCTATTATTTAGCCAAAGATCGCAAATTGTGATGCAAATTATACTCAAAGATCTGGCCGAACGGCTGGGTGGGGAGGTTGTCGGTGATAATCAGATCCGTATCACAGGTGCGGCGCCTTTTGAATTTGCCCGCCCGGATGAGATCACCTACGCCTTTGGGCCGGGCTATTTGAGAAAAATTGATCAGACTGAAGCGGCGGTGGTCATTGTTCCGGAAAATAGCGTTTCCAGAACGTCGGCGAAAACCGTCGTAAAAGTGCCAAATCCTTACGCAGCCTTTGCCAAAACGCTGCAATATTTTTGCCCCCCGACCCACCCCGGTCGCGGTATTCATCCAACAGCGGTAGTGGATCCGAGCGTGGTTTTTGGAGACACGCCTGGAATCGGCGCGGGCGCGATTATGGAAAAAAATGTGGTCTGCGGCGACCGGGTGCACATCCATCCGGGTGTCTATGTGGGTCCGGATGTGCAAATGGGTGATGACGTTGTGCTCTATCCCAATGTCACGGTACTAAAAAATTGCCGTATCGGTGATCGGGTGATAATCCATTCCGGTGCGGTGATCGGGGCCGACGGTTTTGGATTTGCGCCGGATGAGGAGCGATATGAGAAAATTCCCCACTTCGGCACGGTGGTTATTGAAGAAGATGTGGAAATCGGGGCCAACACTGCCATTGATCGCGCCACCTTTGGCGAAACCCGGATCGGCAAAGGGGTCAAAATTGATAATTTGGTGCATGTGGCCCATAACGTGGTGGTGGGTGAGAATACATTGCTGGTAGCCCAGGTGGGGATTGCCGGTAGCTGTAAAGTGGGTAAGCATGTGATTTTAGCAGGGCAGGCGGCTGTTTCCCATCATTTGGAAGTCGGTGATGGGGCTGTTGTGGGACCCCAGGCAGGTTTGGCTAAATCAGTCGCCCCGGGTGAAACAGTTTCCGGCTCCCCGGAAATGCCGCATCGTTTATGGCTGCGGGTTCAGCGTATCATTCCACGTTTGCCGGAATTAATGAAACGGCTCAAGGCGCTTGAGCGGAAAATAACCCCGGAGTAAATTAAGAGGTGGTCATCAAATGGAATTTCCTTTTGATATCGAGACTATTTTTAAAATGTTGCCCCATCGCTATCCCTTGTTGATGATCGACCGGGTGCTTGATTTTAGGCCGGACGAGAACATTACGGCGCTCAAAAATGTGACCGTCAATGAACCTTTTTTTCAGGGACATTTCCCCCAAAAGCCGGTAATGCCGGGGGTGATGATAGTGGAGGCGATGGCTCAGGCCGGCGGCCTTTTGGTACAGGCCTCGCAATCACCGGATCGGTGGGGGCGCAAACTGTCGTATTTTATGGGAATGGACCAAGTGCGTTTTCGCCGGCAGGTGGTTCCCGGCGATCAGTTGATTCTCAAAGTTCATATTTTAAAAAAGAGGGCCAAAGCGGTGAAAATTGCCGGGGTCGCCGAGGTCGATGAAAAAGTGGTCGCCCAGGCGGAACTGATGGCCTCGGGAATTTAAATGACCATTCATCCGACAGCAATTGTTGATACACGTGTAAAGCTGGGAGCCAATGTACATGTCGGGCCGTACACAGTGATTAGCGGTGATGTGACGATCGGTGAGGATACCGCCATCGGATCCCATAGCACCATCGATTCTTACAGTGATATCGGACCCAATTGCCAGATTTACCCCCACGTTTCCATCGGCGCACCGCCTCAAGCGATTAAATACAAAGGAGAAAAGACAATCACCAAAATCGGACGGGGGTCCATCATCCGGGAATTTGTGACCATTCACCGGGGGACAGCTTTTGGCGGGGGGACCACGGAAGTGGGTGAGGAAAATTTTCTCATGGCCTATTCCCATATTGCCCATGATTGCCGTATGGGAAAAAGAGTCATCATGGCCAACAACGCCACATTGGGCGGACATATTACTATCGGTGATTTTGTAACCATTGGCGGTCTTACAGCGATCCATCAATTTGTCCGGATCGGGGATTATGCTTATGTGGGAGGCAAATCGGCCCTGGTCAAGGATATTATTCCCTTTGTGATTGCAGCCGGCGACCGGGCCAAGCTGCATGGCATCAATAAAGTGGGACTACGCCGCATGGGTTTTTCCGAAGAGACCATTACGGCTATCAGAAAAGCCTATCGAACCCTATTTCGTCTGGGGCTGACCATCAACGAGGCGATGGAGCGGCTAGCGGCCCAGGGTCCCTTGGATCCGTCGGTGGAGCTGATACTGAACTTTATAAAATCCACCGAGCGGGGCATTACCCGGTAACCTGACGGGAGGCCCCGATGCTTGATTTACATTGGGGCGCAGGAAGTTCATCTAATATTTTTTAAACAGACGTTGGGTGTCACCTCAAATGGCGAATATTCCAGTCGGTGTTGTCGGGGTCGGTTATTTTGGGCAGTTTCATGCCGAAAAATATGCCCGCATGGAAGGGGTCGAACTGGTGGGTGTTGTGGATCAGGATCGCTCCCGGGCTGATGCTGTGGCCCAAAAGTTGGCAGTTCCCGCATTTTACCGTATCGAAGATCTTTTGGGTCAAGTGGATGCTGTCAGTATCGTCACACCAACCCCCTCCCATTTTGATGTGGGCAAGGCTTTTTTAGAACACGATGCACACCTGTTTATCGAAAAGCCGATTTCACGAACTCTCACAGAGGCGGATAAACTGATTCAGATGGCCGCGGATATGGGGAAGTTCATCCAGGTGGGTCAGATTGAGCGATTCAATCCGGCATTTCGGGCATTGCCGTCCGATGGGCCTGCACCGTCTTTTATCGAGGCGCATCGAATTGGTGTTGTAAAAGCACGCGCACTTCATGTGAGCGTCATTATCGATTTGATGATTCATGACCTTGATCTGGTCTTGAGCCTGGTTAAAGCGCCGGTGGTAAAAATGATGGTGAACGGCGCCGCTGTCATCACCCCGTATGTTGATATTGCCAATGCCCGGCTGGTATTTGAGGGGGGCTGTGTGGCCAATATCACGGCCAGCCGCATTGCCTTGGCGTCAGCCCGCAAGTTTCTGATATTTACTGCCGCCGGATATCATACCGTTGATTTTACTGCGCGGGAGTTGGTCTCGGTCCATCGGGATTCCGGCGTGGTTGACGGTCCTGTTCCGGGAATGGTGGTATACCGAAAAAAAGTCGATCAGGTGGACGCGCTGGAAACGGAACTGCGAAGTTTCATCGATGCCATCGGCGCCGGATCGCGGCCGGTGGTCTCAGGTAGCGATGGCCGCAACGCGCTGGAGTTGGCCCTTGCCATCGAAGCGGAAATTATGCGTACGATGGCGTCGCCCAAGGACGCCCCTTCGGAAGCAGGCGTCTGAATGACCCCGAGGCGTGTGATGATTATTGCCGGTGAAGTCTCTGGTGATATGTATGGCGCTGAATTGGCAAGGGCCATCCACCGTTTCGATCCGGATATTCAGTTTAAGGGAATGGGCGGTGACAAAATGGCCGCCTCGGGTGTGGGGCTGGTTGCGGAGGCCGAGAGTGTTTCCGTTGTGGGTATTGCCGAGGCGATCCCTGCGCTGGAGCACATTATTACCACGCTGAGGGCGGTTCGGCGGACATTGAAACGCTGGCGGCCGGATCTGTTGGTGCTCATCGACTTTCCTGATTTCAATCTGAGGGTAGCCAAAGTGGCCCACGCCCTAAAAATTCCCATCCTCTATTACATCTGTCCCCAAATTTGGGCTTGGCGGAAAGGACGGCTCGCTCTTTTTAGGAAATTCATTGATCGCTTGGCCGTTATCTTGCCGTTTGAAGAGACCTTTTGGCGAAAAAACGGGATGAAGGCTACCTATGTGGGACACCCGCTTTTGGATCTGCCGCCATTTGACGCAGAGAAAACAGACCCTGGAAACGGCGCCCAAAGAACCGTGGCCCTTTTGCCCGGATCGCGGCAAAAAGAGATTCATACCCATCTGCCGCTGTTATTATTCGCGGCTGGGAAAATGAGACAAATTGATCCGACCCTTAAATTTTGCATCGCCCTTTCAGGGGATCGATATCAGCAACTGGTGTCGGATTTTTTGGGGGCGGTCAATATGGAGGCCGTTTGTGAGGTCACCATCTCCGGCGCCCGTATGTTGTTTCCCCGTTGTGAGCTGGCAATCGCCGCATCAGGGACGGTTACCTTGGAAGCCGCTTTGGCCAAAGTCCCGACGGTCGTTATTTATAAAGTGTCCTCCATCAGTTATTGGGTGGGTAAATCGATGGTTCGAGCGCCTTTTATCAGCTTGCCCAACCTGATCGCCAATGAAGCGGTCTTTCCGGAACTGATCCAAAAAGAGGCCAACGCGGAAAATATTGTGCGTTCGGCCATGGCCTTTTTGGAAAATGATGATCTTCGCCGACGTGTGATCCAGCGTCTCGAAGGGGTTAAAAGACGTCTGGGAAACGGCGGGACTGCTGTTAAGGTGGCTCGGATCGCCCTGCAGATGATGTCGCGAAAGATGAACGAAAATTCAGAGAGGTTTTAAAATTCATTGAAAGCGCGTCACCATGAAATATTACAGATGATTCGTGCCCGCTGGGTGCGGCTGCTGGGGGCCTGTCTGGGAATGTTGGCCGAGGGGGCCACCACAGCAGCCATTGCCTGGTTGCTAAAGCCGGTCCTGGATGATCTGTTCGTTAACAAAAACGTGGACGCCCTCAATTTCATCCCGTTGGCGGTATTGGGAATATTTTTTATCAAGGATGTGGGGATGTATTATCGCGCCTATTTGATGAAATATGCCGGAGAGGGGATTGTCACCCAGTTAAGGGAAGATCTTTATAGCAAGATTCAGGATCTACCTGTCTCTTTTTTTCAAAAAGAAAAGACCGGCGTACTCATGGCTCGAATTACTCACGATGTAAACCTCGTGCGGGAGATGGTGTCGCGGGCCTTTACCGGTGTTTTGCGTGATGGCTTCTCCATTGTCTGTCTGATTCTTGTCATCTTTTACCGTGACTGGAAGCTGGCCCTGGTGGCGCTGGTCATTATTCCGGTGGCCTATTACCCGATCACTTACTTTGGCCGCAAAATTCGACGCTATTCTTCCGGCTACCAGGCCAACATGGCGGACATGAGCGCCTTTTTACATGAAACCTTCACCGGAAATAAAATTGTTAAAGCGTTCGGCCAGGAGTCCTATGAGAAAAAGCGGTTTCGGGTTTTTTCGCGCAAGCTGTTCAGTCTGGAGATGAAACAGGTGGTGGTGCGGTCGCTTTCGTCACCGGTGATGGATTTTTTAGGGGGTATCGGCATCGCCTTTGTCATCTGGTTTGGCGGCAGCCGCGTCATATCGGGTGAGTCCACAGTGGGGACCTTTTTCTCTTTTATGGCGGCTGTTCTTATGCTCTACCAACCGGTGAAACGGTTATCCGAGTTTAACAATACGATCCAGCAAGGGTTGGCCGCTGCGGACAGGGTGTACGATATCCTCGATTTTCCTTCAAATATCATGAGCGCCGAAAAGGCTGTTGCGCTGCCGTCCGGCCCGCACCGGGTTACTTTCGATGGGGTCGATTTTCAGTATGAGCATGATCAAAAGGTGCTGGAAGATATCAATGTCAGTGTCGAACCGGGAGAGGTCTTGGCATTGGTGGGGCCCAGCGGCGGAGGTAAAACCAGCCTGGTGAATCTGATACCCCGCTTTTTTGACGTATCGGCCGGGAAAATCACCATCGACGGCATTGATCTGCGGGACCTCACAGTGGCGTCATTGCGCCGGCAGATCGCCCTGGTCACCCAGGAGCCGATTCTGTTTAATGAGACGGTCAGCCGTAATATCGCCTATGGTTGTCCCGATGCCGCCGCCGACGAAATTGAAGCGGTGGCCAGGTTGGCCTTTGCCCATGAGTTTATTGAAACCTTTCCTAAAAAGTATGCAACGCCCATTGGCGAACTGGGCGGACGTTTGTCCGGCGGCGAGAAACAGCGTATCTGCATTGCACGGGCCTTATTAAAGGATGCTCCGATTCTGATTTTGGACGAAGCCACCGCCGCCCTGGATTCCGACTCCGAAACCATTGTCCAAAAAGCCCTGCACAACCTCATCAAGGGCCGGACTACTTTCGTCATTGCCCATCGGTTAGCAACCATCCGTCACGCCGACCGGATTGTGGTGGTCAAAGCGGGTCGTATTGTGGAAGAGGGCCGGCATCAGCAGTTGTTAGCCAAGGAGGGTGAATACCACCGGTTCCATCAACTGCAGTTTCAGGAGGAACGGGTATGATCAAACCCGGTGGGGTCATCTACCGTTATATTTTCAAAGAGATGATTCTCCCTTTTATCATCTGCGTTGTCTTTTTTATGTTTGTGTTCCTGATGACTCAGCTGCTTGATATCATCAACTACATTGTCAACTACCAGGTCAATGCCACGGACATCTTCTGGATGTTGGTCTATTCCATGCCCTTTTCGTTGCTGTTTGTTTTACCCATGGCCACCATGATGGCCATTTTGCTGACCTTTATACGCATGACCAACGACAACGAAGTGGTGGCCCTCCAAGGGGGCGGTGTCAGTATTTATAATGTCATCCCGCCGGTGCTGCTCTTTTGTATACTGGCGTGGCTGGCCGCCTTTTTTGTGACGGCCAAAGCCATTCCCTGGGGGAGCACCTCGTTTAAGAATTTAACCATCCGGTTGGCTGAATCCAATTTCGAGATCGGGATCAAGGAGCATACCTTTAATGATCAGTTTGATAATATCATCTTCTATGTTAACGGCATGGATCCCAAAACCCGCCGGTTAACCGATGTTTTTATCGAAGATCAGCGTAAAGAAGGGGTGGTGGCTACCATTGTCGCCCCCGCAGGACGGATCTTCAGTGATCCGGAAAGGCATCGGTCGCATATCCGCCTGTTTAACGGGACTTTGAACCAGGTCGACTTTAAGACACGGGCGGTCAATACCATTAATTTCAAAACCTATGACATCACCATGAAGTTCAAGCAGTCGGATCTTGCCGCTCAAAAAAATCGCAAACTACGCAAAGAGATGACATTCGCCGATCTGCGGAGCTACCTTGCAACCCAAAAGCAGAAAACCACCTACTACTATGTCCTGCAGTTGGAATACTACAAGCGCTATGCATTGCCGATGGCCTGTTTTCCGTTGGGATTGATTGCACTGGCATTGGGGTTTCAGGGACACTCCCGGAAACGCTCCTGGGGGCTCGGGCCGGCGCTTTTCTTTTTTATTTTTTACTACGTGATTTTGACTGCAGGAAGGGCGTTGGGCGAAGATGGCGCCTATCCCCCCATATTGGGGATGTGGATGCCCAATTTTATCTTAGGCGTGCTTGCGATTGTCATGACCATGCAAACGGCCAAAGGCAACACCTTGGATATGGAGGGATTAAAAAAGCTGTGGCAATGGAAAAACCGTTTTGTACGGGCTAGTGGATCATGAATATTATTTCGCGACACATCACCACGGAAGTCATTAGATTTTTTATCCTGATTCTCATTGGGGTGGTGGTGATTTACCTCGTGGTCGATTTTTTTGAAAAGCTGGATAATTTTGTGGATGCTCAGCTTCCCGGTCCCCGGATCGCTCTGTTTTTCCTGTTAAACGTTCCCTTTGTCATTTTCCAAATCACGCCACTGGCCGCTTTGTTGGCGGTGTTGATGGTGTTGGGACTGATGAGTAAGCATAGTGAGATCATCGCGTTAAAAGCCGGCGGGGTGAGCCGGTTTACGATTTTAAAACCGGTTTTTGCCGTGGGGTTGGTGCTTTCGTCGGCCCTCTTTCTCTTTGCCGACCTGATGGTTCCCATGACCATGGAAAGGGCCAATAAAATTTGGCTGGGAGAGGTGCGCAAAAAAGAGCTGATCACCACTCGCCGGAACAATATTTGGCTGCGGGGCCGGCAACAACTGACCAAGATCAGATTATTTCGACCGGCGCGTAAGACCATTCACGGCGTTACCATCTATCGGTTTGATGATCAGTTTCATCTGATCAGCCGGTTGGATGCCCCAAAAGGGGTCTACCGTGACAATCACTGGCAGCTTAGCGATATTATGCATCAGGAACGTGAGCCCGGCGCCAATGAATTTACCACCACCTTTTTAAAAGAGATGAATGCTGATATCGATATAGAGCTGGAAGATTTTCAGAAAGTGGTAAAACAACCTTTGGAGATGCGCTTTGCCGAACTTCTAAGCTATATCCATGACCTTGAATCCCAAGGGTATGATGCATCGGTGAACCGGGTCGACCTGCATGCCAAAATATCGTTTCCCCTGGTGTGTTTGGTTTTAACCATGGTGGGCGCCGGTTTGACTCTCCGGCCGGGTGACAAAGAGGGGCTGCCCGTTAAGATTGCGTTTGGTCTGGGTATTGCCTTTTTATACTGGATGCTACACAGTTTTTTTGTTTCATTGGGCTATGGCGGGGTGCTTTTCCCGGTTTTGGCGGCATGGATGACAAACATTATTTTTACGGGCGTTAGCGCCGTGTTGCTTTTAACAGGCGAATAGTGCGGTTTATCCTCCCCTAAACGCCCATCGGTCGGCTTGGCTGATCGAACAGTATGGTGCCAAATGCTTTCTTCACAGCCGTTTAGTAAACAGGCCCTTCATCCGGTTGACCGGATGATCATCCATGATCTGCTTGTATTGGGCGGGTACGAAGAAAGCGACCCATTGGTAGACGTTTTGGTAAGCCTGTTTGCAGCCCTGGAGGCCGGATCCGTCTCCATTGATTTGACACCCATTGGAAATAGTGAAAGCCCTGCAGGGCCACCGTCTGCGAATAACAGCGCCATCGTAGATCGCTTTTTGCCACAATGTCAAAAAGGTGCTTACGATGCCATTGTGGCCTGGGCGCCGGATATCGATAAACCATTGGTACTTGTAGAACGGGATAAAAATTATCGGCTCTACTTCCAAAAATATTACTATCATGAAGCACGCCTGAAACGACATTTAAAAGCTTTTACAAGAGTGCCGGCAGAGCCTTTGGTTACCAACGCAGAACAATTCATTCAGCAATTGTACCGCCCGGAACGTGCTCTCCGTAAGGGGCCCGAAAAGTCGCCTCTAGATAGAGATACACATCAGGTAGCGGCCATTCGGCAAGTGATGCGATCACCGCTGACCATCATTTCAGGCGGTCCGGGAACCGGTAAAACCACGGTTATGGTCAATTTATTACGCTGCTTGGCCGATTGCGGGGCTACCCCTGACAGGATCCTTGTAACCGCCCCCACCGGACGGGCGGCCCGGCGGATGACCGAAACCCTGAAACAGTTACTGCTGTCGATTTCAAAACCGACACCTCAGGAAATCGCGCTGCAGGCCGTTTCGGGCCAAACTTTGCATGCGGCCTTGGGTTATCGCCATCCGGGACAATTTCGTTACACATCCGTCAATCCCTTGCCCAAAGATGTCGTCATCGTGGATGAGGCCTCCATGGTGGATGTCATTTTGATGTCCCAGTTTATTTCCGCCCTGGATCCAGCCACAACACGGCTGGCTCTGTTAGGCGACCCGGATCAGTTGCCGGCCGTGGCCGCGGGATCCATTTTTGCACGTCTTATGCCCTTTGACCAAGATACCGCCCGTGGCTCAGCCTGTCGTGTGGTACTTGATAAGGGTTACCGGTCCGGGTCCGAGTTGAGCCGGTTAGGAAGACAGGTTCGCCGAGGCCTGTTTCCCGATCATCATCCGGAAAAGGTTGAAGCCGCTTTTTCCAACAAACCATTCAAGCCTTGGTGCAGGCTGGCATCCGCTGATTTACGGCAGTGGCCGGCAGCGCTCAAGGCCTGGGCGCGTTTTTACCAAACTGCGTTCCATCAGACTTCTCGAAAGGCGCTGAACCATCTGCGTCAAAAGTCGATAACTGCTTTTTCACAGCCGGATGAATCGCTTTTGGAAAATGCAGCGAAGCTTTGGGCGAGTGCCACCATGGCCCGGATTCTGACCCTGGTACGCAAAGGACCCTGGGGTTGCGAAGATATCAACGACTTCCTGAAACCGCTGTTGGCAAACAGTCTGGATCAAGGCGGCCATCCGGCTACCGGTCTTTATGCCGGCATGCCCGTTATGATTACCCGTAACGACAGCGAAAACGGGCTCTACAATGGTGATGTGGGGATCGTGGTGGCGCTAAAAGAGGGCTACTACGCTCTTTTTCAGCCGACGGGTCGGTATGTAGCCATATCGATGGGTCATCTTACCGCATGGGAGCCGGCCATGGCTATCACCGTTCATAAAAGCCAGGGCTCCGAGTACAAACAGGTTTTTCTGGTGTTGCCCGATGATCCCTCCCACCGGCTCCTAAGCCGCGAGATGGTCTACACAGCCATTACCCGGGCTCAAAAACGGCTGGTGATTTGGGGTGATGCAAAAACGCTTCATCAGGCCGTGTCTCATAAGGTGACAGAATGCGTTGATCCGCTGCTTGATTAAAGAGTGATCCGGCGCCCGTCGGTTCAGTCAAGCGGGCGCTTTTTTATGAAAGTGGGCCAGATAATTAACGTCCAGGCCGCCGCCCAGGCGGTAACGTTTATGAAAAGGATTATACTGCATTCCTTGCAGGTTGATCAATTCCAACTGTGCGGCCTTGCCCCACCGGCCAAGCTCATCGGGTTTGATAAATTTGCGCCAGTCATGGGTACCTGCCGGCAGCAGCCGCAGCACATGTTCGGCGCCAATAATGGCAAACAGATAGGATTTTACATTTCGGTTTAAAGTGGCAAAAAACACGCTGCCGCCCGGTCGCACCAGCCGGGCGGCAGCATTTACAATAGCGGCCGGTTTCGGGACATGTTCCAGAAGTTCCAGACAAATCACCAGATCGTATTGTTCCGCATGTTTTTGGGCCCACGCTTCCACGGTGCTTTGGCCGTACTGTATGGTCAGATTATTTTGGCGGGCATGGGCCCGGGCTGCCTGTAACACCTCTTCGGCCATGTCGATGCCGGTCACAAGTGCGCCTTCCGCGGCCAAAGACTCCGAAAGGATTCCCGCGCCGCAGGCTACGTCCAAAACGGATTGCCCTGCTAATGCGCAACGCTGTTTGACATAGTCCAAACGCAAAGGGTTGATGTCATGGAGTGATTTGTAAACACCATTGCGGTCCCACCACTCATCCGCCAGGGCGTTAAACTTGGCGATTTCGGCGGGATCGATATTGAGCGATGAGGCTTTAGTCATGCTTCGTTTTTTCCTTAAAGAAACGGCTCGTGGTATCAAGGACCCGATCGACATCGTCATCGGTAACATCAAGGTGCGTCACCAAACGCCAACCACCCATTCCTGAGACAAGAATCTTGTTTTTGGCTAAAAAGCGCCCCAACGCATCTAACATGTTTTGGTCGGCTTGAACAAATACCATGTTGGTCTGGTGAGAAATGGGTGTAGCGCACAATGGTTTGAATTGCCGCAGCCCGTCAGCCAACTTGGCGGCATTGGCGTGATCGTCAGCCAGCCGGTCCACATGATGACCCAAGGCGAATAAACCGGCGGCGGCCAAAATACCGGCTTGGCGCATGCCGCCTCCCAAAACCTTGCGCCAGCGATATGCTTTTTTAATCAGCGCTTGAGGGCCGCACAATACCGACCCCACCGGCGCACCCAGACCTTTGGAAAGACAGATCGAAACAGTGTCCACATGTTGAACGATGTCCGCCACCGGCAAATTTTGCGCCACAGCAGCGTTGAAAATCCGGGCGCCATCCATGTGAGTGGCCAGGTCGTTCCGGATGGCAAATGCGGGAATCTTTTTTACGTAATCCATGGGAAGCACTTTCCCGTTGTGGGTATTTTCCAGGCAAAGCAAGCGGGTTTTGGCAAAATGAGGATTCTCACGGGGTTTGATTGCGGCACGAATTTTATCAAAATCCAGCGTGCCATCGGGCTCAAAATCGAGGGGTTGGGGTTGAATGCTACCCAAAATCGCTGCGCCCCCTCCTTCAAACTTATAGGTGTGGGCCTGTTGACCGACAATATACTCATCCCCCCTTTCACAATGGGCTATCAAGGCCAACAGGTTGCTTTGGGTGCCGCTGGGTGCAAACAGCGCCGCCTCCTTGCCGGTCACGGCCGCGGCCTTTTCCTGAAGCGCGTTGACCGTCGGATCCTCACCGTACACATCGTCACCCACGGGGGCTGTTACCATTTTTGCGCGCATGGCGTCGGTGGGTTGGGTAACGGTATCACTTCGCAGGTCAATGGTTTTCATAGGGGCTCACTTTACCGGGTGTTGAACCGTCTGGATATCGGGATATCACAAAAAGGGCTGTGAAAGATAGAGTGCCGTCGGACAGCTAAAACTACCTGCATAAATTGGGGGTGTACTTGCCGTTTTGCATCATGTGATGATTTTGCGCCACTATTTTTAATATGCGCTTTGGCTGGGAAATTGCAATGCCCTGGCGATAGAAGTGAAGGGTCGGAATAAACGGAGATGAACGCGTCAACTCCGGCTTTTTCGCGCCAGGCTCTTAACTTTTGAACGAAAGCACTTTCGGCTCAAATGTTAACGTGGCGAAATGGTCTTTTTCCGTTTCGGCCCGGCGGATTCGCTCCACATGACCATCGCTGGTAAGCAGCAGTTCTTGCGGCCGCAAGCGCCCGTTGTAATGAAACCCCATGGAATGGCCATGGGCGCCGGTATCGTGGATCACCACCAGATCGCCGGCACTGATTTTGGGCAGCTCGCGCTGGATGGCGAATTTGTCGTTGTTTTCGCACAGCGCCCCCACCACATCAACCACTTCGGTCGCACCATTTTTGGCAAAAGGAACCGAAATATGGTGGTATGCCCCATACATTCCCGGACGCATCAGAGATGACATGTTGGCGTCCACGCCGATGTAACGGCGGTAGATATTTTTATGATTGATGGCGCGGGTGACCAGCGCACCGTGAGGCCCGGTCATGTAGCGGCCGCTTTCCATGTAAAGCCGGGGCGTGTATCCGTGGGCCTGAGAAAAAGCGCTCATGGTCCTGAGAATCCCGTCGGCCATGGCCTTTACATTGAAGGGCGCCTCTTCCGGTCGGTAGTTTACACCGATGCCGCCGCCGATGTTGATGGCCTCGAACTGAATGTTCAATGCGGCGCTGATGGCCGCTACCCGGCCCAGCAGCATGGCGGTGGTCTCAATCATATAGTTGTGGTTCAGCTCGTTGGAGGCCAGCATGGTATGCAGCCCAAATCGGCGCGCGCCGCGCGCTTGGGCTAAACGGAAGGCCCCGATGATCTGGTCGTGGGCCACCCCGTATTTGGATTCCAGGGGTTTGCCGATGATTTCGTTGCCGCTGCGCCGGTCACCGGGGTTGTAGCGGAAAAAGATCAACTCCGGCATTTGAGGGACTTTTTCCACCAGGGAGATATCATCGAGGTTGAGAATCGAACCCCGTCCCTCGGCAGCCGCGGCAAACTCCTCGTCGCTGGTGTTGTTGGAGGTGAACATAATATCGTCGGGCCCGGCGCCGGTTTGACGGGCCAGGATCAATTCGGTGATGGAGCTGCAGTCAAATCCGAAACCCATCTCCTGCATCAAGGCCAGAATGCGAGGATTGGGCAGCGCTTTGACCGCGTAATACTCCTTAAAGCCCTTTGCAGGTCGGAAGGCTTCTTTCAACCGGGTTCCCGTATCACGAATGCCGACCTCATCATAGATGTGAAACGGCGTTCCAAAATGGCCGGCGACGGCTTCCAGTTTGGGATAAAGACGGTTTTCAAAACCAACTGACATGGGCATGGTAGAAGATCCTTTTTAAAATGACCCGGGCAATTATATTACATGGATGCTATCCGGCCAGGGCGGTTTTGATTTGCGCCAGGGCCTTGGCGACATTTTCACGGCTGTTGAAGGCGCTGATGCGGATGCAGCCTTCGCCGCATCGTCCAAAACCGCCGCCCGGGGTGCATACCACGCCGGCCTTTTCCAGCAACAGATCAAAAAAGCGCCAGGAGTCCGCGTCACTCCTGATCCAGATGTAAGGAGCATTTATTCCGCCAATACAATCATAATCCAGATCGGTCATGCCGGCGACGATAAGCCGGGCGTTTTCAAGATAGTCATCCACCAAGGTCCGGGTTTGGGCTTGGCCCTCCGGGGTGTAAACTGCTGCGGCAGCTTTCTGGACAGGGTAGGAAACACCATTAAATTTTGTGGTGTGTCGCCGCTTCCAGAAATCGTAGAGCAACAGTTTCCGGCCGTTGGCAGCAAACACCCGCGCCGCTTTCGGCACCACCGTAAAAGCACAGCGGGTGCCTGTAAAACCGGCATTCTTGGAGAAACTGCGAAACTCCACGGCCACCTCTTTGGCGCCATCAATTTCATAAATGGTGTGGGGAAGTTCATCATCCCGGATAAAGGACTCATAGGCGGCGTCGTATAAAATCAGCGCGCCTTCTTGATGGGCGTAGTCAACCCATGCCTGCAGGCCCTTTATATCAATGGTGGCGCCGGTGGGATTGTTGGGGAAGCATAGATAGATCAAATCGACAGGATCTTCAGGCAGCGGCGGGATAAACCCGTTTTCCCAACTGCCTTCAAGGTAGCGGATGCCGTTATAGCGGCCGTTTTCGTGGATGCCCGTCCGCCCGGCCATCACATTGGTGTCCAGATAGACCGGATAGACCGGGTCGGGAATGGCCACGGTAATATCACGGGCGAAAAGCTCCTGAAAATTGCCGGTATCACATTTGGAACCGTCGCTGACAAAAATCTCATCTGCCTCAATGTCGGCCCCGCGAGAGTGGAAATCATTTTTCGCAATGGCTTCGCGCAAAAAAGGGTAGCCCTGCTCCGGACCGTAGCCACGGAAGGTGGCTGAAGACGCCATTTCGTCCACCCCTTTATGAAATGCGGCCACGCAGGCCGGGGGCAGGGGTTCGGTAACATCACCGATCCCCAAGCGAATGATTTCCCGTTCGGGATTATTCTTTTGAAATTCAGCCACCCGCGAGGCAATATCCGCAAAAAGAAAAGAGGCTTTTAATTTGGTGTAATGCTCATTGATACGAATCATGGTGCGTCCTTGTTTAAATGGTGTTATTTATATGCAATGTGCCGGCTTATTTTCCCAGGCCCTTGGCAATGGGAATCCGGGCGCTCTCTTTATAGGTTTCCAAAACAATACCGCTACGGGTGGCGGCAATCCCCTTGATCGGCGCAATGGTTTCTTTAATCAAGGCTGCTAATTCGGTGGTATCGGTGACCCGCAACTTGACTAAAAGGGCATCTTCACCGGCAATCCAATGGATTTCCTGGACTACGGGGATTTCGCTCAGTTTTTGACCGATGCCTGCCTGTTTCCCCGGCTTTTCCATTTTAAGGGTGATGAAAGCCACCATGCTTTTGGCGAAACGCTCAGGGTTGAGGCGAACTTCGTAGCCGTCAATGTAGCCCTGCTGCTCCAACTTGCGGATACGCTCCAGTACCGCCGACGGCGCCAACCCCACCTGCCGGGCCACCTCCACATTGGGGATGCGGGCCTTTTCCTGCAGGATGTTCAATATTTTAAAGCTGATGCCGTCTAACATTCTTTATCCTTTATTTTAACAGAACAATATTCATGTTCAGCCGTATTGTCAAGAACATAATTCAATTTGCGGGTCTGTCCGACAACCTGCCCCAGAGCCGATATCATTTTCAATGAGTTTATCATTGATGACAGTTCTGAAAATGAAAAATGCCTCCTGTCTATTGCCAAAATTATTGATGGGAAAAAGATATTTGATCAGATTAAACGTTTTTTCAATGTGTGGGATCCCTTCATTTATGACCTTGCAGAGTATCTTGCAGGAAGAGGAAGGGTGCCGACTGAGCTTTCCACTTTTATTGAATATGTAAGAGCAGAAGCATAGATACTAGGGCCTGTCGCCATTCATTCAACCAAAGATATATGGCTGCAACGAGCACAAAAGATAAATATGACGAGGCCGGTTTGTCATGGCGCGTCGCCACTCTCCTGAAGTGCTTCAGCTTTCCATACATCCGTTCAATTTTATTGCGCTCTTTATACAAACAAACATCATAATGGCGAGACCTTTTGCGATGAGACTTTGGTGGAATCACCGCTTGCGCCCCTTGTGCCAAAATCGCCTCAATCATATCATCCGCATCATACTAGATCCCAATTATCGACAGGGCCTAAATTGGAGAAAGACCCAAAAAAATAATTGACTTTCACCGTCCTGTTCATTTAAGCATTTACTATACCTCTTTGGTAAAAAAAACGGTGATGGCGTCTTTCCAGGGAATATGAGACCTTTGCAAGACATCCATTTTTGTTCACGTTCAAGGATGGCAAAAAATGTAACCGGTTGAGTATATTGAATATTTCTAGGGTTACATTTTGATCCGGACGCCGGAATCGGGCCAAAAGGGGTGTTATGCAAAGATTTCTCATCGAGGCCAAACCAACCGCGGTGGAGTTTATATGAAAAGTCTTACCAAATATGTACAAAAAGAAAGACTTTCATCGTTCGTTGTGGCTGTTTACGGCCATGGAGGTTAGTGATCACCGGGCGCGACGCGCACCCAAAATTAGTGGCGCGGGCCGGTCTGGTCACAGAAATGGGACTGATAAAACACTATATTGATGAGGGCGTGATGGCGCGGGAAGGTATCGAGCATTAAAGGCTTTGTCAGCGTCCGATAAAGCCGAAAATCCATCTTACACAAGGAGGAAGACCATGGCAAAAGGCTGGTACGAATTAAACAAAAACGACAAGGGCCAGTTCTTTTTCAATTTAAAGGCCGGGAACGCCCAGGTCATTCTAAGAAGCCAGATGTACAAAACCGCCGCCGGCGCAAAAGGAGGCATTGCATCCACTCAAAATAATTGTAAGAGTGACGCCATGTTTGAAATGAAAGTAGCAAAAAACGGTAAGTTTCACTTCAACCTGAAAGCGAAGAACAAACAGATCATCGGCAGCAGCCAGATGTACGCTTCTGAGGCCTCAGCCCAAAAAGGCATCCAGTCGGTCAAAGTCAACGGCGTCTCCAAGACGGTGAAAGATCTCACCAGACAGGCATAACCGCAGACATACGCTATAACGCTCGGCAACGCCATAATACTCGGATCGTTTTATATTCAGAGACCGCGCCTAGGTTGGCGCGGCCTCCCCTTTTCACCACTGCGTTTACTCTTTTAATTGCTGCGCCTGTTTCTTTTTCCAGAATTTCCGCTGTTGAGCTTTATACTTTTTCGGTTTTAACGAAGAGCCTCTGCCGGATAAACTGGGATTGGTCATGAAAAAGTGGTGGGCGTTGAACGCCTTTTTGGATGTTGCCACCCGTGTATAGGATCCGTTGGCATGCAAATACCAACTCTGCTCGGTATCCCGGAAATTGGCCAGCATAATCTGATTCAACACCTGTTGATGGACGGTGGGATTCAAAATGGGCACCAAGGCTTCGATGCGACGGTTGAGGCTGCGGGGCATCCAGTCGGCCGATGAGATATAGACGTTGGCGGACGGTGACGGCAGCTGATGACCATTGGCAAAACAGAAAATCCGCGAGTGCTCCAAAAAGCGTCCCACGATAGATTTCACGCGGATATTTTCAGACAGACCGGCAATGCCGGGCCGCAGGCAACAGATTCCACGCACCACCAGATCGATCTGCACACCGCTGCCCGAAGCGCGGTACAGGGCATCGATCACCGCCGGATCCACCAAGGAGTTCATCTTGGCCCAAATCTGTGCCGGCTTGCCCGCTTTGACGTTACCTATCTCTTGTTCAATATCGGCCATCAGCCGCTCGCGCAAATCAATGGGGGCGATACCCAGACGCTCCAAATCGGTGGGTGTTGCGTACCCGGTCATATAGTTGAAAATTTTCATCACATCACGGCAAATATACGGGTCACAGGTAAAAAAGGAGAGATCGGTATAAATCTTGGCGTTGATCGGATGATAGTTGCCTGTGCCCAGATGGACGTAGGATTTCAGTCGTGACCCTTCCCGGCGCACCACAAGGGACAATTTGGCGTGGGTTTTAAGAGTCACGAACCCAAAAATCACCTGGGCGCCGCTACGCTCCAGGCGCCGGGCGAAATCAATGTTAGCCGCCTCGTCAAACCGCGCTTTCAGTTCCACCATCGCGATGACGTTTTTACCCGCGTCCGCCGCGGCGATCAGGGCTTCGACAATGGGTGAATCCTCACTGGTGCGATAGAGGGTTTGTTTGATGGAGACCACATCGGGATCCTCGGCGGCCTGGCGCAAAAACTGCACCACCACGTCAAAACTTTCGTAAGGGTGATGAACGATGATATCCTTGGCGCTGATGGCGGCAAAGCAGTCGCCGCCGTAATCGCGAATCCGCTCGGGAAAACGGGTATGGTATGGTTTGAACAGCAGATCAAGCCGTTGGTCGTCGATCAACTCCTGGAAATCGGCGGCATCGACATATCTTAATCGAAAAACATCGGCATCAAAGACATTTAGATGAACAATGATAAACCGGCGCAAATCTTCGGGCATATCTTCATTGATGGTCAGGCGGACCACATTGCCCCGCCGGCGGCGCTTCAACGCCGACTCAAAGGTGAGTACCAAATCTTCCGCCTCTTCGTCGATATCCATCTCACTGTCGCGAATGACCCGGAAGATCCCGCCGGTATTGAGCGTAAACCCGGGAAAGAGCGCATCGATGAACATGAGTATTACACTGCTCACGGCGATATAGCGTTGCCCTCGGCCCGGCAGCCGGACAAAATGGTTCACACCCGACGGAACCTTGATCAGGGCGATCATATCTCTGGGCTCATATTGACGGGTCAAGTCGAGCACTAACGCATATCCCAGATTGGGAATAAAGGGAAACGGATGAGCCGGATCGATGGCGACGGGACTTAGCATGGGAAAAATGTTTTCCTGAAACGTCTTTTCCAAAAAAGCCTGATCCGTCTTTGAAAGGTTTTTTTCAGACACCAGGTGAATCGATTCGGCCTCAAGCTCCTTGATGAGGCGTTCCAAATGGGCCTGTTGGTCTTTCACCAAACGGCCCGCCTCGCGATCAATGGCCATCAGCTGGGCCAGGGGCGTCATACGGTCGGCGCTCTCGCTGCTCACCCCCGTGGCCACCTGCGCTTTTAGGCCGGCCACGCGCACCATGTAGAACTCATCCAGGTTCTGCGCAGAAATTACCAAAAAACGTAACCTCTCAAGAAGCGGATGTTTTTCATTGGCCGCCTCTTCAAAGACTCGCCGGTTGAAACGCAACCAGGAGATTTCGCGGTTGATAAAGCGTTCTGAGCTTTGCAAATTGATGGTGGAAGACGGTGCGGTCTGCGGCCCCTGGCCGGGGAAGCCGTCCTCCGGTTTTATGACGACATGTTTGTGATTTTCAGACTCTTTATCAGGCATGGGATGCAGCGTGCCGGCCGATAAACTGCAAATACCCCATCACTTCCAGAGACCGGGGCAAATCGACCCCTTTCATAAATTGGCGCAATCCGGCAAGGCGTTTGCCCGGCCGGCTGCGTTTACAATCGACTCCTTCAACACACATGGTCTGGATCGGAACCGGTTTTAAAATTTTGATTATACTCTGATTTCTGTGCTCACGCAACTTGATATTGGCCGTGCAACCCGGCGCCCATAAATACTCGTCGCAGAGCGTGGACGATATCACCGATGCTGATTGGCGCCCGCGGATGTAGCGCTTGATCTTCTTTTGCAAACTTCCGAAAACCCGATACTCCCAATGGTGCTGACAGCGCATATATCCTCTCTTGATAAGTCAATGTGAACCGCCTTTACACCCGCTCTGGTTAGGATTTGATCAGGATATGGTTAATTTTCCGTTTAATCCGACTCCAGTGGCGCTTTCTTCGGTCCTCGGCGGTTGTACTTTATCTTGGCTTTGCGTATGATCATCCCGTTTAAATGGATACTGCAACGGTCAAGCTGACCGTCTTACAAGCGACAACTCGTTGCCGGGCCTCCGCCACCATGAAACCGCCCTCTTTTTTCGCCTATCTGCTGCTGTCGATTGCCCCGCTATGCTGGGGCGGCAATATCGTTTTGGCACGGGGGATTTACGACATCCTTCCGCCGGCGGCCTTTGCCTTCTGGCGCTGGACCGTCGCTTTTTTACTGCTCTTGCCTTTTGTCTGGCGCCTGACCCGCCGCGATTTTCCGACAGCACTGCGGCACTGGAAAATAATCGGCCTCCTCGCTTTTTTAGGCGTCTCCTGTTTCAACACCCTGCTCTATGCCGCCATGCATACTACCACCGCCATCAACGGCGCATTGATCCAAACCGCCATGCCTGCGGTGATCATTCTCGTGACGCTGCTCTTTTTCAAGGAATCTGTCTCCAAGCTGCAACTCGCCGGTGTGCTGTTCTGTGTGATCGGCGCGGCAACGGTGGTATTACGGGGGCAGTGGCATCTCTTTTCCCAAATGACGTTTGTGCAAGGCGACATTATCATGGCGGTCGCCGTGGTGATTTATGCGCTCTACTCGGTCCTATTGCGCAAGCGACCGGCAATGCACCCCTTTAGTTTTTTGGTCTATACCTTCGGCGTCGGCGCCTTTATGCTGCTGCCGGTATATTTACTGGAAATTTTCAACGGATACACCTTTACCCTTTCATGGCAAACGCTGACCAGTATTTTATACGTGGCGTTTTTCCCCTCCATAGTGGCTTTCTATTGCTGGAATCGCGGTATCGAACTGATCGGTGCCAATCGCGGCGGACTTTTTATCAACTTGATCCCGCTTTTTGCCTCGCTGCTGGCCATCATTTTTTTAGGTGAACGCCTGGAAAGCTTTCACATCGTAGGGATGCTGCTCATACTGGTCGGGATGGTGTTGTTTAACAGACAAACAAGTATCAAAAAAATAGAACCTTCTGGCAAGCCGTCTTTCTAAACTATTACAAACTGCGATCTAGCCCGAATTTTGCATGAAATTTTACCAAAAAATTATTTATATTTGATATTTCAGCACCACCAGGAACTTGAACAGAGGGGATCTACAAGAAATCCCCCATGTTCAAATTTTCGGGTAAATGCCTATGTCGATGATTTTTATCAGGGATAACAGGGGGAGAGTATATGAAAAAAGGGGTCTGCTCCAATTTGGCTGGAGTTATTATACCGCCAATAAGAAATGGACATCGTCAGGCTGATCCTTTATTGTCCTGTTCGGGGAATGGGAGAAACACCCTCGTCTTTAGGCGGTTGAGAATTCACTAAAGGATGCTCTCTGTTTGGTCAACGCTTACTCTCTATGCAAAAAATCCGGGTTGAAACCTGGAGCCGACGAGCGGACTTGAACCGCTGACCTACTGATTACGAATCAGTTGCTCTACCAACTGAGCTACGTCGGCGCCATGGTAAAGCCATTTCATAGATAGATTATGGTCCAAAATCAAGCAGAAACTGGCTGGCCGGATCGTTTGGAAGCCATCGACCAAAGTGTAAAACACCTTGAATTGACAGGCGGTTCCGGCCCGGTGTGGGCCTGGCTGCTCTGCCGGATGGCCAAAACGCGGCAGCGGCCCTTTTTGGTGGTGGCGCCGGATCGCCAAAGCGCGGCCACCCTCTATGACGAACTGCGTTTTTTTGCAGGTCAAAAGATGCCGGTCCTTTATTTTCCGGCCTACAGCGTACTGCCCTATAAACCCTTGGGCTATCACCGCCAGACAGTGTGCCGGCGTATCGATACCCTCTACGGCATGATCGCAAAAAGCGGCGCCCATATTGTGGTGACCTCCACGGAGGCGGCGATCCAGCGGGTTTTACCCCGCAAGCAGCTCGCACAGTTTGCCGAAATTATCATGGCAGGTGAAGAGATCGACCGGGAGCAGTTGGTGCAGAAACTGTTTGAGGGGGGCTATCACCGTACCGTGCTGGTGGAAGAACCGGGGGATCTTTCCATACGGGGCGGGATTATCGATCTCTTCCCCCCGGGGTTTGACCATCCGGTGCGCATCGAACTGTTTGGCGAGCTGGTAGAATCGATCCGGCGTTTTTCGGCGGCCACCCAGCGGTCCCAGGCATCGCTGGTCGAACTGATCATTCTGCCGGCCAGTGAAGCTATTGTGAGCCGTAAAGATCGGGACGCCATCCTCACCCGTTTGCGGCTCCGAGTGGCCGAACAAGATCTGGCCGTCACCCAAACCCGGCAGTGGGTTGATCATGTCAAAACAACCGGCGGTCATGATCTGCTGGAGCCGCTTTTATCCATTGTTTACGCCCACACCGACACGCTCTTTGATTACCTGCCTTCAAATACCGGCGTGGTTGTTGTGGATCCCGCGGCAGGTCAAAAAGCCCTCGACGATTTCACCACGCTGATCAATCAAAATTATCGTGCAGCCCTGGCCGATGGTCAGCTCTGCGCGGCGCCCGAAACGCTCTACCTGGATGGCAAGCGGTTTCAGGAAAGCCAGGCGACCTTTGATTCGGTTAAGATCAAGCCGTTGGCCGTGGAAACGTTTGGTGAAACCGAACCGGCTGCAACGATACGGATCGCACTCAATACCCACGACATGACTCGGCTTAAACTGCGTCTGGCCGAAAGAAAAGCCCAACGGCCGCTCACCTGTCTGGCTCAATGGATCGAAGAAACAGCAAACCGGGGACTTACAACGCTCTTGGTCTGTCAAAGCGGGCGCCAGCGCCAACGCCTTTTGTCGATGCTGACCGATTATGGCATGAGCGCGGAAAAGTTGGACGACTTGGCGAATTTGGCGCCGGGGGCGGGCCGTCTCTTTTTAGCCATCGGGACCGTTTCCGGCGGTTTTGTCTGGCCCGAGGCCGGTTTGGCGGTGGTACCCGATCACGAGATTTTCGCCCGTACAACTGCACGGCCGAAGCGCCAGAAACCGGTTCCACGGCGGGAAACCGCCCTGGTGTTGGAAGATCTGCAGAGCGGCAGCTTAGTGGTGCACGAAGATCACGGCATCGGCCGTTACCATGGCTTGGTCAAGCTGAGCGTGGATCGCGCCACTGGAGATTATCTTCTTGTTGAATACAAAGATGCCGATCGACTCTACTTGCCCGTGGACCGCATGGATCAGGTGCAAAAGTATATGGGCGTGGATGGCGCCGATCCGGTACTGGACAAGATGGGCGGCAAATCGTGGGAGCGGGTCAAACAAAAGGTGAAACGTTCGGCGGAACAGATTGCCGGTGATCTGCTCAAAATATACGCGGCCCGCAAAGTCCGGATCGGTATCGGCTACAGCGATCCCGGGCCCGGGTTTGAAGCATTTTTACAGGACTTTCTGCACGCCGAAACCACGGATCAGCAAAAGGCTATTGCCGACGTACAAAAGGACATGGCCGTCGCCAAACCGATGGATCGGCTAATCTGCGGGGATGTGGGATACGGCAAAACCGAGGTGGCACTGCGGGCGGCCTACATTGCCGCTCATCACGGCAAACAGGTGGCCGTGGTCGTACCCACCACCGTTTTGGCCGAGCAGCACTATGCCACCTTTAGCGAACGTTTTGAAAAAACACCGTATACCGTGGGTTGTTTGAGCCGGTTTCGCTCCAAACGGCATCAAAAGCAGGCGCTGGAGCGGCTGCAATCCGGAGGGCTTGATATTGTGGTGGGGACCCATCGGCTCTTTTCCAAAGATGTTGTTTTTAGCGATTTGGGGTTACTCGTGCTGGATGAGGAGCAACGCTTTGGGGTGCGTCATAAGGAAAAGCTCAAAAAGATGCGGGCCACCGTGGATGTGTTGGCCCTCACCGCCACACCGATCCCCCGAACGCTGCATCTTTCCCTCACCGGGATCCGGGACATCAGTATTATCGCCACACCGCCGGAGCTTCGGCGGCCCATCATCACCTATATCAGTGAATTTCAGGATTCGATCATTCAAGATGCCGTCACCCGCGAACTGGAGCGGGACGGACAGGTCTATTTTGTCCATAATCATGTGGCCACCATCGAAAAAACGGCTGCCCATCTGCAAAAACTTTTTCCCAACGCAACCATTGATGTGGCCCATGGCCGGATGGACGAGACCCAACTGGAAGAGGCCATGTACCGTTTTGGCCGCGGTAAGGTGGATATCCTGGTCTGCACTACCATCATCGAGTCGGGCATTGATGTGGCCAACGCCAATACCATGCTGATCAATCAGGCCGATCGATTCGGGCTGACTCAGATGTATCAGTTGCGCGGCCGGGTGGGGCGCAGCGCGTCCCAGGCCTATGCCTATCTTTTTATCCCCAAAGAGAGCACCCTCACCCGTGACGCCCAAAAGCGGCTTAAGGTGCTTATGGAACACAGCGATCTGGGCTCGGGCTTCCAGGTGGCCATGAATGATCTCAAAATCAGGGGCGGCGGGACGATTCTGGGCGCCAATCAGTCGGGTCATGTAGCCGCGGTGGGCTACGATATGTTTTTAAAACTGATGCGTGAGGCCGTGGCCGAACAGAAAGGCGAACCCCTAAAAGTACCTCTGGAACCGGAAATCAACATCCCTTTGGCCGCCTTTATCCCCGAAGATTATGTGCCCGATATTGATCAGCGGTTGGCCATCTATCGGCGCCTTTCACAAATGGAATCGCCAACGGCCATCGGGGGGGCAATCAAAGCCGAGCTGATTGACCGCTTTGGGCCGCTTCCCGTGGAGATGAAACAGCTTTTTGTTAAAATGCTCTTTCGCGTTTATGGTTTGGGGATCGGTATCCGGAAGATGGATCTGGCTGATCAGAGGCTGGTGCTTCGGGTTTCGCCGCAGCATGTTCCCAATTTATCTCTTTTATCCCGATGGGTGGCGCGTCAACAAAAGGGCGCCGATTTTGTCCATAGTCGGCGTATCAACTTTTCTCTGAGTTCCAGGCAGCTATCCGGTCAGCTACGCAGTGCTAAAAATATCTTGAAAGATATATACGAGCATGTTACTTCCTAACCGCACATAATCCCCTGTTTTTAAATATGATGTTTATAAACTGGTAAATATTTGACATGCGCTTTTTAAATTTCAGCTTCCATTTTACATGCAAACCTCTTTTAGGAGTGATTTTTTTGTTCTTCGGCTTTTGCTGTGGGGCCCATGCCGCCGAAGTGATTGACCGGGTGGTGGCGCTGGTGAACGGTGAAATGATATCCCTCTATGAGCTCAATGAAAGAATGGCGCCATTTGCCGCAAAGATTAAAAATTCGAACTACTCCCTGGCCCGGCAGCGGTCGCTTTTGTTCAAACTGCGGGAAGAAAAGCTAAAAGAGCTCATCAATGAAAAACTGGCCGATCAGGAGATTGAACGGCTTGGAATTGACGTGCAAGAGAGTGATGTGGATGCGTCCGTTGAGCGGTTTAAAAAGATCAACCGGCTTAACGACCAAAGTTTAAAGGAGAGCTTGCTTCGCCAAGGGTTCACCTATGAGACGTTTCGGGATCGGATCAGAAAACAGCTGTTAAGGGCCGTATTGGTCAATCGCGAGGTGCGCACCAGGATTGTGGTGACCGATGGGGAGATCGAGCAGTACTACAACACCCACATTGAAGAGTTTGGTGGAGAAGCATGGTATCATCTGAAAAACATCCTCAAAGTTATAGATCCGGGAGCGCCGGCTGAGCAAAAATTAATCATTTTTCAGGAATTGCAGGCGCTGCGTCAGTCGATTGAAACCACTGAAGATTTTGAGGCTGCGGCCAGCGCTCATTCCGATGCGCCCAATAGTCAAGAGGGTGGTGAAATCGGCACCATACCGTTGGATTCATTATCGGAGCCGATCCGGGAGGCGGTCTCAAAACTTGAGTCCGGAGAGGTGAGCGAGGTGATCGAGACCGACCAGGGCTACCAGATTTTTCTACTAGCGGATTTGGCTCAATCTCTTGGTAAGCCTCTGGAGTCGGTAAGGGAACAGATAGGTGAAAAACTATACCAGGAACAGGTGGACCGGGCCTATAGTAAGTGGCTTGATGAATTATATAAAAACGCCTATATCAAGCAGTTGCCATGAATATGACCGAAATGAGCAAACAGATCAAGACCTCTTTTGGGCAATGGCTAAAAGAGGAGCGAACAGCGCAAAAAATCTCCCTTGAGGAGATTTCCATCAAAACTTCGATCCGGCCGTCAATTCTACGGGCGATTGAGACTGAAGCGCACGAAAAGTTGCCGGCCAAGGTTTATACGGTCGGTTTTCTTCGTACCTATGCCCGGGAGGTGGGGCTTGACCCGGAAGAGGTGGTAAAGCGTTATCATCTTCATTGGGACAGCGAGGCCGATGAAAAAAAACGGCCCAATTGGGAATTGGCTTATGAAACCTACACAGAGACCAATCAACGTTTTCGCCGGTTTTTTCTCCTGGTGACAGGAGTGGTGCTGATGTTGGCGGTTTGGTGGGGCTATTTCTGGCTCTGGCCGCAAATTGCTACGCGGCTGCCGGCGCAATTTTTCATCGGCACGCCCCAGCCGGAAACTGAAAAAGCCGAATCGGCGACATTAGCGGTAACCAATGCCAAGGCCACACCGGACGTAACCGGTGTAAATAACGTGGCGACGGGTCCAGCGGCGGAACCCGCAGGAAAAAACATCGCCGTCAAAGAGGGTTCGAACCTTCACCCGGGCGACTTGAGGCCCTCTGAAAAAAAGAAGCCGGAACCGGCGGATGACGACGAGACCGTGCCGGAGCCGATGCCCTCATTGGAAACAGTCGTGGAGAAATTACCGGAGTTAACCAAAACCGTAGCGGTCGGCAGCAATGGCATCGCTTCAGAGACGGCTTCCCGGCAACCGTCTGAAAACGGATCCATGGATCTATCGTCAGGCTTTGACTTGAATATCGAGGCGGTGGCGCCGACCTGGATGAGGATAACACTTGATAGCGGCCCGGCCGAAGAGTACATGCTGCGTTCGGGTGATCAAAAAGAATTTCGGGTCTCATCCCGGATAAAACTCTTTGTCGGAAATGCGGGCGGGATTAAGCTGAACGTCAACGGAGCACCGTACCCCTTTGAAGGAAAAAGCGGTCAGGTGTTACGCATGACGATCCCCTAACGGATCTCTTGTAAGCTGACGGGTTAGAGAATAATTTATCGATTTATATGGCGGCTCAACCAGGACATAAGCAGGAATATATTCTCCAGGCCGACCCGGCGAGGCTGCTGGCCGATACCATCAAACGGCTGTTGCGTCGCAAGGCCAATACCGCCTTAAAGAAAATCGTTGCTAAGACCCACGCGGCGGATCTCTCCCTGGTTTTTTACTCGTTATCAAATACCGAACAGCGCAAGCTGTTTGATATGATTGATGATGTGGAGCAAAAAGGGGTTTTATTCAGCGAGCTGGATGAAGATCTTTTTCTCTCTATTGCCAAAAACATACCGGTTGAAGACCTGGTGGTCATTTTTAAAGAGATGCCCACCGATGATGCCGCCGACCTGATTGATCAGCTGTCTGCGGAAACGGCGCGGGCGATATTACGGCGGATGGACGATGAGGGCTCCGAGGAAATTGAAGGGCTTTTGCGTTACGATGAGGATACCGCCGGCGGAATCATGGTGCCCGATTTTATCGCCCTAAAAGAAGAGTCCACCGCGGCTGAAGCCATTATCTCCCTGCAAAGAGAACACATGGATGTGGAGATGCCCTTTTATCTCTACATTGTGGACGGGAATGAGCGTCTGGTGGGAGTCAGCTCTCTGCGTCAACTGGTGCTGGTGCCGCCGGAGACCAAGCTGGCCGACTTTATGAACACCGATGTGCTCTCGGTGCGTACGGAGATGGATCAGGAGGCGGTGGCCCAGATCGTGGCCCGCTATGATATTTTGGCCGTACCCGTGGTGGATGACCATAACCACCTCGTGGGGATTGTAACGGTGGATGATGTCATTGATATTTTTCGCCGGGAAGCCACCGAGGACATGCTGAAAATGGCCGGTGTGGGCGACGAATTTGTAGAGACCAAATCCATCGCCAAGAGTACCCGGATTCGTCTCCCCTGGCTATTTGCCAGTTGTGTCGGTGGCTTGATCGCTTTTTACATCATCGGTTTTTTTGAAAAGAGCCTGATACAGTTTGCCTATCTGGCGGCGTTTATTCCCGTCATTATGGGAATGGGCGGCAATGTCGGCACCCAGTCGGCCACCATTGTAGTGCGGGGGCTGGCCACGGACCGTTTCAATTTTCAGGATATGGGGCAGGTGGTGCTCAAGGAATTCGCCATCGGACTCATCCTGGGGCTTTTTTATGGACTGCTGGTCGGACTGACCGCCCATTTACGCTACTCCATGATGGCGCTGGGCATTTCCGTTGGTTTGGCCGTGGTCAGCTCCATGGCCGTTGCCACCCTGGTGGGTTCATTGGTACCTATGGTCTTAGGCAAACTCAATATTGACCCGGCCGTGGCCACAGGGCCTTTTGTCACCACGGCCATTGATATTATCAGCGTCTTTTTCTACTTTCAAATCGCAACCCTATTGTTAGGGATGTAACCGGCCCATGACCGCCCTTTTTACCACCCGGGCGCTGGTGTTGCGGCGTAGGCCCTACGGCGATTATGATCTCATTGTGACGCTGCTCACTTGGGTGCAAGGGAAGTGCACGACCATCGCCAAAGCGGCCAAAAAGAGCTCCAAGCGATTTCAAGGAGTATTGGAACCTTTTAGTGAACTGACCGTTTTGTACCGCGTGGGAAAGGGTATGCCTGTCCTTCAGGAGGCCACTCTGGAAGCGCCGTGTGACGGGATTCGCGGTGATGTGCATAAAACGGCCTATGCCAGCTACTGGACGGAGATTGTCAACATTCATTTGGAAGACGGGCATCGTCAATGCGATTTGTATCGCCTGCTTCGTTTTGCCTTAACACGGTTACATCAAGGGGGCCTTTCCAGTGAGCTGCTCAGCCTCTTGTTTCAGTTGCGCTTTTTAAAAATCATGGGATTGGGCCCCAATCTAAGCAATTGTATCGAGTGTCACCAGGCTTTGGGTGACGATATGGCGGCGGTCTACTTTTTTGATTTAAGCCAGGGGGGGGTTATCTGCCCAGGCTGCAGGGCTGCATCCGCGGGGCGGATCCGGGTGAGCGGCGCCACAATCAAACAGATCGCCTGGATGGATCGGACGCCGGTTTTGGCGGCGGTACGGATCCGGCCGACCCCTCAGGCATACACAGAAGGGGCTGCCTTGCTGGAAGGTTTCGTGGCGTATCATTTGGGGAAAACACCCCGGAGCCTCACTTTCTTAAGGGAGGTTCGTGCTCCGGCTTAAACTGCTTTGCGTATCCAAATTTCACCATCAGGTATCCAGATCTTACTACTTGCATAGGGCCGGCGGCATTGATGCTGTTTTTAAACGTATGATTCGGATCTTTGGTGCTTATAAAAAGAGTTAAACCTTATCCTGGTGGACACATCCGGCGCATACGCTATTTACAAACCCGCTCTCTTGCTCATGGCGTGCAGTTGCGCTATGAAAAAGATTTACGTAAAGATCGCACCAGCGATGACGTGTTGTTGAAACCTGTCGGTCACGAAAGAATCAACCAAAACTTTACTTGAGGTTTTGCGCATGAATTTTCAAGATGTAATTTACAAACTGGAACGGTATTGGGCCAAAAAAGGATGCCTGATTGTACAGCCCTACGACCAGGAAGTGGGTGCGGGAACACTGCACCATGCCACCACGTTACGGGCTTTGGGGCCGGAGCCGTGGAAGGCCGCCTATGTACAGCCGTCCAGACGGCCCACCGACGGCCGTTACGGGGACAATCCCAACCGGCTGCAACATTATTACCAGTACCAGGTGCTGATTAAACCTTCACCGCCCGATATTCAGGAACAATATCTGCAAAGCATGAAGGTATTGGGGGTTGACCCCATGGAGCACGATATCCGCTTTGTGGAAGATGACTGGGAAAACCCTACCATCGGAGCCGCCGGTTTGGGCTGGGAGGTTTGGTTGGATGGTATGGAGGTGACCCAGTTCACCTATTTCCAGATGGCCGGCAGCTTGGAGTTGCATCCCATCTCGGTGGAACTGACCTATGGGTTGGAGCGAATTGCTATGTGTCTTCAAGGGGTGGATAATGTGTACGATTTGAAGTGGAATGATGAATATACCTATGGTGAAGTAGCGCATCAGCAGGAAGTGGAGCAGTCTACCTACAACTTTGAAGTGGCTGATGTGGATATGCTCTTTAAACGGTTTCGGATGTATGAAGCCGAATCCAAGCGCGCCATTACCAAAGGGCTGGTGCTACCGGCCTATGAGCTCTGTTTAAAATGTTCCCATACCTTTAATCTGCTTGACGCCAGGGGCGCCATCAGTGTCGCCGAGCGGACCACCTATATCGGCCGGGTGCGCAACCTGGCGCGTAAGTGCGCCGAAGGCTTTGTACAGCAACGCAAGGAGATGGGTTTCCCCTTGATCAGTAACAATGAAAAATAGCACGGCTGATCTGTCGGGAACGCTTCTGTAGGCTGGCGCCTGCTTGTTTTGACCTTATTTCCGGAAGGACCAGATGAAAACATTATTGCTTGAGATTGGAACAGAAGAGATTCCCGCCGGTTATATCAGCCCGGCCCTAACGGCTCTTGCGGATAAGTTGACCACCCGGTTGGACCAAGAGCGGATCAAGCACGGCAAAGCCAAAACCCTTGGAACTCCCAGGCGCTTGGCCGTAATGGTTGACAAGGTGGCCGACCGGCAGACAACGTTGACCGAAACCCTCATGGGACCGCCGGTGACGGTCGCGTTTGATAAAAAAGGCAGACCGTTGGTCCCGGCGGTAAAGTTTGCCGAAAAAGCGGGTGTTACCGTCAAGCAGTTGAAGATCAGGAAAACTGCCAAGGGATCTTGGCTCTATGCGGAAAAACGGGCCCGGGGCCAGGCAGCCACGACGCTCTTAAAAACCATTTTACCCGATGTGATCTTGGCCACGCCGTTCCCCAAAACGATGAAGTGGGGTTCACAGCACATTCTCTTTGCCCGGCCGATCCGCACCATCGTGGCGTTATTGGGTAAAAAGGTGATCCCTTTTAAAATCGAAACAATCAAAGCGGGCCGCGCCACCCAGGGACACTATTTTATGGCCCCCAAAAAGATTCAGATTGAATCGCCCGCCATGTATGTGAGCCAATTGAGAAAAGCCAAGGTGGTTGCCGCCATCGAAACGCGGCAAAAGGCGGTGAAAAAGAGCATCGATGCTGCCGCACAAAAGGCGGGCGGTTATATTTTAGAAGATCCGGCGCTGTTGGCTGAGGTGACAAACTTGGTGGAATTTCCCGCGCCGGTGGTGGGCCGGTTTGATGCCGAATTTTTAAAACTGCCATCGGAAATCCTGATCACCGCTATGCGCGAGCACCAGCGCTACTTTGCCCTGGTGAATAAAAAAGGCGCTCTTTTACCTGCTTTTGTGGCGGTCAATAATACCCAAACCAGGGATATGGATCTGGTGGCCGAAGGACATGGGAAGGTAATCCGGGCCCGACTTTCCGATGCGGCCTTCTTTTATGGCAATGATACGTCCGTCCCCATGGATCAGTGGGTTGATCAGCTCAAAGGGGTTACCTTTCAGGCGGATTTGGGCACCATGTACGAAAAAACCCTGCGGATCCAAAAACTGACAGCCTGGCTGGCCAAGGCGACAAATCAGGGGAAGCGGGTTACCGGCTGGTCCAAACGAGGAGCGACACTTTGTAAAACCGACCTGGTCAGCGAAATGGTGGGCGAATTTCCCAAGTTGCAGGGGGTGATGGGCCGCATCTACGCAGGCGTCGCCAAAGAACCCAAGGCGGTGGCCACGGCCATTGAAGAACACTACCGCCCGGTGGCATCGGGCGCGGCCTTGCCGAAAAGCGCCACTGGTGCGCTGATCAGCATCGCCGATAAGATTGACTCCCTATGCGGCTTTTTCAGCATTGGGCTGACACCCACCGGTGGCGCCGATCCTTACGCCTTAAGACGCCAGAGCATTGGGGTGATACAGATTTTAAACAGCCGGAACCTGGATATAAGTCTTGAAGCACTGCTCAAGGCCGGGTTAAAGCATTACAAGGTGGGTGGCGGTAAAAAGAAAGCCGTGCTGGTAGCGGGTATGATCAGGTTCTTAAAACGCCGTATAGAGCGACTGCTTACCGACGAGGGATATTCCAAGGATCTGGTCAGCGCGGTCACCGCCGTTTCCATTGACTCCATACCGGGCGTATGGCGTCGGGCGGAGGCTTTGGCGAGGTTGCGCACGGCCCCGGATTTTGACGATCTAGCCGCTGCTTTCAAGCGCGTTGCCAATATTATCAAAAAGGCGGGTACTCAAAAAGGGGCCAAAGTAAATGCCCGACTGCTCAAAGAGCCTACTGAAAAAAAACTCTACAAAGCGGTCCAGTCGGCCCAAAAAGAAATCATCAAACAGTTGAAAAGCGGCAATTACAACAGCGCTTTAAAAACCATTGCAGGTGTGAAAGCACCCGTGGATCAGTTTTTCGATGATGTCATGGTGATGGTGAACGAGGCCGAGTTGCGCAATAACCGGCTGGCGCTGCTGGGTCAGGTCGCGGGGCTGTTTGGCGAGGTGGCCGACTTTACTTTGATTAACGCATGATACCAACTTCAGGGAGAACGATTGGGTGATTACTTTTGGATAATATATTGATTAGTAGACGTTCAAACTATTTAGAAAAGGTAGAAAAATAATGAAACGCATAAAAATAGCTGAAAAATTCAGAGAAACTGAATATGCGGTTCTATACCATGGAAGCTGCATGAAATTATTAAAGCAAATTCCTGACAAATCCATTCAACTTATTGTAACATCACCACCTTATAATATTGGCAAGGAATACGAAAAAAAACTACAATTAAGGGACTATATTAAACAGCAATCAGAAGTAATAAGTGAATGTGTCCGTACCCTTTCAGAAAAGGGGAATATTTGTTGGCAAGTCGGTAACTATGTTGATAATGGTTCCATCATACCTCTTGATACTATACTATATCCTATATTCAAAGATTTAGGGCTCGTAATGCGAAACAGAATTATTTGGCATTTTGAACATGGCTTACATTGCTCTAAAAGATACTCTGGCCGTTATGAAACAATTATTTGGTTTACACGAAAAACAAAAAAATACACTTTTAATCTGGATCCTGTCAGAGTTCCTCAGAAATATCCTGCAAAAAAATATTTTAAAGGTCCCAAAGCAGGTCGATATTCATGCAATCCGCTGGGGAAAAATCCTGGTGACATTTGGAATATTCCAAATGTAAAAAGTAATCATATTGAAAAAACAGAGCACCCCTGCCAATATCCGGTTGAATTGATTGAAAGGTTGGTATTATCAATGTCTGAACGAAATGATTGGGTTCTTGATCCCTTTTCTGGTACGGGAACGTCTATTATTGCTGCTATTCGTCATAATAGAAAGGGTGTTGGCGCAGAGATTGTAAAAAAATATATTGATATAGCCAAAGATAGAATTAACAAAGCAATTGATGGCACATTACGAACTCGCCCAATGAATAAACCTATATATGATCCTCAAAAGGCTGGAAGTGAATTCTCAACCGCCTAAAGGCGGTGGCTTCGGCGGCTAAGTGCGCTCGGCCGGATGAAATCCGGCCATCGCAGCCGCCATAAAAGACCGTCGCTTTTAAGCGACGGTAGTTTATGAAAGAAAACGCAAAACCTTCGACTTCAGTCGGAGGATATCCGCTTTCGGCCCTACGGGCCTGCTAAAGCCTTCGCCGAGAGGCGAGGGTTTTTCTCCCATTCCCCGAATGGGACAATAAACTGACGATTCCGCCCTGGGGGAAAAAAGAAAACCAGTCATCTGTGAAGCAAATGGATTTGTTTGACAGTGAAAGAATATTTTAATGAAACTTGTTGAACAATATTCTCACTTGAATGGTTGCGAATATCTCCTTGTTCATAAACATGAGTTATGGATAGAAATATGCGAAGTGATAGATAATGTTGATGCCGAAACTTGCAAGACAAAAATATCAAAAGAAAAAACCCAAAAGGGAAAACTTCTTTATAGCCCAATAGATATGAACAAAACGTTCAAGAAGTATCTTGAAAAACTAACCTGACGATGAGCATAGACTAAAAAGGGTTTTGTTGCTGCGCTTCCTTAACCCTTTTGAGTCGGTTAACTTATCAATATGGCGTAGATGGTGTTTTTTGCCGGAACTCAAAGATAGGAACTAAAATGCCTTTTGATCCTGAAAAAGACAAAATTCTGCATCAGTGGAAGTCCGCAGAGACCGGTCTGGTGCTCTCGATTAATTCCTACAACAACGGGACGCCCAAACTTCAGATCGGCCCGCGGATTCTCAAAAAACAGGACGGCTCCGATCGTACGCCGGTGCGGGCCGGACGGCTCGGTATGGAAGATGTACTCTTTTTATATGAAACCATTGATGACATTAAAGAGACCTTGGTCGAGCTGGTTCCGCCTGAATAGCATTCAAAGGCGGTGACCTTGAAAACCGGCACCGCAATCATCCAGCCCGTCAAAACTGCCCGAACACCTGTTTTAGGGCCGGTTGCCATTATGGTGAGCCCGGCTGGTTTGCTTGCGCAATTTCGACAACATCTTGGTTTGGCCGGTGATCCCGGCTATCCACTCTACCACAGCCGGCTCTACTATTCTGCGGACCGATCCGATTCCGTTGCCTTGGCCGGCCCGATGATGGGAGCACCCTATGCCGTCGCCATTCTGGAAGCACTAATCGCCTGGGGCGTCCGGACGGTTGTTTTTGCGGGGTGGTGCGGCGCCATCAACAATTCCGTCCGGATCGGGGATCTTTTGGTACCCGGAAACGCCCTCAGCGGCGAGGGCACCTCGCGCTACTATGCGGAGCAAAAAAAGAACCTTTTTGCAACCGCCCCCCAATTGGCGGAATCCTTAATAGAGGTGCTCTCCGAAGATGCGGTGATTCACAAAGGCACCGTCTGGTCCACTGACGCGATTTTTCGTGAGACAGGTGAGATCATCACCGGGTTGCAGCAACAAGGAGTTTTGGCTATTGAGATGGAGCTGGCTGCGCTTTTTGCCGCGGCGCAGTTTCATCACATAGGCCTGGCCGGTGTGCTAACGGTTTCCGACCATTTGGGTGATCTCACCTGGCAACCGGGATTTAAACAGCCGCATTTTAAGGCGATGAACCGGCATGTGGCCCAAACGGTTTCAAAGTGGGCCGCCGATTATGCTAGAACCGGAACCCTCCAATAAGGCGTCAGGATGTCGGCCAAAAGTGTTAAAGCGATTGGGGCGCGGATTGAACAGCTTCGTGAAGCGTTGCATCATCACAACTACCGTTACCACGTGCTGGATGATCCCATTATCTCGGATGGCGAGTATGACCGCCTGATGCAAGAACTGTTGGCCTTGGAAAAAGAGGCTCCTCACCTGCGTACGACCGATTCCCCCACCGCCCGGGTGGGCGCGCCGCCCGGTACCCGCTTTGAACCGGCGCCTCATGACCCGCCCATGCAGGGCCTTGATAACGGTTTTAGCGATGCCGATATTATGGCTTTTGACCAGCGGGTGAAACGGCGGCTCAAAGTAGACGATGCGCTCAAGTATGTCGCTGAACCGAAACTGGACGGGGTTGCCGTATCTCTCATTTATGAAAACGGCCGTTTGGTTCGAGGGGCCACTCGGGGTGATGGTAAGAAAGGGGAAGACATCACCGCCAATGTACGCACCATCTCCGCTGTCCCTTTGGTCCTGCAGGTCCCGGGACCGGGGCCGGTACCATCCCGGCTGGAAGCGCGGGGTGAAGTTTTTATGAATAAAAGCGGGTTTGAACAACTCAACCAGGATCGGCTGAATGCAGAGCAGCCGGCCTTTGCCAACCCGCGCAACGCTGCGGCAGGCGCTTTACGGCAGCTGGATTCCGGTGTTACGGCCACACGGCCTTTGGAAATCTATTTTTATGGGGTTGGCCAAAAGGAGGCTTTGACCGTTGCCACACACGGCGAACTGCTACGTAGCCTGGCCCAATTGGGTTTACGCGTCAATCCGCATGTGAAAGATGATTTGACGCTAAAGCAGGTATTGGCGTTCTATCACCAAATGGAGTCGAAGCGGCGGGATCTGCCCTATGATATCGACGGGGTGGTGATCAAGCTGGATCGGCTGGATCTGCAAACCCAATTAGAGATTGAACCTTTGGGCCAACCCCTGCGCCGTGCGCCGCGCTGGGCCATCGCATACAAATTCAAGGCGGTTCAGGCCACTACGCGTGTTCACGCAATTGCCGTTCAAGTGGGCCGAACCGGTGTCCTGACGCCCGTCGCCGAATTGGAGCCGGTCAATATCGGTGGTGTAACGGTACGCCGGGCCACACTGCACAATGCCGATGAGCTGTTGCGCAAAGATGTTCGGGTGGGCGATACTGTTTTTTTGGAGCGCGCCGGAGATGTCATCCCCAAAATCGTTAAGGTGGTGACTGCCGAAAGAGATAGTAGTTCCAAACCTTTTTCAATGCCGACTTTTTGCCCTGCGTGCGGCAGCCGGGTTCACCGGCTGCAAGAGGAAGCGGCAACACGCTGCATCAACATCAATTGCTCGGCGCAACTTAAAGAGCGGATCCGTCATTTTGTCTCCAAACCCGCCTTTGATATTGACGGCCTGGGAAACAAACTGGTGGCGCAACTGGTTGACGAAAAACTGGTGACAGCCTATGCGGATCTTTTTACCCTGGAGGCAAAAAAGCTGGTACAACTGGAGCGTATGGGCGAAAAGTCGGCGGCCAATCTCGTGGCGGCCATTGAGGCGGGTAAAACCATATCGTTGGCCCGGTTTATTCTGGCCCTGGGCATCCGCTTCGTGGGTGAAGCTGCCGCCGCACTAATCGCCGATGCGATGGGGACGCTGGAAAATTTGCATGCGTGTTTTATCACTTCAGGGCCAGTGGAATTGGACAGGCAAAGGGAATATCTTTTGACTATCGAAGGCATCGGCCCGGAAACGGCGGACAGCGTGGTCCGGTTTTTTAGTCAAGCGGAAAACCGCCAAGAGATTGGAAAATTGATCACAGCGGGTGTTTGCATCACGGCCCTTCAGGAAAGCAAAACCAAAGGCGCCTTGGCCGGCAAAACCGTGGCGCTTACCGGACGGTTGACCCGGATGACCCGCAGCCGGGCCGCTGAACGAATCAAGCAAAGGGGAGGGTGGATCGGAAAAGCGGTCACATCGAAAACTGATTATCTCGTGGCAGGCGAAAAACCGGGTAACAAATTGGCCGCTGCTAAACAGGCTGGTGTCCAGGTTTTGGATGAGGCGCAATTTTTAGAACTGCTGGAAGAGAAGTCCTGATATTTGTGCTGATCGGTTCACTCAATCCGGTGGTGTTGATTGAAGCGAAACGAGGCAAGTCTAACATGAACAAGCAAATGGTATGCGTGCGTGTACAAATCTACGGCAAGGTCCAAGGGGTTTTTTATCGCTTGAGCACCCAAAAAACCGCCCAGGCAGCCGGTGTAACAGGTTGGGTGCGAAATATGTCCGATGGAAGTGTTGAAGCGTTTTTTGAGGGTGACCAAGCTGCCGTTGATACGGTCCTTAAGTGGTGTCATGGCGGCCCCGCTCGGGCACACGTTGAGCGCGTTATCGTCCGGAATGAACCGTATTCAAGCCGGTATACCGATTTTACCGTGCGGTCGTCATCATCGGCCTGATATATCTTTTGATGATACCAGGCCGATGACATGATCAGGACTCTTCTCCTCTCTGGCGCCTTGTCCCCGTCAGAGACCTTTTCATAACATCCCTTTTGGCCCAATCCCGGCGTCCGGCTCAAAATGGTATTCTCGAAATATTCAATATATTCATCCGGTTACATTTTTCGCCTTCCTCGAACGTGAACAAAAACAGATGTCCTGCAAAGGTCTCCGTCAGGGGATAAAGGATTAATAGCGGTCTATGAAAAGGTCTCGCTGATAATAGGCGTTAAACGGCGTCTTTCAGTTTTTTGCCGGGGCGGAACTTTACCACATTGGCGGCTTTGATCTTAATCTGCTCGCCTGTTTGCGGGTTGCGGCCTTTGCGTGCTTTACGACGCACTTTTGCAAAGGTGCCAAAACCCACCAAGGTGACCTTACCGTTCTTTTTCCTTAGCGCTTTGGTCACACTGGTGGTGAACGAGTCCAGCGCCGCGGCCGCGGCCACTTTCGTGATCCCGGCATCCTTAGCCATTTTTTCTACCAATTCAGCTTTCGTCATTGTTTCACTCCTTTGGGTTGTTATGGGGCCTACGTTTAAGCACCTTCACATTCCGTCTATAGCCGACTACAGCATGAGTGACGGGTTGTCAATAAACAATATCGTTCATGCAAAAATATCCCATTTAAAGAAAGTATAACCGTATAACCCCGGTTTAAAAAAGTTGTCACAGGCGATGTTGGTAAAGTTATTATCCCAAAAGGGTTGGTGGATCTCAACCTTAAGAAATTGAAGTATAATGCCCTTTTAGGTAGATGTAAATCCCTAAAACCCTCGTAACAGCGATTTTTACTAAAAATTGCCCGAATTTTCTTTACTCAAAAAGGGCTTGAACAAATTGATTCGACTCAAATGGTTGTAGATCATCAATCTGCTCACCCACACCAAGATAACATAACGGTATATTCAGGGTAGCACAAATACCGATGACCACGCCCCCTTTGGCGGTTCCATCAAGCTTGGTGAGAATCAAGCCGGTCAGACCCAATGCGTCATTAAATTTCTTGGCCTGAGCCAGCCCGTTCTGGCCGGTGGTGGCATCTAACACCAAGAGGATTTCGTGGGGCGCCTCGGGTAGTCGCCTGTTGATGGAGCGCTGCACTTTTTTGATCTCTTCCATAAGATTGACCCTGGTGTGGAGCCGCCCCGCTGTGTCCACCAAAACAATATCGGTATCCCGGGCAATGGCCGCATCCACGCTGTCAAAGGCCACCGCCGCCGGATCGGACCCCTCATTGTGCTTGACAATATCGGTGTCGGCCCGGTCAGCCCAGACGTCTAACTGTTCCACCGCCGCGGCACGAAAGGTATCCGCCGCGCCCAGCAAAACCTTTTTGCCTTTGGCGACATAGCGCGCCGCCAGCTTTCCGATGGTTGTGGTTTTGCCGACCCCGTTGACCCCCACCACCATCATCACGTGTGGTTTGGACAGGTGCGCTTCAAAAGGGGGATCAGCTTCGGATACACCATCCGCTTGGGCCAATATCCCCAAAACGATCTCTTGCAACACCGTTTTCAGATCGGTGGCGTTTTTAATCCGGCCCTTTTGTCGGCCTACTTTTTCAACGATCTCCATGGAGGTCTGAACCCCGACGTCGGCTGTAATGAGCATCTCCTCGAGATATTCCAGGGTTTCATCATCCAACTCCCCCGATTGAAAAATGGCATTTAAATCATCGGTCAGCCATTGACGGGTTTTGTGAAGCCCTTTTTTCAGACGATCGAAAAATGAAATTTTTTCAGCGGGGGGGAGTGTGGCCGTCGGTTCCGGCGCTAGCGTGGTGGTGACCAGCGGTTCGGGAGGGGTTGTAGGTGGCAGTGTTGTAGCGACGGGCTTTTCCGGAACAGGATCGGGTGCGGGGGTCGTGGTTTCCGGAATCGCCAAAGCATCCTCAGGCGCCGGCGCGGTCGCTGCTGGTGATGTTGTGGTCAACCGGGAGAAATCCTGCGCGGGTGTTCTCGCTGTTACTTTTGGTGGCTTGTTTGCTTCTCTTGGCGGTGCAACCGGTTTCGGACGACGCCGGAAAAGTCTTATCAACAGGCCGAAGAGGATCAGTAAAAGGATCGTAACAACCAGAATCCGGACGAGGATCCCGGGTTCCGTCAACCAGGTTTGCGCCTTGGCCCACAACGCAGGCCCCTCAACTCGCCACCACTCAATGACACCGTAATGGAGGAGTAAAAATAGTTCTTTGAAATAATGCACCACCTTCTGAATAAAGGCGGAAATAGTTTCCACAGTTGAGTTCATGATTACTTTTTTGAAGTATCTTCGCCGGATTCGGCTTTCTTCGGTAAGGTCAGGTGATCAATGAGTTCAACAATATCCTTGGCCTGCCAGTCGGACAGTCTAAAAGGATCCGCCGCCAAAGAGCTTGCCGCCGGCCAGAGTTTTTCTTCGTCCCGGGTGATTTCAGGATAGAGCGTGAACGTATGATCGTTATCGGAGGTTTTTAGAGTTATATGCCAAACCGGTGGCCTGGAAACCTCAGGGGCGTCCGGTTCAAGGAACGATTGGCAGTGGAGATCAGTAAATTTCTGGAGCAGTCGGTTTATTTTGGCATGATCCACTGTTTTTTGGCCGGTTGTTCGCCACTGTTTTTCAGTGGTAGGGGCGTCTTCTTCCTTTCCGTCGCTTTGGGCCGGTTTGGATTCGATGGGGATCCATTCAAACATCTCTTTCTTACGCACTACCTGAATGGAGGTGATCTGATCGGGCTCGACGGTCAAGACCTGTTTATCCCGCAACGCATCCACAGAGAAATCAAAACGGTCGCGAAAATTGTCCCGGGCGTGGAATACGCGGTTGTCGCCGGGCAGTTTGACAAAGGTATGCCGAAAGGTATCGGCGGCTTTGCCCAGGCTGAATTGCCGCACGATTTTATTTTCGTCCCAGGCCGTAACTTCAATGCGATGGTCTACATCGAGATCATAGCGGGCGTCACTCGATTTTTCAGCCACAACGGTGGTGACCGCCAAGTTCCCGATGGTGGCTAACATGGCGTCGATTTTTTGATCGTCGGCCAGATGCTCTCCGGGCATTAAAATCCATTGGCCCCCTTTTTCTTCCAATAACAGGTTACCTTCGGGGCCGGTTACGGCCAGCTTGACAACGGTTTTGGGGGCGACTTTTTCAAGTTGGGGCAGTTCATAGGCCAACCGGTCTCCTTGACGCAAAAAGAGGTAACCGGCCGCCACTGCAATGATCAGCACTAAAGTAATCAGTTCTTTTTTTAAACGCATAGGCTTGTCCTGAATGCCGTTTGAATTTAAGTAACCGAAGGTTGAAACTTGGCCGCGATCTTCTTTTTGCGGACATGACGGTTAGCCCACACCCCGATACCAAAAAGCACCACCAAAACAGGCAAACCAATAATGTTCGCCGCTTTGACCGCCGTTTTCACCCCTTGGGTGGTTTCCGCCAGCGGGTTAAACAATTGCTGCTTACTACGCATGGTGGCGATTTTTGTGCGATCATTTAATGCATCAATGGCGTTCATCACAAACATGTCATTGGGGGTTCGGCCCGATTCGTCGATAATGCCATCGGTGATCATTTCGGCGCTGCCCAGAATAAAGATTTTGGCTGTGTTCCCTTGGGCGATAAAACGGCCCTGACTGTCATGGGCCACTTCCGGAGCGATTTGTACTGTTTGGCGATCTGCCGTTTCCTTATCCTTACCTTCACCGGGGTCTTCATCACGCTCTTGTTCCACAATCTTAACGGGGATCTGTTTACCTTTAAAATAGCTGGGAAACGAGCCTTCAATGAGATAAGCCAACGGATAGGATTGACGCGGTTCATTTTCAGGTGGCGGCGTCAGCAGCATGGGATTTAAATTGATGGGCTCTTCCATCAGCCAGGCTTCATCGGTGGTGGCGATCAGTTGTGTGGCGGTCAGATCTTGAAGTCCCTCTTTTTCAAGATTGACCTCAAGGGGTGAGACCTTCAAAGTGACCAGCCCTTTAATGTTTTCCAAGAAGGTCACGGAGTGGGCGATCTTGTCGCTTTCGATAATCGGTGCAAAATAGAGCGCCCGTTCACCGCCGCCCATGGCCTCGGGAACTCGTTGGGTAAAACAGTTTTCATCGAGTACATAGCCGTCCTTACGCTTGATGCCCCAGTGATCTAAAAGCTTTTCCAGGCCCGAGTCGATGGGTTGGTACGAGGGGCGTCCGCCCATCATCATGGCCTGCCGGCCGCCTGGCATGGTTTCCTGGTAGCGGTCCAAAAAGAGAATCAGGTTGCCCCCCTGCATAAGGAATTGATCAATCTGGTAGAGTTCCCAATCGGAAAAGGCTTCCGTGGGCCGAGCAATGATCAGGGAACGCAACCCCCTGGGAATCGCGGTTTGGGTCAGGTCCACCTCCTGAATCGTATAGTTTTCCGAAAGCAGTGTCCGGAAATTGTTGATGCCGGCAGGTTGCCGGCCCATGGCATTGGGCGGCCCGGAGCGCCCCAGGGCGCCGTGACTGGCCAGCAGGCCAATTCTTTCATGAATATCGATCACCGCTTCCAGGGCCTGGGAGATGGCATCTTCCAGGTTTTCCGGCGGTACCATCCGGTAATGGGTTCCGATGAGGGGAATTTGCACGGCATTGATCACCTCCAGGGCCACACGTTTATCTTTGTGGCGCACCACCAAGCCGGCGCTGCCCGAACCTTTGGGCAGGTTTCGTTCAGCAATGGCATCCCATTGCAAATGCAGGAGCCGCTCTTTACGCGCCTGCTCGGCCGCCGCGGGATTTCTGGATGGATCCAGTTTCTGAAAAGTGAGTCGGTCGTAATTGATGCGGTTTAATCGATCCACCACGGTTTCAACATTTTGGGCAAGGCTATTCAACCCTTCGAGTTGCATCAAAGGGGCGACGCTCAACAGCGAAGAGGAGAGGTAGAGCTCGATATTGACCTTTTCATCCAGATTGGCAAAGGCGCCGATTTTGTTGTTGAGTTTGGAGATAGCCGTGGTGATGCGATATTCCAGACCGTCGGTACTGGTAATGGCGGGAATCTTCTCCACCATGTCACCATGAATTAGTACCAACCCCATATAGGCCCTTTGAAATTTGATTTCATCGGCATCAATGCGTTGGATTTGAATGGGTTCAATCCCGTAGCTTTCGGCCTGCTCAATGCCGTTTTGATCGGATTGTGCCAGCGTACCGTCATCGGCACGAATCGAGTATATGCGGTAATTAAAGTTGTTATTGGCGTATAAGGCATACTCCTCCAAAAGATCCCGCAGGTAACGCTCTGTGGCGTTATGGGGGGCGGGCAGGTCTTTGGTGAAAAAGGCGTTGATGGTGAGCGGCTCGGCAAGGTTTTGCACCATCTGACGGCTCACATCGGAAATGGCGTAGAGGCGGTTTCGGGTGAGATCCCACCGTTTGAACAGTGTCAGTCCAACAGCGTTGATCAACACAATAGCAGTCAGATAGAGCAAAAATTTAAACAGCTTCCCATTTTTCATACAAAAAAACCTCCGTGGCTGCCGGCGGCCACAACCAAAGTCCATGTTCATAACCTAAAGATTGATATTTTTCATATTAATTTCTTACCTTTTTTCCTGTAGCGCCCAATGGGTCGCGTAAAGTGCGATAAAAACAATACTGGCAAAATAGATCAGATCACGTGTATCAATGATACCTTTGGAGATGGTTTCAAAATGGCTGCCCGAGGCCAAATAGTGAAAAACGTCCAAAAGACCGGGCGGCAGGAAAAAAAGCATTTTATCAATTAGCGTGAAGCCAAAACAGATGGCCATGCCGATGATAAAGGCGACAATCTGATTGCGGGTAAGCGCTGAGGCAAACAACCCAATGGCTGCAAAAGCAGCGGCCAACAGCAATGCACCGATATACCCACCGATGACCGGCCCCCAATCCAGATCACCCAGCCAACTGACGGTGATGGCATAGGCCAGAGTGGGTGCCAGCAGCGCCGCTATAAAAGCCACCGCCGCCAGGAATTTTCCGGCCACGACCTCCCACAGCGCCACAGGCAGGGTGAGCAGCGTTTCGTACGAGCCGACATTGCGTTCTTCGGAAAAGAGGCGCATGGTCACTGCGGGCACCACAAAGGAAAAGACAAAGGGCAGGAGATTGAAAAAATTGCGCAGATTGGCCTGATCCAACAAGAAAAAAGTGGTGAAAAAGAACCACCCCGTGACCAATAAAAAGATTGTTATGACAATGTAGGCCACCGGCGACACAAAAAAGGCGGCAAATTCACGTTTAAATAGAGTGACAATACGAGCCATGGAGAACTCCGTAAAGGGATACCTGATATAATCTCCGGGTTATTGCGTCAGATCCCGGAAAATCGATTCCAGGGATTCTTTTTCCTGATAAAACTCCGTTAGCAGCCAATCCGTGGCTTTGATGCGCTGATACAAGGGCCCCATCAGGTTTGTGTCACTGTTGGTGGTCAGCGCAAAGCGCACCGCTCCATCAGCCTGTTCTTTTTGGGTGACCGATACAATGCCGGGTAGCCGGCTCAACTGGTCAGCGGCATCGGTAGCGGCATTTTGTAATCCCACATAAATCCGGCGGTTGCTCTTGGATCGCTTTTTTAGCTCCGACGGCGTTCCATCAGCGGCAATTTGACCCTGATGTAAAATGAGAATCCGGTCGCAGGTAGCCTCGGCTTCGCTTAAAATATGGGTGGAAAGCACCACGGTTTTTTCCTTGCCGATTTGACGGATAATCGCTCTTATTTGCACAATTTGGTTGGGGTCCAAGCCGGATGTCGGTTCGTCCAGAACCAGAATTTCCGGATCATCCATCATGGCATGGGCCAGACCCACCCTCTGTTTGTAGCCTTTTGAGAGCACCGCGATGGGTTGGTGCATGACATTCTCAATACCGCACAGTTCAGCCAGGGTCTTGATACGGTCGTCGGCCCTGCTTCCGCTCATCCCGCGGATGGCGGCCACGTAGTGGAGATAGTCGAATACCAGCATGTCATGATAAAGCGGCGCAGACTCGGGGAGATAGCCCATGATTTGCAGCGCTTTTTGCGGCTGCCCGCCAACATTGATATCTTTGACGGTGATGTGCCCTTCCGAAAGCTGCAAAAATCCGGTCAGCATCCGCATGGTTGTGGTTTTGCCGGCGCCGTTGGGTCCTAATAGTCCCAGTACTTCGCCCTTGCTGATGGTGGCGGTCAGATGATCCACCGCTAAAAATGATCCGTAATATTTGGTGACGTTATTCAGTGAAATCATACGGCCTATCTTATTAACAGTTTGTATCCAATCCGTCGCCAACATATGCTTTCGCCGGTTCATGAATTGCTGCCCGACATCGTCGGAGATGACGGTTGCATTCAGCGTTTTTTGGAAAAATCTATAATGCATCTCTACGGAAGGGTCAACCTCCCGTAAAACAGATGTCCTGCAAAGGTCTCTTAAAGCGGCAGGTTCACATGGCCGTTGGACCGGTTCCCGCCATTATACTGATCAACAAGCTCGACCTCTACGCCCGGTGGGCGGTTGCTGAAAAGGACATCGCGCAATTAACCGATCAACCATTTCCGGTTTTACGTACCAGCGCCGAATCCGGCGAGCAGGTGGAACAAGCCCTTGAGCTGTTGGTCCAAAAACTAATAACGCCTTAATGGGTCATCCCAAATCCGCGATTGATTTTTTGCAAACCTGTTCTTGGCCAATGTCGGCCCAAAAAACAGCAGCCAGTAAGCGCTGACGCCTTGTCTGGCGGCAAAGGATTGCCGCCCTACTTTTATGTCGGCATCCCATGCCGACAGGCGGGGTTTGCAGCCTGCAAGCGTTGACGCCTTGTCCGGCGGCAAAGGATTGCCGCCCTACTTTTATGTCGGCATCCCATGCCGACAGGCGGGGGTTTGCAGCCTGCAAGCGTTGACGCCTTGTTTGGCGGCAAAGGGTTGCCGCCCTACGGGATGTTCCGGTCTTCCGGTCCGGCCGGGTACCCGCGGGCGCGCCCTGCGCCGTTTCCGCATCAGGAACCCAGCGTACCGCAGCGCGGCACCTCCTTGCCAAAGGGGCCTGTCGGCGGGTCACACGTCGCCGCCACCGCCTCCAGCGGCTCCACACTC
>Ga0209457_1000030_pt1 | contig 63020 bp, 52 predicted proteins | sample WorMetHEROISLAND_5_FD_187410 | JGI IMG/M metagenome (GOLD analysis project Ga0209457, IMG submission 187410) | Marine gutless worms symbiont microbial communities from Max Planck institute for Marine Microbiology, Germany - Olavius sp. 5 HERON... ... | reverse complement strand
AGGGAAGGACGCCTTGTGCCATAATGCTTTCACCTCGTTGATGATAGTTTTATCTTGTAAAACCATTCTATCCGCTTGATTGCTCAAGCACAACGAGGTTTTTTATTTTTTTGATGGTGGATTAGGGTCTCTTCCAACCATGGAAAAAGTGAAGTTTGTATGGTATGAAAAATATCGAAGCGTGTGCTCCTTTGGGTCTCCTTTATCAGTCATTAATCAATCTAAGACCCAAATGGCACATTCTTCCTGATCAATCAATATGAGACCTTTGCAGAGCATCTGTTTTTGTTCAAGCTCAAGGAAGCCGAAAATGTAACCGGATGAATATATTGAATATTTCGATGCTTACATTTTGAGCCTGACGCCAAAATCGGGTAAAAAGGGGAGTTATGCAAAGGTCTCAATATGTTATATAGTCTTCGGGCGAATATTGCGTCAATTAATTCATCGCTTTTTATCCGTTTTGAAATTGGCTCTTTAGATAAAGCCCTTTTGAGGATTCTGGTTACAAAGGAGCATTGGTTATATGCAAGGCAGCTACGATTTCAAAACAATCGAAGCCAAATGGCGGTCAATCTGGGAAAAAGAGAGCACTTTTCGAGTGACCGAGGACCCCGCTTTTCCTGAAGAAAAACGTCTCTATATTCTGGATATGTTTCCCTACCCTTCGGGCTCGGGTTTGCACGTGGGTCACCCCGAGGGCTATACCGCCACCGACATTTACACTCGTTTTAAAAAAATGAACGGGTTTAACGTGCTACACCCCATGGGCTATGACGCCTTCGGGCTGCCGGCTGAAAATTATGCCATCAAAACCGGGACGCACCCCGCCGAGACCACCTTTAAAAATATTGAGCTGTTCGGGTGCCAAATCCGCTCCTTTGGGTTCAGTTATGACTGGGACCGCGAGTTTGCTTCGTGTACCCCGGATTACTACAAATGGACCCAATGGATCTTTTTACAGCTTTTTAAAAAGGGCTTGGCGTATGAAAGTGATATGCCTATTAACTGGTGCCCTGAATGCAAAACCGGACTGGCCAATGAAGAGGTAAAAGAAGGACGTTGCGATCGTTGCGAGACGGAAATCACCCGTAAACGCATTCGTCAATGGGTTCTGAAAATTACGGATTATGCGGAACGGCTGTTAAAGGACCTTGATCTTCTGGATTGGAGTGACGCCATCAAAGCCATGCAGGCAAACTGGATCGGCAAGTCCCACGGCGCCAATGTCGATTTTGGTGTCGATGGCCACGATGATAAGATCAAGGTATATACAACCCGTCCCGACACCCTGTTTGGCGCCACTTACATGGTATTGGCGCCGGAACATCCCCTTGTATCCCGAATTACAACAACGGATTATAAGGATGCCGTTATTCAATACCAGAAGGCGGCGGCACGAAAATCCGATCTGCAGCGAACGGATCTCACCAAGGAGAAAACAGGGCGGTTTACGGGCGCATATGCCATTAACCCTGTCAATCATGCCCGGATTCCGATCTGGGTCTCAGATTATGTTCTCATGAGCTACGGCACCGGTGCCATCATGGCTGTTCCCGGTCACGACACCCGGGATTTCGAGTTTGCGACCCGGTTTAATCTGCCCATTGTTCAAGTGGTTAGTAAAGACGGCCGTTTATATGACTTGACTGAAGCCGAAACCGGAGAGGGCATCGCCGTTAATTCCGATCAATTTGATGGCCTGACCACCCCTGAAGCCAAAAAGGCAATCATTGAATGGCTGGAAAACAAGGGCAAAGGTGTGGGGACGGTCAATTACAAGCTGCGCGACTGGATTTTCTCCCGCCAACGCTACTGGGGTGAACCGATCCCATTGATTCACTGTGAAACCTGCGGCGTGGTTCCCCTTCCCGAAAACAAACTGCCCCTCGAATTGCCTCCGGTTGAAAGCTATAAGCCCACCGGGACGGGAGAATCACCCTTGGCGGCCATAGATGACTGGGTGCATACCCTGTGCCCTGAATGCGGTGAAGCGGCCAAACGGGAAACCAACACGATGCCCCAATGGGCCGGTAGCTGCTGGTACTTTTTACGCTTTGTCGATCCGAAAAACAACGAGGTGTTTGCCGCGCCGGAGAAGCTGGACTATTGGGGGCCGGTCGACCTTTATATCGGCGGGGCGGAACATGCGGTATTGCATCTTTTATATGCACGCTTTTGGCATAAAGTACTTTACGATATCGGCGCCGTACCTTGGCCGGAACCCTTTTTGCGGTTGCGTAATCAAGGCATGATTCTGGGCGAAAACGGCGATAAAATGTCGAAATCGAGGGGTAATGTCATCAATCCCGATGATGTCATTCAAGAACATGGGGCGGATACCCTGCGAATGTACGAAATGTTTCTGGGGCCGTTGGAGGCTGACAAACCCTGGAGTACCCAAAGTATTTACGGTGTCCGCCGATTTCTCGAAAAGGTGTGGCGTCTGCCGGATCTCATCGATACGGCATATGAGGTGAGCCGGGAGGTGGATCGCTTAACGCATAAAACCATTAAAATCGTCACTGAAAAAATTAACCGCCTGGAATTTAATACAGCCATCAGCCAGCTGATGATTCTTGTGAATTTGATGCGTAAGCAGGCGAAAATTAATCCTGACACAATGAAGACGCTGACCCTTTTGCTGCATCCGTTTGCCCCTTTTATTACGGAAGAGCTGTGGCAAAGACTGGGTGAGTCCCCTTCCATTATCAAAACCCCCTGGCCTGATTATGAGCCTGAAAAGGTTGTCGATGAAACCGTAACCTATATTTTTCAGGTCAATGGAAAACTGCGCGCCCGTATGGATTTACCCAAAGAGACGGATAAGGCGGAACTGCTTCGCATGGCGCATGAAAATGATCGAATTCGCCAGTACACCAGCGGAAAAACGGTGATCAAGGAAGTTGTGGTGCCGGGAAAGCTGGTTAATATCGTTATTTAAAACGGTTGGCATACTCATTTTGCAGTAAAAACGGAGTTGCCCGCCGCATGATTGTTGATAAGATGCAAATGGAGTTTCCGACCGTTCCGACTGAGGAGGATTGATGCAAAACCGAGTCATCGCGATGCTATTGTTGATAGGATTACTATTGGTGGGCGGCTGCGGCTACAAGTTTACCGGTGGTGGCGAATTACCCAAAGGGGTTCAAACGATTTTTATAGATCTTTTTGAGAACAGGTCCCGGGATGTGGATCTGGAGACACAGCTGGCCAATGACCTGACCAATGAGTTTATTCTAAAACGCAAAAAGGCCCTGGTCGCCGAAAACAAGGCCGAGGCGATCCTTACCGGAACCATCGTTGCCGTAAGCAGCAGTACTATTTCACAAACAAAACAGGGGGCCTCTGTTGAACGGAGACTTAGGATGGTGGTCAATGTGGAACTGCGCAATCGCCAAAGTGAAATAATCTGGCAGCGGAAAAGAATTATCGATAACGAGGAGTATTTGGTGGGTGGCAGCTCTTCCGAAACCGATGCCAACCGCGATGAGGCGCTGACCGTACTCACCGAGCGGATGGCGGAGCAGATCTTTAACAAACTGACCGATGAATTTTAAAAATGAGCCGATTCCAAAATGCCCGATTTTGCCCAATCTCATCGCCAGACTCAAACGTGTAGTGCTTTATGGTCTGGAAGTTTGGATATTGAGAAGCCATTAAGTAAAAACAGAGCACCTGTCACCAGCACTCTGTTTTCTAGGAATGTTATTGCAAGCTGTGGAACGGCGGTTCGTCTATTGCAGTGATCCAACCAGTTTGGTCAGCCGGGAAATTTTGCGGGCGGCGGTGCGTTTGTGCACCACGCCTTTGCGGGCTGCGGTGTCAAAAGCCGATGCTGCGATGGGCAACTTGTCAACGGCTTCATCCAAATTACCGGCTGCTACAGCTGTCCGAACTTCTTTGGTAACCGTTTTACAGCGGGTTTTGACCGCTTTGTTACGCCGGCGGCGAATCTCGTTTTGCCGGGCCCGTTTGATTGCGGATTTATGATTTGCCAAAAGTCCTGCTCCTTTCAAAAATGAACTAAAACGCATCGATAACCAAACAAGATTGTTGATCCGATTTTTAAACCTGATCTTACTGACAATTTTTGATCGAGATGTCAATCCTCTTTTTCATTTTTGTTGCCAACACAGAATCAACAGATGCCCTTTTGAAATGAAAGAACAGGAAAATACCTTTAGATATGGATTGCAAAATGCCGACAGGATGGGTATGTTTGAAATAAAGAGAAAAAATAGGAGTCTGGCGGGTTAGGTGACCGTATCTGCCCGCAACTGTTGGGATTGGTTATTGGTCCCATTCGGGGAATGGGAGAAATACCCTCGCCTTTAGGCGGTTGAAAATTCACTTTAGGCATTTTCCCAGGCCTGATTACCTGGCTGTCGTCGATCTTTTTGGCACGTAAGGGATTTGAATGAATACCCCGGACATTAATTTTTACGGTGATGGATTTCGCGAAGGAGGCTTGAATGGCTCAACCACCAAAAAATCCGTCCACAGTCTATTTTTTCGGCACCTGCCTGGTGGACGCTTTCTATGGCCAGGCGGGGATGGCGGCGATTCAGCTTTTAGAAAGAGAAGGGTTGGCGGTTATTTTCCCGCAACGGCAATCCTGCTGTGGCCAGCCTGCTTATAACTCCGGCTTTCCCGATGAGGCCAAGGCCGTTGCCCGCAAACAGATCGGCCTTTTTCCGGAATCCTATCCCGTTATTGTGCCGTCGGGCTCCTGCGCGGGGATGATGCGTCATCACTACCCGTCCCTTTTTGCGGGCGATCCATTGGAAAACAAGGCCCGCGATGTTGCCGGACGGGTCTTTGAGCTGGGCCAATTTTTATTGCGTCAACTTGATGTGACCCTCAAGGATCAGGGGCCGCCGTTGTCCGTCACCTGGCACTCTTCCTGTCATGCCATGCGTGAAATGCAGGTGACCGAGGACGCCAAGACATTGATCCGGCAGCTTGAGAATGTGAACCTGATGGAACTTTCCCGAGAGTACGAGTGTTGCGGGTTTGGCGGCACCTTTGCTGTTAAGCAGCCCAGCCTATCGGGAGCCATGGTGCAGGATAAAGTTGCCGATATCGCTCAAACCGGCGCCGAGCGGGTGATCACCGGTGATGGTGGCTGTTTGCTCAACATTACCGGCGCCATGGAAAAAGCAGCCGTGCCCATTACCGGCCAGCATCTGGCCCAATTTTTATGGGAACGGACGTTGCCGTAGCAATGGCGCCGTGCCGATTTACAACGTAATCCGTTCCAACCCAAGGGAGGTGGCGTAGTGAGCAGCCCTGCCCGTCAAGCAGAACCATTTGATTTTCAAAAAAATATTGCCAACGCGGTAAGCGATCAAAAACTGCGTGGTAACCTGCGCTCGGCCATGGATACCCTGATGGAAAAACGCCAAGCGGTTTTCAATGACAGTGACCAGATTGAGTCACTGCGTGAGATCGGCCAATCCATCAAAGCACGGGCCTTATCCCGGTTGCCAAAGCTGTTGAAGCAACTGGAAGAAAAGTGTACTCAAAACGGGATCACGGTTCACTGGGCCGAAACCCCCGACAGCGCCTGCCGGACGGTGTTGGAGATTATGCAATCCCACCAGGCAACCCGCATGGTGAAGGGTAAATCGATGGTCTCGGAGGAGATGCATCTCAATAAGTTTCTCCAACACAAAGGTATCGAAGTCCTTGAGACCGATCTGGGAGAGTTTATCATTCAGCTGGCCGGTGAAACACCGTCGCACATTATTGTGCCGGCCATTCATAAAAACAAAGACGAAATTGCGCAAATTTTTCACGAAGAGATTCCCGACACCCCCTACACGGAAAATGTGGCTGAACTCAACGCCATCGCCCGTAAAACCTTACGGCGAAAGTTTTTCAACGGCCAGGTGGGGCTTTCCGGTGTCAATATGGCGGTGGCGGAGACGGGGACTTTAGTGCTGGTGGAAAACGAGGGCAACGGACGCATGTGCACCACGGTGCCGCCAGTCCATATCGCCGTGATGGGGTTGGAAAAGGTGGTGGAAAACCTGGCCGATGTGCCGCCGCTGTTACGGCTTCTCACCGGATCCGCCACCGGGCAGTTGATTACCACCTATGTGAATATGATCACCTCGCCGCGCAAGGAAGACGAAAAAGACGGCCCCCATGAGGTCCATCTTATTATTTTAGATAATGGCCGCTCGGGTATTTTACCTGATCCTGAGCTGCGTCAAACATTGACCTGTATTCGCTGCGGCACCTGTTTGAATCACTGTCCGGTCTATACCCGCATTGGCGGTCATGCCTATCACTTTGTCTATCCCGGACCCATAGGAAAATTGCTGACGCCGCAGATGGAAGGACTTGAAAATGCGGGTGCTTTACCGATGGCCTCATCGTTGTGTGATGCCTGCAAAGCGGTTTGCCCGGTCAAGATCCCCATCTCCAATCTGTTGCGGCGGTTACGAAACGAAAACTACGCCAAGGGCGATGGTTTTCCGGTACGTGGCAGGGGAGCCAAGGCGAACCCTCAGGAAAAGGCCGTTTGGAAAGCGTGGCGGATTGTCAACACGACACCTTTTCTAAATAACGGCCTGACCCGGTTGACCGCGATATTTGGCCGCAAGATGCCAAGTATCGGACCGTTGGCGGCCTGGACCCGCTACCGTAGCGCACCCAAACCGGCGACAAAAACATTACACCAAATGGCCAGGCAACGGGGGCTTCGGGATGGTTGAGCAATGTTGTCATTCACTCTGTCTAACCGCCATGGCCGTAAACAGCCGCAACGAACGATGAAAGTCTTTTTTTGTACATATTTGGTAAGACTTTTCATATAAAGATTGATTTACCAGTTGAATCGGCGCCAAGAGGTATGATGATGAACCGGAAACCTTCGAATGAGGCACGCCGTCAGATCATGGGTAGGCTGGAGCGGGCTCTGGGTTCCGTATCCGGCACGGCTGTAGCGCCGACAACCTATCCCGAGGCCCCCTCCTGGTCCACCGAAGAGAAAATCGAGCGGTTAAAAAACCTTATGGAGGCGGTCAAAACCGATGTGCACCGGGTTGCGGTGTCCGATTGGGTGGATACAGTGATTGAAATCGCCCGGGCCAAAAAGGTCAACCACCTCCTTTACGGCCCTGACGGACCCCTTGCGTCCATCCTTGAAGGCGCCCAAAAAGAGCGTCCCGGATTGATCCCCTTTTCCACAGACATAGAAAAATTTAAAGAGACGCTTTTTGAAATGGATGCCGGGATTACCTCAACCGTCGGCGCAATTGCCGATACCGGCGCCATTGTGGTTTGGCCGACGCCTGCCGAACCGCGAACGCTCTCACTCGTCCCCCACACCCACTTTGCCATTGTGGAGGCGGGTAACATATATACCTCCATGTCCGAGCTCATGACCCGGCAAAATTGGGCCGCGCAAATACCCGCCAACGCCCTTTTTATTTCCGGCCCGTCCAAAACCGCCGACATTGAATTTACCCTTGCCTTTGGGGTCCACGGCCCTAAAGAGCTGGTGGTGCTGATCGTGGAGCCCTAAAAACAAATGAACGTTGATTCTTACAGCCGGTTGGACAAGGCTCTTTCAGGTCAATTAAAGCCGGAGCAGATCATAACGGATCCTTTGCGGACGTTGGCCTATGGTAACGACGCCAGTTTTTACCGTTTGGTTCCCAAAAGAGTCATTCGAACGGGGAGCGAAACCGAGGTGGTGTTGATCTTAAGAGAGGCCGGTCGGCTCAATATTCCCGTCACCTTCCGCGCGGCGGGAACGAGTCTTTCCGGCCAAGCGGTGACCGACGAAGTGTTAGTCGTGGCCGGCGATGGTTGGCAGGACCATGAGATTCTTGAAGATGGGCGTCGTATCCGGTTACAACCGGGAATTATCGGCGCCCAGGCCAACCGCTATCTGGCGCCTTTGGGCCGTAAAATAGGACCTGATCCCGCCTCTATCAACGCCGCCATGATCGGCGGTATCGTTGCGAATAACGCCAGCGGGATGTGTTGCGGCACGGCCCAGAACAGCTACAACACCGTCCACAGTGTGCGGATCATTTTGGCCGACGGGACATTGCTTGATACCGGCGACGAGAAAAGCCGGAATCAGTTTAGCGCCACCCATGGGGAGCTGCTGGAAGCAGTAACCGCTTTAAGCAGTAAAGTGTGTGCCGATCATGAACTCGCCGACCGGATTCGGCGCAAGTTTAAGATCAAAAACACCACCGGTTACCAGCTAAACGCATTGGTAGATTATGAAGACCCCTTTGATATCATCAATCACTTGCTCATCGGCTCTGAAGGCACCTTGGGATTTATTTCGGAAATTGTTTACGACACGGTTGTGGAGTATCCCCATAAAGCCAGTGCGCTGGTTATATTTGAGAATATGCACGATGCCTGCAGTGCCACGGCAATGCTGAAAAAAGAGCCGGTAGCCGCGGTGGAACTGATGGATCGCGCTTCTTTACGGTCCGTTGAAAATAAAAAAGGGATGCCGTCCTATTTAAAATCGCTGTCGCAATCGGCAACAGCGCTGCTCATCGAATCCAGTGCAGAATCGGCTAAGGCTTTAAGAAATCAGATCAAATCCATCGAAAAAGTCTTGTCAGGCTACACCCTGATCCGCCCGGCCGCTTTCACCGATAAAGCGAAAGCGTACACCGCCTTGTGGAACATCCGCAGAGGGCTTTTTCCGGCGGTGGGCGCGGTACGCCAAACCGGCGCCACAGTAATCACCGAGGACGTGGCGTTTCCCATCAACCATCTGGCTGAAGCGACTTTGGAGCTGCAGCAATTACTTCAAAAACACCATTATTTTGAAGCGGTTATTTTTGGCCACGCGCTGGAGGGCAATCTCCATTTTGTCTTTGCCCAGGACTTTGGGAGGCAAAGCGAAATTCAGCGCTATGCCGATTTTATGGATGACCTATGCGCCATGGTGGTTAACCGCTATGACGGCTCGCTTAAAGCCGAGCACGGCACCGGTCGCAACATGGCGCCTTTTGTGGAAATGGAGTGGGGCGCCAGAGCCTATGAACTGATGCAGGCGATAAAGGCGCTTTTTGATCCAAAGGGGCTTTTAAACCCTGGCGTGATTTTAAATCCCAACCCAAAGATCCATTTGGAAAATCTCAAACCACTGCCCGCTACCCATGAGATTGTGGACAAATGTATTGAGTGCGGGTTTTGCGAACATACCTGCCCGTCTAAAAATTTAACACTATCACCCCGCCAGCGGATCACCGTTCAACGTGAGATTTCGCGTCTGTCAAGGCAATCGGCCCATAAAGATGAAAGAGCACTAAAAAGCGCCTATGCGTATCAGGGGGATCAAACCTGTGCGGCGGATGGATTGTGTCAGCTAAACTGCCCCGTGGAGATCAATACCGGCGAGTTGACCAAAACCCTGCGCCACTTGGAGTTAAAAGGAGGACGGGCAGAGAGGATGGGCAATCTGGCTGCCTCGCACTTTGAGGGATTGACCGCCGCCATGGGCAAAGCCTTGGACGGTGTCACAGCCCTGCACGGTTTCTTGGGTGACAAGGCAATGCAAAAGTTGACCCATACTGCCCGCAGGGTTTCCGGCAAAAAATTGCCCCTGTGGAACCGTTTTATGCCCACGGGTGTCAAGGTCAGGCCCAAAACCGTATCCAAGGCAGGCGATACCGTGGTCTATTTCCCCGCTTGCGTTAGCCGAACCATGGGCCCCGCCAAAGATGATCCCATGGGCGAACCCCTCTTTCAAGTTACCATCCGACTGTTGGAAAGAGCCGGTTTTCAGGTTGTTTTTCCGGAAGCGATGAACCGGCTTTGTTGCGGCCAGCCTTTTGACACCAAGGGTCTTTTTGATCAGGCCCAAACCAAGTCCCGTGAATTAGAAAACGCTCTGTTAAAGGTCAGCGACAATGGGCGCATCCCCGTATTGTGCGATACCAGCCCCTGTTTATATCGTATGCGCAGCGTCATGGCGCCGCGCTTAAAACTGTTTGAGCCGGTGGAGTTTATCCACGATTTCTTGTTGGATCGTTTAGCCTTTACGCCCTGTGATGAGACCGTCGCCCTCCACACCACCTGCAGCTCCCGCAAAATGGGTTTGGAGGACAAATTTAAAACCGTGGCAGAGCAGTGCGCCGCCAGGGTGATTATTCCCGAAGATGTCTATTGCTGCGGATTTGCCGGCGACAAGGGATTTACCCATCCGGAATTAAACGCCTCGGCTTTGAAGGATCTGTCCGGACAAGTTACGGGCCGGTGCGATGCGGGGTACTCCAACAGCCGCACCTGCGAGGTGGGGCTGTCGTTACATAGTGGACTGTTTTACCGCTCCATTGTCTATCTGGCGGATCGGCAATCAGGGCCAAAATAAAGGACGGTGAGTTTCATGAAAATTGCCTTTATCGGTATGGGCACCATGGGAGCCGCCATGGCCCTGAACCTGTTGAAAGCCGGATTTGATGTGACGGTTCACAATCGCACACGTGAGCGTGAAATCCCTTTGGAAAAGGACGGCGCCAACCGGGCGGCAACACCTGCCGAGGCGGCGGCAAAGGCCGAGATTGTGATCACATGTGTCAGCGATACACCGGATGTGGAAAGGGTTTTGATGGGATCTGAGGGTGTTGTTCACGGTGCGTCGCCGGGAACATTAATCATCGATATGTCCACCATCAGCCCCGAAGCAACAAGGATCATGGCCGCAGCGTTGGCAAAGCGGCATCTGAAGATGATCGACGCGCCGGTTTCCGGCGGGTCCGAAGGGGCCAAAGAGGGGACTTTGGCAATTATGGTTGGCGGAACCAAAGAGGATGTCGCCGCGGCCATGCCGGTGCTGGAGGTTATGGGTAAGAATATCACCCATGTAGGTCCCAATGGTTCCGGACAGACCACCAAGGCCATCAATCAGATTCTTATCGCCGCGACTTATTTGGGGGTTGCCGAAGGGGTCTCACTGGGAGTAAAAGCGGGCCTCGACATGGAAAAGGTGATTACGGCGATAGGTGGCGGCGCAGCCGGCTCATGGGTGCTTGCGCACCGTTCGGATAATATGATTACCAATCAGTATCCGCTGGGGTTTCGGGTGCGGCACCACTTTAAGGATCTGCGTATTGCTTTGGATCTGGCCCGCAATTTAGGGGTGACGCTGCCCGTGGCCGCTTTGGCTGAGCAGATCGAAGCCGGACTCATTGGCCAGGGCCATGGCGATGAGGATGTCTCCGCCCTGGCAAGAGCGATTCGCAACCTTTCCTCGATCTCGTAGAGGAAAAATTAAGCTTGTAATTTCAGTTTTAGCGGCGGCAACAGCTTTCCACAATCAATCAACCTTAGGTGAAATGAGTTGCAAAGTAGGACCGTCGCACGTAAAAAAAATCATTTTGGACCGGCGCCTTGTGGGGCCATGGGGTAAAAAAAGAATGCTTTGATAATAGCAGACCGTTTTAAAACAAGTGCACCCGGCCAATATGCGCCTCACCCATTCCCGCGCCAATCTATTACTTCTTTTAACAGCCGCCATCTGGGGCTTGGCATTCGTGGCCCAAAGGGCCGGAATGGAATACATTGGGCCTTTTACTTACAACGGTATCCGCTTTGGCTTAGGATCGTTGTCGCTGCTCCCGCTCCTTTTTTATACTGAAAAGCGAAACCACCGTCCTGAACCTGATATCAAAACGATGGTTATCGGGTGCGCGCTGGCCGGAGCGGTACTCTTTTGCGGGGCCTCCTTACAGCAGATGGGGCTGGTCTATACCACGGCGGGCAAAGCCGGTTTTATCACCGGGCTTTATGTGGTGATCGTACCGATTCTGGGCCTCTTGATTAAACAAAAAACCAGCCCGGGCATGTGGGTGAGCGCCCTGATCGCCGCATGGGGAATGTATCTGCTGTCGGTGACCGAAGCCTTTACCATCGCCACGGGTGATCTGCTGGTTTTGTCGGGGGCGATCTTTTGGGCGGTTCATGTACTGGTTATCAGTTGGTTGTCGCCCAAAATGAATCCCCTGAAAATTGCCGTGGTGCAATTTGCCGCCTGTTCATTCCTCAGCTTACTCACCGCCCTGATAGTTGAGGAGATTGCCTGGCAGGGGATTAAAAACGCTGCGATTCCAATTATTTATGGTGGGCTCATGTCGGTCGGGGTCGCCTATACCCTCCAGGTCGTGGGCCAGCAAAAGGCGCATCCCACCCACGCTTCGATCATTTTGAGCCTGGAGGCGGCCTTTGCCGCCGTTGGCGGCGGACTGATATTGGGAGAGCAACTCTCCATGCGGGGGGCGCTTGGCTGTGGGTTAATGTTTACGGGAATGTTGATCTCACAATTATGGAAGCGGCGATCTTTTATATGAAAAGTTTCCTCTTTTAAGGCTCAAAAACGGACTTTTCATTGTCTGTTGTGGCCGCTGGCGGTCATGGACGTTAGTTTAAAAGGGTCTGTTTTTTGAAAAAGAGGGTGGCTTTACCTTGCAATTGAATGGTACTATATTAGAGAAAACTACCGAACTGTAACGCAACAATGTTAATCGCCATGTCATGATCAAACCGTCACCCGTCTTTAAGGAAACCCGCGACAGCTATCGCCGCCAAATTGAGATGCTTGATCTGGCAAAAAGAGCGGCTGTTTTGGGCGGCACCATGGAAGCGGACCAACTGGTGTTGACCCTTTTCCGGACCCCTTATTTTATCTCTCCGGCGGGCGTTCTGGATGTCGGGGGGCAAAAGGCTCCTTTTGATGTCACCATCATTTTATCCCAATATGTGCTGATGTGCCCGGATGCGATTCCGCAAAAAGGCGGCTGGGCCCATTACCGCGAACTCACAAATACAAGCCCACTGGCCTCTTACTGGTGCAACCACGTGGAACGGGACCTGATTGAGGCCTTTACGGGCCGGACGGAAATATTGAAAGCGTCGGCCCAAAAACTCTTGGCCGTTCCGGAAAGGGCGCCGGCGGGTGATGTCGATGCCGTTGTTGAGGCGCTTCCGCGGGTCGCTTTGCGATTGGTGTTTAACGATGCCGACGATGAGTTCCCGGCCGGTTGCACGGCGCTCCTGGATCGGACGGTGGAGACTTTTTTGGACGGTGAATCCCTGGCGGTTTTGGGCGCCATCTTCACCAGCCGGCTTAAAGAACCGCTGTAATCAGCGCTAAATTATCTGAAAGAGGGACAGATGACGACTGAAGATACACAGGCTTCCTTGGCGGGCGATCTGATGAACATATGGCTGGAGACAGCCCAAGAGTTTTGGAAGGCGGCCGGTGGGGTAACCGCCGCTGACGAGACCGGTGAAGCGGCCGATGAAAATGAGTCATCCAAAACATCCTCCCGCACCTATGAATCCTTGGAAGCGGTGCTGAAATCGTGGAAAACAGCCGCAGAGATGGCCAAAGACCCCGATGTGATGGATCGGCTGAACAAGAGTCTCCAAACGGCGCCGGACTTGATTTTACACATGGCCGAAAGCGGCTGGAACACCTATATGAAGCTGTTGCAGCAGTGGGCGGAAAAAATGGGCCGGATTCAAGGATCTTCAAAGGCCTACCGGTTTGACCATCTCGACCAGGAGACTTTTCAGGCCTGGGCCGATATCTACACCAAAGAGTTGCGCCCTTTTTTCAAAATACCCAAAGTAGGTTTGGCCCGTTTTTATCAAGAGCGAGTGGATGACGCCATCGATAAATTCCATCGGCTGCAAATGGAGTTGGGTGAACTTTTATATCTGTTGCTGCTGCCCATGGAAAAATCGTTTTATGAGCTACAGGAAGAGTTGGATAAAATGGCCGCGGCGGGTGCGCTGCCCGAAGACGGCAAAGCCTATTATAATGAGTGGATCAAAGTGCTTGAAGGCCATTATATGAAGCTCTACCAGTCGGAAAATTACGCCCGGGTCATGGCAAGGGTTTTGGGCGCGGTGGAAAACTTCAAGCAGGCCAAAGATGCGGTACTCGTCGACGTTTTAAAGAGCTTGCCCATACCCAACCAACGGGAAATGGATGATCTTTACAAAGATCTCTATCACTTGAAAAAGCGGGTAAGGGCCCTGGAAAAAGAACTGGAAAATGCCGTCCGTTAGAAACCGGCATTGGAATGTGACCCGACAGGCCGGTTTCAACACAAATCAACCTGGGTAACAATATACAAAGGCTTGTATAAAAATAGAGCCGTCAATACATTCAGGAGGAGTCAGCCATGGCAGCGCCCAAAATTCCCGTGGATCTTATCCTCAATAAACTGGCCGAAGACGCCCAGCGGGCCAGCGAGCGGACCCGTAACGCCTCCGATGTCCTGTTGGAGCCGATGGATGCCAAACTGGCCCAAACGCCCTATGAAATCGTCTATGAACAGGATCGGGTCAAGTTAAAGCACTATATCCCCGAAAAACCTGATCCCGGTCTCAAAACACCGCTTTTGGTGGTGTATGCACTGATCAACCGGGAGACGATGCTTGATCTCCAGCCGGGCCGTAGCGTGGTGGAGCGTTTTTTGGCGGCGGGGATGAATGTCTATATGATTGATTGGGGTTACCCCGGCCGTAAGGATCAATATTTAACCATCGACGATCACGTCAATGGCTATATGAATGATGTGGTCGATTTTATCCGCCGGGAAAACAGGCTTGACCAGATCAACCTCATGGGCATATGTATGGGCGGCACCTTCTCAACCATCTACTCATCCCTGCATCCGGAAAAGATTAAAAACCTGGTGACCACGGTAACCCCCACCAACTTTGACACAGACCAGGGGTTGCTGCATCTCTGGATGAAAAAGGTGGATGCCGAACAGATGGTCGATACTTTCGGCAATATGCCGGGAGATTTTCTAAACCTTGGTTTTTTACTGCTTAACCCCGCGCGTTTGATGATCGATAAATATGTGGGGCTGATGGAAAACCTGGATAATAAGGTATTTTTGGAAAATTTTATTCGCATGGAAAAGTGGATTTTCGACAGTCCCGATGTCCCCGGCGCCACCTTCAAACAGTTTATTACCGATTGCTATCAGAAAAATTTACTGATCCAAAGCAAAATGAAAGTGGGCGGCCAGATGGTCAATCTGAAAAATTTGACCATGCCGCTCTTAAATATTTACGGGTTGTACGATCACCTGGTGCCGCCGGAGGCGTGCGAGAAGCTGACCGGTGCGGTGGGAAGCAGGGATACCGAGGATCTCTGTTTAAAAACAGGGCATATTGGTATCTATGTCAGCTCCCGCTATCAAAAAGAGTTTGCTCCCAAAATTGTACAATGGTTAAAAGCGCGTGAAAACCCCAAACCCAAAAAATCGAAACCGCTCCATCGAAAAAAAGCGGGTTCCAAAAACAGCAACACCGGGCCGTAAAAAAGCAACTCAAGGGCCCATTGATAGTTTTAATCTTTTTTACGTATAAGGAGTTCTAATGACTGGAGAGAAAGACTATTTTAAAACAATTTGCAAGGTCAGCAAAGCTTTTGGCACAACAACGGATCAGGAGGTGTTGCTGGACCTCATTGTTCAAAGCGCCATTGATACCATGAACGGTAAAGCGGCCTGTCTCTTTTTGGAAGATGAACATCAGGACATTTTTTTCGCCGTGGCCCAAAAGGGGCTTTCCAAAAACTACCTTCACGCCAATGTAATCTCCGCCAAACGCCTGACCAAAGGGATCAAAAAGGTCGGCCATTTTGTGTTCGAAGATGCCACCTCCGATCCCCGCCTGGAAAACCATGACGCCAAAAAAGCCGAGGGGGTCGCTTCCATCTTAACGGTTCCCGTGATGGTGAAAAATCAGGTGATCGGCATCTTGTCGCTCTATACGGCCCAAAAAAGAAAGTTCACGTCCGAAGAGATCGATTTTTTAAGCGCCCTGGCAGAGCAGGGGGGGATGGCCATTGTGCAGACCCGGCTGATTGAGCGGATTCGTAAAAACTCGGAACTGTTTTACAAACTGGCCTCAGGGGTCAATGCAAGCTTTGACGTCAAGGAGATTATGGGGATTTTAACCCGCGAGGTTTCCGGGGTAATGGCGGTCAAAGGGGCCACCGTCCGGCTGGTCAATAACGATACGGGCAATCTGGATCTGGTGGCCAGTCATGGTCTCAGCGAGCGGTTTCTTGAAAAGGGCCCGGTGACCATGAACAAGAGCGCCGGAAAAGTGCTGGAAGGTAAAACCGTCACCATTAAAAATGCGGTTGCGGATAAACGGGTGCAATATCCGGAGAATATGAAAAAAGAGGGGATTGCCTCCATGGTGGCGGTGCCCATTAAATCCCGCGAAGCGGTGATCGGGGTGTTACGGCTGTTTTCGGGTGTCCCGCGTACATTTGCCGAGGAAGAGATTATTATGTTGGAGGCGTTGGCTCATCAAGGCGGCTTGGCTATTCAAAACGCCGTAGCCTATATCAACCTGGCCGAAGATAAAAAAGCGCTGGAAGAAGATATCTGGTCGCACCGGCAGTGGTTTTAGCTGAACGCGGCTGGTTGCTACTGACATTTTAAAAGATGCAAGGAAGGAGCTTGAATGAGCGGTAAAACCATCCATGAAATGAAGATCGGCGACACGGCCAGCATGGCCAAAACGGTCACGGAGTATGATATTTATCAATTTGCCGGGGTGACCGGTGATTTTAACCCGGTGCATATTAACGAAGCGTATGCGTCGAAAACCTTTTTTAAGAGCCGGATCGCTCACGGTATGCTGTCGGCGGGTTTTATTTCTGCGGTGATCGGCATGAAACTCCCTGGTACAGGGTGCATCTATCTCAGCCAAACGGTCAATTTTCGGGCTCCGGTAAGGATTGGCGACACTATTACCACCACGGCCGAAGTAGCGGATCTGTTTGTCGACAAAAACCGCGTCCGCCTCAAAACCACTTGCACCAATCAGGAGGGCGCCGTGGTTGTGGATGGTGAAGCGTTGATATTGGCACCTAGAAAATAGCGTATCTCCAATTTGTTCTAAGTCGCTGTGCTACTTGTTCGGCAAAACGGATTCATAGAACCAAATGAATCCTGGCCCGGACTTGAAAAAATCACTAAAAACAGACAATTAATAGATTCGGATGCTTGACTTTCCTAACTTGAAGAATTAATTTCGAGCAACGAGCATATTCGTTTGAGTGGTTCTTTCGCAAACACCTTATTAAATTAAATTGGAGCGATTATGCCTGCACGCAAAACTAAATCGGTCAGTTTCGACGCCATGGTCAAGTTTTTCATGAAGCAGTACAACATCCCGACCCGAAAAGATCTGGAACTGGTGCTGACACGTTTGGATCGTATTGAGACGCTATTGAGGGGCGGTACCCGTGCGCCGGTTCGGCGCATCGTTTCCAGCGCTGGCAGTTCGCCCAGATCCATCAGTCGGCGGCGGGTGTTAACCGCCACGGATATGGTTTCTGAAGTGATACAACAGTCTCCCAAAGGGATCGGGTTTAAAGAGATTCAGGCCGCCACCGGATTTGACGATAAAAAAATCCGGAATATCATCTACCGTCTGGATAAAAACAAAAAAATCAAACGAAAAAGACGCGGAATCTATACGACCAGATAGACAAGCGGACCACACTCTTTATTACCGACACTCAAAACCGCGAGGCAGAATACCGTGATCACGGTGTTACCGGTTAATCTACATGTCGAGACCTTTGCAGAACACCCCTTTTGGCCCGATTTCGGCGTCCGGCTCAAAATGGTATCCTCGAAATATGCAATATATTCCTCCGGTTCCATTTTTCGCCTTCCCTGAACGTGAACAAAAACAGATGTCCTGCAAAGGTCTCATGTCATAAGACAGTAGCTGGTGATACTTGTGTCCGACCGGTTTGCCCCGCCGTTTAATTATTAGGCGCCGTTGTCCGCCTCTTTAAAAGGTGCTAGGGCCCAACCCGAATGCTTGTATCTATCTTTCCAAATTGATTAGGAACAACCCTATGCCCCAACCCGTCGATTCTTTTAACCCCGATCTCACTGTCGGCCAAACCCTTTCCGGTTTCTCTATTGAACGTATCGTGCCGGTCAAGGCCTTGGACGCGACGATTTACACGTTACAGCATCAGGCCACCGGTGCACGCTATCTGCATATCAGCCGGGATGACCGCGAAAACAGCTTTAGCGTGATTTTTAAAACCGTTCCCCAGGACTCATCGGGCGTGGCTCATATCTTGGAACATACGGTCCTTTGCGGGTCGCGGCAATATCCGGTGCGCGATCCTTTTTTTTCGATGCTGAAACGGAGTTTAAGCACGTTTATGAACGCGTTTACCGCCTCGGATTGGACCATGTATCCCTTTTCCACCCAAAACCGGAAGGATTTTTATAATCTGTTGGGGGTTTATCTGGATGCCGCCTTTTTCCCCAACCTGGATCGACTCAGCTTCAAGCAGGAAGGTCACCGGCTGGAGTTTGAGAAGGATCAACTGGTACTAAAAGGGGTTGTCTACAATGAGATGAAAGGGGCCATGTCGTCACCCCACGAAGTAATGGGACGCTCTTTGTTAAACGCGCTCTATCCGGACACCACCTATCAGTACAATTCCGGCGGTGATCCCGAAGTGATTCCCGATCTCACCTGGGAGCAGCTTAAGGCTTTCCATCAGGTTCATTATCATCCCGGCAACGCCTATTTTTACACTTACGGGGATATGCCTTTAACGGCGCACCTGGCATTTATCGCTGATAAAGTGTTGGGTCAATTTGGCGCCATTGACCCGAACCCGAACACCTCCGTGCCATCGCAACCGCGCTGGCGGACACCCAAAGAGGTTTCATATCCCTATCCCTTGGCGGCTGATGAGGACCCGACACGCAAATACCAAGCCTGCCTGGCCTGGCTGACCGCCGATATACAAGACACTTTTGAGGTGTTGGCGCTGGTGCTTTTGGAACATATTCTCCTGGCCAACGCCGCGTCACCCTTGCGCAAAACCTTGTTGGATTCGGGTCTCGGCGACGCCCTTTCCGATGGCACCGGTTATGACGCTGATAACCGCGACACGCTGTTTACCTGCGGATTAAAAGGGGTGGCACAGGGTGCGGTTCACGAGGTGGAACAGCTGATACTTGATTGCCTGAACCAATTGGTCAAAGACGGTGTGGATCCCGAGTTGGCTCACGCGGCAATTCACCAATTGGAGCTTCTCCGGCGGGAAGTGACCAATACGCCTTACTCTCACGGTCTTAAGCTGCTGTTGGGTTTTACGGCGGGTTGGATTCATGGCGGTGATCCCCTGCGCTATATCGATTTTGACGCAGATCTTGAAAAACTGAAAAATGCGCTGGCCGCGGGGCGGTTTTTTGAAGCACGAATAGAAAAATGGTTGCTCCACAACCCCCACCGGGTTCGGTTTATGCTAACACCGGATCAACAGTTAAACGCTGTCAAACTGACCAAAGAGATCGAACGGCTTAAAGCGGCCGCCCAGGCCCTTTCGGCTGATGAAAAGAAAAAAATTGAACAGGACACCCAAACATTGGCCCAATTGCAAGAGGCCAATGAAGACCTGTCGGTGTTGCCCATGCTCAAAAAGAAGGATATCCCGACCCAAATCGGAACCGTTCACCCGGAATCCTGCGTTGAGCATATAACCGTCTACAAACAGCCGACATCGGGGATAACCTATTTTACCGCAACGGCCGGCGCAGGTCATCTGGATGCCGGACAGATTCCACTGATACCGTTTTTTGGTTTTGTTTTGCCCAAATTGGGAACTGCCCGGCGTGATTATACCGCTATGGCCCGCCGAATTGCAGCCTATACCGGCGGTATCGGATTGAAGGTACAGGCGCGCACCCATTTTGAAGCGCCCTATGATTGTATTCCTTTCGCAACGCTTTCCGGAAAGGCCCTTGACCGCAACATATCCAAGCTGTTTGACATTGCCGGTGAACTGATGGCCGAGGCGCTGTTTGACGATGCCGGGCGATTACAAACCCTTTTGCAGGAATATCGCGCCCATCTGGAGGCGGCGGTAATCCAAAACGGTCATCGATACGCCATCTCTCTGGCCGCGCGCCACTTTTCCCAAACCCACACCTTTAATGAAACCTGGAGTGGCATCCATCAGTTGCGGGCCGTCAAGGAATTGGCCCAGTCTAATGACAACGCCGGATTGACGTCCAGCCTGGCAAACATCGCCCGGGTGCTTTTTGGACAACCGAACTTGCAATCAGCAGTTATCGGCGGTGATGGCGCCGTAGACAAAGCGATGGCGCAATACCCGACGTTGCTGCAACGGTTGCCGCAAACAGCGGCCAACGGTTTTGGTCTGCCACTGGGTGCACTCAAGGTTATCCCTTATTTGCGGGAAGGGTGGCATACGGCCTCAACGGTTTCATTTGTCGCCCAGGTGATGCCCACCGTACGGATGGACCATACCGACGCACCGGTGTTGGCTGTCATCGCCAAGCTGTTGCGCAGCGCCTTTTTACACCGCGAAATTCGGGAAAAGGGGGGCGCCTACGGCGGGTTTGCCCTTTATCAGCCCGAAGACGGCCTTTTTGCCTTGGCGTCCTACCGCGATCCCCATATTGTCCGTACCTTGAATGTGTTTAAAGAGGCCGGCCACTATATCTGTTCCGGCGGGTATGACGAGATCGATGTCCATCAGGCAATCTTACAAACGGCATCGGAAATTGATAAACCTGACGCGCCGGGCCAGACGGCTCAAAAGGCCTTTTTCCGTCAGCTCTTGGGCCTGACGGACGAGTTGCGGCAACAGTTTAAAGAGGGTGTTCTGGCCATTTCTAAAAAGAAAGTGGTGCATACGGCCAAACGCTATTTCCAACCGCCAAACGGACAGTGGGTCACGGCGGTTATCTCAGGGAAAGAGCAACTGGAGGCGGCCAATGAACAAATGCAGGCTGAGCCGTTTGATTTACAACCGATTTGACCCAGGTGGAAGAAGCTGATTTAATTGCCTGGACAACAAGATTCAATAACCCGGGAAAACGCTGATGGGTACTTTTACACCCCATTTACACCCCATGCTCATCGGGAGTATGCCGCTGACCGATCATGGCGCCGCCATGGATCTGGTGGCCCGATATACTCCGGAAATACCGTTGTGGGTTCAACTGCCGCAACGGACGGCCGATGAGCATATGGTCCCTCAGTTTATGCATGGTATGCCGGGCTATATCCACGACGGGGATCAGCGTTTTATCAATACGGCGGACCGCGGGGCCCTTGATGGTGAAATTCTCTCTTTTTATGAAGATTATCTGGCCTGTCAAGAAGCATCTGAGACACCTGAGCGCTTTCGATTGGCACCGGCCGCCGCAGGTGGGTTTAACGCGCTCAAAGCCTATCTCAATCAGCCGGCTCAAGAACCTCTGGCCGTTAAAGGCCAGATAACAGGGCCCATCACCTTTGGGATGGGGGTGAAAGATGCGGCGGGCCGGGCGATTTTTTACGATGATCAGCTGCGCGACGCGGCGGTGAAGCTGTTGGCTGCGAACGCACAGTGGCAGGTCAGGGAGCTTTCCATAAGCAGTGGCCCGGTGATTCTCTTTTTAGATGAACCGGCCCTGGCCGGCGTCGGTTCTTCGGAGATGATCAGTATTTCTGCTGATGAAATCCATACAGCCCTGGCCGAAGTGGTGGCGGCGGTCCATGCGGAAGACGGTCTGGCCGGGATCCATGTGTGCGCCAATACCGACTGGGCGGTGGTGCTCAATTCCGGGGTGGATATCGTCAATTTTGACGCGTTTACCTATTTTGACCGCCTTATTTTGTACGCCGACACCGTTAAATCGTTTTTGCAAGAAGGGGGCGTTTTGGCCTGGGGGATTGTGCCCACCGCGGACCCGGATGTCATCAAGGAAACCACGGTGGATCAATTGGCAAAAATGTGGAAGGATCAGGCCGGTCAGATCACAGCCTTGGGATTCGAAGAAGAAGTGGTGGCGGCCCAAAGTTTGATCACCCCCAGTTGCGGCTTGGGGTCGCTCACACCGACGGCTGCCCAGGGAGTTTTGGAACTTTTAGGTGATCTCTCCCAAGTATTACGAAACGAAAGGTAACCCATGAATGGCTGGATTGGAATTGGAATTGCCGGCTCATTACTGTTTGCCGCACTTTATTACTGGATTGCCGCCTGGAAAAACGGCAACCGATGGTTCTGGGCGCTGATGGGCCTTCTCTTTGGACCGTTCGCCCTCCCATTTGTCTTTTTTGCCGGACATTTCCCAAAACGCAGATAACCAGTAGACGAGAACCCAATCGAGATGAAAACGGATATCGAAACCCCCTCTTTTCGTGGCGCTGAAAAATATGTGCTGGACGATGAGCTGGCCTCTATTGTCAATATTTCCATGGCTTTGGAGATGCCGCTTTTATTAAAAGGCGAACCGGGCACCGGTAAAACCATGCTGGCCTACGCTATTTCCAAAGCGTTGGAGATGCCGCTTTTGGTCCTGAATGTGAAGTCAAGCATGAATCTGGTGGATGCCCTGTACCAGTACGACACTCTAACCCGGCTCAACGACAGCCGTTTTGGCGATTCCCATCGGGATGTCAGTGATATCAGCGCCTATATCAAAATGGGTAAAATCGGCCAGGCCTTTACCGCTGACACCAAAACCGTACTGCTCATCGATGAGATCGACAAGGCCGACACCGATTTTCAGGATGACATGCTGGATGTGCTGGATCAGATGACCTTTGATATTTTGGAGATCGACCAGACCATCAAAGCCAACCATCGTCCGGTGATTCTGATCACCTCCAACGCTAAAAAAGATCTTTCCGACCCCTTTTTGGGGCGCTGCAATTTTCACCATATCGCCTTTCCCGATGCCGATATGATGCGACGGATTTTGGCCGCCCATTTTCCGGATATTGATCAACGGTTGAAACAGAGCGCCATCGCCGCCTTTTACCGCTTGCGGGGCATTGACGGGATTGAGAAAAAACCCTCCACCCGCGAACTGATCAACTGGGTCCGGGCCCTGCAAGCCGATTCTGATTTTAGCCCCCGTGCGTTGGAGAGCGGCAAGGCGCCCTTTTTAGGAGTACTGTTTAAAAAGAGCAACGATTATCATCGTGCGGCGCAATTATTGAGCCGCTGATCAGTAACCATTTTCTTGGGATCTTTGGGTGGACTAGCTGCTTCAACGCTATTTTCATTCCCAATCTTTCGGCAGAACTGCAATGCGAAAGAGATAAAAGTCGTTCAACACGGTCTATAAAAATATGTTTACCGACTTTTTTTATCAGTTAAAAGCGAACGGCGTGCCGGTTACCCCCACGGCGCTGATTACCCTTCATCGGGCGTTGGATATGGGCTTGGTCAACTCCATTGATCAGTTTTATAGGGCATCGCGTACGATCCTGGTTAAAAGCGAACACCACTTTGACCGTTTTGATCAGATCTTTGCCCACTATTTTCAAGGAGCCGATCTGCCCGCCGAGGATGTGTTCCATCTGGATGAGGTGACCCGGGCGCTGTTGGAAGCGTGGCTGGAACGTCCGCAAGAATTGGCAGAGGCGCTGGGCATCGATGAGTCAAGACTGGCCAGGCTGACCCCCGAAGAGCTGCTGGACTATTTCAAGGCACGCCTGGCTGATCAGGACGGTGAACATCACGGCGGCAGCCGTTGGATCGGCACTGGCGGCGCCTCGCCGGTGGGTCATTCGGGCTATCATCCCGGCGGAATGCGCCTGGGCGGTGTATCGCGGGGCAAATCAGCAGTCAAAGTGGCTTTGGATCGTCGCTACAAAGATTATTCCCGCCGGGGGCCTCTGACCCACGCCCAGGTGGGGGAAGCCTTAAAACGGCTGCGCCATCTCATCCCGGCCGGGCCCAAGGATAAGGTGAATGTGGATAAAACCATCCGCCAGACCCTGAAAAACGGAGGCGAGATCGACATTATTTTTGACCGTGAGATCAAAGACCGGCTCAAGGTGATGCTGGCCATTGATAACGGCGGCTGGTCCATGGACCCTTTTGTTCAGGTGGTGCAAACCCTTTTTGACTACGCCCGCGCCCAGTTCAAGGAACTTTCCACCTTCTTTTTTCACAACACGATTTATGATGTCATTTGGCAGGACCCTGCCCGCTACAGGAAACCTCAAAGAGTGCGCGAGTTCGACCGCATGGACACCGACATCCGGGTGGTGCTGGTGGGTGACGCCAGCATGGCGCCTTACGAGCTGATGGCCACCGAAGGATCCATTCATGTGGAGGACCGCTCTACCCATTCCAGTATCGAGCAACTCCAATTTATCGCTGACACCTTCCCCTATGTCGTCTGGCTCAACCCGGTGCCTAAGCGGCAGTGGGGCTATACTCATACCATCAGCCTGATTGCCAATATCTTCCCCATGTTTGAACTGACCTTGGACGGCCTGGAAGAGGCGGTGACGCATCTGATGGCATCGTAAAAAATCGGGCCTAATATTGAAAACAGGTTAACCAAAGGAAAACACAATGAGTTCATCTGTCAGTAGACTCCCGGCGGCGGATTCCGTGTCGGCATTGGCGCATTTTGAAAGTTTGCTTGAATTTGAAACCGATTGTTGGGATGTGCATCATGCCATTGTCAACAATCGCCAGGATTTTGTGCTTTTAGATGTCCGCGGCGAAGAACATTACAAGAAAGGTCATGTTGAGGGCGCCATCAGTCTCCCCTATTCCCGTATCAATGAAGAGAAACTCAAAGAATTTCCTTTGGATACCCTGTTTGTCGTCTATTGTGCCGGGCCGCACTGCAATGCCACTGAAAAGGCGGCCATCCGCTTGGCCAAGCTGAACCGGCCCGTTAAAAAAATGATCGGTGGTATAAGGGGCTGGCTGGATGAAGGTTTCGGCTTGATAAGATAGTTTTGCATGTTGAATTTTATCGCATTCGCCACATATTTAGTTTCTGTAGAAAAACAGTCAAATCTTATTAATATCAGGCAGATACGCGCTATATAAAAGGGCGCCCTTTTTTTGCAGTAGAATAGTTGCTGTGCAATATCCGGGATCAATGCTGTTTCGGTTGAGTCTGAACAATAGCCGTGGTCCCGGCTAATAAAGCAGCATGATAACAACGGTCAGCACCAGCAAAAAGCACACACTCAAGGGCATTCCGGCTCGAAGAAAGTCTTTGGCATTGTATCCCCCGGGACCCATGTAGAGAGCATTAACCTGGTGCGTGGGCAGCAAAAAGGCGTTGGAAGCGGCCAACCCTACCACCAGTGCCGCCAATCGAGAATCCGCGCCCACCTGCCCGGCCATGCCCACCACCAGCGGAACGAGCAGCACCGTCGCCCCGACATTGGAAACCACCAAAGTCAACAGAGTGGTAATGAATCCGATGGTGAGGAAAAACAGCGTGGGTGAGGGGGTTCCGATGAGGGTCAGCAGGTGAAAGACGACCCAATCGGCGGCATTGGTTTTTTGCATGGCCAATCCAAGCGGGATCAACCCGGTCAGTAAAAACACCGTGCGCCAATCGATGGCTTGATATGCCTCGTCGATGCTCAGGACATTGAACAAAATCATCCCCAAAGCGCCGGTCATCAAGCTGACCGAAATCGGCAGTGAGGTAAAAATGACCATAGCAGTGGCCAGGGCGAAACAGGCCAAAGCGGTGCGGGCCTTGAGCGGTTTTAGAATTTCATGCTCCGGTGACTGGGCAAAAAGCAGACTGCGCCTGGGTCTCATCTGCTGCAGATATTCCCAACGGCCGTGCATTAAGATGACATCCCCCGATTCCAGTTCGCGAAAACCGATTTTGGTATAGTTGATCTCACCCTGGTGAACAACAGCCATGGGGGTCAGTAGATAATTGTGCCGGAAACGGACTTCCATCAAGGTTTGGCCGACAAATTGAGAGTGCGGTGGAACAATCGCTTCCACCACGCCGGACATATCCTGAGAAAGTTCTTCTACAAACAGATCCAGTTCCGGTTTTATATCAAACCCAAAATCCTGGGCCGCCTGCCGGACATGCCCCGGAGAGCCGTAGGCGGCAAACACCGTGCCGGACGCGATCCGCAATTCCCGGTCCGGCGGCATGATAATATGCTTGCCGTAATCAAAGGATAAAATGACCGGGTGTATGTTGTATTGGTCGCAAAGCTCCTGGACCTTGATTCCTTTTCCACCGGCATGAACCGGGAAATCAATTTCGTATAGCCGGGCCAATTCCGGGTAATAGACCAACGGGTTGGGACTTGCCTCATCAGCGTCGTCGTCCGCTTCCGCCTTTTGGGGCAACACCCAGCGTCCCAGAAACAGAAAGTAGCAAATGCCCGTCAACAGCAACGCGATTCCCGCGGGTGTAACACTAAATAAACTAAAGGGTTTGAGATTAAAGGGGTGCAGCAGATCGTTCAGCATAATCAAAGGGCTGGAGCCCACCAATGAGATGGTTCCGCCCAATATGGCGGAAAAGCCTACGGGCATTAACAGTTGTGAGATAGGGGTTTTTGTCTGACGGCTCATGCGTTGGAGCGCCGGTAGAAAAAGGGCCGCCGCGCCGATATTTTGCATAAAACTGGAGATGACCGCAACCGTGGTCGACATCATCAGGATAATGCGCTGCCGGCTTTTGCCCGCAATCCGTAATAGCGGTTGAATTCCCCGGCTGATGACACCGGTATGATCCAACCCGCGACCCATGATCACAACGGAAATAATCGATATGACCGCTGTGCTGGATAGACCTTGGAAGGCTTCCCGGCCATCTACCAGTCCCATTAAAGGCAGGGCAACCATCACCAGCATCGCTACGATATCAACCCGCAACCACTCGGTGATAAAAAGTATCACGGTCACCAGCACCACTCCGAGCACCATGGCGATTTGCAGCGTGAATTCAGGGGAAGCCATAACTTCAGAATAACACAATTCCCTGTAGGTTGCGATGGTTATTATGCAGTCTGTACGCGTTTCCAACAAGGCACAAAAATCATGGAGTGTATCATATTAAGGAAGGATGCCCGTTTCAGATTACACCGGTTCAAACACAATCTTGTCTGCTTTTACCCGTGCTTCAATGCGGCTGTCGGGGTCGATACGGCCGTTTAAAATCTCCATGGCCAGGGGGTTTTCAACATACTGCTGAATGGCCCGCTTTAAAAGTCGGGCGCCGTAAGCCGGGTCGTAACCCTTTTTTGCTAGAAAGCCCCGGGCATCATCGCTCAAGCGCAGCTCCATCTTTTGATCCAGCAGCCGTTTTTGGAGCCGCCGCATCTGAATATCCACAATGGCGCCGATCTGAGCGGGCAGCAGATTATGGAAAATGATGGTCTCATCGATGCGGTTTAGAAATTCCGGTTTGAACCGGGCCCGCAAAGCATCGCTCACCTTCTGGGCCATCTCTTCGCGGCGGTTTTCGCCCAACTCCTGGATAAATCGGCTGCCCACGTTGGAGGTCATGATGATCAAGGTGTTGGTAAAATCGACGGTGCGGCCCTGACCATCAGTCATACGACCGTCGTCCAGGATTTGCAGCAGCACGTTGAATACTTCGGGATGCGCCTTTTCGATCTCGTCGAACAGCACCACAGAGTAGGGCCGCCGCCGCACCGCTTCGGTGAGATAGCCGCCCTCTTCATATCCTACATAACCGGGAGGCGCCCCGATGAGTCGTGCCACGGCGTGCTTTTCCATAAATTCCGACATGTCAATGCGGACAATGGCCTGTTCGTTGTCAAAGATAAACTCGGCCAACGCTTTGGCCAGTTCGGTTTTCCCCACGCCTGTCGGCCCCATAAAGATAAACGAGCCGATGGGCCGACGGGGGTCCTGCAGACCGCTGCGTGCCCGGCGCACGGCATTGGAGACGGCGGTGACCGCTTCGCGCTGGCCGATGACGCGTTTGGCCAGCCGCTTTTCCATCTCCACCAGTTTTTCGCGCTCGCCTTCCAGCATCTTGCTGACGGGAATTCCCGTCCAGCGGGAGACCACCTCGGCAATATCTTCGTCGTCCACCTCTTCTTTTAGCATCTTACGCTCGCCTTGCAGCGCGGCGAGCTTGGCGTTGGCTTCATCCAGCCTCTCTTTTAAGGCCCCTAGTCCGCCGTAACGGATTTCAGCCACTTTGGCCAGATCACCTTCCCGCTCCGCCTTTTGGGCTTCAACACCTAACTGCTCCTGTTCCTCTTTAATTTGGCGGATCGACTGGATCAGCTCCTTTTCATTGTGCCAGTGGGCCTTCATCTCATTGAGCCGTTCGTTTTGAGCGGCCAGGGTCTCTTCCAGTTTCTCCAGCCGCGTTCTGGCGCCGTCATCGTGCTCTTTTTTCAGGGCTTCACGCTCGATCTCCAGCTGGGTGATACGGCGCTGAATTTCATCGATCTCCTCGGGCATGCTGTCAATCTCGATGCGCAACTTGGAGGCGCATTCGTCCATGAGATCAATGGCCTTGTCCGGCAAAAAACGGTCGGCGATGTAACGGTCGGAAAGGGTGGTCGCCGCTACAATGGCCGCATCCTGAATACGTACGCCGTGATGAACTTCGTACTTTTCCTTCAGACCGCGTAAAATCGAAATGGTATCTTCCACCGTGGGTTCGGCCGCTAAAACCGGTTGAAAACGGCGTTCCAGAGCGGCGTCTTTTTCGATATATTTTCGATACTCGTTGATGGTGGTGGCCCCCACGCAGCGCAAAGTGCCCCGGGCCAAAGCCGGTTTGAGCATGTTCGAGGCGTCCATGGCGCCTTCGGCGGCGCCCGCACCCACCAAGGTATGCAGCTCATCGATAAAGAGAATCACTTCGCCTTCGGCCGCTTCCACCTCTTTTAGGACCGCTTTCAGGCGATCTTCAAATTCGCCCCGATATTTGGCGCCGGCGATGAGTGATCCCATGTCCAAAGCCGCCAAACGACGGTTTTTTAAGGTTTCCGAAACATCCCCCGCGGCAATCCGCTGAGCCAGCCCTTCCACAATGGCGGTTTTCCCCACCCCCGGTTCACCAATCAACACCGGGTTGTTTTTAGTGCGCCGTGAAAGCACCTGAACGATGCGGCGAATCTCTTCATCGCGGCCGATCACCGGATCCAGCTTACCCTGCCGGGCGAGATCGGTAAGATCGCGGCTGAATTTTTCCAAGGCCTGATACTTACCTTCGGGATCCGGATCGGTAATGCGCTGATTCCCCCGAATTTCCATGAGTGCTTTCAAAACGGCGTTCGGGGTAATTCCGTGGTCGGATAAAATTTTGGCTGGTTTTGCCGCATCACCTTCGGCCAAGGCCAAAAAAAGGTGCTCGACGCTCACATATTCATCTTTCATGTTGGCCGCGACCGTAAAGGCCTTTTGCAGCGCCGCTTGGGCTTCCGGCGCTAAATGACGGTCAAGGCCACCCTGAACCCTGGGCAATGTGCCGATGGCCGTCAGGGTGGATTGACGCACGGCATCGGGTGAAACACCCAATTTGCGCAAAATGGATCGTACCACCCCCTCCTTTTCAGCTAACATGGCCGCCAAAAAGTGAATCGTCTCCAATTGCGGATGCTGCTGTTCGGCGGCCAATTGTTGGGCGCTTTGAATCAGTTCCTGGGATTTGATGGTCAGTTTATCGTAACGCATCGATTCAACACTCCTTTTTAGTGCTTCGGTTATTTTGTTGAGTTAAAAGTAAGGGTATAAATGCGCCCGTCAAGCCCATTACTTAAAATAATTAATTTTAATAGTAATGAAAGCGAGCTGGCCGCTATTTACATTTTGCGTCGGTAATCCTATTATCTGTAATTGATGAGAAAATATTATCCATACCTTTTGATGCTGCTGGCCCTGGGATTTTTTATTGATACTGCCAAAGCGGATATCTACGTCTATACTGATAAAAACGGTGTTCGCCGCTTTACCGATATAAAACCGGCAACACGACACGCCGTCTATCTCAAAACCCCGGCGGCGCCCCAAAAACTGCGCCGCTCCAACGCCGGCCAAATCCCGGCGTCAGTCGCCAACCGGTATGATAAGCTCATTCAAAAAGCGGCCGATACGCATCAGCTTCCCTTTTCACTGATAAAATCGGTTATCCGGGTTGAATCGGCCTTTAACCCATCTGCGGTCTCACCCAAAGGGGCCAAAGGGCTGATGCAGATTATGCCTGAAAATTATAAACCACTGGCCATCACCAATCCCTTTGATCCGGAGCAAAGCATCATGGGCGGCGCCCAATATTTAAAAAGCATGCTGCATAGATATAAGGGCATTGTGGCCTTGGCGCTGGCCGCCTACAATGCCGGGCCGGAAGCGGTCGATCGTTACCATAAAAAAATCCCCCCTTTTACCGAAACCCGCAAGTATGTGAACCGGGTGCTCCAATACTATCGGGTCTATGATCACGCCGCGAGCTGAGATGCCTGAACAACAGCCTGCTTCACCGCTAATCGATCGCCTGACCGGATTTTTAACGGCCGGTTCGGCCTTTTTAATATGGGGATTAACACCCATCTATGAGACCTTTGCAGGACATCTGTTTTTGTTCACGTTCAAGGAAGGCGCAAAATGTAACCGGAGGAATATATTGAATATTTCGAGGATACCATTTTGAGCTGGACGTCGAAATTGGGCCAAAAGGGGGGGGTATGCAAAGGTTTCTTATTGAAATCATCCTGTCCGCCTGATTGCTCAAGCACAACAAGAGTTTTTACTTTTTTGATGGTGGATCAGGGTTGTATCTAATATTTGCATTCCGATTCATCCTGTTATATACTGTCTCTTTAAAGTACACTTTACATACGATGAATATGAACTAAAATCGCTTCTGCAAGTTAACAGGGGCTGATAATTGTCGCTTTTACCAAACAGCGAAAGCGCCAATCGCAAACACAACTGAATTTCAATCAGCAGCCAATACTACCTTATGAATCATCTACAAACATTCCGCGTATTTCCCAATATCCCCGGTCAGCTTCGTTTTTTGGAAACCCTTTCCCGCAACCTTTGGTGGAGCTGGGAATCCAAGGCCAAGGAGATCTTTCGCCAAATTGATCCCCGTCTTTGGAATGCCGTCGGCCGCAATCCGATTTCGTTGTTGGCCCAGGTGCCGCAACAGCGGCTGGAAGAGCTAAGCGGGGATGAAGGGTTTATGGCCCAAATGGCCAGGGTGCAAACCCTTTTTGAACGACAGATTGCGCCGTTTGAAGCGACCGCCGAGGGTCCCTTTGCCACCGAAGATCACATCGCCTATTTCTCAATGGAGTTCGGTCTCCATGAAAGCCTGCCCCTTTTTGCCGGCGGTTTGGGAATTCTGGCCGGGGATCATTTAAAGGCCGCCTCCGATTTAAAACTGCCCCTGTCGGGTGTGGGGCTTTTGTACCACCAGGGATATTTTAAACAGTTTTTGGATGACAACGGGTGGCAACAGGAGGCCTATCCCCATACCGATATTTACCAACTGCCGCTAAAACGGGCTTACAATACCAACGGCGAAGAGCTGATTGTGGAGGTGCCAGGCCCTACAGGGCTTATCCGGGCCGCGGTCTGGGCGTTAAAGGTAGGGGGGATCAAGCTCTACCTGCTGGACGCCGATTTGCAGGATAACCCGGAGCACATTCAAAAAATCACGGCCAATCTCTACGCCGGGGATGACGAATTGCGCGTCACCCAGGAGACGTTGCTGGGGATCGGAGGCGTGAAGGCGCTCGAAGCCATGGGGATATTCCCCAATATTTGCCATTTGAACGAAGGGCACTCGGCCTTTTCTCATCTGGAGCGATTGGCCCAAATTTGCCGCCGCTATCAAGTGGATCTGGAGACCGCTTTTGAGATTATCCCCAGGACCACCGTTTTTACGACCCATACACCGGTCCCGGCGGGCCATGATGAATTCCCCGTGGAAATGGTCAAGCCGTTGCTGCAACCCTATGAAAAGCAACTGGGGGTTGATTTAAAGACGATCATCAGCTGGGGCCAACCGCCGGGAGCCAAGGGAGATGCCCCCTTTTCCATGTTTATCCTAGGCGCGCATCTGGCCGATTATTGCAACGGCGTGAGCCGGTTGCACGGTGAAGTGGCCCGTAACATGTGGACCCACCTTTGGCCGGGACAGCCCACCGATGAGATCCCCATCACTCATGTAACCAACGGTATTCATATTCCGTCGTGGCTCTCGGTTGAGCACGCGCCCCTGTATGAACGCTATTTAGGCCCGGATTGGTATACCGGCCCTTTGCCACTTGAAAAGCTCAAGGCTATTGGCAATATTTTTGAAGAAGAGTTGTGGCGGGCCCATGAGATGTGCCGCGCCCGACTGATTGCCCTGTGCCGTGATCAGATGGTGAGCCAGTACGCCAAACGCAACGCCCCGGCCGGAACCATGGCCGAAGCGGCATCGGTTCTGGAGCAGGGGGTGTTGACCATTGGTTTCGCCCGCCGGTTCGCCACCTATAAACGCGCTGATCTGCTCCTGCGTGATCCGGATCGTCTGGAAGCGATTCTCACCAATGAACGCTTTCCCGTGCAGTTTGTCTTTGCCGGCAAGGCTCATCCCAAAGACTACGAGGGTAAAGCCATTATTCAGCGGATCGTTGAATTCTCGCGCCGTCCGGCGGTTAAAAGCCGCATCGTCTTTCTTGAAAACTACGATATGCACATCGCCCGCCACATGTATCAGGGTTGCGATGTCTGGTTGAATAACCCCCGCCGCCCCATGGAGGCGTGCGGTACATCGGGGATGAAGGCGGCCATCAACGGCTGTCTCAATGCCAGTATTTTGGATGGTTGGTGGGCCGAGGCCTACACCCCCGAGGTGGGCTGGGCCATCGGCACCGGTAAATCGGCCAATGGCGACTGGAGTTATCAGGATGCCGTTGACGGCCAGGCGTTGTATAATCTGTTGGAAAACAATGTCATCCCGGCCTTTTATAACCGCCACAACGGCGCCACACCCAAAGAGTGGATGCAGATGGTCAAAGCGTCCATTAAATTGGGATTGCAGCAGTATGGCAGCATGCGCATGGTGGATGAATACGCCCACCGGTTTTACCGGCCCGCGGCGGCCGAGTTTAAAGCCTTGGTGACCAACAATGCGGCCAAGGCGCGCCGGCTGGCCCAAAGCCGCTTGCATGTAAAAACCAATTGGCCGGGTATCCGTATTGAACCGCCGCTGCAGCCGGAACGTTCCTTTTACCGGGTGGGCGACGAGATTGAATTGACGGCGGTTGTTCATTTGGGCCAATTAACCCCCGATGATGTGGTGGTACAGATATACTACGGTCAACTCAAATCGGTGGGCCAGGTGATGGCCAGCATGGTGTCGCCCATGACCCTGATTGAAGAGCTGGGTGACAACAGCTACCGCTATCGTTGCACCATCCAGAGCGGCGGGTCGGGCCACTACGGATTTACCGCCCGGGTGGTTCCCAACGGCGATCATTGGAAAACCAACACCCCGGGCCTGATTACATGGGCTCTCCCGATTCAATGAACCCGTCACCCGCAACCAGTCCCCGGGTTCTCATTGTGACCCCTGAGGTGACCTATCTGCCCGACCGCATGGGCAGCCTGGCCAACCATCTCACGGCCAAGGCGGGGGGCTTGGCCGATGTGTCGGCCGCCTTGATCCGCTCGCTATTTGACCAGGGGGTGGATGTGCATGTGGCGCTGCCCGACTACCGCGCTATTTTTCAACATAACCTCGCCCCGTTTCTGGAAAAAGAGATTCGGTCCATCAGCAGCGTCATGCCTGACGACCGGATTCATTTGGCAAGAGACCGAGCCTTTTTCTATCTCAACGGGGTTTACTCTTCCTATGGCGATGAAAACACCAAACTATCATTGGTGTTTCAACGGGAGGTGCTCAACAACATTATTCCCAGGGTCCAGCCGGATCTGATTCATTGTAATGACTGGATGACGGGTCTGATCCCCGCCATGGCCCGTCAAATGGGCATTCCCTGCCTTTTTACCGTGCACAATATCCATACGGTCCACGCCACTTTGGACCATATTGAAGATCGTGGCATCGATGCGGCCTTTTTCTGGCAGCACCTCTATTACCAAGAGATGGCCTGTGAATATGAATCGACCCGGGAATGGATTCCCGTAGATTTTCTCACCAGCGGGGTGTATGCGGCTCATTTTGTCAATACAGTCAGCCCCACCTTTTTAGATGAGATTGTTGAAGGTCACCATCCCTTTGTACCGCAAGCGCTGCAGCAAGAGCTGGCCCATAAAGCGACGGCGAACTGCGCGGCGGGGGTTTTGAATGCGCCCGACCCCGCGTTTGACCCGGAAACCGACGCCCATTTGCCCGAAACCTACACCGGTCGAACGTTAATCAGCGGGAAAAAAGCCAACAAAAAGCATCTCCAAAAGCTGTTGGGGCTGATTCCTGATGTGAACGCGCCGCTCTTTTTCTGGCCCTCGCGGCTCGATCCGATTCAAAAGGGCTGCCAACTCTTGGCCGAAATTTTATACGGCATGATCTCCACTTGGTGGGGGGACAACCTGCAACTGGTTTTTGTGGCTGATGGCGAATACCAATCGGTTTTCCTGGATATTGTCAACCAGCACGGATTTCACAACCGGGTGGCCGTCTGCGATTTTGACGAACGGCTGGAGCATCTCGGTTACGCGGCCAGCGATTTTATGTTGATTCCATCGGCCTTTGAGCCGTGTGGGCTACCCCAGATGATCGCCTCCAAATACGGGTCGTTGCCTATTGCCCACGATACAGGCGGCCTCCATGATACCATCACCCACATCGATATTTCCCAAAACAAAGGCAATGGATTTTTATTTAAAGTCCATGACGCCCACGGTTTATTCTGGGCCATCCAGGAGGCCGTGGCCTTTTATCATCAGCCGACCAGGCAGAAAAAAGCGCTGATCAAAAAGGTGATGGAGGATAGCGCCCGCCGGTTTAATTACGATGTGACGGCCAGCCATTATGTAGATCTTTACGAAAAGATGCTGGAAAGACCGTTAATCCCCCGTTAATCCATGCCTGGTTCCTCTGGAATACGCCACATTTCAAAGCAGGTGGTGAAGGCTGACCCTCGCCTCAAACCGTTTGCAACGGTCATCCAAAGGCGGGTTGAAAAAATCATCGCAACCGAGGCCCGGTTGACGGGCAAAAAGCAGACCCTAGCGGAATTTGCCACTGGTAAGGATTATTTTGGTCTCCGGTTTGAAAATCAACAGTGGGTGTTGCGCGAATGGGCGCCCCATGCCGCGGCCATCTATCTGGTGGGCACTGTTAATCAGTGGCAAGAAAGTGAAGAATTCAAGTTTTGTCGTCTAAACGGTACCGAAAACTGGGAATTGACTCTGCCCGCCAATAGCCTAAGCCATGGTGATCTGTACCGACTGAAAATCTACTGGGATGGCGGCAGTGGCGACCGTATTCCCGCCTGGGCCGACTTTGTGGTCCAGGACCCGGAAACCCTTATTTTTAACGCCCTGGTGTGGCGCCCACCAGAACCCCACGTATGGAAACATTCCAGCTTTAAACCTTCTGATGTGCCGATCCTGATCTACGAAGTTCATCCGGGCATGGCCCAAGAAAAGGAAGGGGTCGGGACTTGGCCTGAACTGCGGGCAAAGGTGCTGCCCCGGATCGTCAAGGCTGGTTACAACACCATCCAGTTGATGGCCGTGGCCGAACACCCTTATTACGCCTCATTTGGGTACCAGGTCTCCTCGTTTTTCGCGCCGTCGTCCCGTTTCGGCACTCCCGATGAACTCAAAGCCTTTGTGGACGCGGCCCATGGGGCCGGCTGCCGCGTGATTATGGATCTGGTCCACTCCCACGCCGCGGCCAATAGCCTGGAAGGGTTAGGGCTCTATGACGGCACCCAAACCCAGTTTTTCCATGAAGGGCCGCGGGGCATTCATCCCGCCTGGGGCTCATATTGTTTTGATTACGCCAAACCCCGGGTACTCCACTTTCTCCTGTCCAACTGCCGGTACTGGCTGGAAAATTTCCGCGTGGACGGTTTTCGCTTTGATGGGGTCACCTCCATGCTCTATCTGCACCACGGGCTAAACAAGGCCTTCACTTCCTATGACGACTATTTCGGTCCCGATGTGGATGAAGATGCGTTGACCTATTTGGCCTTGGCCAACCGGCTGGTTCACCATTTAAAACCGGACGCCGTCACCATTGCCGAGGATGTGAGCGGTCTGCCCGGTTTGGCGCGGCCCGTGGAGAAGGGCGGATTTGGTTTCGACTTTCGCTATAACATGGGGATCCCCGATTACTGGATTGAACTGACCAAAGAAATCACCGACGAGAACTGGCACATGGGAACCCTCTGGCACCGCTTGACCAACTGCCGCGTCGATGAAAAGAGCATCAGCTACGCCGAATCCCACGACCAGGCCCTGGTGGGCGATCAAACCCTGATGTTCCGCATGGCCGGGGCCAACATGTATCACCACATGCACAAAGATGACCCCGATCTTGCCGTGGAACGCGCCGTGGCGCTCCATAAAATGATCCGATTGATCACTTTGGCCACGGCCAAGGAGGGCTATCTCAATTTTATGGGGAACGAATTCGGCCACCCCGAGTGGATCGATTTTCCCCGCGAAGGCAACCAGCATTCATATTTCTACGCCCGCCGCCAGTGGTCTTTGTCAGATCACCCTGATCTGCGCTACGGTCAGTTGGCCCGGTTTGACCGGGCCATGCTGGAAATGGCAAAGCAGTCACACCTGTTGGAAAGCAGGGCTCTATCGTTATTGCACGAACACAATGAGGATAAAGTGCTGGTGTTTCAGCGGGGCCGGACGATTCTGGCCTTCAATTTCCACCCCGACAGATCGTATTCCGATTATGCGGTCTCCGCACCAACGGGAGCGTACCGGATGGTACTGGACAGCGACGAACCCCTGTTTGGCGGTCACGGTCGCTTAACACCCAAACAGACCCACGTAGCCGCAGCCAAGGGTTTACGCCTCTATCTGCCGGCGCGGTGTGCCTTAGTGTTACAGATGAAACCCTAATGGATTCATATTCATCGTATCATGCAAAAATCGGCCGTCCCGTAAAGTCGTTCGACAAGGAAAAGCCAATAGCACCTTCACCGGAAAAAACGTGCCCCCACGCCGGTATGGCATGGGTCGCCCGCGCCATGGAACTGTTCAACCTTCGAACCCGAAGGCGCCCGGCAAGGTTACAACCCCCATAAGCAGGGACGATTATCCTGTCACCCGCTCCTGATTTTTACAATGGCGCTTTGATTGTCAGTGACCTTTTGAATTACAACCCCGTCTACCTTTAACCTGGGGAAGTGATCAGCCCAACAACATTCCCACGACCGCTTTCATAAATGCGGGTAGATCATCCGGTGTGCGGCTGGTGATGAGGTTTTTATCCACGACCACCTCTTCATCAACCCAATCGGCACCGGCGTGAATCAGATCATCCTTGATAGCAAAAAATGATGTAACGCGCCGGTTGGCAAGGATTTTGGCGGAGGCCAGCATCCATCCGGCATGGCAAATAGCCGCCACGATTTTTCCGGCGTCAAAGGAATCTTTGACCAGCGTAACCATTGATGCATGGCGGCGCATGATATCCGGCGCGTAGCCCCCGGGGATAACGATGCCGTCAAAATCGGCGGTATTTAGATCTTTGGCATCGGCGTTTGCCTTAGCCGAAAGCCCCGCTTTACTGGTATAGTCAGAGCCTCCCGACCCCGCCACGACCACCTCGACACCAGCCTCCTTCAGGCGGTAGTAGGGATACCAGAACTCAAATTCGTTATACATATCTTCAACCAGTATGATCATTTTTTTTCCTGTGGGTGTCATTACGTACTCCTCTTTTTGGTAGTTTCTAACCGACTGTTATATACGAATAGCCCCTTGCAATGCATGTAAAAATACAGTTTTGGGTTTTTATGTTGGCAGTTGCAGGAACCTGCAATTTTATCGACGCTGCAGAAGGAACCGCACTGCGCCCCAAAGAGCCGCATGGGGATTTAGAATCAGCCGAACGGGGATTGTTTTTAGAAAAGCGCCGGCCGGGCCGCGGGCGGTAAATCCGGTCATAAAATAATGTTGCACAAAAGGGGCGATCTTGGGGGGAATACCGCCGCCGATATAGACCCCGCCGCTGCAATTCAAGGACAAGGCCATGGTGGCAGCCACGGTTCCGATCATTTCGGAAAATATCCGCAGCGCGGTCACTGCCGTGGGGTCGTTTGCAAGGGCCGCCTGGCTGATATCCGTCGGTTTTTTGAGTGCTTTCATTTTTTTGGAGTTCTTTTTTTGTAGAACAAGCCATTGATAAATGTTGACCAACCCCGGCCCGCTTAGCACACTTTCCCAACTGACATATTTTTGTTTACGGTGCAAGAAGGACCACAAATCGGCATGTTCGCCGGTTTGCGGGGCAAAGGCGCTGTGGCCGCCTTCCGAGGCCAAGGGTGTAAGCCGCGTGCCATCCATTTGTAAAAAAGCCTGACCCAATCCGGTACCCACGGTCATGACGGCGGCCGCCTGTGAACGGTTGGGGCGGCCCGGATTCAGCACGGCCAATGCGCGCCCCCGTAAATAGGGAACAGCCATGGCTGTCGCCTCTGCGTCATTAATCAGATAAACCGGCTTGATCTTTAAATCCCGTATCAGCCCGGATTGGGATAACCGCCAATCCAGATTCGTTAATTGGGAGCGGCCCGCCGTCACCCGCCCGGCCACGCCAAAACAGGCGCTGATAATTTTGGCCGGGTAGTAATCTAAAAATTTCCGGATGAGCGGAACTACACCATCAAAAGCGCGGCTGGGATAGGTTTTGTGCAGAATCAGGCGTGGGCGGCCGGGCGGCGGCGTAAAAAGCGCCAAGGTCGTCTTGGTGCCGCCGATATCACCGATGAGGATGAAAGCTCTTTTTTTGCGCTGACCAAAAGAGCTGTTGGCCATCTACTCTCCTTTAAATCGCTTGATGATTTTCGGTATAAAAAAGGAGAAAACGAAGAGGGCGATGGAAAAGAAGACCTTGAAAGAGAAGAGCCCGCTCCAATTCCCCGAAGCCCACACCTCTTTTAATGTACCAATAAAAAAGGTAAAAATAAAGGTCCCGACCAAAATCCCCAAGCCGGTCCCGAAAATGTAGTCGTTAAACCGCACCTTGGTTAGTCCCATACCAAAGTTCATGGCGGAAAAGGGAAAGTAGATTAGGCGCAGGTACAGTACCGTTGCAAAACCGTTTCGTTCGATGGCGTCGTCGTATTTTTTCAGTTTATTGCCGATGAGCCCGGCGGCGAACTCGCGTCCCAAAGTGCGGCCGATAAAAAAGGAGAGGGCCGCCCCGAACATGGCGCCGATCCAGACATAGACAAAACCGAGGTAGGGGCCAAAGATGATTCCGCCCAGACCGGTTAAAAGGGTTCCCGGCAAGAGTAGCGAAGCCCCCACGGCGTAAATTGCGATAAAGACCAGCGGCGCCCAAAACCCGGCGGTATCCAAAAAGGCGCCCAACGCTTCAGGATTGAGATACGCTTTAATAGGCGTATAGCGAAAGAGCAAAATGGCGCCGATGATAAAGAGCACCAGCAGAATCATCTTCATTCCGCCCTTTTTTGACGGCCCTGCAGTTGTATCGCTGTGGGCAGATTCGGTCGTAGGTTCCATAAACAGGCTCCTAAAGATTGCTATTCTTCACAAGTGTCTTCATCGCAATGACAAGCGCGGCCCTTTAGGTTAAAAAAGAATTTTAAACCTTTTTTGACCTTTTCGGAAAATATCCTGGTGGCCAGCAACGATCCGGCCACTTTTTTATTGATTTCGCCCAGGGTCGGATAGGGGTGGATGGCCCCGGCCAAAGTGGAGAGTCTGACTCCGCCGTTGAGCAGGGCCACCCATTCGCTGATCAGCTCACCCGCATGGGGTCCCAGGATCTGAACGCCCATCGGCTTTTCCTTTTCATCCAGAATCATCTTAATCCGTCCGGTTTGGGCCCCTTCGGCCAAACCACGGTCATTTTCGACAAAGTTTTCCGACCAGACGGTGTAATGAATGCCCGCTTCCTTTGCGCCCTTTTCATTCATACCGATGCTGGCCAACTCGGGGTCGGCATAGGTGCACCACGGCAAGTAGGTGTAGTTGACCTTGCGGGGCAACTTGAAAATGGCGTTACTTACCACAATACCGCCTTCGTAACCGGCGGCGTGGGTGAACTGAAATCCGCCGTTGACGTCACCAGCGGCATAGATATGTTTATGAGAGGTGCGCAAGCGGTTGTCCACCTGGATACCGCCCCGATGCTGCTCAATACCGATCTCTTTTAGCCCCAATCCTTCAACATTGGGTTTGCGTCCCATGGCCACGACAATCTCCTCGGCGGTGAGGGTTTTGCGGTTTTTATCTTTGTCGGCAATCACCACCGTTTTTTTGCCACCTTGGTCCGCCACCGATTCGATGGCCGCCTCCAGATAAAAGGCTACCCCTTCAGCGGCCATGACCCCCATCACGTCATTGGCCATGTCGCGATCTTCCTTGCCCAAGATCTGGTCAGCCCGGTCAATGACCGTCACCCGGCTGCCCAGACGGTTAAAGGCTTGGGCCATCTCAATGCCAATGGGACCGGCGCCTAAAAAAATCATGCTCCCAGGCAATTTATTCAATGAAAAGATCTCTTTGTTGGTGATGTGGGGGGTATCGGCCAAGCCCGGGATGGGTGGCGCCGTGGGTGACGATCCGCTGGCGATGACCCACTGCTTGGCCGCGATGGTCTGTCCGTTTAGGGCGATGGTGTGTTCATCGGTAAAGCACGCTTCGCCAAACGCCACCCTAGCGCCCAGTTTACAAAAACGCTCGGTGGAGTCGTGTTTTTGGATGACAGCGATCACATTACGGATGCGGTCAGCCACAAGGCGAAAGTCAACCGGTGGTGGATCGATGTGAGGTAGCCCGAATCGGGGGCCGTTTTTCATCAAATGATAAACATGGGCCGATTTAATCAGAGTCTTGCTAGGCACGCACCCGTAGTGCAGGCAATCGCCGCCCAGTTCCGGCTCCTTTTCCACCAGCAGGGTTTTAGCGCCCAACTGGGCCGCACCGGATGCCACGGTGAGGCCGGCCGCGCCACCGCCGACAATGCCGATATCATAGTCGTAAGTTGCCATACAACGCTCCTATAAAAAGTCAACATAAACGCTAATCAAACAAGCGCCTGGTTAATATCTTCATCCAGCTAAGGCCAATGGCCGTTTAGCTGCTGCTCCCCCTATTTCCTTTGCACCGTTTACCGTCGCTACTGACGGTTTAGCTTCCAATTGTAATCGAGATATTCTACTTTAATGTTGCCCTTATGTGCTGCAAGTGCTTTTTTAAAATCGCCGTTGGCATAGTCTTTAACAAAACCGGCGGGATCATCGTTAAAATCAGCGCCGAACCATTTGAAGATGCGACTGAGGTATAGGGCGCCCTCTTTTAAATAGGTGCTTTGGGGATCATTGATAAACTCGGTGGTGGCGTGGTCCAACTGCTCGTTCAGACGGCTTTCCGTAAATGCGGTCGTTTGCAGAGGTGGGCAACTGACGGCGGCGCAGTTAACAGCGAAATGGATGCGCGGATCTTTAAAGCGCGGCCGGATGATATCATGCTCGATATGATCCAGCGTCACCATTTCACCGTTTAAAGGAATCAACCTCTTTTTCCAAGGCGTTTTGATCAGTGTGCCCAAATCCTTTATGGAGCTTACGTCCGGGTATTTGGAAAGGATCAGTTTGATCGTCCAGGCATTATAAAGATTGATGTAGTAAGCCAAGGCGTCAGACCGCTCCAGCATGTCGGGATTGATTTGCGCCAGATGATCCAGATATTGATCCAGCCGGGGCTGCTCTTGCTGCATACCATCGTAATTGACCCGGCCGTTTTGCACATGTTTTTGCAAAAGATCGTTCCACAAGCCGTGCTCGACTTCAGCCCGAACCTTATGGATCAAGGGGGGTAACGCTAAAACAAGCGTCAAAAAAATTGCGCCCGCAATGGCCCAAAATTGTCTGTGCAATGTCATTGGCGCTACTCGCGTTTTTGCAATTTCCCTTTTGGGTGTCGGCTATTGAGTCGAGATAGCCGGCCCTTCATTACATGGGGTGTTTAAAACATATTACCTGAAATAAGGCAGTGTGTCAGCCGTCTAAAACAGCGGCTTTCAGATGGTCAAATACGTCGGCGCCTTGGGCTGAAGGGATGGTGTCACCCATGATTACGGATGTAAAGTGGTCCGGGTCCGAATTTTTTGCAGCGTCAAAGGTCTCTTGGAGCAAGATCAGGTTGGCGTTGATTTGGTCATAGCCAACAGCGGGGCCAAAGCTCATTTCAGTACGCTTTTTCCCGCGAATAAAAAAATGGCGCACGTCAAAGGCTTTGGGTGGTTTTTCATAGTGCAGTAATTCGGCGAACAGGGAGAGGATTTCCAGCACCCCGTCGCTGTAGTTGCTCTCCAGGGAGGCTTTGCCGTCTTTGGCAAGATCGTCAATGTCTTCAGGGGTGAAGGAAAGATCGAGCATCCCGACCACGTCAGCGCGGACGGTTTCCAAGGAATCGCTTTTCTTGCTAATCAGCACATCTTTATCGTTAAGAATTTTTATGGCGTTTCTAATGCTGATCATCTCTTTGACGGTCGGGCTTTTGCGCATCAAAACATCGTCCAGGGTGGTTTGATAAATTCCCAAGCCATTGTCCAGAACAATCATGCGGTCGGTATCAGCGCCTTTTTCCAAAATAAAAAGGGAGAGATCCCGTTCATGAATTTCAGGATAATCACCGAAGGCTAAAAGCTCCCGCATGGCGGCCTTGTCAAATTTGGCCGCATCACCGGTTTGCAATGAACGGGCAACATTGCGTACTAATTTGTCGATCTTGATCTTTTGGAACAGATTTTCACGAAAGCCCACCTCATCCTCCTTATGGTTTTCCGGCTTTTTTGCAACAGTGTTGTCCGATCAGGTCTGAACTATCTCACTTTATCATTAGTTGATCAAGACGCCTTCCAGGTGTCCTATGGTTTGAGGCCACCGCCTCTAGGCGGTTGAGAATGCACTTGGCTCATAAAGTGTTCGTAGTTGCAGCAACACTCTCTTGCACATATCTTTTGAAGATCTCCGTCCTTCACCATGTCGTAGTATAGCGCCCCTATTTCAATTCCGGCTGCTATTAGCGACTGAATCCCCTCATAATGATCGGCGTGAATATGACTTATTATTAAATGGTCTGTTTTTCTGATGTTTTTGGTTCTCAGGAGCGGTATCCCTTTAATTCAGGCAAGGTAGCATTCAGCCGCCTGACCCAGGGCCTTGTCAGCGTGTCCGATATTTGTTTGTGTCAGCTTGTTTGGGGTTCAACTTGGCAGTTATTCGGGCCACAGCAGCATGTCGAGTTGATCAATGCCGTGACCGGCCGGGACCCAAAGAGAGGTTGTCCGCAACCGGCAACCCTTGAAAAACTCGATTTGGGCAGAATCAATGATCTAGGGCATAGCTCGCGATAATTTGGTTAAAACGTCTGGAAGTTGGTGTTTACTTGCCTTTTTAGAAACAGTCGTATAGAAAATTTCTTTAAATTTTGACCATTTTATATGACTGTTGAGCATGATCGTTGGTAACAAGAATAGCTTCACCATCATTTCTGAACATCCCGATCAGACCCGTGATTTGGGCCGAACCCTCGGTCGGTTAATCAAGGTGCCGTTGAATCTGGGGCTCATGGGCCAATTGGGCTGTGGTAAAACGCTTTTTGTAAAAGGATTGGCGTTGGGTCTGGGGATCTCCGCTCAAGAGCCGGTGACCAGTCCGACCTACACGATCATCAACGCTTATAACGGGTTGATTCATATTGATCTTTATCGGTTAAACGGTGGTGATGATATCGAAGCCGCAGGTGTCCTGGAACTGCTGGATAGCCCTAACATCTGTGCTGTGGAGTGGGCGGATCAGCTTTCTGAAGCGGATTTGGGGGATCATCTCAAATTTGAATTTAGCATAATTGACGCTATCCAACGCAAGATCAAGATCACCGCTCATGGTGTCAACGCATCGGGAACATTAAAGGGGCTGAAGGAATGTAAATGGCACTGATCGTACAGAAATACGGCGGCTCTTCGGTTGCGAATATAGACCGATTGCAGCATGTGGCCCAACGGGTGGCCCACACCTATGACGCAGGCAATTCCGTGGTGGTGGTATTATCGGCAATGGCGGGTGTGACCGATAAAATTATCAAAATGGCCTATGAAGCGGTTGATCAACCCCAAAGAAGTGAATTGGACGTACTGTTATCCACCGGTGAACAGACCACCGTGGCCTTATTGTCGATGATTTTGGAAGCGCTGGGTTACGCGGCCCGCTCTTTTTTGGGCCACCAGGTGCAGGTGTTGACCGATTCCGATTTTGGTAATGCCCGAATCATCGAAGTCGAGCACGAAGCGCTTTGTAAACAGATTGATAAAAAGGGCATTGCCGTGGTAGCCGGATTCCAGGGTTGTGACATAAACGGCAATATCACCACCTTAGGACGGGGCGGTTCCGATACGACAGCGGTGGCCTTGGCCGCCGCGCTGGGTGCCGACATGTGTGAAATTTACACCGATGTGGACGGCATCTATACCGCTGATCCCCGTGTGTGTGATCGGGCGCACAAGATTGATCAGATCTCTTATGATGAAATGCTCAACATGGCCAGCCTGGGCGCCAAAGTGCTGCAGATTCGGTCGGTGGGATTTGCCAAGCGCTACAATGTGCCGGTGCATGTGAGATCTTCTTTTAATGACAAGGAGGGGACCATGGTGGTGCCAGAAAATGCGGGGATGGAGAGCTTGGTTGTCTCCGCCGTCACCCATGACAAAAATCAGGCCCGGATTACACTCAAAAAAGTGCCGGATCAGCCTGGCGTAGCGGCTAAAATCTTCTCCCCTTTGGCCGAGTCGGGTATTGTGGTGGATATGATCATTCAAAATACCCGCCCCGACGGTCAAACCGATCTCACCTTCACCGTCCCGGAAGGGGATTACGAGACGTCATTGAAGGTAGCGGAAAAAATTGCCCAAAAGATCGGCGCCGACAGTGTTTATGGTGACGATGATATTGCCAAGGTGTCGGTGATCGGTGTGGGGATGAAAAATAATACCGGTGTGGCGGCCACCATGTTTTCCACTCTGGCGGCGGAAAATATCAATATCATTTTAATCAGCACATCGGAAATCCGGATTTCATGTGTGATTGATGAAAAGTATACCGAGCTGGCCGTGCGAGTGCTCCATTCGGCCTTTGGACTGGACGAAATGCAAAGTTGACGGCGTCACAAAAGATCCCGGCTGCGGCGTTGTTGTGGTTTTCCGGACGACTCGGTATGCGCGCCGTATGGCTTCGATCCCGGCAAACAACAACGTCTCGTATATGAGCCCTTTTCTCTATCCGTCCATAAGCTGAAATTTGACTTTACGGTTAACATGAAATTCAGCGTCGAACAGATGCGGGTGGTGCTTATAATTGGACTTTTGATTGTCGGAACAGCACTTTTTCGTTATCTAATGACTGCGCTTTCTTAACGCCCGCCCGATTTCAGCCGTGATTCGACCGGCGGCAGCGGCCGGGTCGGCCGCGTCCCGGATGGGACGGCCCACCACCAGCAGATCACTGCCGTTTAAGATTGCCCGCGACGGGGTCATCACCCGTTTCTGGTCGTCGCTGTGCTTTCCAGGGCGAATTCCCGGTGTGACCGCTATAAAAGGTGGGGGAAATTGCGCTTTGACGGCATTTACCTCCCTTGCCGAGCAGATCACGCCCGCGCACCCCGCCGCATGGGCGGCCTGTGCACGCTGAGTAACGAGATCCGCCGGATTGTCTGCAAAACGGCTTTTGAAACCGGCCTGGCGTAAATCCTCGCCGCCCACACTGGTCAGCGCCGTGACTGCTAAAATTCCCAGTTCATCCCCGGCATTTTCCACGGCTGCCTCCAGCATGGTCCGGTTTTCACCACAATGGACCGTCAAATAGGTCACCCCCAAGCCGGCGGCCCGCTTAACGGCCCGCCCCACGGTGGCGGGGATATCGTGAAGTTTTAAATCAAGGAAAATCCCCGCATCGGAATTTTTTTGGATGGCGTGGACCATATCAGGGCCGGCCTGGATAAAGAGTTCCAGCCCGATTTTGAAAACGCCGACCTTGCTTTTTAACTGTTTGACATAATGAAGCGCCTGCGCCTTTGATGGCAGATCCAGCGCAAAGGCCAGATAGTCCCGGTTCCGGCGGGGATCAGTCGCCATAGTGTTGCTCAATCCAGTTGCGGTACGCGCCGCTTTGGATGCGTTCGACCCATCTGCCGTTTTCAAGGTACCAGGCGACGGTTTTCTCAAGACCGCTCTCAAAAGTCTCCCGGGGTAGCCAGCCCAGTTCGTTTTCAATTTTGGTGCAATCGATGGCATAGCGGAAATCGTGGCCGGGGCGATCTTTAACAAAGGTGATCAACTCTTTTCGGGAGCCATTCGGCAACGGTTCCACCTGACGGTCTAAAACATCACAGATCGTTTCCACTACGGAAAGATTGGTTTTTTCGCAGCGGCCGCCGATATTATAGGTGGCGCCGTTTTTACCGTTGTTCATAATCCGCCAGATGGCTCGACAATGATCGGTGACGTGCAGCCAGTCACGGACGTTCCGGCCGTCACCGTAAACGGGAAGCGCTTTACCGTTGTGGGCGTTTAAAATGATCAGCGGGATCAATTTCTCGGGAAATTGATAGGGCCCGTAGTTGTTGGAGCAATTGGAAAGGGTCACAGGCAGGCCGTAGGTGCGATGATAGGCCCGCACCAAATGGTCCGACGCGGCCTTGGAGGCCGAGTAGGGGCTGCTGGGGTCGTAAGGAGTTGTTTCCAGAAACCGTCCTTCCTTGCCCAAGGTTCCGTACACCTCGTCAGTGCTGATATGATGAAACCGAATCAGCCGGTTTTGATGGTGACGGGCCTGTTCCAACAGGGTAAAGGTACCCAAAACATTGGTGCTGACAAAGGCATCGGGCGCCACAATGGAACGGTCCACGTGGGATTCCGCTGCGAAGTGGCAAACAGCGTCAATTTCAAAATCAGCGAAAATTGAAGCCATTTTGGCCGTGTTGCCAATATCGGCCTGTATAAAATGGTAGCGGTTTTTGAATGACTCGGGAATCTGGCCAAGGCTTTCCGGATTGCCCGCATAGGTCAGGCTGTCCACATTGACCACCTGACCGTTGTAGCCGGCTTCCTCAAAAAGATAATGGATAAAATTGGCCCCGATAAACCCGCAGCCGCCTGTGATGAGTAGGTTTTGCAAAAAAACACCTTTGGTCTGTTTGACTCAGCTAAAAAGTGGTCGGGGCGGAGGGATTTGAACCCCCGGCTCCCTGCTCCCAAAGCAGGTGCGCTACCAGACTGCGCCACGCCCCGTTACTGTCCCGGCCATTGTTAACCGGGCATCTCTTTAACACGCTTTGACAGGCGGTACAAGACTTTCGCTATAGTCGGAAGCGGTTCCTATGGATTGGCGATCAGGGCCGAATAGTCATTGGCCGCCAACAGTGTCATCAGTTGAGCACTTTTTTGAATCATCCGTTTTTCTTCATTTTTTGACCGTTCATGATCATACCCAAAAAGATGTAGAATTCCGTGGATCATCAGTTCCCGCAGCCGGGTCTCCATCGGTTGCGTCGCCGCTTCGGCCTCCCGGCAGGTGGTGTCCAAAGAGATGACCACATCTCCCAACAATGTTGGGGTCACCATGCCGTATCGGCCTTCCCGCATGGGAAAGGCAATCACGTTGGTCGGTTTGTCGCGGTCCAAATATTGGCGGTTTAACCGGTGAATTTCCGCGTCATCGGTCAATACCACGGAAAGCTCGCCATCAGCGCTGTCCAAGGCGCCTAAGATGTCTTGAGCCATTTGGGTGAACGCTCTCCGGTCGATCCCGAAACGTTTTTGCCGGTTCTTGATCCGGATGGTCATGGGTTTCCACTTTGTCGGTTTTGGATGATTTCGTCTTTTCCGGATATTCTATGCGGTGGTGGTGAATTCCTGTTAAAATCTTGTGAAAACTTTTAGCAATGCTGTGCATATCCTTTAAGGTCAACTCACAGTTGTCCAGCTGGCCATCGGCAAAGACCTTGTTGATCAGCTCCTGGACCCGTCCCTGAATTCGTGCGGGGGTTGGATTTTCAAGGGTACGGGAGGAGGCCTCCACCACATCGGCCAACATCACCAACCCGGCTTCACGGGTTTGCGGCAATGGGCCGGGGTAACGGTATTCATCCATATCCACAGGTGTATCTTTGACCTGTTTTTGGGCCTTATCGTAAAAATACTGAATCACACTGGTACCGTGGTGCTGCACAATCACATCACTGATGGCCTGGCCCAAACCGTGCTCTTTGGCAATTTTGACCCCGTCTTTAACATGGGAAATCAAAATTCGTTTGGACATGGCCGGAGCCAGCTTGTCGTGCTTGTTTTGGCTGCCCGGTTGATTTTCCACAAAATAGAGGGGTTTGCTGATTTTGCCGATGTCATGGTAATAGCCGCACACTTTGGCCAACAGCGAATTGGCGCCGATCTCAGTGGCCGCGGCTTCCACCAAAGATCCAACCACCACGGAATGGTGGTAGGTCCCAGGCGCTTCAATCATCAATCGTTTTAGAATGGAGCGGTCCAAATTGGCCAGTTCCAAAAAGGAGATATCCGTGGCATAGCCAAAAGTGGTCTCCAAAAGGGGAACCAAGCCCGCACAAATCAGCCCCGCAACAATCCCGCCGGAAAAGGCGAACAGGCAATCCCAAACAAAGGACAACCCGCCGATACGTTGCATATAGGCACCAATAATGGTGATCAGCACAATATTGAGCAGCCCCACCTTTAGCCCGGCAATGACAAAGACTTTGCGTTCCCGGCAATCCCGCATCCAGTAGGCGGCCATCATGCCGCTGATAAGAAAAAAGATAAACATGTCGAGGCGGTTTTCAAAAATTACGGCAGCGGCAACAGCCACGATGATCGCAAAGGCGATGGCCGGTTCAAGGCCCAACAAGAGGCAAATGGTCATGGAACCGGCAGCAATGGGCGCACCGGCGGATAAGCGGGACAGCAGGTTATTGATCGTCAAATGTTGTGACAATGCCTGGGCAATGCCCGGTGACACGCGTGCGACAAAGAGCATGACAATGAAAACGGTGACAAAGCAGAGTAGATGTTTATTGTTTCGACCCATTGTTTTTTCAAAAAGGGGCAAGGTCATAAGGGCGATAATAAGAACCAGGATGACGGCAGCGGCCCCGATACCGCCGACCAATAACTCCCTGGCATGGCTTTCCGATTGTAGCGCCAGTAGTTTAAGGAGCTGTTCCGGCCCCACCCGCTCACCTTCGCGCACAATCATCTCGCCTGTTTTGATCTGATAGAGGACGGGATTGACTTCATTGACGGCCATTTTGCGCCGTTCGGCAGTGGCACTGGTGTTTAAGGTGATATTGGGCTCCAAAAGTTCCTGGGTAAAATCGATGATCAAATTGCGCAGGTTGTAACCTGCTTCGTTGAGTTTGGGTGTGGCGATTTGGCGAGCCATGGAGCGGGATTGATCCAGGCTGGCAAAGCGGTCAAGATCCACAACGGTGGTCTCTTTTTTGGTCTCCACATCCCGCAGGACAATACCTTTGCCCACCTCTTTTAAGAGGATGTCCTTATTGGAAACGATACCCGGTGTTAAAAGTTCGGTAACAATCTCAGTCAGGCTGCTGGAAATGACGGGGTCAAAATTGGCATCCATGAGAATACGAAAAGCTTCGCTGTTCACCGATAGACCCAACATTTGCGCAAACTCTCTTTGAACCTTTACATAGGCGTCTTCCAGTTGTTTTTCCAACGGTGTTGATGACGGATTGGCTCCCGAAGCTTCGCTCAACTGCCCTTCGGTCTCTTTTCCGATGGTTTGCATCAAATCAAAAGCAGAGGTAATACGGTTGGTGATACGATTTAAGAGCGATGTATCGTAATCGTATACGGCCAGCACATTTTTTTCGGCGTGTTCACGGCTGGTTTGGGTGGCGGTACTGTTTTCCACAAAAAAGTTGCGGGGCGCCTTGATATCGGCAGTGGCAATATCCCCCAGCTCATAGTTTTTTTGGCTGATAAACAGCGTGGGGTAAACGATGAGGATGAAAAACGCCGTGGTCGCTATCAAAATGGCCCACCGCACGCCTGTGGAATCACTATAAGTAGCGAGAATTTTATCAATATTTTTTTTTATCTTCATTCGTCCGTTATAAGGTTGAAACCACCGTCTGTAAGACGGTCATCTTTCAGATAGCAGTATGTATGCAGATACGGATCACCCCCGGCTAAAGCCGGGGGTTTCGTCCAGTCGGCGTAAACAACCACCCCATAAATGGGGTGGCCTTCCGACCGATCATTAAAATAACGTTGACGCACCACAAACCCATCGTCTTTAAGACGATGGTAATTTAGTATAATCAGATTTTATGTGGTCATTGACCCGTCCAGATCGGCTTGTCAGGCACGCACCATATCAACCCGTCGGCTGTTTGGCCGTATCGTAAGCCTTTACAATTTTTTGAACCAATTGGTGGCGCACCACATCCTGTTGTGAAAAATAGATCATTTTGATACCGGTGATCTTGCTTAAAATATTTTTGGCTTCCACCAAGCCGGAAGATTTGCCTGAGGGGAGGTCGGTCTGGGTGATATCACCGGTTACCACCGCCTTGGAGCCAAATCCCAAACGGGTTAAAAACATCTTCATCTGTTCCGAGGTGGTATTTTGGGCCTCATCCAAAATAACAAACGCATCGTTTAGAGTTCGGCCGCGCATAAAGGCCAAAGGGGCCACTTCGATAATGCCTTTACCAAGAAGCGCTGACACCTTTTCAAAGGGCATCATGTCGTGCAATGCATCGTAGAGCGGGCGCAGGTAAGGGTCAATTTTTTCGGCCAAATCGCCCGGCAAAAAACCCAGATTTTCGCCCGCCTCCACCGCCGGTCTGGTTAAAATGATGCGCTTGACCGCGCCTTTGGTTAAACCGGCCACAGCATTTGCCATGGCTAAATAGGTTTTGCCGGTGCCGGCGGGCCCGATACCAAAAACAATGTCGTGGCTGCGCATCGCATCGATATACTTTTTCTGGTTGGGCCCTTTGGGGGTGATCGCCTGTTTATTCACCGAAAGGAAAATTTTATCTAAGAAAATATCTTTTAGCCGGACTTGATCATTGGCACTAAGAATACGGATGGCATGCATCACGTCATTTTCCAACAATGGAAACCCCGCAGCCAGCAGACCGTAGATCTGGGTTAGCATATTCTCGGCCAGATCCAGTACCAGTGGGTCTTCGCCGGTTAAAAAAATCGTGTTGCCCCGAACTGAGGCCTGAATGTCAAGCGCCCGGGTGATACGGGATAAATGAACGTTATGTTGACCCAAGAGCTGATACGTCAGGCCGTTATCCATAAATTCGACCTGACGATGTACGGTCCCGTTCGGGTTCGTCCCGCTATGTTGGCACATAAACTCCTCGTTTAAACCGGCTTTTTAGGCCTGTGAATAAATGGTCACCTTATCATAAGCCGTTTTTAAAATGCAAATTCGCTTGCGCTGCTGACACCTGCTATGATTGATCATTGACCTTGGCAACACAGTTTGTTACGTTTTTTCAACTAAATGATAGTGTATGGGATTGACTTAAAAACGTTGAATGCCGATGAATGTGCTTGATATTTTCTTTACGGTTCTTTTGGCGCTGGGCCTGATTCGGGGGTTGATGGTGGGTCTGGTACTGCAAGTGGCTTCATTGGCCGGTTTGGCGGCGGGTGGCTATGCGGCCTATTTTTATTATCCGGAAATATCAAGCTTATTGGCAGGTTTGATCCAAAAAGCCACCTACCGGGATGTGATCGCCTTTATGCTTATTTTTATTTCGGTCTATTTGATAATGATGATGGTGGCCCGTCTGGTACAGTTCTTGATGAAGATCTCCATGGCCGGCTGGCTCAACCGGCTGCTGGGAATGGTATTGGGTTTTTTAAAGGCGGCCATTCTCTGTGCTGTTGTATTAATTATTATTGATCTCTTTTTACCCTCCAAAGTTGCATTTGTGGAAAATTCGCTTCTGGCTCCCTATCTTCAGATGATTGCCGATTTTTTAAAACAAACCATCACCACTTAGCCCCGTCTCGCAGGCATAAGATGTTAAGGATCAGGTGCATCTGCATGTCAAACAACTTGACAAAACAGCTTCACGAAGAGCTTGCTCAGAAAAACAGTTTTAAGGTCTTAGAAAAGCTGGTGAAAATATTGCGAAGCAAGGATGGCTGCCCCTGGGATCGCAAACAGACACCGACCACCATGAGCCGCTATTTGGCCGAAGAGGTTTACGAAGTCCTTGATGCCATCGTGCGTAATGATGCTGATGCCGTGTGTGAAGAATTGGGTGATGTGTTGTTTCATCTGTTTTTTATCACCCACCTCTATGCACAAAAAAGACATTTCACCATGGAGACGGTGGTGAAAAAAATCGTTACTAAAATGATCCGCCGACATCCCCATGTATTTGACAATATAACCGTGAAAGATGTGGATGCGGTGTCGCATCAATGGGCGCATATCAAACAGGCCGAAGGAAAAAACAATGAGGACGCATCAAGATTGGATGGTGTTCCCGTTTCACTGCCTGCTATGTTAAAAGCTTACCAAATCTCCAGCAAAGCGGCGGCGGCCGATTTTGATTGGGACCATATTGATGCCGTGGTCGCCCAGGCCGAAGCCGAGTTCGAGGAGCTCAAGCAAGAGCTTAGGGGTGCGAGCCATGACCCCGATCCTACTCGACGTAGAATGCTCGAATTGGGTGATCTTCTTTTTACATTGGTGAATGTCGCCCGGTTTATGGGCGTTCATCCGGAAATCGCACTGGCCGAGGCGACCCATAAGTTTGAAAAACGGTTTAGGCGAATGGAAACCACCGCTCAAATCCAAGGCGGTGGTTTTGACCGGTTAAGCCGCGATGAGAAAGAGGCGTTGTGGAAAGAGGTAAAATCGTTGGGGTCACCAGATGTTGAGTCAAAATGAAAGATGAGAATTCCGGATTTCTTGCTGAAATATGATGTAATAATAAGGATAACGTATAAAAAGATAGCATTGAAACTACGCTGGAATGTCATGTACCCTTCTGTCACTGTCCTCGTCGCCGCCGGCGGCAAAGGCGCCCGCATGGGCCGGCCGCTGCCCAAGCAGTATTTACCATTGGCTGGTCAACCTGTATTGAGCCATACGTTAAAAACCTTTGACCGCATGGAGTGGGTTTCACGGTTTGTTTTGGTGCTGCCTGCCAACGATAGCGACTATTGCCGCGATACCATCCTTTCCAAAGTCGAACTTACAAAACCACTAATCCTTACAACCGGTGGTCAATCACGCCAGGAGTCGGTACGAAACGGCCTGATGGAGATCAATGAGCCCGATGGCCTGGTGGCCATCCACGACGCCGTGCGTCCCTTTGTGCCGCCGGATACCGTAAGGCGCTGCATTGAAATGGCAAAAAAGAGTGGTGCGGCGATTTTGGCCCTGCCGTGCGTGGATACCCTTAAACAGACCATCGAATCCAAAACCATCGTCAGAACAGTGCCTCGTCAAGCGCTTTGGCTGGCTCAAACCCCCCAAATCTTTCGGGTTGATCTCATCCAGAAGGCTCACCAAGCCGCACAGGACCAAAATATTACCGCAGCCGATGATGCCCAGTTGATCGAACAGATGGGCCATCCCGTGACAATTGTTCCCGGCAGCCGCCATAATATCAAGATAACGACCCCCGAAGATCTCAACTTTGCGGAGAAAGTGATTCAAGCGGGCGTTCTGGATTGACCGCGATAATAGGATTTCCCGATCCGGCCGTTGATTACGGGCAGTCCCTTTGGATCGGGCGGCGTAAAATCAAAAACCTGTTCAAGCAGCGCCATCACGATTCGAAAGGTGGCCCCCCACAAAATTTCCCGCTGTGGTTTCCGGTGGTGGACAAAGCAGGGAAAATCGCCAAACTCCTGCTGCAGCCGCGCCGCCACCGGTGGTTTGTAGCGCACATGGTAGGTGGCGTAGTTTTCCGGGTTAAGGAGATCTTGCAGTGTTATGGGTATTATCCGGGCAACTTCCCGGTTCGGCTTGAACTGTGCATTTTTTTTCAGCCAGCCGACCATGGGGATGATCGTCCACTGGAACATCACCAGCGGCTGAGGCGGCAAAGACCCCAAAAACGCCACGTTTAAAGGAATAAGGCGAATCTCCTCAAAACTCTCCCGTAAACTTGTGGCCAGGTAGTGGGTCAGGACCCGATAGCGCAAGGGCCTGTTGCGGGCCAGATCTTTGCGGTAGGGCCAACGGGCCAAGGGCATTTGAGGCAGGGCCAGCAGTTTCGAAAAGAGGGCGTCCCGCCGGGGATGGAGCCGACCGCCGGGAAAGCTGAGATCGCCGGGCTGGGGAACCTCCGCTGACCGCTTGGTCAAAACCAGATAGGGGCCCGTGGCGCCGTGATAACCCATCAAACAGAGGACCGCCGACAGTTTCCCAGGCTCCTCGCCGGGCTGTTTCGGTTCGGTTCGGTTTTGGGCTAGTTTTTCCGCCACCCGGCGGCGCAGCGCCTGTTCGTTCTTCATCCAGGTATCCATTAGAATCCACGGTTATGATTTGGCGGCTATTGACAATATCTTCTACTTAGACGTAATTTGAATGACTTTCAACGGTTACATGGAAACACAATGAAAACCAAACAGGTATTGATCATCGGCGGCGGTGTGGCCGGTTTAACCACCGCGACGCAGCTGGCGCAGTTAGGAGCGGTGACAACGGTGATTGATAAGGCCCCTTTTATGGGTGGGCTCGCCATTGCGTATACCTGCAAGGCAACGGATCACTGCGTCAAATGTGGCGCCTGTATGGTGGCGGAGCGGTTAGGCCGGGTGGTTGAAAACGAATGCGTCCGACTCAAAACTTCCAGCCGCGTCACCGGCTGCTCCCAAGAAGCGGATGGCATTCATGTGCACATTGAAACCGAGCCGCAATATATCGATCCAGATCGTTGCACATCATGCGGAAAGTGTGTTGCTGCTTGTCCGCCCGATGCAGTGGTGCAGGGCTTTTCAGCCTGCCATCAACCCTTTTTTGCCATTGATGTGGCCAAATGCCAAGCCTCCAAAGGGTGTCAAGCGTGCCAGGATGCCTGTCCCGAGGATGCGATTGATCTTGCCCAAAAAGGTCAAATCGAGAAATGGTCGGGGGATGCCGTCGTGCTGGCCACCGGTTTTAAGCCGTTTGAGCCCACAGACAAGCCCTATGGCTACCATGCTTTCCCCAATGTCATCACCACCCTGGAGTTAGAGCAGATGCTCCGTCGCCATCAACGCGTGATTCGTCCATCGGACGGTGCGCAAGCCCGCTCCATCGCCTTTATCCAATGTGTGGGCAGCCGGGATATTTCCCTGAATCACAATTGGTGTTCCAAGGTTTGCTGCGGTTCGGCCCTGCGCATGGCCGCTAAAATTCAGAATGAAAATCAGGAAGCAGCGGTTACCTGTTTTTATATCGATATTCAAACTTTTGCGAAAAACTTTGATCGACTCTATCAACACACAACGGAATCCGTTGAGCTGATCCGAACAATCCCCGCCGACATTTACCCGGCGGATACGGACAATCTCAAGGTCATCTACACGGAAACCCAGCCGCAGGAACCCATAGAAGCGCTTTTTGATCTGGTGGTCCTTTCGATTGGGATGACACCGGGCGACGGGGTCGCGGAAATGGCCGGAATGTTGGGGGTTGATTCCCCTAAGAAAGGGTTTGGGTGGCCACAAATGCCCGATGGATTCTTTTTGGCCGGTTCGGTCGGAAACCCCATGGGCATTGAGCAGGCCATCGCCGATGCCGGACGGGCCACATGGGAAGCCGCGCTATACTTGGGTTTAGGGAAGGTGTCCTAATGCCGAATCAAACCAGGTTGCTCGTTGTGGAGGACCAAGACCGGGTCGATTCAGTGGCATCGAAATTGGCGGAGCGCAAATTTGAAGCGACTGTCGTGGATCGGGATCAGGCCGCTGATATCGGTTTGAGCGCCAGCGGCCAAAGGATCCAATATCAGCAAAAAGTGTACGATCAGGTGATCTTGGCAGGATGCGTTCGTTGGACGCCCAATTTTGAGATCAACAAACTAAGGTTGAGCCAAACTGTGCTCGCCCTGTCTGATCTTGAAACATGGCAACCCCACTCAGATGCGAATCAACAGCTCCTTTTCCTCAATGGGCTTTTTCATGAGAGTCATCCGACGGTATGCGGCCGGGTGATGGGGGCGGCGCTCAAGCTTCAAACCGAATATGGTCCCAAGGGTCTGCGAACACTGATTTTCACCCATAATTTAAAGGTTGCCGAAGATGGTCTGGAGGCGCTCTATCAGGCGTGTCAAAAAGCGGGTGTCCATTTTGTAAAATTTACCCGGACACGACCGGAATTCGAGCAAAACGAAAAGGGCGCCGTTACCGTGCGCTTTATTGATGAGGCCTCAGGGCAGACCTTTTATTTAAAGCCCGATGTAACGGTGGTGGATGAATCGCTTACGGCTCCCACTGACCTATCGCCTTTGGCAAACACCCTCCGGCTGGAGAGAGATGTCCGGAGTTTTTTACAGGCTGACAATGTCCATCGACTCCCCATTGGAACGAACCATCGGGCCGTCCGGGTGGCCGATGCGCTGCGCGGCCCGCTGACGCCCCAAGAGGCGGCGTCGGACTATGCCAATGCAGCCTTGGCGCCCCTTTTGGATAAGGCGGAAACGGTTGATCCATCCAATGCCGCCGCCATTAATCCCAATCACTGTATCCGTTGTCTGACCTGTTTTCGGGCCTGCCCCCATGGAGCAGTGGTGATGGCGCCGCATCCGGTTATCAATGCCGTCTGGTGCCAAAACTGCGGTATCTGTGTGGCGGAATGCCCCAGGCACGCCATTCAGATGATCATGGCTGACCAAATTCGAGATTCGGTTGCTCCATCCGACCCAACTGACGAGACGCCGTCAAAGCGGATTATCGTATTCGGTTGCGCACGCTCAGCGATTCCGTCCGCGACATTGGCCCGCCTCGAAGGACATCCCCCGGATCCCCCCTTTAGACTGGTGGAAATCCCCTGCGCCGGTGCGCTTTCATCCGAACATTTGTTAAAAGCGATGGCGCAGGATGTGGCCGGGGTGCTGATTGTCACCTGCCATGCGGATAACTGCCATGCCGGTTCAGGCAACTGTTTAGCCCACGAACGGGTCGAAATGGTAAAGCCGGTATTGGAACAAATCGGGGTTGACCAACGGAAAGTAGCCGTTGCGACGGTGAGCAATAACATGGGCGCCGGATTTACCGTGGCGGTTAATCGGTTTGCCGGGCAGTTGGTCAATGAATAGGGTTTAATAAAATGTAACGGGAAGAGGTCATGACACAACCGTCAGACAATATATCGAAAGCGCCAATGGATTGGGCCAGGCTCAACATAGACCGCTGTCGTGAATGGGACTATTCGCAGGATATGTGCATGGCCTGCGGCATGTGCGCCAGCGCCTGTCCGGCCGCCGGAATTGATGATTTTGATCCCCGCAAGGTGATCCGTATGGTGTCGTTGGGTCAGAAAACGGAACTGGTGGATTCCCGCTGGCCCTGGATCTGCACCATGTGCGGGAAATGCGAAAACATCTGTCCCGTGAAAATTGATATCGCCGATGCCATCCGGCATATTCGATCGCTGAAGGATCGCGCTGCGGTGCCGGGGATTTTGCACCAGGGGCTCACCGCCGCCTTAGAAACAGGCAACAACCTGCGCCTTCCCAGGGAAGACTATCTTTTTATTTTGGAGGATGTGGGTGAAGAGCTGGCCGAAGAGGAAGGATATGAAGGTTTCACGGTTCCCGTAGATAAAAGGGGCGCCCGCATTTTGTGCACCATTCACAATAAGCTGGTTAACACCCACACCGACGACCTGAAACACTGGTGGAAGATCTTTCATGCGGCCGGCGAAAGCTGGACCGTGGCAGGGGATAATTGGGAAGGCACCAGCTGGGGCTATTTTACCGGCGACGAGGCGGCCATGCAGGTGATGGCTAAGCGTATCCTCGACCAGATGGAAGAACTGGAGATTGATACGTTGCTATGGCCCGAATGAGGGCACGCCTATCTAGCAACCCGGTCGGGTTTCGAAAAGTACTACCCCGAAGCATTGGGGCGCTTCAATTTTGTCACGGTCTTTGACCTGCTGATCGAATATCTCAAGTCAGGCCGCATCCAGGTGGACCCAAACCGTTTCAACCGGCGGATCACATACCACGACCCCTGCAATTACGGGCGGCGGGCGCAAAAGCGCTTCGGCCATGGTTTTTTTAAAGAGCCGCGCTGGATTTTAAGACGGTGTGTAAAAGAGTGGGTTGATCTCTATCCAACAGCGGACAACCAAATCTGCTGTGGCGGCGGTGGCGGCGCCCTGGTCACCGGCTTTACTGATGAGCGGATTCACTACGCCCGCCGTAAAATGGATCAAATCCGCGCCACCGGCGCCGATATGGTGGTGATGCCGTGCCATAGCTGCCACGGCCAGCTCAATGCGGTGCAAGCCAACTATGCTATGGATGACCTGACAATTAAATACCTCTGGGAGCTGGTGGCCGATTGCCTGGTACGGTAGCTTTTCCACCCCGGCCGGAACCCGCTATGTCAAAAACAGATGATCGATTGCCCATTCCACGGGCGCAGCCTTCAGACGCGTTCGCCGTGACGGAGAGTGTCCGGGCGGCCTGTCGCAGCTATATTCCTCGAATTGGAAAACCACCCGGTCCGATTTCGTTATAAGCTACTCTCCGACTCCCCGAGTTTGCTTCTTTTTGGTTCTTTGCAATGATCCTCACGCAGCATCACAAGGTCGTCATCCAAACCGTGTCACAGGACATTCAGACGCGGTGAAAGGGATGCCACATGTTCGGCCGAGATATGGGCCAAGCGGAACGGGAAGATGCCTGGACTGTCGCCCAGGATCATCTCACCACCGCCATTGCCGACGATCTCCCGTAGGAGACGTTTTTGAAAATCGGGAGATGTCCTAAAGTTTGGGTACGATCATTACGAGAGGGACGGGAACCATCCAGCCCAGTCCGGACCGGTTTCAGGTTCGTTGAATATTTGAAAGACAATCCGAACGCTACATATGATGATCCGCCAGCAGATGCCGGTGTCACAAATGCGCGGCTATGCCAAATGATAGCCCCCTGTAAGCGGCTACCCACCGAAATTACCGGGTTCCTGATGGCCACACATGAACCGGAAGTATTAAGATATTTCAGCGAAAGGAGGCTCAGACCCTTGACCTTACTGGCGCCTGATGATGACAAGATCAAGAAGTTTGATGAGCTGATGGAGGCAATTAGCATAGGTTAAGGCCTCTGCAACGCCCCCTTGATTTTTATATGCACAACAGACATATTGTTACCATTTATTAACAAGTGGGGGCTCCTTGTCTGTAGCAAAATTGATCCAATAGCATCCGCCTTGGCTTCGAGGAGGCCTCCACCTTCGAGTTGGTCTGCGCCTGGTCCATGGGTATAGTTATGGATTATGAGGAATTGCTCGGAAAGTATACTGCTGTATTAGAAGAGGTAAAGCGATTAAGAAAAGAAAACAGCCGCTTAAGATCTCAACTTGAGCTAACGGCGTTCGAGCCTCCCGGAAAAATTCCTGAAGAAATAAAAACCGCTGGAGAACCACCTTGCGGCGAATCTATTACGCCTAATTTCAAAGCAGTTGTCGATAATACGTCGGATTCCTGCGCCAAGATTCATCTTTTCATGTCGCTTTTCAAAGGCCGCAGTGATGTTTATGCGAAGCGATGGGAAAGCATAAGCAAGGGTACATCCGGTTATTCACCTGTTTGCCTGAACATATGGCAGGCAGGGGTATGCGGAAAGCCAAAAATGCCCTGCTCAAAATGTGAGAACAAAGACTATGCTCTTTTAAATGAAAATGTCATTGAAAGTCATCTGAGAGGGAATATTGTTGTTGGCCTCTATCCAATGCTACAAGATGAAACATGCCACTTCTTGGCAGTTGATTTTGACGAAGCAGATTGGCAGACCGATATTTCCGTTTTCAGAGATGTTTGCATTGAACTCATTATTCCTGTCGCCGTTGAGCGGTCACGTTCCGGCAAAGGCGGGCATGTATGGTTTTTCTTCGAAATCCCTGTTTCCGCCGCCTTGGCGCGTAAATTTGGAACGATCCTGCTTACCGCTGCCATGAACAAAAGGCATGAAATACAATTTAAGTCCTATGATCGGCTGTTTCCCAGCCAGGACACCATGCCTAAAAGTGGGTTAGGTAATTTGATTGCATTGCCGTTACAAAAGACGGCAAGAGAGAAGTCCAACAGTGAATTTGTCGATGCGCATTTCCAATCCTATGAGGACCAATGGGCATTTCTATCCACAATCCAAAGAATTCCTCAAAACCGAATTGAAGAGGTTATTTCCGGGTTTGGCGCTGATCATGAATTGGGCGTATTGAAGCAGAATGAAGAAGAGGGTGCTGAAAAACCCTGGGAAACTTCGAAAGCCAAAATCGAATTGCAGAGAGATGATTTCCCGAAGCGCATCGAAATCATCAAGGCAAATATGCTGTTCATTCCAAAGGCAGGTATCTCCCCAAAGGCGATGAATCGGTTAAAACGGCTCGCGTCCTTTAAAAACCCAGTGTTTTACAAACAGCAAGCCATGCGCTTGCCGACCTATGGACATCCACGTGTCATTTCCTGTGCAGATGAAACAAAAGAGTACCTGCGCTTGCCAAGAGGATGCGAACCCGAGTTAGTCTTCGAACTGGAAGAGCTTGGAATTGAAATTCGGCATATCGATAAAACACACAAAGGGAGAAAGATTGATGTGGAATTCAATGGTCAACTTAGAGATGAACAATCCCTGGCCCTCAATCACCTGTTGCAAAACGATATTGGAATACTTTCAGGCACAACAGCATTTGGTAAAACAATTGTGGCGATTAAGCTGATTGCCGAGAAAAAAGTGAATACGCTAATCTTGGTTGACAAAATCAACCTGCTGTCGCAGTGGAAGGAAAGGTTGTCTGAATTCCTGATTGTGAATGAGCCGTTGCCGAAACAGCCCGCCAGTGCATCCAAGAAAAGGGGGCGCAAGAAGAACGTAAGTGTTATCGGCCAATTGGGCTCAGGAAAAAATTCCTTGAGTGGTGTTGTGGATATTGCCGTGATGCAATCACTCAGCCGAAAAAGCGAGCTTAAGGAGTGCGTGAAAAATTACGGGATGATCATTGTCGATGAATGTCACCATGTATCGGCATTCACCTATGAACAAATCCTGAAAACCGCCAACGCCAAATACATTTACGGCCTGACCGCAACGCCAACACGAAAAGATGGGCATGATCCGATTCTGTTTATGCATTGTGGCCCCATTCGATATCGAGACAACCCCAAAAAGCAGGCAGAGAGCAGGCCGTTTGACCATTATATCGTTCCCCGTTTCACATCATTGCGGGTTCCCCCGGATAAAGACGAACAAGAAGTAACCATCCAGCAATTATATACCGAAATCATGGAGAGCGAATTTCGGAATCAGCAGATCATTGACGATGTGCTGAATAACTATCAACAGGGCAGGAACTGTATTGTATTAAGCCTCAGAACCGCCCATGTTGAATCACTCGCCAATAGATTGAAGGAAAAGGTTCCGGACGTTTTTGCCCTGATGGGCGGAATGGGAAAAAAAGCCACTCGGGAAATCTTTCAAAGCATCGCCGACATTCCTGCCGATAGAAATATCATCCTGGTGGCTACCGGTCATTTTATCGGAGAAGGCTTCGATGAACCACGTCTCGACACTCTCTTTTTAGCCATGCCGATATCATGGAAAGGCACTTTGCAGCAATATGCCGGGAGGCTCCACCGCTTGTACAAGACGAAAAAAGAGGTCAAAATCTACGATTATGTGGATATCCAGGTAAGGATGCTGGAAAAGATGTATCAAAAACGGCTCAATGGTTACGCTTCCATGGGATACAAGGCCAAAGGCGAGGAGATGAATGATTCACCTTTGGATATCATCTTTGATAAAGACAGCTTTCTGCCTGTTTTCAATCAGGATATCAATGCCGCCAAAAGAGAGGTTTTAATTGTCAGTCCGTTCGTCAGAAAAATGCGCACCCTTCAAATGACAAAGCACCTGAAAGCGGCACTCGAAAAGAAAATCCGTGTTCTCATTGTTACCCGTCCGAAGGAAGATTTTAAATCCAAAGATCACGCCACTATCCAAAAGACATTGGACCTGTTGACAGATTGCGGAGCCAGTGTCGTTTTCAAATCGAATATCCACCAAAAATTTGCAGTCATGGATCAAAAGGTCGTTTGGTACGGCAGCATCAATCTGTTAAGCTATGGCAGTGCCCAGGAAAGCATCATGCGCATGGAAAATGCCAATATCGCGAACGAATTGGTGAAGAGCATAGAAAGGGCCTAACCAATAAATTGCTCGAAGGTGTATGGATTGGCAGGTTTTGTGATGTTGCCGTTGATATCGGATAACTCATTGATTAAACAAGAAACCCGGTCAATTTTGACCGGGTTTTATTGTTCAGCACGCAATCACATTCGGCAATCATAGTACAGTATTATCAATATGTTAATAAACTCAACAGGTTTCAGATACCGCCAAAAATACCGTCAAATGATTTTAGTTGACCAATTGAAAATCGATAACCCGGGAACATCTTATGTTCCTGATATTCCTGTAAGGGGAAAGCCTTATTATGTGACGCACTCGATCATCTGACACCCTTATTTGTGGCGGCGTGTTTTGTGGGCACCTTGTGCGTATCTCGTACATGGCTTTCTCGTGCTTTGCCGGTTCCCCCCAAAAACCGGCGAATGTTTCATTGGTTCGGCCTAACCCGCGGTAACTTCTTAAGGGACTTCCTCGCAGGTTTCAGCCCACAAGAGAAGCGCCCGCCTGGTTGTCATGGGCCTACCACCAGGCGTTCGGCTTATCGGTGGGCCTTCCCCGCTCTTTACCCACCGCTGCACAGTTCTTGGAT